>Ga0310695_10002359_pt1 | contig 40143 bp, 31 predicted proteins | sample RumenRJG_04DNA_FD_203882 | JGI IMG/M metagenome (GOLD analysis project Ga0310695, IMG submission 203882) | Bovine rumen microbial communities from Lethbridge, Alberta, Canada - RJG_04 (v2) (version 2) | ecosystem: Host-associated > Mammals > Digestive system > Stomach > Rumen | place: Canada...
GAAAACGGTGAAGCAACTATCAGACGCATCGATGTAGCATTTCCGATAATGATGGGTAAAAAAGGTGCTGACGGCACTATTCAGGGACTCCTCGACCTGTCGGGAATACCCTATGTAGGCTGCGGTCTTCTGTCTGCTGCTTCATGCATGGATAAGTCGCATATCCATATGCTTCTTGACGATTACGGCATCAAGACTGCTGAGTGGGAACTCATCAATCAGCGTGATATCAACAATATCGACAAGCGCTGCGAGGAGATCGCAGAGAGTCTCGGATTCCCTGTTGTGGTAAAACCGGCGAAAAGCGGATGCAGTATAGGAACTACTATTGCTGATGACATGAAAACTCTCATAGCGGCTGTAAAAATAGCATTCTCAAACGATAACAAGGTCGTTGTTGAGAAGTATGTCAATAGCCGTAAACTTGAGGTTGCAGTGTTCGGATATGACGTTCCGTTCGCTTCATATATCGGCGAGATACTTTCAGTCGGCAAGAAGTACGACCCTACTGAGGTAAAAAAGAGTTCCGGCGACGATCTTAAGGTCCCGGCAGACCTTCCTAACGAGGTCCATAACGAGATACGCGCCGTAGCTATAAAGGCTTTCAAGGCACTCGGCTGTAAGGGAATGGCAAGGATAGACTTCTTCCTCACTGACGACGGCGACCTTCTTCTTAATAAGGTAGGCACTGCGCCCGGACTCAGAAATAACAGCGTATATCCCAAACTCATGCACCATCTCGGCATGGAAATGCCTTACCTTATGGATAAGCTCCTTGAACAGGCTATTGAAAATGCAGAAAAATCCTACTGATAACATAAAAAGGAGACTGAAATGAAAAAAAACGTTTTGATCTCACTTACAAGCATACAGTGGCAGGATGACGAAAAAAACGAGACTGAGCTTCTTACAAAGGCGAGTGTCTCAAGGTCCGATGGAAGGGACGTAATTTCTTATGAGGATACGTCGGCTACCGGTTTTGAAGGTTCGACTACAACTATCACTGTAGACGGCGGTAAGACTGCTTCAATTATCAGAAGAGGAGCAGCTAATTCGGTGCTTTCACTCGAAGTCGGAAGAAAGCATTACTGCCAGTATGGTACGCCTTACGGTGATATGCGCATAGGCGTTTACACCCATGCCATTGATAATACTATTTCAGAAAATGGCAGGCTTTACCTTAAATATACGCTTGATCTGAACTCGTCTTATCTTTCAGATAACGAGATAATCATGACTATAAAGAATTAATTAGCAAGGAAAGGATAATACAAATGTCAGATCTTATCAAATCTGCGTCATTACAGCTCAGAGAGCTCATAAATGATGCACTCGGAGTTCTCGTTGCAGAGGGCGTTGCTCCTGCCGAGCCGCTCCCTTCATTCGCTGTCGAGATACCGTCAGATAAGTCACACGGCGATTTCGCGGCAAATACAGCTATGGTTTGCGCAAGAGCTTTCAAAATGGCACCGCGCAAGATCGCAGAACTCATTATTGAAAAGATAGACCTTTCAGGCTCTGTGTTTGAAAGAGCTGAGATAGCAGGTCCCGGATTCATGAATTTCTTCCTCAGCAAGAATTGGTTCGCTGAGGCTGTCGAGGGCGTTCTCGAAGAGAAGGAAAACTACGGCAGAACCGATTATGGTCAGGGCAAGAGAGTCCTCGTTGAGTTCGTTTCCGCAAACCCGACCGGTCCTATGCACATCGGAAATGCAAGAGGCGGAGCTATAGGCGACTGTCTCGCAAGTGTACTCGACTGGGCAGGCTATCACGCAGAGCGCGAGTTTTATGTAAATGATGCCGGTAATCAGATAGAAAAGTTCGGCAAATCGCTTTCACTCAGATATATGCACATCTGCTCTGAAAAGGGTCAGCAGGTACTGGCTGAAGCGGCAGATACTGAAGAAGTTTGCCGCCTTATCTACGGCGAGGATGGCAGCTCCGAAGACTTCCCGATGCCTGAGGACGTTTACCTCGGTCAGGATATTATCGAGCACGCTAAGAATTATTACGACATTCACGGCAATTCTCTCGAAAATGTGTCTGAGGAGGAGCGCCGCAAGGCTCTCGTTGACTATGCACTCCCGATAAATATAGCAGGACTTGAGCGCGACCTCAAAAAGTACCGTATCGTTTACGATAACTGGTTCCGCGAGAGCACAGTCCACGAAAAGAACGAGACAAAGCTCGTTGTGGACAAGCTTATGGCAGCCGGCAAGGCTTACGAGCAGGACGGCGCTATATGGTTCAAGGCTACTGAGTATGGCATGGATAAGGATTTCGTCCTCAAGAGAAGCAACGGACTCTATACATACATCGTTCCCGACATTGCTTATCACTACAACAAGCTTGTTACACGTAACTTCGACAAGGCTATCAACGTTCTCGGCGCTGACCACCACGGCTATGTACCGCGTCTGAAAGCGGCACTCAATGCCCTCGGAGTTGATGAGACAAAGCTCGACGTAGTACTTATGCAGATGGTCCGCCTTGTAAGAAAGGGCGAGACAGTCAAACTCTCAAAGAGAAGCGGAAAGGCTATAACACTTGTTACTCTTCTCGATGAGATACCGATAGATGCGGCTCGTTTCTACTTCAATCTCCGCGAGGCAAATTCACAGTTTGAGTTCGACCTCGACCTTGCAGTTGAGAAGTCGTCACAGAACCCTGTTTTCTACGTTCAGTACGCTCATGCGAGAATTTGCAGTATGCTCCGCAATCTTGAGTCAGAGGGAATCACTGTTCCCGAGAAGGCAGACTTCACTCTGCTCACTGACCCGCGTGAGATAGAGCTTATCCGTCATATAGCTTCGCTTCCGCAAGAGATAGAGCTTGCGGCAAAGGCTTACGACCCCGCTAAGCTCACAAAGTACGCTATAGACCTCGCAACTCTCTTCCACCGCTTCTACGACGGATGCAGTGTAAAGAATGCAGGAGATGCAGAGCTTATGAATGCACGTATTCTCCTCAGCCTTGCAGTAAGACAGACACTCAGAAATGTTCTTACTATATTAAAGATAGAACAGCCGGAGAAAATGTAAAAATTACATTTCGGTTACAACAGATTTGCTCCATTTAGCAGATTATCACAAGATGAATACAAAAAACTTGGTTAAAATTCAAGTTTTCAAAGAAAAGTTAACAGTTTGTTCATAGAATATTCATATTAATATGTTACAATCTGTAATATATTGAGGCTGACATGAAATTCTCTGAAAGCTGTCAGAAATAAAAAAATTAAAAGAAGGGTGCTTTATTATGTCCAACAGATTATTTCAGGGTTTAGTTCATCAGATGCGCGATACTATCGACGCTACTATCGGTGTTGTCGATGAGACCGCTACTATTATCGCCTGCAGCGACCTTACCCGCGTAGGCACTACAAACGAGTTCGTATCGCTCGACCTCAGCGATTCACATGATATCTTCATCCGCGACGGTTTTACCTACAAGCCTTTCGGCTCAAGAGTTAAGCCTGACTATGCGGTTTTCGTAGAGGGCATTGATGACGCTGCTGCAAAGTATGCAAGCATCCTCGCTATCACACTCTCAAATATCAAGCAGTACTACGATGAAAAGTATGACCGCAACAACTTCATCAAGAATGTTATCCTTGATAACGTTCTTCCCGGCGATATCGTTATCAAGGCAAGAGAGCTTCACTTTAATGCCGAGATAAGCCGCGCAGTATTCCTCATCAGAATAGTTTCCGCAAACGATATTTCCGCTTACGACGTTATCCAGAACCTCTTCCCTGACAAGAACAAGGACTTCGTCTTCAATATCACTGAGACTGATATCGTTCTCGTCAAGGAGCTCAAGAGCACTGTTGATTCTAAGGACCTCGAAAAGCTTGCACGTTCAATCGCTGATACTCTCAGCAGTGAGTTCTATACCCGCGTAAATGTTGGTATCGGTACTGCTGTTGTGGGCGTAAAGGACCTCGCCCGCTCATTCAAGGAAGCACAGATGGCTCTCGAAGTCGGCAAGGTGTTTGACACTGACAAGGTTATCGTATGCTATGATAACCTCGGTATCGCAAGACTTATCTACCACCTTCCTACAACTCTTTGCGAGACATTCCTCCACGAGGTATTCAAGGTTGGCAGTATCGACTCTCTCGACCACGAAACTCTCTTCACTATCCAGAAATTCTTCGAGAATAACCTCAACGTTTCCGAAACTTCAAGAAAGCTCTTCGTACACAGAAATACTCTCGTGTACAGACTTGAAAAAATCAAGAAGCTGACAGGTCTTGACCTCCGTGAATTCGACCACGCAATCATCTTCAAGATAGCTCTTATGGTCAAGAAGTATCTCTCAGCAAACCCCGTTAAATTCTAAAAAACTGTAGGGTCGATGCCTACATCGACCCTGATATTTTGCACTGCTGTCAGAACTGGCAGTCCCTATTCAGTAACTTTACATTTGGGGCGCAGAATAGCGTCCCTGCACATCTTTATTGTGCGGTTATTTCTCCGCACAACAGCCAGCGGGATATCCCGCTTGAAAGCAGGTGTAATTTTTGGTAGAGCTTCAGAACGTATCCGTGACCTACTCCAGCGGCGTTGATGCACTTAACAACGTCAGTCTGAAGATAAACGACGGCGATTTCGCCTTCGTCGTAGGTTCGTCAGGCGCGGGAAAAAGCACAATGATCAAACTGCTTCTTAAGGAGATAGACGCTACCAGCGGTGTCGTTACCGTCAACGGCTATAACCTTAATAAGCTCAAAAAGCGCAAGATACCGGAATTCCGCCGTACTCTCGGCTTTGTATTCCAGGACTTCCGCCTTATACCGTCTATGACAGTTTATGAGAACATCGCGTTCGTTCTCAGAGTTATAGACGCTCCTCTGAAATATATCAGAAAACGAGTACCCTACGTAATAAGTCTCGTAGGACTCCACGCAAAAACAAATTCTTATCCGGACGAGCTTTCCGGCGGTGAGAAACAGCGTGTCGCAATAGCAAGAGCTCTTGTAAACGACCCACAGCTCATAATCGCCGACGAGCCTACCGGTAATATCGACCCTGAGCTTTCGTACGAAATAGTCGAACTGCTCAAGGGTATAAACGATCAGGGTACTACGATACTCATGGTCACACACGAACATGACCTCGTTCGTCACTTCGGCGGACGTATCATCAATATCACCGGCGGAGAGATAGTCTTCGATGAAGTCATCTCCGGTACGAGTGAGGAGGCACTTCCCGAGGAAGAGCTTGCACAGGCTATGGCTCAGGCATCAGGCATCTCAACTGATACCGCCAGAATCGCGATACCTGCTTCGCCTGTTACATCTACCGAGGACGCTCTCATTGATGAGGTCATTGCCGCTATCACCGGCGCCGACCAGGACGGAGGTGTCTGATGAAAATAAGCGGATTCAAATACCTTGCTAATCAGGGTATAGAAAACATATGGAAGAATAAAATGATGGCGTTCGCAACATTCTGCGTACTCCTCATATCTCTTCTCCTCGTAGGCGGTTCTGCACTGTTTTACGTGAATATGAACTCAATGATACTCGGTCTCGGCAATCAGAACGAGGTCGCAGTATATCTCGATCCGTCAACAACTCAGAGCAGAGTTGATGAGATAAATCAGGAACTGCAAAATATGGATAACGTTGATACCGTGGAGTACATCTCCAAGGAAGAAGCGTATAAACGTATGCAGAACCAGATCTCACAGGGCAAGGCTATCTTCGATTATATAGATGGCTACGAATTCATGCCTGACGGATTCAGTGTGACAGTAATAGATAATGATACGATCGAGGATACAACTGCGAAGATCGCAATGATAACCGAAGTACAGAGCGCAAGTTCGTCTCCGCAGGTCGCAGAGTTTCTCCGCGAACTGAGAAGAGTCGTATCACTTATCGCCGTTGCAGTTATCATAGCACTCGCGGCAGTTTCAATGATCATGATATCAAATACCACAAAGGCGAGCGTTTTCGCAAGACGTGAGGAGATACAGATCATGAAATATGTCGGAGCTACCAACGCATTCATAAGGACTCCGTTCTTTGTTGAGGGAATGGTCACCGGATTCTTTGCCGGTGCCGGAGCATTCTTTATTACGTGGGCAGTTTACCGTTCGGTATTCCGCATCCTTATGGAACAGGGCACTCTCATGAGAGCATTTGGTGTTGGAAGTATAATCCCGTTCAACCATATTCAGCTCTATGTTGCTCTGGCTTACCTTTTGGTAGGATCGATGGTAGGAGCACTTGGAAGCGTTGTCAGCACAAGACGCCATATCGACGTATGACACGCAGCTATCCTGAAAGGAGAATCAGGCGTAAATCGCCGCTTTGAAATGAGTAAACTAAATCTTACAAAAAAGGTCCTTGCATTTATATGCTGCAGTGTACTTTCAGTTGGGATCATTGCCGCAAATCCGGCTTCAACTGATAATTATCAGGACGTTTCAGCACTCACAATGCAGGAGATCGAAGAGCAGAAGAAAGCTAACTCTGATAAGATCGCAGCACTTGAGGGACAGATCAGTGACCTCGAAGGCGACAAGGGCTTTGAAGAGGAACAGCAGTCTTACCTCAATGAGCAGATCGGCTACATTCAGGAGAATATCAATCTCCTCAATGCTGAGCTTGAAAGCATCGGAGCTGACATCACAGCTACTCAGAACAATATCAATTCCCTTGATACTGATATCAAGAATCAGCAGGAAGAGATTGACGAGAATATCGAGCTTTTCAAGCAGCGTCTCTGCGCAATGTACATTAACAGCAATGAGACATCTGCATCAGTGGTACTCGGTTCATCAAGCTTTTACGATGTAATGTCACGTGTTCAGATGATCAACCGGGTTGCTGAGTACGACGATGAGCTTATCAACAATATACTCGGCGAGATCGACGAACTTGAAACTTCCAAAAAAGACCTTGAAACTGAAAAACTCAGCCTTCAGATGAAGCTTGAGAATCAGGAAAAGCGTAAGGAAGAAAAAGCTGCAGAGGTAGCTTCACTCAACGAAAAGTTACAGCAGACACAGTCTGAGATCGATCGAATTGCCCGTGCTCAGCAGGACCTCGAAAGAGAAAAGGCTGACATCGAGGCTGACAATGCAAAGCTCGAAGCTGAAAGAAAAGAGATCGAGGCTGAGATACAGCGTCAGGCTGCCGAAGCACAGCGCCGCTATGAGGAGTCGCTCCGTCAGCAGCAGGCAGCAGCTCAGCAGCAGGCTCAGTCACAGAATCAGAATCAGGGCGAAAGCTATTCAGGTCCTATGAATTTCAGCGTAGACCCGTCAGCAGCAGGATTTTCATGGCCTGTTCCGGGTCACAGCGGAATCTCAAGTACATACGGCTATCGCTGGGGTACACTTCATGCAGGTATTGATATCAGCGACGGCGGCATTATGGGTGCTCCCGTATGTGCGGCAAGAGCAGGTACAGTTATCAGAATGAACAATAGCTGTACTCATAATTATCCTAAAAGTTACGGCTGCGGATGCGGCGGTAACTATGGAAACTACGTTATGATAGCACATGACGGTACTTATTCCACACTTTACGGTCACCTCACTTCTGCGGCAGTATCTGTAGGAGACTACGTTGAGGCAGGACAGGTTATCGGCTATGCAGGAACTACCGGCTGGTCAACAGGTCCTCACGTTCACTTTGAGGTATACGTAAACGGCGGAAGAGTTGACCCTCTCGGCTACGTATCACCTTGACGAAAGAAATAACAGCAAAAACAGGGCAGAAGTCATCTCTGCCCGTGTTTTGTTGTATACAGCATTTTCACAAAAGAAAGCGATGATAATATGAATAAAAAAATAAGTCTTGGTCTATCGCTGAGTCTGATTGCAGTTTCGATTGCGGTCACATTTATTCTGACCTCCTTTTTTTCACTTCAAAGCTTCAATAAAAAGGTGGTTGACGTAAATGAAAAATCGAAAAAATACAGTTCACTCCAGGTTCTTGACAGCTATGTCCGTGACAATTATTTCGGTGATATCGACGAAAAAGCACTAAGTGACGGCATCATGAAAGGCTATATTTCGGGTATTGGCGACAAGTATTCACGCTATCTGACTGAAACTGAGTACCTCACCGAAAAAAATGAGGACTCCGGTGAACTGGTAGGTCTCGGACTAACTCTTGCAGAGGACGAGAGCGGATACATGAGAATCTCAGAAGTTCTCGAAGACTCACCTGCATCGGACTCCGGTCTTGCTGAGGATGATATAATTACGAATATCGACGGCATCGACATCAAGGAAGCCGGTTTTGACGTAGGAATGGACGCAATGCGAGGAACTGAGGGTTCATCGATAACTCTCACGGTACGCAGAGAAGGTAAGACAACGGACTATGTTCTTGTACGTCGGACCATAAAGGTCAAAACCGTAGACGCTGAGATGCTTGGAAATAACATCGGCTACATCAAGGTGACAGGATTCAAGAAGAACACACCTGACCAGTTCATCAGTGCGCTTGAACGACTGACAGCAAATGGTGCAAAGTCGCTCATATTTGACGTCAGAGACAATAATGGCGGACTTGTTCCGGCACTTGAAGAGTGTCTCGACCCATTACTTCCTGAGGGTGTAGTAGCAACAGCCGAGTACAATGATGGACGTTCAGAAACTATCGTATACTCTGACGATTCCGAGATAGATATGCCTATGGCTGTTATAGTCAACGAGAATACAGCAAGTGCTGCTGAACTATTTGCGGCTGCCCTCAAAGATTCCGGCAAGGCGGTCATAGTAGGTTCGCAGACCTACGGTAAGGGAGTTATGCAGGTAACTAATGAAATGGACGACGGCGGTGCAGTTGTCCTTACGGTTGCCGAGTACAAAACAACGAAATCCGAGTGTTACAACGGAGTAGGAATAACACCTGATGTACAGGTCGAAAACGAGGTCGAGGGCATCGACTCGCAGTACAGCAAAGCAATTGAAGTTTTGATGGATAACGAATAAAAAAGAGTGAGGCAAAGGAAAAATCCATTGTCTCACTCTTTTTTTAGCTGCTTTTGCGGAAATTAGTATCTGTAAAGATGCGGGCGAAGATGAGTCCGAGCGGAAGTGAAGCGACTATCAATGCCGCTTTGCAAAGCCATAGTCCGCCGGTTGAGATATCATTCTGAGCGATGAAGAAGATTCCCTTGTACATGAACATTCCGGGCACCATGATAACGATTGACGGAACTGTGAGGGATATACGAGGGTAGCCGATTTTGCTCTTAATCGCAGACGCCATAAGTCCGGCAGAAAGAGCACCGATAAATGCGGCGAAGCTGACAGGAATATTAGTAAAGTCGATGAGTTCAAGCCTGAGAGTGTTGGCAATCATGCCGATGATTCCGGCTGTGAGCGCCATTTTACGCGGACTGTTGAACATAAGCGAGAAACCGTAAACTCCGCAGAAACTTGTCACGAGTCGGAAAACGGCCATGAGAACAGGGGAGATGTTCATTTCCGGAAAATCTGACGGAGCGAAGCTGAAAAGCATAGCCGTTATCCAGCCGGTAAGAGTTGCCATAGTAATAATGAGAAGTGCATATGTCACACGTTCAAGACCGGAGCGCAAATCGAGCTTTGAGAGGTCGATACCGCCGGTAATAAGCGGAAAACCGGGGATAACAAACAGCATTGAGCATATGTAACCGGCTTGGTGGACTGCCGAAACGTCGAGGAGCATTTCAGCGAGCTTTATCAGCAATACATATGTACAGCAGGCAGAAGCTACTCCGGCAGTAACATTACCGAAGAGTGTAATATGCTGTTCGAGGAGCTTTTTTCTCACGAAGTTGCCGATACCTGCACCGAAAAATGCACATATCATCTCGACGATACCGCCGCCGAGCAGAAAAGTGAACGCACAGCAGGCGAGAGCCGAAGCAAGACCGAGGTTCCAGGCTTTGTAGTTAGGAGGGAGCTTTTCGAGTTTATCGAGAATACGGTGAAACTGTTCAACGGAGTATTTACCTGAACGTTCAGCGAAGCCGTCAGTGAATGATTCAAGTGAGTTCAGCTTATCGGTGTTGACACCGGTTGTACTAAGAGAAAGGGCATTTGTGAAGGTCTCGCCCTTGTCAGCGCAGGTGAACTCTATAGACAGGAGTCCGATGTCAGCATTGCAGGTGATACCGAGTCCGCGCGCTATTTTGTTCATCGAAGCGCGTACACGCCATGCACCTGTGCCGACTGAAAGCATCAGCAGTCCGACTCTACCGACGAGAGAGGCTTTTTCACGCAGGGAAGCTTCTGAAGCAGGAGAAGTGTTGTCAGCGGCAATCATGTCCTGCCAGCCTATGGTCATATGCTGTTTTCTGAATTTGCTCATAAAAATCTCCTTTAAAATTTGTCATTATCCATTATAGCACTAATTTGTGAATAAATCAACAATCTTCCGGACATATAACGATATTAAATCGATAGACCTATATTTATTATCAATAACACAATTATAGGTTTTATATCAATCGTGAGTTGAAAAATATAAAGGATAAATAGCTTGAAATCAACTGACAGATGTGTTATAATGAAGATACAGTAAAGATATTGACCGGAATTTGCAAACAAGTGCATTAATCACCGACGACTCACAAAAGGGGAGGACGCTCTCAAAATGAAGTTGAGCTTTAGTGAAAATCTCGTCAGATACCGCAAAAGAGCAGGTCTGACACAACAACAGCTTGCTCAGAAGCTATCGATCACGCCTCAGGCTGTTTCAAAATGGGAAAAGGGCAGTTACCCTGACTGTGAACTGCTCCCGAAACTCTCGCAGATACTCGATGTTTCCCTCGATGTTCTCTTCGGACTCAAGGACGAGGAGGGCAAGGTAAGCCTCAATACGGCTGTACTCGGAGAACTCGACAAGCTTGGTGAAAGTGAAAAAGGCAAGCGTGCTATGGAACTTTTCTATACCATGCTATGTGCGTTTGGTAAGGGTACCTCGCCCGAACACGCAAGTCTGCCCGAAAGCTTTACGCGCGAGACATATGCCCAGTTGAGAACAGACTATGAGCTTGCGATAGCACGTCTCAATCAGGATATGCAGTACCTATGCTTTATGCGTATTCCTGAAAACGGAATCAACAGCTACTTTTCGATTGAGCCGCGTCTGCTTGAACTCTTTTCTCTGCTTTCGGATAAAAATGCAATGCTTGTGATATCCTACGCTGAGACACTCAGCCGTAACAATATCCTAACCAAAGAATGTATCTCTAAGGAGCTGTCGCTCCCTTTCGATACCGTATCAGCCATTGTTGACAGATGTGAAAAGCTCGGTATAATGTGGCAGCTGACAGCCAATACCGGCGGCGAGACCTTCCCGATTTACGGATACGTACACAATGTCCCTCTCGTTGGTATCCTGACCCTCGCAAAATCGCTTGTCAACTATATTTCATTCCCTGACCCCGATATTGATACGTGGAAGACAGCTCCTTTCAGAATACAACCACAGGACACCGAATAATAAATAATTATTTTCAGGAGGTAAATACCATGATAAGAAAAAGCTTTGCCGGAATGGTAGCAGCACTCTGCGTACTCTCTAACGCATCTGCACTGCCCACAGCTACAGTATCTGCTGAAGGCGCAGCAACAACAAAGGTAACAGTTGACCTTTCTGCTGCCAAGACAGCTATCAGCCCCTACATCTATGGTGTAAACGCATTCGATTCATCAAGCCTCAAGAACCTTACAACCCACAATATCAGACAGGGCGGTAACCGTTTCACAGGTTACAACTGGGAGACTAACTGGTCAAATGCCGGTGAGGACTGGCATAACAGCTCTGACACAAATCAGGGCGATTCAGCTGACGGACCTGCTGGTGCAGTAAGAAAGTTCTCCGATATCGCAAAGAAGAACAATGTTGAGTATAAGCTCGCTACACTTCAGATGGCTGGATATGTTGCTGCTGATAAGGACGGCGAAGTAAAGGCAGGCGAAACAGCACCCTCCAAGCGCTGGAATGAAGTTGTATTCAAGAAGGACGGCGCTCTTGCTGATACTCCTGACCTCACCGATGACAAGGTTTACATGGACGAATATGTAAATTACCTTGTAAAGAATCTCGGCGACGCAGAATCCGAGACTGGTATTCAGGGCTACAGCCTTGATAACGAGCCTGTTCTCTGGAACGATACTCATCCCTACCTCCACCCCGAGGAAGTATCAAGCACAGAGCTTATTTCCAAGTCGATAGAGCTTGCAAAGGTTGTCAAGGATATCGACCCCAAGGCTGAAGTATTTGGTCCTGCATTCTGGGGAATGCTTCCCTGCATGAACTGCGGCGACGGTTCTGATATAAAGGACAAGACAACAGGTGCAAAGATAGGCACATATGATGATAAGGACTGGCAGGCAGTAAAGGCAAACTACAGCTGGTTCCTTGATTACTACCTTGAGTCAATGGCAAAGGCTGAGAAGGATAACGGCAAGCGTCTCCTCGACGTTATCGACGTTCACTACTACTCACAGGGACTCAATACAGACGATGATATCCTTCAGGCAGCAAGAAGTCTCTACGACCCCGAATACGAGGAAAACAGCTGGCTTATGCCGTGGGGCAAGAGCTACTTCCCGTTTGTAACACGTATCAAGGAGTCTGTAGATAAGTACTATCCGGGTACAAAGATAGCTATTTCCGAGTACAACCTCGGCAACATCTCAAACGAGAAGACAACAGGTAAGGACATCAGAACAGGTCTTGCAGAAGCAGAAGCACTTGGTGCATTCGCTATGAACAATGTCTACTTCGCAACATACTGGGGAACTATGACAGAGTGTCCGTATGTTCAGTCTGCTATCAACCTCTACACTAACTACGACGGCAAGGGCAGCGCATTCGGCAACAACCTCGTAAAGACATCAGTTGAGGACCTTTCAAAGGAGTATGCTTACGCTGCTATCAATGATTCTGATGACACAAATGTAACAATGGTTATCGGAAACAAGGAGAATACAGCAAAGACAAACGTTATTGACATTTCCGGTACAGATACAAAGTACAAGAGTGCTGTAGTATACGCAGTAACACAGGAAGACAGCGGTATCAGAGTTATAAACGTAAATAACGATATCAAGGACAATAAGATAGAAGTTGAGCTTCCTGCAATGTCAATTGCAACAGTAGTTCTCTCAGATAAGGCAAGCGATGCGAAGGTTTACGAAGCTCCCGACATTGAGGAGAAGAAGGTAGAATACAAGTTTGACGAGCTTGAACTTTCTGTAAACAAGGCTCCCATGATACCGATAGAGGATAAGGAACACCTCAAGAGAATCATCATCAACTGCACAGCAAGCAGTTCAACAGGCTCAGCATGGTACTGCGGCGGCGGCGGACTCTGCTTCAATCAGGTAGTAAAGTCTGACGGAACACTCGCAGGCTGGGGAAGCAAGTCATTCTCATACAGCGGCTCAGGCGACTGCATCGTTGAAATGGACGGCACATTCACAATTCCTGACCCTGCTAAGGACGGCGCAAGCATCGAGCTTGAAAATGCTGACTATAAGGATACATATATCGAGTTCCAGGACTGGTGGAAGTCATCAGCTAACAGTGAAAGTGGTGCAGACGTTTCCGTAACATATAACACTATCACAATGGTTTATGAGTACGACCACACAGGTGAAGTAAAGGAGACAACAACAACAGCTTCCACAACAGCTACATCTACAGCAACTACTACTACAACAGCTTCATCAACAGGCGAAGTAAAGGCAACGCTTATCGGCGACGCTAACCTTGATAACAGTGTAACAGTAGCAGATGCAGTAACAATTCTCCAGTTCATCGGCAACAAGGACAAGTACAACTTCAATGACGAAGCAAAGGCAAATGCAGACTGCTTCAACCCCGGCGACGGCATCACAGGTAAAGATGCACTCGCTATACAGAAGCTTGACGCAAAAATCATCAAATCACTTCCTGAAATAGAAAAATAAAAAATAGAAAACATTATAAAAATAGCGGACGTTCCAATTGGAGCGTCCGCATTTTTGTATTTACAGTTTATAGGTACGGGTGATGAGTTTTTCACCGAGCATATACGAGACAACAAGTTCATCGTCATCGAGTGCGGCTGAGATAATATCGGCATTGCGCATTCGCATGATACCGTTGAATATGCGTTTTTCGGTCTCGCCGTAGACAGATACATCATCTGATGTAAAGAGTACGCTGCCGGCTGACGCATTTACCTCACCGAGAGCCATTTTCTGAGAAGTAGTCATAGAGTTATTATCTTCGCGAAGCACGAAAACATCGGGATCACTGAGGAACGCCCTTCCGTTCAGCTGACGGCGGAAAACTGAGTCCATGATAGTAGTGCGGGTGCTTATACGCTCACGGTGAGTGAGGCGCATATAGGGTTTGTCGTCCCAGTCAAGACTGACATCGCAGCCGATACGGCAGTAGTCGACTTTGCCGAATGCTGATGCAAGCGGTACGCCGCAGCCGAGAATAAACGCATCACCGGCACATTCACGCAGGAAGTCCATAGCGTCTGACATTATCTGACCGCGAGACTTGTCAGGGCGGGGCTGTATACAGACAGCGTAAAGGAAATCGAGTTTCAGAAGGCGGAATCCCCACTGGTTAACAATAGTGTTGAAAACTTTGCGGAGGTAATTGCGCACCTCGTCGTTATAGAAGTCGAGAGCATAGAAACCGCTCCAGTTAGAGCCGCCGCGGACATATGTACCGTCGTCATTTTTTGCGAGCCAGTCCTTGTGTTCGATAAAAACCATTGAACTCTCCTCGCACACGAATGGGGCAAGCCATATACCGGGGAGCATACCTGCGGCAGAAATGAGTTCAGCTTCCGGCTGCATACCGTCGGGGAATTTGTTGTAATCGATGCAAAGCCAGTCACCGACGTGCTCTTGCCAGCCGTCATCTATCTGAAAAACGTCAGCCTTGTGCTTCTGAGACTTCAGACCCTCAAGGTCCTGACGGAGTACGGCGGAGCTGATATTCTGATAATGCCTGTACCAGCTTGTGTATCCGTAAATCGGCTTTGCTTCGGGACGCAGTTTTATGCCGAGTTCATTGAAGTAACCGTCGAATACTTCCTTTTCGAGACCTGTGTCAAAGTAGAGCTTCAAGCCGTCGTATTCGCCGTTTACGGTCAGACCGCGGCAGTCCTTTTTGAATACTATCTCATTCGAGAATGTATGAGTTTCGATAAGGGTGAAGCCGGAGTTTTCGGAGAGAGAACCCATGAGTACGAAATCGCCGATATCGCGGATATAGCCGTAGCTCCAGCCGTGGAGACTGCCTGCATCAGTCGGATAGCTTACAAAGTTGTAGTCACCGTACTGTGAGAAAGCGTACTTGTCACGGATACCGAACGGGATATGGTCGATACCCTTCATTTTGCCGTAGATATCGTGTTCATATGAATCGGTCCACGATTGATAGCCGTTGAGGAAAATACGGTCCTCCTCCTTGAATTCAAACTCAAAAACAGCGCTGAGGTCGGTAATAGTTATCTCGTCCGCAGTTTTTACTGATGCTGAGAAAACGTTTCCGTCGGTTGAAATATTGAGTGATACGAGGTCATTGGCGATACTGCGTGAAGTTCTGACGGAGAAAAGTTCACTTCCGTATTCATATGAGAATGATACTGACCTGAGTTTAAGCATTTTTCTGTCCCTCCTCTATAGTGCTGAGAATTTTCTTTTCGTTATAGCGCATGAATACAAGTCCGCCGAGCAGACAGAGAACAGCCGCAACAATAGCTGTAAGGCGGTAGCCGAGTCCGTATCCGGCATTGCCTTCGGGAATTTCCTTGCCTATGAGGGCAATACTGGTAAATAGAAGCATGGCAATAGACTGACCGAGCTTGAAAGCGAAAGTACGTGCCGCATAGAACATTCCCTGACGGCTTTCACCTGTTTTGAACTTGTCGGCTTCTGAGATGTCAGCGACGATTGCCTGCGGGAGAATACCGAGTATAGCCATAGGAACTGCCGCGAGTACCGCTATTATGACTCCGTATACGATACTCGGAATAGGGAGAAAGCCTGCGCCTGAAGTAACGAGGAATGTGACCGAGAAGAAGAGGAAGGCAAAAGCGGTGAGCTTTTTTTTGCCGACTTTCTTTGAGAAGATGTTTACAAGCGGGTAGCAAATGAGACTGACCACGGTCATAGTAGCGAACAGGGGGAAGGTCATATTTGAAGAGAGTCCGAGCAGAACAGTTACGTAGAACATCAGACCTGTCTGAAAAAGAGTAAGACCGACCCAGTAGAGTATATCGGAAAATACGAATGTGCGGAACTCTTTATTGCGGAAAGTCGCGGCGAGTGAACTGAGCGTGTCCGACTTTGAAGGGGTAGTGTCAGCGTACTCATTTTCGTTGATGAGAAAAGCGGGAACAAGCATAGCAATAACGGCAACTGCGGCGAGTATCGCAATAGTAACGCGGTAGCTGTTTGCGTAGCCGAGTTTGCTCATGAAAGCATTGGCGATATTCGGAACGAGGTAAGCTACAGCAGTTCCGAAGAAATAGGTAACGGAGATGTAGGTAGAGAGATTGATGCGAGCGTTCTGAGTTCTGCCGAGTTCGGGAATAAGAGCGTTATACGGTGTGCAATAGCAGGTCATACAGAGGTAGAAAAGCATTGCAAAGATGAACAGGACAACAACGTTTCCCATGCTTCCGGCTTTAAAAGGAGAAATAAAGAGCAGAACAGTAACTGCACCGAAGGGGATAGCCGCAAACCTCATAAATGGGATACGTCTGCCCAACTTATGTTTGAGTGAATCTGTCTTTCCGGCGATAAAAGGGTCAGTCACGGCATCGAAAACTCGTCCGACAGCGGTGATAAGACCTATTGCGGTAAGACCGAGAATAGTTCCCTGAGGGATGAATTCTACCTGACCCAGTTTCAGTTCAGCCTGACTCGGCTGAAAAAAGAAAACGAGGCAGTTGGTGATTATTCCTGACAGTGTTGACCAGCCGAACTGACCAATAGCGAAAATCCATAAAACTTTGTTTGAGGCTATCTTTTTCTCCATAGTTGTCACTCCTTTTTGAGGTAGTATACAGCGGTGTTGATAACGGTTTCAAGTTCCATTGAAGCAACGGAAAAGTCGTCGGAGGGGAGGAGTTCACCTTGAATAAGTTTTTTACTGAGCTCCATGAGTGAGTGGGCAGTTGAGAGATAGAACATCTTGAACTGCTCGATTTCGCGGACAGTGCCGTCAGCAAGACCTGCAAGGTAAGCTGATTCAAAAATGGGGTAGAAGTCGATGACAGAGCGTTCGTACTCTTTGAGGAGTTCTTTTGGAACGTCCTCGCTCATGAGCAGAAGGTCGAACTCACCGAGCAGACGCATGAAAGCGGGGTGAGCCTCATATAGTACGATGAACATTCTCATAAGGTCGCCAACCTGTTTGATACCCGGCTGACTTTTGAATACATCCGAGTCAAAAACTCCGCTGAACATTCTTTTCAGCTCTTCCCAAAGATGGGTCATAGCGGCAATGGCGATACCTGTTTTAGTACCGAAATACCGGTACAGAGTAGCAACACCGATACCGCTCTCATCGGCGATATCTGTCATTTTGACAGCTTCGATACCGTCTCTGAGAAATAACTGAGCGCTGACTTCAACAGCTCGATGGATACGTCTTGTTTTCAAATTTTGTGCAGAAAATTCACTTTTCACTTGACAAACCTCCCTTTTTGTGGTAAAATTATTGTATAAAATCTGATAGCTACACTATCATATGATAGCCTTAGTCTATCACATTTTTCAGCATTTGTCAAGAGATTTTTTGTAAATTTTTTTCAAAATTTCGGAGGTAATGATATGGACAGGTCAAAATTCATCTTCGAGAACGAGATTTCTAAGAAGGCATACAGGAAAGCTATCAAGAATAAGGCAAAGTATATGAGAAAATACGGCGACGACGGTGATAAGACCTTCCACCTGAGCTGTTGCCCTGCGCCGGTAATTGGCGATATGCTTGGTGTTAAGAATATTTCACTTTCCAATGAGCCGCAAATCAAGTTTGACAACAGGAGTGTAATAATCGGAAATATCCGCATGGGTTTTGGTCATTACCGCATATCAATGGCAATGGCATCGGCGGCGAAAGCAATGGGATATGAGCCGTATTGGTTCGACCTTCATTCATTCAGTGATGCATCGTGCGGCAAGATAATTGCGCATCAGAATCAGCTTTATTCACTGGGGTCAAAGCTTTCACAGATGTCTGAGCTGTTCAACAAAATAGTGTGGGAGCCGCTTAACAGTGAAGGATTCCGCAAGCTGTCGTACAATTCTGCTGACCAGAAAGCGGCTGAGCTGATGACATCAGTCTACCGTGACCTGCCGAAGGATATCCCATTCATAGCAACTCATGTATGGCCTGCACAGGCGGCAGTTCATGCCGGACTGACCAACGTTGTCAATGCTATTCCCGACAACTGGCCAATGGCTCTGCATTTGTCGGAGGGAGCGATTCACACAGTACAGACACCGTCGGCTTATATTGGCTACAGGGCACTACGCGGTATGGAAAAGGGCAGAGCATTGAAACCAATGCCGAAGTCAGCTATCGCATACACAGGTCACTACGTTGACCATGAACTTGTCAGCAATATAGAAGCCGACTGTCAGAAGCGAATCGACCGCATGAAAAAGGGTACAGCAAAACGCTGGCTTATGTCAGTTGGAGGAGCAGGCGCGCAGAAAACGATATTTGTATCAGTGATACGGAAGCTTCTGCCGTTTATTGAGAGCGGCGAAGCTGTACTGTTCATAAACGTAGGCGATCATATCAGGGTGTGGAACGAACTGAAACGTGAGATACCACAGCTTTCAGCAGTTGCAGTTGAGCATTTTGACGATTTCAGTGCGACAGCCGAGTTTGCAGAAAGGGCGTATTCAGGGGAAGTGAGCGGTATTCATGCATTCTTCCACTCAGATATTTTTGCGGCAGTATATTCGACAAATCTGCTCATGCGTTGTTCAGACGTTCTTATAACGAAGCCGAGTGAACTCTCATTCTATCCGATTCCGAAGCTGATGATAAAGCGGGTAGGCGGACACGAGGCATGGGGCGCGATACGCTCCGCCGAGGTCGGAGACGGTACCTACGAGTGTACAAGTCCGCTTGAAACGAACGCAATGCTGAATCTGCTTCAGGAAAACGGCGATATAATCGAGCAGATGTGCGAACATATCCTGACAGCGCACAAAGCAGGTATATATAATGGTGCATACCGTGCTGTCGAGCTTGCGGTAAGAGGCAGAAAAAACAGATAAGAAAACAAAAAAGCTCCGTTTTTCACAGTGTACGAAGAAGGGTGCCCCTTCAGCCGATTTCGTGGGTTACCGAATCCGTAACGTAAGTTTACGGCTCGGCAGCCCACAATTTCCGCTAAGGGAAGTACACAGAACGGAGCTGTTTTTTATTTACCAGTAATCTTTTTTCTCATGATAACCATATCGTAAACGTCGATAATGTCATCTTTGCAGAGGTCAGCTGACCGCCAGTCAGCGATATAATCTGATTTACCGCTGAGTAGCCATGTTTGCAGGCATACACCGTCTGCAACGCCGATTATGCCGTCACCGTTAATGTCACCTGCTATATAGGTTGGCTTGTCATTGATAAGCTCGAACTTGCGGTTATACTTTTCCGCATACTTCTGAGCAGTCGAGCCTTCATATCCGTGGATAGTGACATCGCCGGTAATGTATCTTTCAACAGGAGTTTCCGTTTTATCATCGGTGATAGAAACGGAAGGATAATCCAAAGTCCATTCAAGGTTAGGATTATAGGCTTCATTAGTGTATTTATACTCAGCAGGGATAGTTTTCTCACCGTCGAAAATATCACATTCGGGGTCGTAGAAATAAAAGTCGGTCACATTTTTCGCCGCGGCAAGTGATTTTTCTTCGAGTTTAGCGGCTCTGTAGTTAACTATTGAGGCTTTTCCGGAGCTTAATCCGGAATATGTCATATAACCCTGATATTTTACAGAAGCAGGAATATCGACAAGTGTACATTTATGTCTTGACCAGAATGTCATTTCAGCGATTCCGACAGTGCCCTCACGGACAACAGCCTTTTCTATGTCCTCGTCACTGCCTACTGCCCAGTTTCCGAGATAGTGAACACCGTCAACATTTTCGATGCAGGGCGAATCTTCAAATGCTCCACTGCCGATTATAGTAACAGTTTCGGGAATGGTAAAATCAGTGAGTGAATCGCAGTGATTGAACGAACCGTAGCCGATTTTTTCTATTTTTCCGTTGAACTTTACATCTGTGAGCGCTGTGCAGTAGAAGAACATATCACCGGAAATTGAAGTGATAGTTTCCGGAAGTTCGGCAGATTTTAGTTTCATGCACCCAGCAAAAGCATTGTTGTGGATATGCTTTACAGTAGCAGGGATAACCGCCTTTTCGAGGGACTGGCTGACAAAGAAAGCATAATCGCTGATAGTTTCGGTTTTATCGGAGATTTTCAGCTCCTTCATATCAAGTGCAGGCGGACAGCCGATAAGAGTTTTCATGTCTTTCGTGTAGAGCAGACCATCGACTGAGGTATAATATGGGTTAGTGTCTGAAACGACGATTTCTTTCAGCTTAGGGGCGGGGTCAGCATCACTGTCGATATTTACAAGAGTAGTAGAAGAAAGGTCGTACCAAGAAAAATGTTCGAGGGTATCGGGGATAGTAATTTTTTCAAGATTCCAGCAAAAACCGAACGGACTATCACTTATGCCTACTACAGGCACCTTTTTATTAGTATCAGTATTGATGACCTCAGCAGGAATAGAAATCTCAGTTACATTTCTGTCGCTGTAATCAGTAATGATAGCAAAATCGCGGTAAACATTGAAAGTGAAATTATCCTCTTTATACTCAAAGCTTCTTTCCGCAGGGTCAGGAAAAACGGTAATTTCTTTATACTGGGCGTTATGCTCTTCAACTGTTGCAGCTTCATATGCACTTGCCGGAATAGCAGCGGCAGTAACGCTAAGAATCATAGCAGCAGTAACTATCAAATTAATAAATCTCTTCATAATATCGCTCCCTTATATAAAAATAATATAAAGAAATTATACCACTTTATTCTTAAATTGTCAATAATTGTATTTACTTATTCAGCACCCAGTTAGCGATTGCGAGATAAGAAGCGAATAAGCTCCAAAGCAGATACGGGATATTCAGGACTGCCGCTTTTGTACGGATTTTCCGGAATGAAAGAATCATTGCCGCAACGAGGATACTGAGCAGTACAGCGGTTACCGCAGCAGCACCGAGCTGTTGAAAGCGGAAGAAAATAATGCTCCATGAGAAGTTGACAGCAAGCTGTACAGCGTAAAGAATCAAAGCCTTAGCTCTGTCGGGAGCGTCGTCCTCGCTGTAAATGAGATATGCGGACCACCCCATGAGTGCATATAGGATAGTCCAAACGATAGGAAAGAGAATTGCAGGCGGAGAGAGCGGAGGCTGTACAAGACTCCTGTAAAACTCCGTGAAGCCATTTGAAAGCAAAGCTGAAACCGCTCCGACGAGTTCAGCGGAAACGATAAATATGAACAAGTCGGTCCATTTGAATTTTTTCATAGTAGCACCTCATTTCTGATTTGTTACAGAATATGAGGTATACCGAGTAATTATGACATAAATCTCAGGTGTATCTATTTGTTTTCGACGATTGACCTTGCATATTTGCCGAGAGCTTCATAGTCGTTTTTATCAATAGGGTAGTTGGTCACAGTGTCAGTTATACAGTTATAGTAACTGAGTACCGAGCTGTACGTGAAGAACACTTTATCGTATTTTTCTTCCGAGTCAGATTGCAGAACTCTTACAACGTCAGCCCAGTTTTCGGCGGTTGCGGAAAGCGGCAGACCGTCCATGACCATGATCAGACCAAGTTTATCGATACCGCGCTTTTTATATCCGGTAAGTTTTATCAGTTTTTTGCGGAAGATAGTTTCGAGAGCGGCAAGTTCATCATTTGAATCGACTGACGGCAGTATATAGAAGCTTTCGCCTGCGCGTGCACCGCGGTATTCCGCCTTATTCTTGTATTTGACATCGCCTGTTTCCCAGTAGTGGAGGCAGTCGCCTATAATAGCTTTGTTGAGACTGATAGCGAGCTCAGTTACCTCAATTCCGGAAGAGCCGTCGGGACTTTGAAGGTCAGGGGCATCGCAAACTATCCAGTCGTCATAGATATCAAAGCAAGAGCGCAGAATAGCGAGAGCGAAGTTTTCTGTATAGTATTTCATTTCCTCAGCTTTTAGCTGATGTTTGAAATGCATATTTCTGATATCATCAGTCAGTACGATACTCATACTATCACCTCCGCAGTAAGTATTATTATTAATTCAGGTAAACATCATAGCACCGCTGTTTTCCATGAGACCAAGCAGGAAATAGCGTGCTTCCTCGCGGAGTTCGGGTTTAGCCATGTAGTAAAGATAGGTTTCGATTTTATTGAGAGTACTTGCAGTTCTTCCCTCGATTTTGAACTGCTCAAATCCCATAGGCACGTACTTTTCCCATATATCCTCCGGTGATATATGAGTTTTCAGCTCACGGATATCGAAAATGCTTCTCTTTGAGAAAGGGCAGCTGCTGAAATGATTGGGGTCGTATTTTTCGAGGTTGAAAGGAACATTCGGATACTTTTTAATATGGTTGCAGAAAGCTATCTGCTGATTACTTATGTCAATATAGTGCTGAAGTCTTGATGGACATTCCGGCTGACAGCAGGCATTTACAAGCAGTTCGATATTGTTTTTGCGAGGCAGTTTATCGAGTATGTCGAACTTGTTATTCAGGTCGTAATCAGCGACAACAACGTGGTAATCCTTTTCAAGCTCAGCAAGGAGAGCATTCACGGAATTCAGGCGTTTGCAGGTCGAACTTGTGAGCTTGTAACGGGGGTATTCGCGGCGGATGTAGTCTTCAAGCACCGGAGAGGCGACTATTACCTCGTTCATACCATTATTTGCGAGGTGAAGCATAAGATTACAGCGTTCATCGCTGAGATGTTTTTTTTCGAGAGCGAGGTTGGTAAAGGTGAAACGCAGAGGGATACCGCGGTCGTTGAATTCTCTTATGACGGCTTTCATGTAGTTTTTGTCTGTATTACCGCCCTGAGACCTTCCGCCGTTCCACAGACAAGGCGGAAAAACGCCGTAAAACGAAGCTATCTCGGCACCCTCACGGAAGAAGTCGGGACGATTTTTCAGCATATCAGCAAACAGCAGATTCAGTTTGAAACTGCCGGAAAAGTCGGGAAGATGAAAACGAACTCTCATATTTAACTCCTGTAATAGACTTGTTGAAAACAGAGTCTGATTAATGTCTGCTCAGCGACTAAGAATCGGCTTGATATAAAGAATTTGTGCTATCGAACGAAGTTCGGGGGAATAACCGCCTGACTGCGGTTATTAAGGATACATTAATTATATCACCAAAAGCACGTATAGTCAAATGATATAAACGTAGGAATGTGGAAAATTCAAAAAAATTTTCAAAAACCTCTTGACAAATTCCTATAGACATGGTAGAATAAGTCATCAAACGAAAGGAATGTACGATATGCTTAACAGAACTGCATTTGTCTTTACATACGCATTTTTTGGCTTTAGCTTTTGGGCTGAGGTCTATTCGCCGTGTGTAGAGCTGTGCAGAGGATAACGTATCATATCTGTATATCTTACAGCCCTGACCGCACGGTCGGGGCTGTTTTTATTTTCAGGAGGTATTATTATGATAATCGTAATCAAAGACAAGGCGACCGATAATCAGGTAAACGAACTGATGAACTGGCTTGAAGGATTCCGTGTAAAGACCAATCTTGTTACTGGTGTACACTCGCGAATAATCGGCCTTATAGGTGATACTACGTCAATAGATGTAGACGCAGTAAATGCGAGGGAGATAGTTGAAACTGTAAAACGAGTGCAGGAGCCGTATAAGAAGGCAAACCGCCGTTTCCACCCTGATGACACTGTAATAGAGGTGAGGGGACGGAAGATAGGCGGAGGAAGTCTGTCAGTCATTGCCGGACCCTGTTCAGTTGAAACCGAGGACCAGCTCATGCGAACAGCAATTGCAGTAAAAGAGGCAGGAGCCGACTTCCTCCGCGGGGGCGCGTTCAAACCGAGAACCTCGCCGTATGCTTTTCAGGGACTCGGCAAGGAGGGCATTGACCTGCTTATAAAGACGAGAAATGAGACAGGACTGCCGATAGTTACAGAGATTATGGACGTTTCCGACATTGACCTTTTCGCAGATATAGACGTAATACAGGTCGGGGCAAGAAATATGCAGAATTTCACACTCCTGAAAGCACTCGGACGAAGTGACAAGCCGATACTTCTGAAAAGGGGACTTTCAGCAACTATGCAGGAACTTCTCATGAGTGCGGAGTATATCATGTCTGAGGGCAATAGCAAAGTCATTCTATGTGAGCGCGGAATCCGTACATATGAACCCGAAACGCGTAATACGCTTGACCTTTCCGCCGTACCGCTTCTGCGTCAGAAAACACACCTTCCGCTCGTTATCGACCCGAGTCATGCAACAGGAGTAAACTCGCTTGTAGAGCCGATGTCACTGGCGGCAGTAGCGGCAGGGGCCGACGCGCTTGAAATAGAGGTACACATTGACCCGAAAAATGCATGGAGCGACGGTGCACAGTCACTTACACCTGAGCAGTTCAAGGCATCAATGGAGAAAATAAGAAAGCTTGAAAAGTTTGTAAAAACTGAACTCTGATATATTAAGGCACCGAGCAGGGAATACCTTCTTCGGTGCCTTTTGTGCGTTTTGAATATACACAGCATATGCAGTTTGTGCACCTATACAAAGATGCAGAAGATTTCGTCTTTTTAGCCTGCCGGAATCACTTATAAGCAAAACTGCTTATTTATGCGGTAAAAGGAGGCTGACCATGAAAAGGATAACTGCTTTATTTTCGGCGGTATTGCTTGCACTCGCAATGACTGGCTGTGATAATAAAAACAACGATAACGAACTTCCAACCGAGGCTACAGAGGAGGTAACTGATGAAATGAGCGAGTCTGAGTACCTTGAACTCTCAGACGATGATTTTGTTGACATAGACATGAATCTAAGGATTATTGACGACGAGCCGCCTGTTACGATGAATGTTGCCGACCTTAGCAAAATCGACTTCGGCGAGCGCATGACACCGTGCAAGGCGGAGGAATACCGCGAAAAATATGGTATGCGTCAGGATTTCGGCGACAATACAGAATTGCAGGAGCAATATGACCGTGAACGCGAGAAATTCTTCAATACTCCGTCAGGCGGAAGCATTCAGGACGTTGAATTCATCGACGGCATTTTCTATTTCTCTGTGAATTACGATGACCTTTGCAGTCGTCATGATTCGGCACTTTACAGATTTGACCCGAGGACAGAAGAGTACAAAGAGCTTGACAGACGCTGTGGTATGGAATACAATGGATGTTACATGGGGCTTACGTCAGCCGGAGGCAGACTTTTCTTTTTTGAGCGCGATGACAGAATGACTAATACTGACCCCGAGCATTCCGTAGTATATTCCGTTGACCCGAAAACCGGTGAAGTATCGGAGTTTCTGAATCTTGACTACACAGTTTACTGGCTTGAAGACACAGCAAACGGACTGTATATTTCCGGCTCTATAGATGTGCAATACCTCAACGATGAAGGGGTGGATACTTCCGGTTTAAACGGAGAAGTTGAAACGGAGGGACGTTATGCCTATTATGACCCCGAGACCGGTTTGAAGCTTGACTACAGTGAGCAGATAAAGTACAGCCGCTTCTGGGGAACTTGTGACGGTGTGCCTGTCGAGGTCACAGGTGGTATAGACGATGAAAGCGGTGAGCCTATAACTATAAAGACTCAGTATTACACGCTGAAAACCAAGTACATGAACGCTGATAATATTTTCGCATGGAAAGACCGTGTATCCATTCTTATTGACGAAGGCGGGATAGCTTCGAGTGAAAAACGGCTTTACACCTATGAAATAGCGTCAAGAGAACGAACAAAGCTGAAATTCGACGGCTTTGGCGGAAATCATATCAAGACCGGTGAAGGCTTTTTCTCATTGGTGTCCAGCTCAGATTACAGCATCAAAAGCAGGCATCAGCCGCAGAACAGGATATTCTATACATTGCCGAAATATGGAACAGCATTCCGTCTCGAAACTGTCAACGTAGACAGCAACGGAGAACTCAGAAACGGTGATATAATGTATATCATAACAACAGAAAATGAACAGGAGGACAACGACTCGATGTTCTATATAGGTATGTACTCACACAGCGGCAAGCCTGACAAGCTTTACTGGTTTGACATGAGGGAATGAAGGGGAGAAGTATGAAGAAAACAGCACTTTTTACCGCGGCAGTGATGATGCTTTCGTTCACTGCCTGCGACAAGAAAAAAACAGATACAGACACTGAACTTCCGACGGAGGAAGTAATCGGGGAAGTAACCGTGGAAACTGCAAAAACAGACGATGAACCTGTATTCCGCGAGTTTAAGCAGGAGGACTTCAAAAGCATCGACGTTAACGTCAACACCACTGAAGACGCGCCGCCGACTGATTTACATTCAGCCGACCTTTCGGGAATAAGCTTTGGTGAACGGTATTCTCCGTGCAAGGAGGAAGGAGTCCGCGAGAATTACGGCAAATACCTTGAATACAAGTCTGCACTTGAAAACAACATGAATGAGCGGTATCGCCCATCGTTTGATGAAATCAAGGAAGAGGCGGAGAAGATGTGTGCAGGACCGTATGAGGGAGACATTTCATACTGTGTAATGGTCGGTGACAAATTCTATATCACGGTAAACTATGATAATTACTGCCGCTGTCACGATTCGTCGCTTTTCGAGTTAGACCCCGTAACTCTTGAATACGAGGAGGTCGACACACGTACCGGACTCGAATATCACGGCTGTTATGCCGGATTATGTACCGAAAACGACAAGCTTTATTATTATGAATGCTACAACACCACTCATGACGGGTATTCTGAAAATGGTGACGAATACAAAAGCACTGTTTACAGCTTCGACCCCGCAAGCCGTGAAACTACTGAATTACTCAGTCTTGACGAGCAAATCGTAAGCATTTTCCCAATGAAGAGTGCACTTGAGGTACATATTCTTGAGGACGTGAATGAAGGCAACAGGCACTATTCAGGACTCGCGACCCGAAAATACGACTACGAGACCGGAGAGTTATTAGAGAAAGATGATTCTGTTGAGGAGTACAGCTACGAAAGCGGACGTAAATTTTACTGCGACGGAGAACCTGTCGAAATATCCGGAGGATATAACGGCAATGTTGCGGCACCTTTAGTAATAAAAACGCAGTATTACTCAATTGCGACCGATTTGAAGCAGAGTTCGCAGGTATTCGCGTGGAAAGACCGTGTGTCAATTCTCAATACGGAAATGGTAGACTACGGAAAACGCGACATGAGTCTTTACACCTACGACCTTAATACAATGGAATGTACAAGAATGGTCGTTAACGGCTACTTCAACAATGCACAAAAGGGAAAAGACGGAATCTTTGTAACATATCAGTCATCGGAGGGGTGGATGCATTTTTACTATAACATCTACTATCTCATGCCGCAGTACGGTACGCTTTTCAAAATCGACAAGACCGACGATGTATTTTATGTTTCGTCGGAGGAACAGCAGTATTATCTTACGATAGAACGTGCCGAATCAAACGGTAATTCCATCGAACAGCAGATTGGTAAACCGAAAACGCTTTACTGGTTTGATACGAAGGAATGAGCGGCGAACAGGGAAACTAAAGAAAAAGAGGTGATGTTATATACTTACCATTACAGTATCAGATTCAGGGAACGATGATATCAGTGAAATAAACCGCCTTATTCTTGAATGTGGAAAATCGAAGGAAGCTATGACAGCACTGTATCTACGTTTCAAGGGAAGTGTATTTGCAGTTGCGTTCAGTATAACAGCCGACTATCAGCTTGCTGAGGACTGTGTTACCGAGACATTTGTCCGGCTTGCGCAGATAAGCAAGTTTGATTACCGGAAGGGCGACGGAAAAGGTTTCATACATACAGTTGCCCGAAATATCGCACTTGAACTCCGCAGACGGCATAAACGTGAAGTATGCGACTGCTTTATACAAAGCTACGGCGAGGCAGATAAAGCAGTAGAGGACAGCATTTTTGTGAATCAGCTTTTGAAGGAACTGAACGATAAACAGAGGCAGATAGTGGTGATGCACTGTTGCTGTGAACTTACATTCAGGGAGATAGCACGAATAATGAAAAGTCCCGAATCTACGGTGAAATCGCGATACAAAAAAGCGATAGCGATACTACAGGAAAAGGCAGGTGAATAATATGGATAACACATATACAGAAACAGAGAAACTACTGCGTGATAAGATGAACGAGCTATCGGAAAATGCCGAATGCCTCGACAAAATAACGGCGCGGGTTTTTCCGACAATCCCTGTCGGAGCAGAAGACGACGAATATATTATAACTGACCTTGAAGTCGTCACCGGCAGGAGCAGGGGAAAAGGTTTCTTCAAATGGATAGCGATAGCGGCGGCAGTAGTGCTGTGTCTTGTTTTTATTCCGAAAAGCGTCACTGTTAATCGGTTTTTCTGCAATGTAGGAACTCCGGGCGAGCACAGTTTCCGCGACATAACGAGCGCGGTCGAGCGTCTGACTGCTGACGGCGACTACAGATATATAGATGTTCCGCTGAGTGTGTACTCTACAGATGACATTCTTGTTACACCGTTGTTTACGTGTCCGTTTGAGAACACAGGAACAGAAGACCTGAATGTCAGAATATATATTAGGCAGTGTCCGTTTGACGAGATAGATACGGCAGAGGTATATGCAGTCGAATATGCTGGAAAATACACACCCGACAGCATTATCGCTGCGGCTGAACCCGTATACACTTTCACGGACGAGGAACTGACAGCAGCCGATGTGCAGCTGCGTGATGATGAAGCTCTGAAAGCTGCGGGCGGAATCGGAAACGCAGAAGGACTTGCATCATACAGCGGTATCTGCTATGTAAAAGATGGCGACAAAGCTGTACTTGCAAATGAGGAGGTACTGTACGGAAGCGATGAAAACGGCAGCTTTTACGATATATCCATCAGCTCCGGCGATAAAAAGCTGGAGCTGCCCGAAAGGGTGGAGATGTGGAAGAGGTCGGTATACTCAAACGGCAGCTCCGCGTATCCGAAGCCGGACACTTCACGCTATGAGCGCAGGGAATTGTTTGACGGAAACAACGAAGTATCCGAAAAATATACCGGAATATACGTGTTCAGTAACATTAGCGATATATCCGGATATCTTGGCAAGGAGACTGAGGCGAGGTACACAGGCAGCAGCATTTCATGCAAGGTTAATGCCCCTGCGGACAGTGTTCTTGCGCGGAGACTCAGGATGTTCATGCAGCCTGATAAAAACGCAAACGCTATAATACTTTCGAGTGACGGTAAAGTGATACAAAGGATATCATCCGGGCAGTTATCAGAGTTTTCGTCATATAAAGGAATTACTGACCGCGAACAGTCAGAAATCGCGGAAAACATACGTAGAGAGACAGAGAAACAGAATAAAGAAAGCCGTAAATCCGGCTAAAATGAACAGAAGCATTGAAATATATCAAGCCGTCTATGAGTAAAACTTTAGACGGCTTGTTTGTCAATATAAACAAATATGAGGCAGGACTTTTGTCGGAAAAATGGAAATGCTGTTTCAATTACTTGATACATTCCGAGGACTGTGATATAATAATACAAATCAGATTCATAAGGAGGAATCGTCATGAGCAAAAAATTAGTTGCATACTTTTCAGCAAGCGGAAATACCGCTTCTCTCGCAAAGAAACTTGCAGATGCAGCAGGAGCCGACCTTTACGAGATACGTCCTGCGACACCGTATACGTCTGCTGACCTTAACTGGCAGGACAAGCAGTCGCGCAGCAGCGTAGAGATGAGCGACCACAACTCACGTCCGGCGACAGCAGATAAAAATGCCAATATTTCGGACTATGACATAGTATATGTCGGTTTCCCCGTATGGTGGTATATAGCGCCTACAATAATCAATACATTCCTTGAGAGCTATGATTTTACAGGTAAGAAGATAGTGTTATTTGCTACATCGGGCGGCAGTGGATTTGGCAAGGCAGTTGAGAATCTCAAGCCGAGTGCACCGGGAGCAGAAATCGTAGAAGGCAAGGTAAATCCGAATGCAAACGACATAAAAGCACTCGCAGAAATCGGGTAATCAGCCGTGAAAATCATAGATATATCGCAGGAGGTTTTTTCGTGCAATGTGTTTCCGGGCGACCCGTTACCGGTAAAGAAGCGGACACAAAGCATAGAAAGAGGGGACATCTGTAATCTTACCGATTTTTCGATGTGTGCCCATAACGGTACGCATATCGACGCTCCCTTTCATTTTATAAACGAAGGCAAAACGATTGACCAGCTCGGACTTGAAGCAGTTGTCGGAGACTGTTTTGTAGCGCGCCATGAAGGTGATGTTACAGCAGAAAAAGCCGGAGAAATCATGCGTATGGCACGCGAAGCCGGTGCAGCGGAGCGTATACTTATCGCCGGAAAGGCAACTGTTACCGCAGCGGCAGCCCGTGTATTCGCGGACGCAGGGATAAAGCTTATCGGCAACGAAAGTCAGACCGTAGGACCTGAGGACGCGCCAAAAGAAGTGCACCTGATCCTCCTCGGGGCGGAGATCGTACTGCTGGAGGGGATAGTCCTTACAGACGTTGAGGAGGGACGCTACTTTCTCAGTGCAGCATCTCTGAATTTTGGAGGCTGTGACGGAGCGCCGTGCAGAGCATATCTCATACAGCAAGACTGAAATAAATGGAAGAGTCCTGAAAGAAAGGGGAATCCTATACTTTCAGGACCTTTTTATCTCTGTTTGAAAGGAACTTTGGTAAAAATATATAAAATAGTTGAAGATTATTCTACACATATGATATATACAATGTGCATAAAAATGATTGACTTGATTTGAGCAGTATGATAGAATAAAGTCAAAGCAGTGTGTGCAGGCGCTGCTGAATATGAAACATTATCTATAAGGAGGATGGTCAAAATGAAGTCATTTATCAAAAGGGCAGTAAGCGCTGCCGCAGCAGCTGCCTGTATGCTGACGAGCTTCCATTTCACGTTTATCAGTGAAGTCACCCAAGCGGAAGCCGCAAGCGGCATGAATGCATTCGACATCACGCGTGAGATGAAGATTGGCTGGAATTTAGGCAACAGTCTTGACGCGACCGGAGGCAACGGCAATTACGGACTGAATACCGAGATAAGCTGGGGCAATCCTAAGACAACGCAGGCAATGATAACCACGGTCAAGAAAAAGGGGTTCAATACAGTGCGAATCCCGACTACATGGTATCCGCATCTTGACGGAAGCAATAAAATAGACGGAGCATGGATGTCGAGAGTCAAGGAGGTGGTGGACTATTGTATCGGCAACGATATGTACGTTATACTGAACGTTCACCATGAAGAATGGATAAACGTTGCACAGTTCAACGACCAGACCTATCAGAATGCTGAGACCAAGCTTACAGCTATATGGAAACAGGTAGCCGAGGAGTTCAAAAACTACGACCAGCACCTTGTTTTCGAGGGAATGAATGAGCCGCGTCAGACCGGAAATCCGTCAGTAAGCCAGTGGGGCAACGGCAGTGAAGACGGCGGTTATACATGGAATTATATAAACAAGCTCAATGCCAAGTTTGTATCGACAGTACGCGGACAGGGTTCTTCCGCAAATAAGGAGCGTCTGCTTATGCTTCCGGGATACTGTGCATCTTCTGACATGAAGGCGATAAGAGCGGTATCATTCCCGTCAAACTGCGGAAATGTTGCATATTCAGTTCATGCGTACCTGCCTTACTATTTCACGATGGCAGAGGACGACAAGGCAAACCACAATTATCCCGGCAAGAGCGGCTGGGGTGAGGACTATACCGGAGCTATCAACAGCTTTTTCAGCGGACTCAAACAGCTTGAGGACGAGAAGAATATTCCCGTAGTAATCGGAGAATTCAGCGCATCAAACTTCAACAATCTGAGTGCACGTCAGGCGTGGGCGAAGGACTACATCACGCAGGCAAAAAAAGCCGGAATTCCGTGTATACTCTGGGATAACAACGTTGAAGGCGGCAACGGCGGAGAGTCACACGGCTACCTTAACAGAAGTGCGAATTCATGGTACTCAGCATCTGAGCCGGTACTTAATACCATGATGTCTGTAATCAACGACAATTCAATCCTGTGGGCAGGAAAACAGGCACCGGCAGTGACAACGACCGAGCCAAAGCAGACTACACCTGCAAATCCCACAGTCGGACCCGACAGCAACGGTGACTATTTCACAAGCGGCTTTGAAACGAGTACCGATAACTGGTCCGGACGAGGCGAAGCAACAGTATCGCTTGATTCCTCGAATTATTATTCCGGAAGCAAGTCACTCCATGTAACCGACAGAGGCAAGGCATGGCATGGTGCGGCGATACCGCTTGATACATCATCATTTGTGCCCGGATACACCTACAGTTTCAGCCTTGCGGTACTTCAGACAAGCGGTTCTGACGAGAGTATTCAGCTTTCACTTCAGCAGAGCGACGGCAGTAACACTTCATATCACAAAGTTGCTGAGTGTACGGCTAAAAACGAAGTATGGACCAAGCTTGAAAACACTGAATTCACTATCCCGACAGGCGGAAGTGACCTTGTACTTTACGTAGAAACACCCGATGGTTCAGGTTCGACCTGTGATTTTTACATTGACGCAGTACAGGTATCAAAGTCAGGAAAAGCATCGTCAGTAGTAACAGGACAGGGAACAGTTGCATCGGCGGGACCGGTTGTTCAGCCCGGAAACAGTGAACTCAGCAAAAACGGCGTAATAAGGGTAATGCCAATTGGTGACTCTATCACATTTGGCTATGGAAATGAAGGCGGCTACAGAAAGTACCTTGACTATTTCCTCAAAGAAAAGGGCTACACTCAGGTAGACATGGTTGGTCCCGAGGGCAAGAGCGGAGCTTCATTCAATTATAACGGAAAAAGCGTTTCATACGACGACAACCACGCAGGATACAGCGGATACACTATAAAACAGAAGTATCCTATCCCGAGCTGGGGAGAGAATGGACTGCTTGAAAAGCTAAAGAGCAAGGACGCAGTAAGCAGTGCAAAGCCTGATGTAATACTGCTGATAATCGGAACTAACGACATGACGGCTAACCGTGCACTGAGCGAATGTGAGAGTGACCTTCACGACCTCATCGACTACATACTTTCAACAATGCCGTCAGACAGTGTGATATACATGGGTTCTATCCCCGAATTCACAGCATACGGCGGAAATGCACAGCGAGTTGCAAATTACAACAGCACAGTTAAAAAGGTTGCTGACTCATATGCAAGTGAAGGGAAGAATGTAAAGTTTGCGGACGTGCACGGCTGTCTCAACGGAACAGCAGACCTTCAGAGCGACAATCTTCATCCGAGTGCCGCAGGATACGAGAAGATAGGCAAATTCTGGGCAGGAATAATTGACGATTACGTATCATCTTCAGCCATTGATGTTCCTGCGACGACAACAGAAGTTCCCGAAGAGAGCGGAGTTTTAGGCGATGCTAATGACGACGGCTTTGTAACTGTTGCAGACGCAGTAGCAATTCTTCAGTATATCGGCAACAAGGACAAGTATTTCCTCACAGACAATGGCAAGAGGAATGCAGACGTAGACGGAGTAGCCGGAATAACCGGCAGTGACGCACTGACTATTCAGAAGTATGACGCAGGACTTATAAATGAAAGTCAGTTTATACTTATATCAGCGTGAAAGAAATACCCCTCATCAGCAGTGATGAGGGGATACTTTTATATTATCTTAGTTGACCATTCCTCGATATTCCAGATATTGTCGGCGATATCCATGTAAAATTCCGGTTCATGGCTGACGATGAGGACAGTTCCCTTGTAGTCCTTGATAGCCTTTTTCAGCGACTCCTTTGCATCAACATCGAGGTGGTTGGTAGGCTCGTCGAGTACGAGGAGATTGACCTCTTTCAGCATAATGCGGCATATTCTGACCTTAGCATTTTCACCGCCGGAGAGAACTCTCATCTGCGAGGTTATATGTTCAGTCGTAAGTCCGCATTGAGCGAGAGCGGCGCGTACTTCGGCATTGGTCATAGAAGGGTACTCTTCCCATATCACATCGAGAGCGGTCTTTGAGGTACTCTCCTCTTCCTGTTCGAAATAGCCGTATTCAACGAACTGGTCATGCTCAATATAGCCTGAGAGCGGCGGAATAATTTTAAGCAGGGTCTTGAGGAGGGTGGACTTGCCTATACCGTTTACACCGCGGATAGCGATTTTCTGTCCATTTTCCACCTTTACCGAAATAGGCTTGGTGAGTGGTTCATCATATCCGAGAACAACGTTCTTGCAGTCGATAACGACACGTCCGGGAGTGCGTGCTTTTCTGAAAGAAAAAGTTGGCTTAGGTTTCTCACGCATGAGAGTTATCTTGTCCATTTTGTCGAGTTTTTTCTGACGTGACTTAGCCATGTTGGTAGTAGCGACGCGAGCCTTATTGCGGGCGATGAAGTCTTCAAGGTCAGCGATTTCCTTCTGCTGTTTTTCATAGGCTTGTTCAATCTGTTTCTTTTTGAGTTCGTACATTCTTGTGAAGTTGTCGTAATCACCTGTATAGCGCGTCATGACGGCATTTTCAACATGGTATACGACATTGATAACACTGTTCATGAACGGAACATCGTGTGAAACGAGAATGAAAGCGTTTTCGTAATTTTGCAGGAAATTGGTAAGCCAGCGGATATGGTTTTCGTCGAGAAAGTTAGTAGGCTCGTCGAGAATGAGTATCATCGGGTTTTCGAGGAGTACCTTAGCAAGAAGCACCTTTGCACGCTGACCGCCCGAAAGCTCGGCAACGTCCCTGTCAAGACCGATTTCATTGAGACCGAGACCGTTAGCGTATTCGGAAATTTTAGCGTCGATAGTATAATAGCCGCTGTAATCGAGGATACCCTGTATTTCGCCGACTTCCTCCATAAGAGAGTTCATCTCGTCCTCTGAGCAATCGGACATTTTGTCATACAGCGCGAGCATTTCTGTTTCAAGCTCTGAGAGGTGGTCGAAAGCTTCACGCAGGACATCGCGTATAGATTTACCCTTAGCGAGGGTACTGTACTGGTCGAGGTAACCGGTTGTGATATGTTTGCACCATTCGATTTTGCCCTCATCGGGCTGAATCTTGCCCATGATAATATTAAGGAAAGTCGATTTGCCTTCGCCGTTAGCGCCTACAAGACCGACGTGTTCACCTTTCAGCAGACGGAATGACGCATCGTTAAGAATCTGTCTTGCGCCGAAACCGTGGGTAACGTGTTCAACATTGAGTATGCTCATATTAATCCTCCGGAAAAAACTGTTTAAGGCAATAGTGTTGCCTAAAGTATACTTATTATACCTGATTGCGGACGAAAAAGCAAGGGCGGACAGACAAAAGCAGAAAAGCGGCTGTATCATTGCAGTTTTACACTTTTCACACATATTTCACTATAATAAACTTGACACTTCCGAAACTATGGGGTATAATTTTATAGTGTCACCTGATGGCTGACAAATGACATTTTAAGAAATGAAAAAGGTGCAAAATGAAAAAATTTCAAAACCTGATGCAAAAGCGGTGGTTTTCAAATGCAGTTGCCGGATGTATAACCGTTGCGGTATATCTGCTCCTTTCAAATATAGGAACTGTATGGAGTGGGATAACGCAGTTTATAGGTTATTTTTCGACCGTTATCGGTGGTGCGGCGATAGCGTATCTCATGAATCCGCTTGCAAAACTATATGACAGGAAAGTATTCAGACGGCTGAAAAAAGACTCGCTGAGGTGGTCACTGTCAGTAGCACTTGCCGTGACAACGGTAGTACTGTTTCTCATACTGATACTTGTGATACTGATACCTCAGCTTCTGGAAAGTATAACGAATTTCGTTACGAATCTCGGACCGTATGCGACTTCACTTCTGAGAAAACTAAACGACTTCGGACTTTCATTCTCTGATTCAAACAAGGCGAAGTTAATGAAAGAACTCCTTGAATCGTCAGAGGATGTACTCAACAAGCTTGTTGAATACATTACTGACAACTTCCCGAAGATAATCAGTGCGTCTACGACAGCGGGAAAAGGAGTAATAAACTGGGGAATAGCGTTTGTAATATCTGTTTATCTCCTTGCTGCAAAGACTAAGATAAAAGCCGGAATCAGGAAACTTATGAAGGCAACGATGAGCGATAAGGTATACGATGATTCGGTAGAATTTCTTTCGCACTGCAACGCGATACTCAACCGATATGTAATATGCGACCTTATTGACGGTCTTATAATAGGGGTAGCGAATGCCGTATTTATGGCAGTATGCGGAATGCAGTATATAGGACTTGTATCGGTACTTGTCGGAGTTGCCAATCTTATACCGACGTTCGGACCATTAGTAGGTGCAGTAATCGGAACATTCATACTCCTTATGGTAAATCCGATTCATGCTCTTCTTTTCCTGATATTCACGATAATCCTGCAAACTATTGACGCAGTTGTAATAAAACCGAAGCTGTTCGGAAACACATTCGGAGTATCAGGACTTCTCATACTTGTAGCGTTAGTAATAAGCGGCAAGGTATTCGGAATTATCGGAATAATTTTCTCAGTACCTGTCGTAGCGATAGGTGACTATGTCTACAGGGAGATATTAATACCGCGGCTTGAACTAAGAAAAAATGAGCCGGAAAAGGATGAACCGCCTCAGCAGGATGAAGAAGATGATGAATAAACGAGGACACTTCCTGTCCATCAGGAAGTGTTTTTTTTGCATATTTTATTAGCGATAAGAAGGAAGCAATAGTGGAAAACACAGAATATTGTATTTGATGTTGACATATTTAATTTGTCAATGTATAATTAATAATGAGGAAATATGTGCGTAAACCTATCGGATACTCGTAAAACGATGCATCTGACGGGTTTGTGCTGAAAGAACTTTTCATGTCAGGAGGTAAGGAAGTGACAGGAAATATACTTGATTTTCTCGAGAACACAGCAGAAGTATATCCTGATAAAACAGCTGTCAGAGTTGAAGATGAGACCATAACGTATGCAGAATTCGTCGCACGAGCGAAAGCAATAGGAACATCTCTTGCAAGGAACGAAATATACGGCAGACCCGTCGGGGTATACATGGAAAAAGGCATAGAGGCACTGAGTACGTTTTTCGGCATCGTATATGCCGGAGGCTTCTATTCAATGCTGAACACCGAGCTGCCGGCGAGCAGATTGCAGCAGATATGCGAAGTATTGCAGGGCGGAATAGTTATTACAACAGAGCAGATGCGCGAAAAAGCGGAAGAGATATTCTCCGATGACTGCATAAAAACAGTTGAGGAACTTTCAGAAACTGTAGCTGACGAATCTGTATTAGAGCCTGTCCGCCGGCGAATGATAGATACTGACCCACTGTATATAAACTTCACTTCCGGCTCGACAGGAACACCTAAAGGCATAGTCGTTTCGCACAGGAGCGTTATCGACTTCATCGACTGCTTTACCGGTATTTTCGGTATAGGACCTGACGACGTTATAGCGAATCAGGCACCGTTTGATTTCGATGTATCAGTCAAGGACATTTACTCGGCATTCAGGACAGGAGCGGAGCTTCTTATAGTTCCGCGCAGGTATTTTTCGTCGCCGACGGTACTGATAGACTACCTCTGCGACAATAAAGTTACGGTTATGATATGGGCAGTATCAGCATTGTGTCTGATAAGTACATTTCACGGACTTGATTACAAGACACCGGATACGATAAAGAAAGTACTTTTCAGCGGCGAGGTAATGCCGTACAAGCACCTTAAACAGTGGCAGGAGCACCTGCCGGATACTACTTTCATCAATCTATACGGTCCGACGGAGATAACCTGCAACTGTACTTATCATATACTTGATAAGGAACGTGATTACTCCGAGGGTATACCGATAGGGGTACCATTTCCCAATGAGGACGTTTTTCTGCTCAGCGACGAGGGAAAGCTTGTGACCGGAGTTGACGAGGTCGGAAAAATAACCGTAAGGGGAACTGCTCTTGCACTCGGATATTACCGAATGCCGGAGAAAAATGATGAGTGCTTCATACAGAATCCGCTGAATCCTGACTATCCTGAAACAGTATATCAGACCGGCGACCTCGGCAAGTACAATACACGCGGCGAGATGATGTTCTGCGGAAGGTCGGACAATCAGATAAAGTACATGGGGCACCGTGTCGAGCTTGAAGAGGTTGAGCGTTCAATGGCGGCAATCGACGGAGTAGAGCGCTGTTTCTGTGTATTTGAAAAAGAGAAGCTGAAGGGTTACTACGTCGGCACTATTGAAAAGGCAAAGCTTCATTCGCTGATGAAGGAGACCCTGCCCGTATTCATGGTACCCGGTTTTATCCGGAAGCTTGAAGAGATGCCTATGACAAAGAATGGCAAGATAGACCGCCGTAAAGCAATAGAAACAGCGGAGGTCAGAAAAAAGTGAGCGACGTAAAAGCACTGATAAATACCGGTAAAACAGCATTTTATACGTTTGATATCGGCACACTGAAAAAGCGTACAAGCTATCTTCGGAATCATTTGCCGGAGAGAGTATCGCTGTGTTACGCAGTTAAAGCGAATACATTCATTATAAAGGAACTGATCGGAGAGGTCGACTGCTTTGAGATATGTTCCCCCGGAGAAGCGGAGATATGCCGCACACTCGGAGTACCGAAGCGGGAAATGGTCATATCGGGGGTATACAAGTCTGAGGAGACTGTAGAAATGCTTGCGGCAGACCCTGATTTCGACGGAATAATAACAGTCGAATCACCGGAGCAGTATAGAATGATATGCAGGTATTCGGCAGAATACAGCCGTAAACTGACTGTGCTTCTGCGTCTTACGAATGACAGTCAGTTCGGAATGGACAGTTCGGAGATAGAGCACATTGTAGCCGAAAAGGCAGACGGTATAAAAATTGCCGGCATACAGTTTTTTTCGGGAACGCAGAAAACGTCTGTGAAGAAGCTGAAACGCGAGATAGATAAGCTTGATTCTTTCCTGCACCATTTGCAGGACGATTTCGGCTATACTGCGGAGATTCTCGAATACGGCACCGGTTTTCCCGTGAGCTATTTCACCGATGACGAATTTGACGAGGAGGAATATCTTTCCGCTTTTTCGGAGGTGCTATCCGGAATGACGTTCAAGACTCATATCACGCTTGAACTCGGCAGAAGCATAGCCGCATCGTGCGGAAGGTACTACACCCACATAGTTGATATAAAGCACAACAAAGGTCAGAATTACGCACTTATCGACGGAGGTATGCATCACCTTGTCTATTTCGGACAGCACATGGCAATGCGTCACCCTGTAATGTCAGTTTGCGGAAAGACTGAAATAATCCCCGACAGGTACTGGCAGATATGCGGAGCATTATGCTCAATGAACGACATCGTAGTTAAGCAGATATGCCTGCCCGATATAGAGAAAGGTGACACGCTTTGCTTTGAGAATACGGGAGCATACTGTATGACAGAGGGAATCTCACTGTTTCTCAGCCGTGATATTCCGGCAGTATATCTGATTAAGGAAAACGGCGACGCAGTATGCGTCCGTGAAAAATACGAGACATCAAGTCTCAACACACCCAAATATGAAAGGATATAAAATCATGGAAGAATTAATTGAAATTTTAGAGGACATTCAGCCTGACATCGACTACGAGAATTGTGAAAACCTTATCGACGGACATCTTCTCGATTCACTCTCAATACTCTCGCTCGTTGCAGAACTTGAGGACGCATTCGACATAACGATTCCGGCGGTAGAGATAGTTCCTGCGAACTTCAACTCTGCAAAGAGTATGATGAAGATGATAGAGCGCCTGCAAGAGGAGGACTGAGATGTTTCTGCTCTCCGCCATTTCAGAC
>Ga0310695_10002361_pt1 | contig 40137 bp, 56 predicted proteins | sample RumenRJG_04DNA_FD_203882 | JGI IMG/M metagenome (GOLD analysis project Ga0310695, IMG submission 203882) | Bovine rumen microbial communities from Lethbridge, Alberta, Canada - RJG_04 (v2) (version 2) | ecosystem: Host-associated > Mammals > Digestive system > Stomach > Rumen | place: Canada...
GTTTTGAGCGACGATTTTTAGAAATTCGGATTTACGGAACTTTTACCTAAATACCCCCGAAAACCTGGTTTATTTCCAGATTTTGTAAAAAATTGACAAAAACGCAAAGAAAATTGCACAAAATACCTGTTTTATGCTGGAAAACGTAAAAAGTGTTTCCGACTACCGGAAGCAGATAGTTAAGGCCCTTAAGAAAGCCGGCACGTACAGCGCCGGTGTCGATATGCAGGTTTTGAACCTGGCCACCGCCCTGCGCACGCTCGATATGGCTAACGCCCAGATCGACACGCTGGACGAAGTTACCGTATGGGAAGAAACCCGCTACGGCCAGAAGCTGGCGCCGCACCCTGTCTTCAAAGTCCAGAAAGACGCGCAGGACAGCATAACGCGCCAGATGAAAATTTTAGGACTGACCACCGAACTGCTGGCCGGCACCGACGAAACCGACCCGCTGGTAGAGCTTACCAAAAAGGTAGTGAAGTCCGGCAAGAAAAAACCTGTAGTGGTAAAGCCAGATACTGACTAATGACGGAAGAAGAAAAAGATAGACTGCGGCAGGCAAAGGCCGACGTTACCGCTGCGCTGGCAGCTGTGCGTATAGAGGACTACCGCCTGGGCGAAGTGGACACCCGGATAGAAGACTACGTGCGGAAAGTGGCCACCAACCCGGACGGCCACAACCTGTACGAACAGCTGGGCGTGCTGCGCTTCTTTGACTTCTGCCGCCGGTACGGTATCAATGCTACCGAAGTGCAGCGGTTTTTTACCCTGTACGAAAGCCTGTACTTTCCAGGCAAAGCCGGTCTGCAGACGTACCGCCTTACGCCGGTGCAGGCTTTCCAGTTTGCCCATATATTCGCGTTTTGGGACGACGGCCGGCGCGTGATCCGCGAAGTAGTGCTGTACGTCCCGCGTAAGTACAGTAAGACCACCAGCAGCGCTTCGCTGGCCGTAAACGATCTGCTGTACGGCGACGCAAACGCAGAGTGCTACACCGGCGCTAACTCAAACGACCAGGCTAAAAAGTGCTTCGACGTGATCCGCGGCTGCGTGCGGAAGTTAGACCCTATGGAACGCCGGTACCGGATAAACGAAGAAAGCATAAAAAGCAAGCGCAGCGACCGGCAGGCTTTCTGCCAGTGTCTTACCGCGAACGCCCGCACTAAAGACGGACTGAACGCCAGCACGGTTATTATGGACGAATTTAGCCAGGCCCTGGACAGCGACCTGCTGACGGTGCTAACTACGTCTATGGGCGTGAGAGAAAACCCGCTGACGGTTATAATTACCACCGCGTCGGACGTCTTCGACGGCCCCTTTTATGAAATGCTGCAGGGCTACAAAGCGCTGCTGCTGGGCGACTATGAAGACGACAGCGTATTTGCCCATATCTTCGAACCCGATCTGGACGACCCGGAAGACAGCGAAGACACCTGGCGCAAGGTACACCCGCACTTAGGCGTTACGGTGTCGCTGGACTTCTACAGGCAGGAATACAAAAAGGCGGTGCGTAACGGCGCGGAAGCTATGCTGGCTTTCCGTACTAAGCTGCTGAACGTGTACGCCGAAAACGAACAGCGCAGCTGGATAAGCAGCACCCTGGCGCGCTCCATTTCCCGGCCTATGCCGCTGGACAGCATAACCGGCCGGCCGGACGCTATGGTAGCTATAGACCTGTCGGAAAGCGACGACTTTAGCGCCGTAACTATGGGCCTATACGACGCAGGTAAAAAGTCTTTCCACTTCCATACCGCGTACTTTTTCCCGGACGGCGCCCTGGCTGGACACCCTAACGAAAAGCTGTACCGCACCTGGGCCGACAAAGGCTACCTGCATCTAACACACGGCGACGTTATCGACTACCGGGCGATCGTGGACTACATACTGTATCTTAACCAGCTGGTGCGTATTCTGGGTATTGGCTACGATCCCTGGAAAAGCCAGGAAGTAATAAATATGCTGGCGGCCAGTGGAGCCGGTAACGTGATTAAGGGCGTACGCCAGACGTACGGCAACTTTACGGCCCCGGTAGAGAGCTTCGAACACGGCGCGAAAACCGGCCACGTCTTTATTAACGATAACCCGATAAACGCCTACTGCTTTGGTAATGCAGTCCTGGACACCGACAAGCTGGAAAACTGCAAGCCCATAAAGCGCAAGGCTACCCAGAAGATCGACGGCGTTATAACTATGCTAATGACGCTGCGCCTGTTTATTGACTACGAACGGTAAGCTATGCAGTTTAAGATTTACAGCCGCAAATACAGGGACGTTATGGCCGCCTATGGCCGGCACCTGGCACCGTACTACGACCGCTGGGAATGTATGCAGCAGCGGGCCGCGGTTATTAACCTGGAAACTATCGCGGACTTTATCGCGCTGCAGGACAGTATCGGCTGCGCTTTGGAAATGGCAGACAGCGTGCTAATGATCTGCGACGCGCCGGTTAGCTTCGACTATGTAACCGACAGGATAAAATAGGCCCGCCGTAGTGGCGGGCTTTCCTATTCGATACCGTGCTGCTTTGCCAGCTGGGCTATAAAGCCGTCCAGGGCTTCGCCTATGCCTACGCCCTGGGCGCGCAGGGCCGTAATGCGCTGGCGGGTTATAGGCGCGATCATAGCCGTAAAGTTTACGCGGGCGCCGTCTTCTGTCTTCCGTCTTCGGCCAGAGCCAGGCCGGGCGCCGCCGCGCTGATCCAGTACGAAGTCCTGGTATATCTTTCCGTCGTCGGCCATAAACTGGGTGCCGTCTTCCGACACCCAGCCTGTTACCGTCTTTCCGTTTATCGTAGCTTTTTTCATTATTCCGGGTCGTTATATTCTTTAACTTGGATAAGGGTATTAAGATATTCTGCCGAAATGCCGGTGGCTTCGATAATCGGCGCATAAAGGTTATAAGCGGGCCAAACTTTGTCTGGAATACCCACGAAGTTATAGCGGTGGATAAGCCCAAATTTGGTAACTTCTTTCTGGTACTTAAGCGTCATAAGAGCGTCAAACATAGAGACGATAGCGCCGGCTATTGCGGCATCATTGTTACGGCGGGTGTAGGTGTCCGGATTTACAGTAATTGCAAACATATCTTTTGTGGTTTTGTGGGCCGGTCGCCCGGCCCTGGTTTAACTTACTTTATGTATTCTATTCTTTCGTGTCCGTTGGTGCAGTATTCCCAGGCGTCCGGCGTGCCGTGGATAGCGTTTTTGCGGGCGATCGCGGCGACAGATTTTGTAATGGTCTTCGCGCAGCAGTAAGTGCGGCTGTGGCCGATAACTTCCAGGGTGCTAAATTCGATATACAGTTTGGTGTATTTCTCGTTAATGAAAGCAAATACGTGGTCGTACCAGTCCAGGTTAATTTTGTTTTCCTTAGCAATCTGCAGTAAAATTTCGCGTGTCATATTCTTAAATTTTTAAGTTTCAAACTGGCGGGCTGTAACCTTAACCCGATGCAAAGTTAAGCATTATTTTTGATTATCCAAATGGAAAACCAAAATTTTTTCAAGAAATTTTTTCCACTATTTACCGCAGTACGCCATAACTTACCCAAATACAACTAATTACACCTAAAATTTGGGTGCCAAAATGTACCCTTTTTCCTATTAAAGTAGAGGGACTACGTAAAAGACCTTTTGCTAATGGGATTTTTTAGGTACATACTGGATTACTTCAAGCGCGAAACTGCCGCTGCCACAAAGGCGGCGGCAGGCCAGCCGCTGACGCCCAGACAGGGCGGCACCTGGTGGCCCGCTTACACAGGCCAAACCGCGCTGTGCGTCGCCACGGTGTACCGGTGCGTAAAGCTTCTGTCCGAAAGCGTGGCTAACCTCAACGTGCAGTATATGCGCCAGAAAGGCGGCATATTCGTAGAGGACAGCGAAAGCCGCCTGGCGTATCTGCTGAACGTCCAGCCGGACTTCGCTACAAACGCTTTCGACTTCTGGGTGCAGGTAGTGCAAAACGTGCTGCTGGACGGTAACGCCTATATCGTGCCTGTCTATAGCCCGGTAACTATGGACTTCGACCGGCTGGCCCTGTGCGGCCGTGGCACCGTGAGCCACGACACCGTAAACGACGTATACAATATCTGCGACACCGTAAACGGCATCTTTGGCCAGTACGACGAAGACGAAGTTATACACATTAAGAACCTTACCGGCTACGACAGTAAGCAGGGTATTTCCGTGCTGACGTACGCCCGGCTTACCCTGGATATAGCCGCCGTGGGCGACGCGGAGACCTACAACCGCTTCCAGAACGGCGGTAACGTCCGCGGGATCGTGTCTAACGATACCAGCGTGCGCGGCTTCGGCGAATACCAGGACAAGGAACTGGAAAAGACCGCGGAAAGCATAGACGGCCGCTTCCAGAACGGCGAACGCATAGTAAGCCTGCCTGGCCAGGTAGAGTTTAAGCAAATTTCGCTTAGCTCTACCGATATGCAGTTTTTGGAAAGCCGGAAGTTTACCGTACGCGATATTTGCCGCTTCTTTGGTGTACACCCGTCCTTTGTCTTCGACGACACCAGCAATAACTACAAATCGGCCGAAATGGCTAACGTAGCTTTCCTTTCCAACACGCTTAACCCGCTGCTGCGGAAGATAGAAAACGAACTGCAGCGCAAACTGTTTAGCGCCAGCCAGTACGGCAAGCGCAAGGTACAGTTTGACCGCCGCGGCCTGTACGCCTGCGATCTGGAAAGCCGCGTAAAGTACCAGGCCGACACTATAGCGGCAGGCATCTACACAGTAAACGAGTGGCGCCGCGAAGAAAACAAACCCGCCGTGGACGGTGGCGATACCGTGCTGGTGTCCGCTAACCTCAAAGGCATAAAGGAACTGACCGCGGCCCCGGCCCCGGCTAAACCTGTAACCGAAAATGGAAAAGAAGAATAAAAACGACCTGGTGCGGCGCGAAGTCGTCGTAACAGAACTGTACGTGCGCGAAGCCGGCGAGGGCGAAGCCGCCAGCCGTACTATCGTGGGCCGCGCGATCCTGTTTAACACGCCGTCTGCGCCCCTGTGGAGCGACGACGAAGAAGAAGCGCGGGAAATTATCGCGCCGGAAGCTATTACCAAAGAACTGCTGGACGGCTGCGACATTAAATTTACTATGTTCCACGACCGCCAGCTGATTTTGGCACGCTCCAACAAAGGCACCGGCACCCTGTCTTACACCGTGGACGACAAGGGCGTGGCCTTTGAGTTTGAAGCCCCTAACACCGTGGACGGCGACAAGGCCCTGGAACTGGTAAAGCGTGGCGACCTGGCCGGCTGCAGCTTCGCTTTCAGTACCCACTACTGGGACGAAAGCTTTGTTAGCCGCACTGTGGAAGTGCGCGACGGCCGCGCCTATATTACCTACACGGTTAAGGCCGTTACCGGCGTCTACGATATGACGCTGGCCGCCGATCCCGCGTACCCGGACACTTCCGTAGAAGCCCGCGAGTTTGCGCGCGATCTGCGCGAAGCCGCGAAGCCGGAAGCCCCGGACACCACCAAAGTAGACAAAGAAAAAGTAGAAACGCAGCTGCGCGAAATGCGCCGCGCTGCTAATACTAAGTTAAAAGTTTAACCCCTAAAACGCTTTTCAGCAATGAAAAAGAACACCGTAAACGTACGTGAACTGGTCGAGAAGTACCAGTCCAACTGCGAGCGCATCAACGCTATTGCTGACGCTTGCGAGCAGGAGCAGCGCGAACGCACCGAAGCCGAAACCAAAGAGTACGAAGCTTTGGCACGTGAAAACCAGCTGCTTTCTATGAAGCTGCAGGCCGCAACGGCAGAGCATCTGCGCGAGAACCCCAACGCCGTAGCCGACGCAGAAAAGCTGATCCGCGAGAACGTGGCAGCTGGCCGGAAGACCGAAATTACCCTTATCCGCGAGGGCGAATTTGCCGGTATGATGGTCGCCGACGCAAACAACGGCGGTATTATCCCGCTGTCCGTCCAGGACTTCATTAAGCCCCTGGTAGAGGGCTTTATCCTCAACAAAGTGGGCCTGCCTATGCCTACCGGCCTGGTGGGCGATTTTGTCTGGCCCATTTACGACCTGGCAGAAGCCAGTATCGCTGGCGAGGGCGTGGCCCTGTCCGACAGCAAAATTAACCTGTCCAAGCTGACCGCCAGCCCGGAGCGTATCGGTATCGCTATCCCGGTTACCAGCCAGGCTGTGAACCAGTCCGCCGGTCTTATCGAGACCCTGGTAAAACAGGTTATGCCGCAGGCCGTCGCCCAGCTGCTTAACAAGATCGTGTTCGGTCTTAACAAGGTTACCGGCGCCACGAACCTTATCGGCCCCTTTGCCCACATTATCGCAAAGGGTGGCGAAAGCCCCACCACCGAAGACCAGCGCTACGCAGACAAAGTGGCTATCCACGAAACCCCTGCTTTTGCTGAGCTTAACGCGAAGATGAAAGCAAAGGTACTGGAAACCGGCATAGAGGGCGCCCACCTTTGCTGGGTTATGACCAAATCTATGCAGGCTATCCTGGAGGGTACCCCGATCAACGCAAACGGCATCTATGTACCTATGGTACAGGACGGCAAGCTGTGCGGTCTCCCGATCCACACCAGCAACGTTATGCGCAAGTCCGTGGTTACCTACAAAAAGGCCACGGTTAGCCAGGGTACCACCACCTGGGCCGCCTGCGACAAGCCCGCACAGGCAAGCGGTATTCACTTCCACGTAACCTGCACCCCGAACAACGAAGCCGCCGTGCTGGGCGCGCTTACCGGTGTGTCTAACAACAACGTGGCAGAAATTACCACCGTTACCGAGTATATCGGTCTGGGCGACTGGGGCTACCAGCCTATGGGTCTGTTTAACAGCCTGCGTTTCGTCGTCGATCCTTTCAGCCAGGCCCGCAAAGACGCTGTGGACTTCGTGCTGAACTGCGACTACGCCACCAAGACGCTGCGCCCCGAAGCTTTCCTGCTGGGCGAAGCTTCCGTGGCAAACGCCTAAACCGAACCTATCGACGTAGCACTAAAAGTTTTGGATTATGGCTGTAGTGAGTTTGGCCCTTTTCAAAAAGCACGTACGCGCCGACGACTTCGTGGACGACGACGAACTAATGCAGCATTACGTAGATGCTGCAGAAGCGCACGTGATCCAGGCCACCAACCGCACAGACGCAGAATTGCAAGAGCTGGGCGACGGCGACTACCCCGCCCAGCTTAAGCAGGCTGTTTTGCTGCTGGCTGGCCACTGGTACAACCAGCGCGAAAGCGTAGCCGGCGTGCAAATGCACGAAGTGCCAGACGCACTACAGGCCCTAATCAAGCCCTTTAGAAAGTTAGCGGAAGACCCTACCGAAGAAAGCACCGACTAAGCTATGCAGGCGGGACGTATGAAATACAAAGTTACGCTACTGCAGCCGCAGACTATTACTACGGCTTCGGGAAACGAGAAGACCACGTACACTGCTACGCGCACCGTGTGGGCCGAAAGGGTAAAAGCCACCGGCCACCGCAGCGAAGAAGTGGGCGAACACTTCCCGGCTTATAGCGTGGACTTCAATATACGCGACGCGCACCCTGTCGGCGAAAACTGGCGAGTGCAGCAGGTAGGCGGCGAGCTTTACACGGTAACTAACATAATCCCTAATCTGGACAGGGGCTACAAAACTTTAGTGTGTGTTCGGGTAAATGAGTAGCGGCAGGCAGGTAATATGGAAGCGCGGTACGACGACAGCAATTTGCAGCGGTTATTCGCTGAACTGGAACCAAAGCAGCGGTTAAAGGCGCTAAAAGCTGGCTTCCGCAGGGAAGCTAACCAGGTGCGCAAAACAGCTATTAACAACCTGCGTAGTAGTGGTATCCGTACAGACCGCGACCTGGAAAGCGGCGTACGTGCAGTCGTCTTTAAGCAACAGGCGGGCTTTCGTGTTACCGTCGGAACCAAAGCGGGAAAGAAGCAGTACGGTTTCCATAAGAACCGGCGCGGCGAATTAAAACCTATCCTGCTGTGGGCCGAACTGGGAACGGAAGACCGCCGCACTAAGTCTAACGGTGGAAAGCATACCAGGCAGTGGACAGGCCGTTTGCGCAGTGGCCACTACACCGGCAGAATGAAGCGCTACGGCTTTATGGCCCAGACCTTAGAACAGGTGCAAGACACCGTTACCGAAAACCTGCATAACGAAGTTATCCAAAGCGTCGAAAACGTAGCTAAGAAGTATGGCTGTAAATAAAACGTCTCTAAGCATAGGCGCGCTGATCCGCGAAATACTGCTGGACAGCGCCGACGTAGCGGCCCGGACTAACAAGGTTTACCCGGTGGCCACTGACAAAGCCGAACTGCCGTACATATTGTACCGGCGCAGTGCTTTGGAACAGACCGCCCAGAAGACCGGACAGCCGGGCGCCGATACCGTGCAGCTGGAAGTGATCTGCTTTGCCGCAGACTACGACGACTGCCTGGAACTGGCCGAAGCCGTGCGCGGCGCCCTGGACAACAGGCGCGGTATGCAATCTAACGACGAAACCCTGGCGCTTAGCAGCTGCCAGCTGGTGGACAGCGAAGAAGCCTGGCAGGACGACGCCTACGTACAGCAGCTGATCTTTAACGTAAAAGTTTAACGAATTAACAGTATACAGCAATGGCAAAAGAAGCACGCACAGGCTACTGCAATGGTAGCGATATGCTGGTTTACGTGGGCGGCAAGGCCGTAGGCCACTGCACCAGCCACACTGCGACGTTTAACAGCGAGACCAAAGACCGCGCCGTTAAGCCGGTAGCATCTGCCGGTCTTTCTGCCGGACTGTGGAAAGGTAAGACCGTTACCGGCCTGTCTATTTCCATTTCCGCAGAGGGCCTGGTACATTATGACGAAACCGAAAGCGGCTTTAAGGAGCTGTTAGCGGCCTGGAAGACCGGCGCCCCGGTTACCGTCAAGTGTATGGAACGCGCCAACGACGGCGAACCCTACCTGGAAGGTAGCTTCGTTATTACCAACCTGGAACGTACCGACCCCGCACAGGACGACGCTACGTACAGTATTCAGCTGGAAAATAACGGCGAACCTACCACCCTGGACGAAGACGCTATTACCGAAAACGTGTAAACCCCGGTATCGGTTATGGCTAAAATCGAAATCAAGATTAACGGCGAAGCATACCCCTGTAGGCCCACTATGGGGGCTATGCTGCGCTTTAAGGAGCAGACCGGTAAGGAAATTACCGAACTGGACACCAATAGTTTTACGGACTTGTGTACGTATCTGTGGTGCTGCATTAAGTCTGCCTGCGCACGTGAACAGAAACAGTTTGACTTATCGCTGATCGAGTTTGCAGACAGCATCGACCCCGACGATATGAACGCCTGGGCCGCGGCTGTGCAAGCGGAGAACGGCGGCGAAGCACCGGCGACCGACCCAAAAGCGTAAGCCCTGCAGGCATCTACGATTTGCTGGGCGTGGCCCTGGGCTGTATCGGCCTGTCGTACGACGACTTCTGCAACCTGTACGCACAGGAATTTGCAGCTATTAACAAGGCGTGGTACCAGCAGCAGGAAGCCTTACAGCAGGGCGAATGGGAACGGACGCGAATACTGGCCGCTATTACGATCCAGCCGCACGTCAAAAAGAAACTGACCCCGGAAAAGCTACTACCGCTTCCGTGGGATCGTAAGAAAAAGCGCGCCGCTGCTGACGCGCCACAGCTCACAAAGGAACAGCAGCACCAACGCTTTAAGGATTTGTTACACCGCTTAGGAGAGGATTAGAACTATGGCTGGCAAAAGCACTATATCTATAACTTTCAAGCTGGACGGAGACGGTAACGGCTTTAAGACCCTGGCGCAGGACGCAGCGGGACTTAAGCAGGCTATTACAGCCACCCTTTCCGAAGCAAAACAGCTCAAAGGAAACGTAATAAACTTCGCAGCACTGGCCACCGGCATAGATGCTGCGCAGCGCAGCTTTGGCCAGCTTCAAAACCTTATAGGCGACCTGGCGAAATCCTACCAGCAGCAGGAAGTCGTCGAAACCCAGCTAACTACCGTTATGCGGCAGCGTATGAACGCTACCGACGACGAAATAGCCAGCATTAAAGAGCTGGCCAGCGAACAGCAGAAGCTGGGCGTTATCGGCGACGAAGTGCAGCTGGCGGGCGCCCAGCAGGTGGCCACTTTCCTAAAGGAGAAATCCAGCATAGAAACCCTGCTGCCGGCTATGAACAATTTGTTAGCCCAGCAGAACGGCGTAAACGCCACCCAGAGCGACGCGGTAAGCGTGGCTAACCTTATGGGTAAAGCTATGCAGGGCCAGGTAGCAGCCCTTACCCGCGTGGGTATTACCTTTAGCGAAGCGGAAGCGCAGGTGCTTAAGTACGGCACGGAAAGCGAGCGCGCGGCCGTCCTGGCGCAGGTTATTACTAACAACGTGGGCGATATGAACGCCCAGTTAGCCGCGACAGATACCGGTAAGCAGGCGCAGTTAGCTAACAAGCTGGGCGACATTAAAGAACGCCTGGGCGAACTGGCTAACGGCGCTATGCCTTTCGTTACTATCGCGTCTTCCACGATTACGGCCCTGGCCAGCATTACCACCCTTACCGGCGGTATAAAGACCCTTACCACCACCGTATACGCCAGTGTAAAGGCTTTTGCGCTGTCTACTGCGGCCGTGCTAAAAAACAAAGTGGCCACGCTGGCCGCTGCTGTCGCCCAGAAGACTGTAGCTATAGCTACTAAGGCGTGGACGGCCGTACAAAAGGTGCTAAACCTGGTACTGTCGGCTAACCCTATCGGCATAGTTATTACGGCCATAGGCGGCCTGGTGGCGGCCCTGGTGGCGGCCTATAACAATAGCGAAGACTTCCGTAATATCTGTAACCAGGTATGGGGCGTAATTAAGCCCCTGGCAGACGCTATTATGGGCAGCTTAGTTAAAGCTTTCCAGTGGCTTATCGACAAGGCGAAGCAGGCGTGGCAGTGGCTGTCTAACATACTGGGCCTGGGTGGCAAGAAAGCCGAAGTTACGGTGGACGTGAAGACCACCGGCGGCGACGATCTGGACGTAGACGCGCTGGCCAGCAAATACGCCGACGCCGGAAAGAAGACCGGCACCGGTGGCAAGACTACCGGCGCGGCTGCAGCTCCCGCCCAGCCGTCCGGTATTATCGGACAACTGGAAGCCCAGCTGGCAGACGCCCGCAAGCGCCTGGAAGACGCCACCAGCGAAGCCGCTATAGAAGCCATTAACCGCGAAATCGCGGCCTACGAAAGCCAGCTGGATAAGTACCGCAGCCTGGGCGTGGAAGTGGCCGAAGAAGTGAGCAAAGGCGTAGAGGATAACGGCCCTATCTGGAAAGCCGACGCCGCCACCCTGGCCGACATTTCCGGTAACCTGGAAATACTGCAAGCGAAGCTGCAGACAGCCAGCGTACAGGAAGCGGCCAGCATTAACAAGGAAATAGCCCTGTGGAATGAGAAAGCCGACGCGATTAAACACGCCGGCGAAGAAGCGGAAAAGGCCAGCGTTAAGGCGGGCGACGCGCTGCGCTCCACGTGGGGCGGCCTTAAGAACGTAGGCAGCGGCGTAGAGGGTATAACAGATGCTATCGAGGGTAACGGTAACGCCTGGCAGCGTCTGTCCGGTATCGTGGACGGCTTCTTTAGCATCGTAGACGGCATAAAGGGCGTTATAGCGATTATCGAGACACTGACCGGTATAACACAGGCGCACACCGCCGCAAAGGCCGCAGAAACGGCCGCAGTGGCCACGGAAGCCGCCGCAGAAGTTACCGCCGGTGGCCAGAAGATCGCTACTAATTCTGCCGTGGCTGCGTCTAACCTGGCGCTGGCCACTACTAACACCCTGGCCGCAGGATCGGGCGCAGCTTCCGCTGTGTCCAGTATTCCTTATATCGGCCCTATCCTGGCTGTCGCTGCTATTGCTTCCGTTATCGGTGCTATCCTGGCTATCCCGAAGTTTGCAAAGGGCGGTATAGCCTTTGGCCCTACCCTGGGTATGTTTGGCGAATATGCCGGCGCCGCGAATAACCCCGAAGTAGTGGCCCCGCTGGACAGACTGCGCGATATGCTGCAGCCCGCAGACGGTATGGGCGGCAAGGTAAGGTTTGAAATAGCGGGCCGTACCCTGGTAGGTATCTTGGAAAAAGAAACGGACTTAAGGAAACGCAGCTAATATGGCCAAATACTTACGATACGCAGGCGAATTTTTGAGCCGTGCCGGCATTACCTGGCGCGTAGAAATTCTGCAGGAAGCAGACCAGCCGTTTGCTTCCGTCGGCGTGCTTACCTTTGAAGCTGACGAACCGCTGGTAATTGAGTGGAAGAAAACCGACAAAGAAGAAGTCCTTTGCGGCTCTACTGCCACTATCCGCGTGGAAAGCCCCGGCGACCGCACCTACGAAGACCTGTACAGTATCGAAGTGGGTAAAATCCGTATGGACGTATACCGCGCCGGGAACCTGTACTGGTCTGGTGCGCTCGATCCAGAGTTTTACGAAGAACCCTACGAAAGGGCCTACAAGTACCCGGTTTCCTTTACCTTTTCCGACTTCGGTATACTGGACAGGCTTAAATACAACCTGGCCGGTATGCAGTCTTTGTATGCGATCCTTACGGACGCACTGGGCCGCAGCACGATTAACTATACCAGCATCGACCAGTCGTTAATTTCGTCGTACCTGGACAGCGCTAAACTTACACTGGGCGCCCTGCGTGTACGCAGCGATAATTTCTACGACGAAGACGGCGAAGCCACCACCCTTAAAGAAACACTGGACGGCATACTGCTGCCGCTGGGCCTGCGCCTGGTGCAGCGTAACGGCCGTATATGGGTGTACGACCTCAACGGCTTATATACCCTGGCCCAGCAGGCCCAGATCGGCTGGAACGGCGCCAGCCAAACTATGGGTACCGACAAGGTGGCCAATAACGTAAAGATAACCTGGAATACCTACGCGCAGGGCGGTAACCAGGCGCCGACGGACTGCTGGACGCAGGACGTAGACAAAAACCTAATAAACATTAACAGCCTGGAAACCCAGAGCTACCACGGCAGCCAGTATATTAGCTTCCACTACAGCACTGATCTGCACGACTGGATCGACGCTACCGACGCCGGCTTTACCCTGTGGCTTAATTCGCAGGGCAAAAACGCCGAAATCGGCCCTAATAGCCTGGCCAAATTCTTTAAGATCGTAGAACAAAACGACGGTACCGAAAGTGAGGGTATAGCCGTGTTCTACGTGTCCTGCCGTGGCTACGCCGTGGGTAACGATCATAACGGCGCCGCCCAGATACAGTACCGTGGTAACCTGGACGGCCAGCTACCCGGCAAGCTGTCCAGCTGTGGCAAAAAGCTTTTTAAGAGCGCAGAAGTATGGCTGCCGCCGGTGGATAACGCCAGCGATCTACTGCTGCGCGTGGGCCTTAACGCACTTATAGACTGCCGCTTTAATCCTTTCGAACAGGCGGCCGTCCTGGTTAAGGGTATTAAGCCGGGCTGGTTTACCCCTGGCGTAGAGGGCGTCGAACAGGATCAATGGGAAAAGACCTGGAAAGGTAGCGGTACGTTTGTGTACGTGCCGGTTACTATCAAGTTCAAGCCGGACGGCTCTAACACCGTGTACGTATGGGATAACCGTGACGTGGTGGCCAGAAATGTAGACAGCAACCCTGTTACAACCCTGTCGCAGACTTACGGCGGCTGGAAAGTCTACCGGCCTAACGACGACGAAAACCCGCCTATTTGGGGCTATCTGTGCTGGTATAATCCGGACGACCGGCTAAACGACTGCGGCGTGCTGGGCTGGAAGAAAAACCACCCTGCACTAAACCCGCACAACAAGAGCGTAACCACGATACTGCGCAAGGCCGAAGACGGCCAGTACATACCTTACCCGGCCACCACCGGCGGCGGTAAACTGTGGCTGGAAGTGCGCGGCCAGGGCTGGATTATTTCGGACGACGGCACCACCCTGCCGCCGGACACCGTGCTAAACCCTAACGACCTTTGGAATAAGACCTGGTGGGCGCTTTTCCAGCTGCCGGAATTTGAAATTATGAACCGGCAGCAGTTCGACGCCGCGATTAACACAGACGACGTGGAATACCAGGCAGAAATTAACGCCGCAGCCAAAGAAAGTATTACCCTGGACACGATCTGCGGCACCCATAAAGACGGCGTGCCTACAGCCCGCGGTGCCTACTTCCTGGCGTCAAACGGCAAGCAGCTAAAGCAGCTTACCAGGGCCGGGCGTACCACGCAGGCAGAAGAACTGCTGATAGGTACCCTGTATAGCCAGTACGCCCAGCGCCGTACCGTGCTTAGCGGCGAAGCTGACCTACCGACCGGCGGGCTTAAGGCATTTACCGAACAGAACCAGGACGGCAAACGCTTTCTTATGCAGGGCGAAGTCCTGGACGCTATAACCGATACTTCGGACGTTACCCTGGTGGAGCTGCGCCCGGACGAATACGACAAAGCAGACTAAAGTATGGCAGAAAAAGAATTTACACTGGTAACCAATTTGCGCGCAGCGCGGCCCCGCAGTAAGCGGCTGCGCGAAATGGGCGTGGGCGGTACCAGCGGTGGCAGCACCGTGGTAAATGTTTCCGGCGGCGACGTGGTAAACCCCGGCGACGGCCATACACACGCAAATAAACCGTCCCTGGACAGCATCACTACGGACAGCAGCGGCTATGAGTGGATAACCCGCACCGTGGAAGTAACCGACCCGGAAACCGGCGAAAGCTATAACCAGGAAGTAACCGAAAAGGTAAAGGCCGGCTATGCTGACGAAGCCTACGACCTTAGCCCGAACAGCCCGGCTAACGCCCGCTTCCTGTCCAAGATCGCAGACGACGTGGCCGCGGGCCGTATCACTTTCCAGCAGGGCTTAACGGCCCTGGGTGTGGCCGTCTTCCAGGACGAAGCGCACTTCGGCGACTTTGTTAAAAGCCTGTACGGCGGCACCGGTGGCGGCATCGACCCGCAGGGTAACGCAGAGTTTGAAAGCGTGCGGGTACGTACCTACTTTGAAGCGGTCGAACTGATTATTAACCGCCTTAGCGCCTTAGAGGGCGAACAGATATTTACCGAAGCCGACACGATCGACAGTATAGACGATCTGGGCGACGGCACGTACGGCCTGCATCTTAAGAGCAAGTGGGACGGCTACTTTACGGCCATTTCTGCCGGCAGTGTCCTAAAGGGCATTATTAACAACCTGGGCGCAGCCGCCCTGGGCGTTACGGAAGATATGGGGCCGGCTATGTACACCAGCTGGTTTAGGGTAAACAGCGTAAACCCTGCTGCAAACTATATCGAAGTTTCCCTGTACCCAGATAACCAGGTACCCGGCGGCACGAATTACCCGCCGTGCGAGCTTATGAGGATAGCCCGCTGGGGACACCAGACCGACACGCAGCGGCAAAGCGTTTTTATGCTGTCTTCCACGGACGGCCGTATTACCCACCTTACCGGCGTTACTAAGCCGATTATAGACCGCACCAACTACGGCGCGACCTTTGGCACCACGCCCGAATTTCTGCGGGCTATGGACTTACCCCTGCGGGACGACCAGGACTACGTATACGTCCGCGGCCTTATCGCGCAGGATATTATACGCATCGACTACCAGGGCCAGCCGCTGGTAGAATACGTGGACAGAGGACAGTACGACCCGAACGCCACCTACTATAACGCCACCGTGAACCCGGCCACCGGCCAGTACGAAACGTCGGACGTCTGGTACCTGGGCTGCAAGTGGCGCTGTATGGTAACCGGCACAACCGCCGCGCCAGCCTGGAACAGCACCGACTGGGCTATGGTAGAGGGAAACCCGGAATTTACCGTAGAGTTTGCCGACACAGACTACCTTTTCGATCCAGACCGCTTCGACGTTACGCTGCGCATCATAGCGAAGCTGTACAATATGGTAATTACGGACGACATATTACCGCAGGACGTAGTTTGGACGCGCTACAGCGAAGACGAAAGCGGAAACCCGCGCACGGCCAGCGATAACGCCTGGGCTATACGCCGCGCCGGTGCTGGTAAGTCTATACGCCTTACTGCAGCGGACTGCGACTTTAACGGCTATATCCCGCCGGTTATTCGCTTCACTGCCACCGTTACCCTGCGCGACGGCTCCACTGGCCAGCCCGCCGCCACTGACACTGCAAATTTTGAGTATTAGAGGATATGAAAACAAAACGCTTTGACTTCAACTTTAAGCCGTTACAGCTGAATATCACTATATCGGTGGACGGAAGCGTACCGGACAAGCAGAACTACAACGCCGACGCGGACGAATACACGCCGGACTATACCGTTACCCCGCTGATCCTGCAGCCGCAGGTTAGCCGTCTGGACAAAGACGAAATCGTGGCGCCCGGTAACATAAATACCCTGCTGGCGAACGTCAAGTGGTACGAAATCGTAGGCGGTGTCCGTACCCTTATTACGTCCGAAAACACCCACTACGAAGTAACCGCCAGCGGCGGCCAGGCCGGCAGGATCAAAGTAAAGAAGAACGCCGCGCCCGAAAACCCTATTACCCTGGAATTTTACGCCGAATACGTGGACGGCCGTACCAGCCAGGTATCTGTTATCCACGCCACCCACCAGGTAAAGTGCGGTAACTCTACTACCTATATCCCGGAACTGGTGCTGGACGCTGCCGACCAGACGATTTACAACCCGCTTAACGACCCGGACACGCAGGCCGTACACGCCAGCTTACGTGTAGGCGCCAGTGAGTGTGCCACCGCTAACCGGCAGTTTGTCTGGGAAGTGCTGCGCGCTAACGGCACCTGGACGGTGGCCGGTACGGATAACAGCGATTACTGGCTGTCCGTCTCCAACGACGGCACCACCTGCACGGTAAGCCGCCGGCTTATGGGTAGCGGCCAGATCGTGCGCTGCCGCGCTAAGTACAGCCCGGACGGCACCCCCGGCAGCGTGGCGCTTACAGATGCTGCGCCGCAGGCTATCGTAGCCTTTGTGCGCCGTATTCCTAAGTTCGAATTTGACTACGCCCTGCCTACCAACATACCGGCCGGTCTGCTGCAAATGTACCCGGAAGTTTTGATATGGGACGTAAACGGCCCTATCGCAAACCCGGAAGCCGTGCTGCTGCCTGTCTGGTATATCGGCACGAACCAGGCCAGCGGGACGCCCGCCAGCTACGCGCAGGTATCGCACGGCTACAGCCCGGTTATTCCTACCAGCTTCCTTAACACCCTGTACGGCGCGGTCGTGGGCCTGGACGTGAAAGACCCCGGCCCCCTGGTGCCGTGGGGCGACGCTGCCGGTGGCTGCTTTAAGGACGCGGACGGCAAAGTATTTTTGATCAAGTAAACTTATAAGTATAGGAACTATGGCACGTTACATTAAAGCAAACCCCAAAGTAGCCGCCTTTTTGGGGCTGACCAGAGACCGTAACACGGTTAAAGACGGCAATTACCTTTTGTGGCAGGCCGATATGCTGGCCTTTGGCCCGCTTACCCAGCTGCAGGAAACCTTAACGCAGATAGGCGGCCTGGCCCTGCTGGCCCACGAAGCCAGAGAAGAACAGGACGGCACCGTAAGCCGCCCGCTGCCTACCCCTACCGACCCGCGCTTTATCATTGACGCGGCCGCGCAGGAAGAAACCCCCGAAAACGACGCTACAGGCGACGCTAACGCCGCGCAGGTAGAAGAACCCGCCCAGCAGGACGAAAGCCCCGCAGAAGCCGCGGAAGCGCCCGCCAGCGAAGAAACAGACGGCGACCCCGAACAGGGCGACGACAACCAGACCGACGAACCCGAAAACGACGACTAAGCTATGAGCAGCGCAAGTGCAACCAGGACTATTAAGTTTATTACCAAAGCAGGTACCTACACCGCCGTTATTATGAGTCCAAGCGGCGACCTGTACCAGGAATGGGAAGGAACCCTGGCCGACGTTACCGCCGTCCGGCCTAACTGGGCGCAAACTAAACCTATCCTGTATTTCGTCTGCACGTCCAGCCGTGTAGCAGAGGGCGTGGCCACCCCGGACAGCATCGACTACTACTTCAACGGTACGAAGATTACCTGGAACGGCGACACCAGCAGCGGCACGTTTGCCGGCTACTTCAAAAAGGTAGCGCCCAGCGGCGACCAGCTCTACTACGGCCTGCAATTCCTTAACAACATAGCCGCTATAGCGGGCTACGCCCCTGCGGTTATCAAAATGGAAGCCGCTATTAGCTACGGCACGCAGTCCGACACGATCCAGGCCAGCTATACTATCCCTATCCAGCAGGCCACTGGCAGCAGCTACCGCGTTACGATCGGTGCCGGCGATAACAAGAATTTCGTTATTACCGACAAGACCGGCAGCTGCATACTGAAAGCCTACGCCTACCAGTCCGGTAACGAGCTGTCCGCAGACCTTACCTACGCCTGGGAAAAAATGGGCGCTAACGGCTGGGAAACCCTGGCAGGCAAGACGGCACGCACCCTTACCGTGCAGGCTTCCGACATTGACACGTACGGCGAATTTAGGGTAACCGTGTACCGTGGCGGTGCTGAAATCGGAAAGGATATACAGGGCGTTATGGACGCTTCCGACCCTTTCGATATAGACCCGCACCCGAACCCGGAAGACGAAGCTATTACCGAAGACACCAGCGGTAACGGCACTGTGGTTTATACCCCGGTGGTGGTAAAGCGCGGCACCAACACGCAGGCCCTTACCACCCAGTTTTACTTCGTGCTAAAGGACGCTGCCGGCGTGTACCTCAACACCGACCGCAGCACCCCTTACGCGAGCTACACCGTAACCCGCGCGCACTGTATGCAGGCAGGCGGCGACGTGTCCGTAACGATCACTTCTGTACTGTAGGACTATGGGCGTAAAGAAAACCTGCGTAGTAAAGTTTATACGCAAAGGCGAAACCGGCGCTAAAGGCGAACAGGGCGCAGTGCTGCGAGGGCCGCAAGCCTGGAGCGACTGCGCCACCGGTTACGCCTTTAAGCAGGGCGCGCCCGGCGAAGCCTGGCTGGACGTGGTGCTGTATAATAATTACTACTACCGCTGCAAGAAGTCGCACGTAAAGGCGGCTAACAACTACCCCGGCAGCACTATAGCAGAAAACCAGGGACTTTGGGAACTGGGCGACAGCATCGGCCTGGTAGCTACCAAAATCCTGCTGGCCGAATACGCGCTGGTTAAGAACCTGGGCGTAGAAACTATAGATATGAAAGACGGCCAGGGTAATATCCTATTCCAGGCTAAGAACGGTAACGTAATCTGCAAAACCGGCACGTTTGAAAACGTCAATATAACCGGCAAGCTGAAAGGCAGCGTACGTAACCCTTTCGTGGCTGCTTCGGACAGCTTCGATACGGACTACGGCGATAACGTCGCTATGCTGTCCAGCGGTGGCGGCTGGGTATGGGCCTATAACCTGCCGTGGGACGCAGCCCAAAGCGGCCGGCGTATCTGCCTGGTAAACGCTTTCTGGGGTGGCAGCACCGCAGCTGGTGCCGCCGGCATATCTGCACCCAGCGGTAAGTATTTCTACGAAGACGGCGTGCAGAAGTCCGAACTAAAGCTAAGCCGCGAATTTGTGGAACTGATCGGCTACGGTACCAGCACAACGTTTTACGGCTGGATCGTGCTAAAGCGTAACTACGTTACCAGCCAGTATAAGTACGGCCGCAGTCTTCGCGTGCTGGCCACCGGTACCGTTACGTCTTCCGGCGGTGTAACGTCTATAGCTTTCGACGGCACGACTAATAAGATAACGTGCAGTAAAACCGGCACCGGCATTTACACCCTGTCTATGCCGTCCGGCTGGTTTAACAGCAGCAGCGACGTGGGCGTTATGCTAACCGGCGTAGGGCGTGCCAGCGGTAGCAGTACCGAAGCCGCTATTAAAGCTACGCTGATTAGCCGCACGACTACTTCTTTGGTGGTAGAGACGTCCGACGACGCCACCAATAACGACGGATCGTTTGAGTTTATGATTTACAACAAAAACGACTGGAGCTAACAACCTTTTAACAGTATAGTATTATGGCATTAGAACCCAAATTGCTTAGCGGCCAGACCGCTACCGCCACAGTCGCAAGTGGCGAAAAATTCGTAAAGGTGGACGGAAACGGAAACACCACCTTAATTACCCTGGACAACCTGCGCAGCCAGCTGCTGGGTGGCCAGAGCCTTAACGCCCTGGAAGACGGCATATTTATTATGACGCACCGTAAAAGCGATAACTACCCGGTTATGTACAAACCGCACCTGTGGACGGCCCAGCAGAACGCTGGCGAAATCGCAGACGGCGTGGTGGTCGTAGAGGGCGGCAAAGTGCTGGTGGTCGCTCCTACAGAGTGCGACAGCGCCGGCCTGCTTTGGTCTTCCGAAGCTGTCAGCGGTGGCGGCGTTACCACGTCCGACCGTGTAACGGCATACAGCGACTGGGCCGGTAAGACGAACACCGCAGCCCAGATACAGAAGACCCAGTGCCAGGGCGCCAGCTACGCCCCCGGCTTCTGCGCTGCCTACAGCCGCACCAACGCTAACGGCCAGGGCCTTACCGCTGGCAAGTGGTGGTTACCGTCCCTGGGCGAAATGATGATGATCTACGCCAATATGACGAAGATTAACTACGCCCTTAGCCTTATTTCCGGTGCAGAGCAGCTGGCAGCTAACTGGTACTGGACTTCTACAGAGTACAGCGCGACGTACGCCTGGTCCTTGTACCTTAGCTACGGTTATATGGGCTACTACACTAAGGCCAGCAACAGGTTCAGGGTGCGCGCGGTTTCAGCATTTATTGCTTAACCTTTAGTAGTCAGTCTTTAACCTTTAAGATACGGCGGTAGCCGTATCAAAGCTTAGCATTAAGGTTTTATGGCAAACAAAGTTAAGCTGGTTTCCAGCACCCGGATATACTTAGACGCTAACGCGCTCCTGGATCATATTCTGGACATAACGCCGAATTTCCCGCGCCAGTACAAATACAGCATCGGCGCTAAGATGCACGAAATAGGCGTGGAACTGATACAGGACATAGCAGCGGCCTACCTCAACAGAGACAGGGAAACGCGGATAGGTTACCTGGTGGCTTTCCAGGTTAAGTTTGAAACCCTTAAAACCTTAATGCGAAAGGCTGGCGAAAGAAAATGGATTTCATCAAAAGGGCGGCACGCACAGATCGTAGAACTTATGGACGCTATCGGCAAGCAGTGTACAGCGTGGAAAAATTCGTTAGTATCGGCCCAGCAGGCCGACTGCGAATAATCGCCAGAACCAGGTAAGGTTACGACCGCCTGGGCGTGCGTTTTCCGTAATAAATGGGCCGTATACCAGCATTTCTGGTTAAGAGCAAGACAAGTACGGCGCAGACTGCGAGCCTTACAGAGTACAGCGCGACGAACGCCTGGAACTTGAACCTTAGCAACGGTAATATGAACAACAACACTAAGGCCAGCAACAGGAACAGGGTGCGCGCGGTTTCAGCACTTCTTACGGAAACCAGGTATTAAGAACAATACTATAACACTTAGATAGATGATTACTACGGACGATATGCTACAGGCGTACTATGACTGCCGCAAACGGAAGCGGAGAACAGCCAGTGCGGTGGTATATGAAATGGACTACGAAGCGCGGTTAATCGCGCTGCGCGACCGGATCAATACCCGGCAATACGCGCCCGGTAAGTCTATTTGTTTTGTCGTAACACGTCCCCGGTATCGTGAAGTGTTTGCCGCTTCTTTTGAAGACCGGATAGTACACCACTACATAGCCCTGCGCTTAGAGCCGCTATTTGAACAGATATTTAGCCCGCGCACCTTTAACTGCCGAAAGGGTAAAGGCCAGCTGTACGGCGTAAAGATGCTGGAACGCGACCTGCGCACGGTAAGCCAGAACTATACCCGCGACTGCTGGGTAATGAAATTAGACCTTAAAGGCTTCTTTATGAGTATCGACCGCAAGATGCTGGCCGGCTTAATCGACGCCTTTATAGTGCAGCACTACGACGGCCCGGATAAAGAAGACCTGCGCTACGCCTGCCAGGTGGTTATCTTGCATAGCCCGGAAAAGAACTGCGAACGCCACAGCCCGGCGCGCTTCTGGGATTTCCTGCCGCCGCACAAATCTTTTTTTACAAACACCCCCGGCAAGGGCGTGGCCATAGGTAACCTGTTTGCCCAGCTGTTTGCAAACTTCCTGCTTAACGTCCTGGACTGGTACCTGGAAGAAATCGGCATACCCTGCCACGGCCGGTACGTGGACGACTTCTACAGCATACACACCGACAAAGCCGTGCTGCTGGCCGCTGTGCCTAAGATACGGCAGAAGCTGGCCGAATATGGGCTGGCCCTTAATGAGAAGAAATTTTACCTGCAGCACTACACCAAAGGCGTAGAGTTTACAGGTATGATCGTAAAGCCCGGACGCAGCTACATTTGTAACCGGGTGCTTACTAATTTTATCGTGGCGGTGCGACGTCTCAACGCCGCCAAAGACCTACGCCAGGTACGCCACTGCATCTGCAGTATAAACAGCTACCTGGGCCTGCTTCGTCAGTGTAACGAATACGGCAAGCGGGTAGAAATTATCGGAATGATCCAGCCGCAGGCGTGGCAGTATATCTACGTGAAAGGCCACTACGAAGTAGTCTGCCTGCGTAACCAATATAAGCAGAAAACAATAACCCTAAAGCGTATTAGAGACGGCGACTATGGCTAAAGACGAAAAGCCGCTGGCCGTGCTTCGCAGCGACGATCTAAATACAGACCTGGTGCAGTACCTGTCGTGCCGTTACCTGGTAACCGTCGAAGCACAAAACACCGAAATAGTATACACCCTTTATAAACGTCCAAAAAATGAATGAAGCAATACTGAACTACACAAGCCACCTGTACGGCCACGTCGTCTTAATTGTAGCCACAACCGCCGCGCTGCTTTTGGCTATGCTAATCGACCTTATTAGCGGCGTACAGAAAGCCAGAGCGCGCGGCGAAGCCACCACCAGCCAGGGGTTTAAGAAGACCTGCGAAAAGGGCCGCAAATACTTTGGGCCGTATATCGTGCTTATCTGCATAGACCTGCTGGCCTGTGTCCTTATACCGGTGCCTGCGTTTTCTATGCTGTGGGCGGCCTACTGCATCTTCTGCGAGTTTAAGAGCGTGCGCGAAAAGAGCTGGCAGAAAGAAGAACTGCGCAAGGCCGAAAAGACTATGAGCATAATAATAGAGAACAAAGACGACCTGGCAAAGCTGGTGGCCGCCGTCCTGTTTGAACAGCAGCAGGAACAGGCCCGCGCCGCTGCCGTGGAAGCCGAACCAGAACAAAAGTAACCTGGTATGAAAATACTAATAGATAACGGCCACGGCGTCGAAACGCCAGGCAAGCGTAGCCCGGACGGACGGCTGCGCGAATACCGTTACTGCCGCGAAATAGCCGCCGCCCTGTGCGCGCGGCTTATCGCTGCGGGCTACGACGCGGAACTGATCGTACAGGAAGAATACGACGTGCCGCTAAGCAGGGGAAAGGATAACCGCGTGGAAAGGGCTAACAAGATTTGCCGTATACTGGGCGCGGCTAACTGCCTGCTGGTATCTATCCACTGCAACGCCGCCGGCAGTAAGGGCCAGTGGCTTAACGCCCGCGGCTGGTCTGTCTTTGTAGCCCAGAACGCCAGCGCTAACAGTAAGCGCCTGGCCTGCTGCCTGGCCGACGCCGCCAGCGCGCAGGGCCTGGCCGTCCGCAAACCGCTGGCCACCCAGAAATACTGGGTACAGTCCCTGGCGATCTGCCGGGAAACCCTTTGCCCTGCCGTCCTTACGGAAAACCTTTTCCAGGATAACAGGCAGGACGTAGACTACCTGCTAAGCCCGGCCGGTAAAGCGGCCATAGTCCAGCTTCATTTCGACGGAATAGCCAAATACCTTGCAAAATGATAGACCCAAAAGACGTAACCTTTACTACCGATAACGTACATATCCCGAACAGTTACCGGTACAGCCGCGAAGAAGTGGAAGACTTTGTGAAAGACGCAAAGCCGAAACACCCCAGCTGCCAGCCCCTGCAGAAGCGTAGCAAAGGATCGCTGCTGCGTGAGTGGGCCGCCCATAAGCTGGCCTACCTGGTAGGCTTCAAAAGAGAGCGCACCGCGTCGGTAGACCTCAACTACCCGCAGCGCTGGTGGGTTAAGCTGCTGTACTTTGTCGTCGGCGGCTTCGCCCTTATCCTGGAAACCGTAAGCGAAATTTTTGTATGAAAAGACTAATTACCCTACTGTGCTGCGCCCTGCTACTGGCAGCGTGCAGCGTTGTGCGGCCCGGCATACCGGTAGAGCTGCCGCAGATCGTACACGACACCGTATACCGTAACACCGTCCAACACGACACGCTGCGCCTGGTGCAGCACTACCGCGACACCGTTATACAGCGGGACAGCGTGTACGTAGAGGGCCAGACCGTCTACAAGCAGAAGTATATCTATAAGACCCGGACAGCCCACGACACCGTACAGGTATACCGCTACCTGCGCGACACTATGTACGTACACCGGCGCGACAGTATTAGCGTGCCTGTCTACATAGACCGGGTGGAAAAGGTAAAGTATACGCCCTGGTACAAAAACGTGCTGGCCTGGACAGGTGGCCTGTGCCTAATAGCCTTACTGATCTGGTTACTATTCCTATACCTAAAGCGCAAGTTTTAACACCACCGTTTCTGTTAAAAGTGCAACCCCGCGCCCGGCTGTGAAGTCCGGCGCGGTTTTTCTATATTACCCGGTCGCTGGCGAAGTAGTCCAGCACCTGGCGGTTAGCCGCGTCGGCTTTGTCCTGGCTGTACTTAATGTAGATGCCGGTAACCGTGCTGCCGTGTTTGTGGCCCATAGCTTCGCTAACCGTGTCTTTGGGTATATCCAAATCTATAGCGTAGTTTGCCCAGCTGTAGCGCGCCCAGTACCAGGTTAGGCCCGGTTCCAGCTTCCGCAGTAGGTCGTTACAGTTCATACGGAAGCAGCTAACCTTTTCGGCGAAGCAAAGCAGGTGGGTTTTGCCTGGGTATTTGTCGATAATGGCCTGCGCTTCCGGCTGCACCAGGACGCTGTAGTTTTTGCCGGTCTTCGCCCGCTTATAGTGCAGCCGGCCGTTTACTATCGCGTCTTTCGGCAGGGCCAGCAGATCGGCCAGGTTAATACCGATTAGGTAGAAAGAGAGCATAAAAGCGTCTTTGTACATAGCCGTTTTACCCTTTACCTGCGTGTCTCTAATCCTGCGCAGGGTCTGCACCGGTAAATTACGCATCGGCGTATCTGTTTCGGCCCGGCTGTCTATCTTTTTGTAGGCCGGGTTTACCTGTACGCCGTCGTCTTCCGCGTACTTTATAACCGTCTTAACGACCTTTAGGTATTTGGACACGGTGTTACGCTTTAGCCCGCCGTCTTCCATTTGCTTTATCCAGGCTTCGAACCAGGCGTAGGTAAGATCGGAGAAACGCAGCGCGTCTGGATCGCAGTACAGCGACAGCCTGTATTTGGTCGTGGTGTAGGACACCTGGGTATTTGGCGTTTTGAGGGCGCGCACCTTTTCCAGGTATTCGCCCACGGACGGCACGCCTACTGTGGGCTGCGTCAAGTCCAGGTTAGTAAGCATCTGCCGCAGCTGGGCCGTAGTGAGCTGGGAAAACTGGCCGCTGCCGCGTAAGTCCAGTACCCGGTTAGTAACCTGTAGCAGCAGGGTACCCAGTATGCTGTTTATCTTTCGGGCGCTTTTGCCGGTGCAGACCTGCAGCCGGTCGTCCCAGTCTTCGGGCTTTAGGTACACCCCGGTAGCCAGGTACAGGTTAGTGCCGTAGCCGACCTTAACCTGGACAGGGTACGTACCGTCCTTTAGTGGCCGGCGCAAGTCCAGCCGTAAACACGATTTTGCCATAGTAACACACCTTTAGTTTGCTGAAAATTTGCTGAAAAATACTACTTTTTGCGCCTATATGTACCACTATATGCCGTAAATTTGCTGGCTATCGGCCCACCGGAAGACGAAATTAAGGTTAGTACGTAAGTGTTAAAGCGTTAGTAATCATAACCTTAACCGCTAAAAATTGACAGCTTACTGTCAAGTCCCTTTTGGTATAGTGGTGTTATATTTTGGCATTGATATACAATAAGTTACAGGGTTAATTATTCGTTTGCTTAGAATTTGCTGAAACGCGCCTAAACTGCATAGCTTCCAGGTTAAGCCCGGTAGCGGTACCGTCGGCACTAACTATTATGCCGGCAGCGCTGGCCGTGAACGTGTCCGCGTCGGTAAAGTGCGCCTGGATCGTAAAGCCGGTAACCGGCCCTACCTGGGTAACGTCCGGCTGGCCTTTGGCCGTGTAGGTAAAGTTCGGGTACCGGCCGGTCGTCTCAAAGCCGGTAACCAGCACGCCGCTGTCCGCTTCGCGGTATGAGACGCAGACCCCGCCGGCCAAAACTATTTCCTGCCGGGCTGCGCTTTGGTACGTACCGTCCAGCTGGGCGGTGTCTAATTTCGTGCAGGCCGCCAGCCCCGCCAGGGCCACGGCCAGTATAGCTATTATACGTTTCATTTTGCAAGCATCTGCAGCAGCTGGGCTATCTGCCTGTCCTTTTCCTCTATGATCGACAGGAACCGGTTTACGGTGGCCGTGTCGTTTCCGTTTGTGGTGTTACCGCTGCCGGTAATAGCCACGCCCGGCGTTTCGCCGTACAGGCTGGCTATGCTGATACCGAACGCGGCGCTAACCTTTTCCAGCAATCCGCTTTTGACGTCTGCCGCATTAAGCGCCTGGTTAAGATGCTGCGGCGTCATTTCCAGCAGACGCGCAGCAGAAGCCATTGTATAGCCACTTCCGGCTATGATCATCTTTAATTTTTCGCCAGTCATAAACAGAACCGTTAAAAGTTTTTTGCAAAAAATATCTACTTTTGTTTGCAGATATAAATAAAAGTGTTTACATTTGCCGTCGGTATGAGTGAGTAAGTAACCGCCGCCGACAAAATAAACTGCCAGGGTCTTTGCCCCACAACACACGTAACACACCTGCAAAGATACAGCAGTTTTTCTAATCGGCCAAAGGTATAAGTAAGTAAATAAGTAACTTTTTGTAAAGCACTATGGCAGAAAAGGAAAAACAAGCCGACGTTATCGACCTTACCGGGTGTATGCAGTATAACCCGGAAGACCTTAAAAGCGAGCTGCGGAACGTCCGCGCCGTTATCGTATCTATGCTGGGCTATGCCCAGAACGTGGACACTGTAGCACTGGCAAACGCCCTGTACACGCTACAGTACCTTTCCGAAGACGTACAATATAAATAGAAATAGCTATGGCAGAACGTATTACAAGAGACGCACTGCGGGCTATGGGTATGGGCGAAACGCGCACCTTTGACCTGCCGAACGCGCAAGCCTGCGATAACGGCAAGTCGGTGGCGTACCAGCTCCAGAACCAGCTGCGCTGCAAGTTTTCCGTTTCGACGGACTACGTAAACAATCGTTTGACTATTACCAAATCCCCGGCACTATGAAAAAGGAAGTTATCTACTTTTTGGCTATGCTGCTGGCTATAATTGCCGGTATGCTGCTTTGGGAAGTCTCCCCGGCTATCGCAGACAAGCTGCACACGGAAACGCGCTATACCGACCTTATAGCGTATTCTATGGCCCTGCCGTCGCTGGTGTTTTCCGGTCTGTACAACCAGGCGCGAGACGCGCGTAAAAACGCCCGGCTATGAGAATACAGCGACCCGAAGTAATCCAGGACGGCTTATACAACCAGAAGCAGGCAGCCGAACTTCTGGGCGTAGACCGCCACACCGTGGCCCGGTATGAAGCCGACGGCCAAATAGTCTTCAAGTCCCGCAAAGCCGGTGGCCGCAAGGTTACCACAGGCGCAGAAATCCTGCGCTGCTGGGACGGTACCTACAAATGCCAGTAATCCTAAAACCCATTAGCAATATGTTAGAAGTAAAAGTAAACGTGCAGATCGGCGTAACGCCCGAAGTGGCCAGCCTGGTATCTGCGATCCTCAACAAGCCCGCAGGCGTTGAGGCCCCCAAACCCGCTGCACCCGCAGCCGAAACCGAAGCACCCGCAGAAGCTGCCGCAGCCCCTGCCGCCAGACGTGGGCGCCCTAAGAAAGAGCAGGCCGCACAGGCAGAAGCCCCCGCAGAACAGCCGGCCGAAGCTGCCGCGCCTGCCGCTGATCCGAAGCCGGAAGACGCCGCCGGCGAAGATATGCCGGATAGTGTCTACTTCCCGCAGGAAGAAGACGTGCGTACCGCTATGCACAAGACCCGCGAACGCATCGAGGGCGAAGACTACAAAGACAAGCCCAGCGACGACCTGCACCGCGCCGTTACTGACGTCTTCAAGGCCATAGCTAACGACCTTAGCGGCCAGAAGAAGCCCAGCGCCCTGCCGCAGGAACTGCGCCAGGCGTTTATCGACGCTACCCGCACGATCCAGCAGGACGTAGACGGTAAGTTTACCTACGAAGTAAAGAAGTAGAGCTATGCCAGGCACACACGCACTTTTAAGTCCGTCTGCAGCCCACCGCTGGCTAAACTGCACCGCTGCACCCCGGCTGGAAGAAAACCAGCCGGACAGCGGCAGCGATTATGCCCGCGAGGGTACATTAGCGCACGCCTACTGCGCTAAGCATCTTAAGACCTTTTTAGGCCAGAACACCGACGCCGAAGACAAGGAAATAGCCGAATACTTCGACCAGTACCACACCGGCGAAATGGACGAATATACGGAAACGTATAAAACTATCGTGCTGGAAAAATTTAACGCCGCCAGGGCGCACACCGCCGACGCACAGCTGCTGGTAGAAACCCGCCTGGACTTTTCGGAATGGGTACCGGAAGCTTTCGGCACCGGCGACGCTGTAATTATCGCTGACGGCGTGCTGGATATTATCGACTTCAAGTACGGCAAGGGCGTGCGGGTGGAAGCAAAGGATAACCCGCAAATGAAGATTTACGCCCTGGGCGCCTACGCCGCTTTCAGCTTCGAATACAACATAACCCGCGTACGTATGACGATTATACAGCCCCGGCTGGATAACCTTAGCGTAGCGGAAATGAGCGTGGAAGACCTTATGGTATGGGCCGACGAAACGCTGGCCCCCAAAGCAAAGGAAGCCTACGACGGCACCGGCAAGCAGGCACCCGGCGAGTGGTGCAAATTCTGTAAAGTGAAGCACGCCTGCAAGGCCCTGGCGGCCGCCTGTATGGAACCGGCCATAACGAAGCCAGACCCCGCGCTGCTGACCCCCGAAGAAATGGCCCGAAACGTACTGCCGCTTCTGGACACCGTGGCCACCTGGCTTAAGGGTGTACAGGAATACACGCTAAACCAGGCGCTGGCCGGTGTCTCCTATCCCGGCTTTAAGCTGGTGGCTGGCCGATCCGTCCGCAAGATAACCGACACCGACGCGGCCCGCCAGGCCCTGGTAGATGCTGGCTTTGCGGAAGACGCTATTATGAAGCCCCGCGAAATGCGCGGTATTACCGATCTGGAAAAGGTGGTAGGCGCTAAGCGCTTTGGCGCGATCTGCGGCCCCTGGCTGGACAAGCCGCAAGGCAAACCCACCCTGGTACCGGAAAGCGACAAACGCGCGCCCTATAACGCAGCTGCCGACGACTTCGCCGGCATCGACACCAAAGAATAACACGGCCGGGCGTATTCCCGGAGACGATACAACATTAACAGTTTAACAGTAGTTATTATGATTACACCCAAAGTAAACGGTACTAAGGTGGTTTTTGGCCCCTGCCGTCTGTCCTACACCCACGTATTTGCCAAGCACAACCCGAACGGCGACGCTGCCGACGGCAAGTACCAGACTAACGTCCTTATCCCTAAGACCGAAAAGGAAACGATTAAAGCCCTGCGCGAAGCTATCGAAGCAGCGAAGCAGGCCGGTATCGTGTCCAAGTGGTCTGGCAAAGAGCCTAAGAAACTGGCCCTGCCGCTGAACGACGGCGACGACAAGGACGACGAACTGTACGAAGACCACTTCTTCGTAAACGCGAAGTGCAACACCCGCCCCGGCATCGTGGACAGGAACAAACAGCCGATCGTGGACGAAGAAGAAATGTACAGCGGCGTATGGGCTATCGTGTCCGTTACGTTTTTCCCCTACGACACCAACGGTAATAAGGGCGTGGCCTGCGGGCTTAACAACCTTATGAAATGGAAAGACGACGACCACCTGGGCGGCCGCGTATCTGCCGAAGCTGACTTCGAAGACGTGGACACCAGCGGCGAAGACGACGAAGACCTGTAGTACCAACCAAAGGCGCAGGGCGGCGGCCCTATTACCCTAAGTTTAACAGTATTGATACGGTAGACTACCCACTAACCAAAACCTGCCAAAGCCCTGCACCTTTTTACCCATTAGCACTATGAACAGAGAAACAGCCATAGAAATACCCGAAGCCGAAGCCCTGGAAGCCTTACGCCAGGAACTGCGCGAAGAACGGAAGACCCACTGGACGGCATCGGCCAACGCCAAACACGGCATTAAGTCCGACCCTTTCCGGCAGCTGGAAAGAGCCGGCCAGCTGAACGCCGAATTTTTCCTGGCAGAAGCCAGCCGCATTATGGCTAAGACTTCTACCCTGTCGGCCAGCCAGCGCGCCTACATTTCCGACGTTATCGACCGGGCCGTATCGCGCGTGCTGTCTCAAAGGGCCGCAGTGGAAGCAGACAAGGCCGCACAGAAGCCCAAAGCCACTAAGGTAAGGAAACCTACCACCGCGAACAAAAAGCCCGCGAAATCGAACAAAACGGCGGCAAAATCGAACAAATCTACCACCAAATCGAACACTAAGAAGTAATGCGCGAATTAGGCATAGATATAGAGACGTACAGCAGCTACGACCTTAAGACCTGCGGCGTATACCGTTACGTCGAAGCGCCGGACTGGGCTATACTGCTTTTTGCCTACGCCGTGGACGGTGGCCCGGTGCAGTGCGTCGATCTGGCCAGCGGCGAAAGCCTGCCGGAAGACGTGCGCGCTGCGCTCACTGATCCCGCCGTTACGAAGACGGCCTATAATGCCACGTTTGAGCGCGTGAACCTGGGTAAATACCTGGGCCAGCGGTTAGATCCGGCGCAGTGGCGCTGCACTATGGTACGCGCTGCGCGTCTGGGCCTGCCGCTGCCGCTGGGCCAGTGCGGCGAAGTGCTGCACCTGGAAGCCGGCAAAATGAAAGAGGGCGCCGCCCTTATCCGCTACTTTTCCCTGCCTGGTAAGAACGGCCGGCACTTCCCTGCAGATGCACCCGAACGCTGGGCTACCTTTAAGGCGTACAATATCCGCGACGTTGAGGTAGAACAGGCCATTTTAGCAAAGGTGCGCCGGCTGGAAGTACCGGCCTTTGACGACCAGCTGTACATAGCAGACCAGGAAATTAACGACCGCGGCGTGCTGATCGACCGCCAGCTGGTGGAAAACGCCGAACGCTTCGACACCGAATACAAAGCCCAGCTGGCCCACCAGGCTAAGACCCTTACCGGCCTGGATAACCCGAACAGCCCCGCCCAGCTCAAACGCTACCTGCAGGAAACCACCGGCAGCGAAGTGGAGACCCTAAACAAAAAGGTGCTGGCCGATCTTAAAGACCAGCTGGCCGAATACCCGGACGCGCAGGAACTTATCGAGCTGCGCCAGGATATGGCCAAAACCAGCAGCAAGAAGTATACGGCTATGCTGAAATGCGTATGCAGCGACGGACGTATACACGGCCTGCTGCAATTCTACGGCGCCGCCAGGACTGGCCGCTGGGCCGGTCGCCTGGTGCAGGTGCAGAACCTGCCGCAAAACCACCTGGCCAGCCTGGACTACGCCCGCAGCCTGGTAAAACGCGGCGATCTGGAAGAATTTACCGATAACTACAGCAACCCTACCCACGTACTTAGCGAACTGATCCGTACGGCCTTTGTGGCTGCACCTGGCCACACTTTCCACGTATGCGACTTTTCCGCGATCGAAGCCCGCGTTATCGCGTGGCTGGCCGGCGAAAACTGGGTGCTGGACGTCTTTAGAGAGGGCGGCGACATTTACTGCCGCACCGCTTCCAAAATGTTTGGCGTACCTGTGGAAAAGCACGGCGCTAACGCCGAACTGCGCCAGAAAGGAAAGATAGCTGTACTGGCCCTGGGCTACGGCGGCGGCGTGTCCGCGCTGGAAGCTATGGGCGGCGCCCGCCTGGGCCTTAGCGAAGACGAAGAAAAGGAAATAGTACAGCTGTGGCGCAAATCCAACCAGAATATAACCCAGCTGTGGCAGACCCTGGAAGCCGCAGCCATTAAAGCTATACAGACCGGCGAAAGCGTGCGGGTAAACCGCGGTATCGTAGTGGGCCGGCAGTGGGGTATGCTGACTATTACCCTGCCGTCCGGCCGTACCCTGTGTTACCCGCGTGTCTCTATCGGCATCGAACGTAACGACGGCTGGCGCGGCGACCACGAAATTATCGAATATGAGGGTACCAACCAGACGACAAAGAAGTGGGGAAAGATACGCACCTACGGCGGTAAACTGACCGAAAACGTAGTGCAGGCCATAGCCCGCGACATACTGGGCGTAGTGATCCTGCGCGCCCGCGAAGCCGGCCTGCCGGTGGTCTTCCATATCCACGACGAAATTATAGTGGAAGCCGCGCCCGGCCAGACGCTGGAACAGGTAGAAGCCCTGTTTAGCAAGCCTATTACCTGGTGCAGTGATCTGCCGCTGAAAGGCGCCGGCTACACCACCCCTTACTACCTTAAAGACTAAGAAGAAATGAAGCGTATAGTACACTTTACCTACGCCGCGATTAGGCGGTACGGTGCCAGGCGCTGGACTGTCCAGCGCGGCACGATTGAAATAAACACTAATTACGTAGTGTCCGTGAGCGAAAGCGAAATTAACGGCCTGTACGATAACGGCAGGGACTTTCCGTATTTCGTGGAGCTGTCGAACGGCACCAAACTGCTTATCTATCTGCGCGAGTTTGACCCCGCCGACGAAATCCTGGGCGAAGCTGGCGAAGCCGCTAATAACCGGGTGGCCGACGACGTGTACAGCCGCGTATCGTTTTACGCTATAAACCAGTAACCGTATGAAAGTATCTTTTACAATTCCCGACGCCACGGTAGATATAGCCGTAGCAATGATCCGCGCAAAGGCAGAGAACCAGAGAGACGCAGAAACCCTGGAACTGGCCATACAGGCCGCCCAGCAGGCCGACTGCGTGCAGCTGGACAGCGCCGAAGTCTTCGACGACCAGCAGACCGTCGTACTTATCGGCCTGGCCGTGGCTGCTGTCTCTAACTATTTGAAATAACCCATTAAATCCCATTAGCATTATGAAAATTTACAGCAGTACCCACAGCAAGACCCGCGTAATAGGCGGCACCGTAGACCCTAACCTGCTTTTCTTTAACCCTAACGACGAAATCCCGCAGCCGCGTTTTAACGACCTGCCGGACAGGTACTACGTTAAGGTGCAGGTACACTTATTCTGGTTTATCTGGCTTACCGTATGGTCTGCAGAAGTAGAGCTGACCGACGAAGCTATGAACGCCGCGAACACCCGCGCGCAGGAACTGGCAGACACCCTTAGCTGCACCGGCCTATGAAACGGAAGAACGTAATACAGTTTTCCTTATTCCCGGACACTGCGCCAGATCGCGTGGAAGTATGGCAGCAGGGGGGGGGTAGGCAAAAAGATTAAGAAAATGAGAGACAGAAGCAAATACAAGCGCTGCGAAAACTGCCTGTTTTGGCACCAGGACGACGAAGAAAACGGCACCTGCGAAGTAATGGACATTATTACAGATGCTACGCAGTCCGGCTGCATCGACTGGCGCAGCAAGGAAACCGGTAACGAGTAATGGACGACCAAACAGTATACGACTTTGAGTTTACCCGCCAGGAAGTAGACCTGCTGGTAAGCGCCTTGCAAATCTGTGCAGAGGGCTGGGCCGGCGGCTTAAACGCTGCCGCCTGCCAGGCCCTGGTAGCAAAGCTAAAGGAAGCGAAGTAATGAAACGTATAGACGATCTTACGGAAAAGCAGGTGGCGTGGCTTAAAAAGCACTTCCGCAACACCAAAAACGCCGTGCTGGCAGAAAAGCTGGGCATATCCGAAAGCGGCCTGCATCGGCTGGCCCGCCTGCACGGCCTTAAGAAGACCAAACAGTTTATGCGGAAGACCCAGCGGGCCACGTCCGACGCCGCCAAAGCTTCGCACCTCAAAAACGGAACCTACCCGCCGAAAGGGTATAGAATACCCAGAAGCGAAGAATACCAGTTTAAGAAAGGCGAAACACCGGTGCAGCGCCTGGGTAAGCGAAAGGAAAAAGCCAGGATCGCAAAATGCGTGGAGAGCCGGAAGCAGACCTACAAGCTGGAACGCGCACGCGCCCTGTTTGGGCTGGAACGCAAAACCAAACTGCACGTAGTGAAGCAGCCGTTAAAGAAGATACAAACCCGGTATTACCTGCGTAAGCGTGGCTACATAATCGACGACCCGGCCTTTGTGGCCTACTACGACGAAAACACCCGCCGCGCCGTGAAGATAGAAGCCCGGCCAAAGCAGCAAAGGTATTACGACTTCAAACCCATAACCGAAAAGACAGTATGAGACCTGCAGATATTCATAGAGTAGAAAAAGCCATAGCCCACCTGGACGCGGCTAAAAAAGTCCTGGAAAGCATACAGTACGACAACCTGGCCAGTATGCAGGCCAGCTTCCGCAGCAGCGCGTACGAAAATATCCAGAACGTAAAGTGGAACTTACAAGACATACTGAACTATGGCAAGTAAGCACTACAGTACAGGCCACCGCGACTGCGCCGGCGATATGATCTGCCGCCACGACCGCGTATACACCCCGAACGGCCAGGCCGCCGTCCTGTGGGTAGGCCGCAAATGGACGCTGCGCTACAGTGGTGGCGCCGTTGAGGGATTGAACCGGTACGACGCAGCCCAGCTGCGCCGCCAGGCAAGATAGGACAGTTACAATAATGAAGATTAAATTAAAATACGACTTTGAAGTGGACGTGGCTACCGCCCATAGCCGGTTATCCAAAAAATGGAAAAACCGTACCTGGAAGTGGAGCGAAATAGTAAGCAAGTGCGCCGAAACAAAGCGCACCGGCGAAAGCGTGAAAGAGTACCTAAAAATGAGCCGCGAAGAACAAAGCGACATTAAGGACGTGGGCGGCTTCGTGGGTGGTTACCTGTCCGGTGGAACCCGCAAGACGGCAAACGTAATGTACCGCACGCTGGCCACCCTGGATATAGACTACGGTACGCCGGACGTCTGGGACGACTTCACTATGGCTTACGGCTTCGCCGCTATGCTGTACAGCACCCACAAGCACACCGAAGAAAAGCCGCGGTACCGTCTGGTATTTCCGCTTTCCAGGCAGGTAACGCCGGCCGAATATGAGCCGCTTTGCCGCCGGATCGCTGCGGAAATCGGTATAGAACTTTTCGACATAACCACGTACCAGCTGCCGCGCCTTTTCTACTGGCCCAGCACCAGCCGGGACGGCCAGTACGTCTTCCAGTACCAGGACGGCCCCGCGTGCGACGTGGACGCTGTGCTGGCCACCTATAAGGACATTAACGACGCCAGCCAGTGGCCGACGTCTTCCAGAGAGGGCGACGCGATCGCGCACGAACTGCGCAAGGCCGGCGACCCGCTGGAAAAACCCGGCCTTATCGGCGCTTTCTGCCGTGCCTACACGATCGAAGACGCTATAGAACTATTCCTGGGCGACGTGTACGAAAAGACCGCCACCGACGGCCGCTACACCTACCGCAAAGGATCGGTGGCCGGCGGCCTGGTCTGCTACGAGGGTAAATTTGCCTACAGCCACCACGAAACCGACCCGGCCAGTATGCAGCTTTGCAACGCCTACGACCTGGTGCGTATACACCTTTTTGGCATCTACGACGAAGACAGCAAAGTGCAGGATATTTCCCGCCTGCCGTCTTCGCTCAAAATGGCCGATTTTGCGGCCGCCGACGGTGCGGTAAGGCGATTGCTTACCAAAGAGCGCAAAGCGTCTGCAGACGCCGATTTTGCCGGCATAGCGGACACGTACGAAGACGACGCGGACAAAGACCCGGACGGCGACAAGTGGACAGAACAGCTGGAATACGACCGCAAGGGCGCGCCAAAGCCCACGACCAAAAATATAATTACGATCCTGGAAAACGACCCTAAGCTAAAGGGCCATATTTGGCACGATCTGTTTAGCGGCTTCGACCTCGTTAAAGGTGGCCTGCCGTGGGACAAGAAAGCTACCCAGTGGGGAAACAGGGACGACGCGAACCTGCGCGTATACCTGGACGAAAACTACGGTATTAGCGGCAAGGACAAGATAAAGGACGCCAAAGACGCAGTGCTGACCAAACACCGGGCGCACCCTATCCGCGAGTACCTAAGCGGCCTGCAGTGGGACGGCGTGCCGCGCCTGGATCGTCTTATTATAGACTACCTGGGCGCCGAAGATACGCCGCTTAACCGGGCTATGACACGCAAGCACTTTACCGCTGCTGTCTCCCGCGTTATGGCCCCTGGCTGCAAGTACGACTACTGCCTAATCCTTACCGGTGCAGAGGGCATCGGCAAAAGTACCCTGTTTTCCGTTATGGGCGGCGACTGGTTTAACGACAGCCTAACTACCACAGAGGGAAAAAGCGGTATGGAACAGTTACGTATGGGCTGGGTAATAGAGCTGGCCGAACTGTCCAGTATCAAGCGCAGCGACGTGGAGCAGGTAAAGAACTACATAACCAGGCGGGAAGATATTTACCGCGCAGCCTACGGCAGCGTCGTGGAGAAATACCCGCGCCAGTGCGTCTTCTGCGGCACAACGAACGAAACCAACTTCTTAAAGGGCGACACCGGTAACCGGCGCTTCTGGGTAATCCCTGTGGACGCCACGCTGCGCCGCTACGGCGACTGGCTGGGCGCGCTGATCCAGGACAGGAACCAGCTATGGGCCGAAGCCGTCCAGAACTGGCGCGACGGCGAAACGCTGTACCTGCCGGGCGATCTGGAAGCGGAAGCCCGCGCACGCCAGGAAGTCTATAACGACGACGCCGACGACCCGCTGCGCGATATGCTGGCCGCTTTCCTGGAAACGAAGCTACCTGCCGACTGGGACAGCTGGGATTTGAAGCGCCGGCGCGCTTTCTACAATAACCCCGACCCCCTGGACGCCAGCGGAACCCAGCAGCGTACCCGCGTCTGCGCACCGGAATTTATCTGCGAACGTATGGGCCGCGAAATGGCCGACAAGGAATACAAGTACCTGGCCCGGAAAGTATGCCGCCTGCTGGACGAAGTGCCGGCCTGGGAAAGAGCCGGAACCAGCCGACACGTAGAAGCCCTGTACGGCGTGCAAAAATCTTTCCGTCGGAAACTGGACGGCTGGGAAGATTTGCCACCCGGAGACGACGAAGATTTGTAAACCGAACTTGTAAACCGAACTTGTAAACCGAACAAAAGCGCTTAGTTTACAAACTGCGAAAAGGAAAAACGGCTGTAAACTGTAAACCGAACGAAAAATACTTAGTTTACATTTCAGTTTACAGATAAAACGCTGATTTAGTGTAAAATATAGCATTGTAAACTATGTAAACTAAAAATTTATGCTAAGTAGTAAAGTAATGTTTTATAGTGGTTTTATAGGAAAAAATACATATACACCCTATCCGCGTAAAGTTACGCGCGCACGCGAGAGTTTACAACTTGGTTTACAAACCCAAATTTGCTGAAAATGGACAGGAAGATAGAAAACATAGTGAAGCACGCCGACGTATCGGAAAAAGCTATAGAAGCCTACCTGGTGCGTAAGGTAAAAGACCTGGGCGGCGTGTGTCTCAAATACAGTAACCCCGGCGTGGTAGGTTACCCGGATCGCGTGGTGCTTCTGCCTGGTGGTGTCGTGGTATGGGTGGAACTTAAGAGCAAAGGCAAGCACCCGGAAAAGATACAGCAGCTGCGTATCGACCAGCTGCGGGCTATGGGCCATAACGTGGCTGTGGTGGACAGCAAAGACCAGGTAGATACCCTGCTGTCCGGTATGAACTTCTTAGCACAGCTGGAAAATGATTTATAGACCTTACGAATACCAGCGAACTGCGACCCAGTGGATATTAGACCACCCGCGCTGCGGCCTATTCCTGGATATGGGACTGGGCAAGACGGTAAGTACCCTTACCGCCGTGCAGCAGATGATCGACGACTGCGAAGTGGAAAAAGTGCTGGTGGTGGCTCCTAAGAAAGTGGCCGAAACCACCTGGACGACCGAAGCCCAGAAGTGGCAGCACCTGGCGGGCCTGCGGGTGGTAAAGGTTATGGGTACAGAGAAACAGCGCAAACTGGCCCTGGAAAGCCCCGGCGACGTCTACGTTATCGGCCGCGACAGCTTCGTATGGCTGTGCGGTCTCTACGGCGGTATGCTACCTTTCGACGTCCTGGTTATCGACGAATTAACCAGCTTTAAGTCCAGCAAGTCGCAGCGCTTTAAGGCTATGCGTATAGCCACGCCAACCGTGCAGCGCGTTATCGGCCTTACCGGCACGCCGGCACCTAACGGCCTGGTAGACCTGTGGGCGCAGATATACTGCCTGGATATGGGCGACCGTCTGGGCAAGAGCGTTACCAGGTATAAGGAAACCTACTTCGATATACACAAGTGGAACAACATAGAAGTACGCGCTACCTGTAAGTCTGGCTGTGAAAAGATAATCCGGGACAAGATCGCGGATATTTGCCTGTCGATGCAGGCCAAAGACTACCTGCAGCTGCCAGACCTGCTGGTGCATACCGAAAGGGTGGAACTGTCTAAAGCCATTATGGACAAATACGCCAGCTTCGAAAAGGAAAAGGTACTGGAATTTAAGGCCGAACACGGCGACGAACCGGCAAACGTCCTGGCTAATTCTGCCGCCGGCCTTATGAACAAACTAAGCCAGTTTGCTAACGGCGCCGTCTACGATGACGACCGGAACGTACACGAAGTCCACGACGAAAAGCTGGACAGACTGGCCGAACTGGTGGAAGCGGCTAACAGTCCTGTGCTGGTTTTCTACCAGTATAAACACGACGTAGACAGGATCACTAAGAAACTGAAAGGCTACCGGGTGGTGGCCTACCAGGGCGAAGCCCAGCTGCTGGACTGGAACGCCGGTAATATCGACGTGCTGCTGGCCCACCCGGCCAGTACGGCTTACGGTCTCAATATGCAGGCAGGCGGCCACTATATTGTCTGGTTTGGTACTGGCTGGAACCTGGAACTATACCAGCAGGCAAACGCCCGCCTGCACCGGCAGGGCCAGCAGTACCCGGTAACGGTGTATAAGCTGCTGTGCAGCCATACTGTGGACGAAAGGGCTAACGCGGCCCTGGAGAGTAAGAAAGGCGTACAGCAGTCGCTGCTGGACAGTCTAAACTATTTACTGCGCAAACATAACCTGGAATAATGAAGAACCGAAAACGCATAAACGTATCTGTGGACGAAGCACAGTACCGAAAGTTACAGGCCCTGCAGAAAGCGTACGGCTTTAAGAACGTCTGCGAACTTACGCGCGCTATGCTGAATATCCTAACCCAGTACACCGATGCTGCCGCCACCAGGCAGCGCCGGCCGGTGTCCGTGGGCGACGACATACTGGATATGTTTAACGACCTGGGCGACTGGGAGACCACACCAGGCAGCGTACACAAAGATTAAAGCTATGGCAAAGGACAAGGACTACCAGCAGCTGATCCATACCGAACGGTGGCTGCGGCTGCGCAAAGACAAGCTGACGGCTTCGCCGCTGTGCGAACGCTGCCAGCAGCAGGGTATCGTAACGCCTGCTACGGAAGTACACCACGTTACCCCTGTGGAAGACGGCCTAACCCTGGCCGCCAAACGTCGGCTTATGTACGACCCCCACAACCTGCGGGCGCTGTGCCACGCCTGCCACGTACAGACACACGTAGAGTTAGGCAGGTGCGGCAAGGCAGCGACGAAGCGACGGAACGAAGCACAGCTGGCGGCGGTGGTTAGTAAATTTTTTGAATAAGGGGGGGGGTGTTTTTTAATCGGCAGGGGGTGGCCGTTAAACCTCGCCCCCA
>Ga0310695_10002362_pt1 | contig 40135 bp, 35 predicted proteins | sample RumenRJG_04DNA_FD_203882 | JGI IMG/M metagenome (GOLD analysis project Ga0310695, IMG submission 203882) | Bovine rumen microbial communities from Lethbridge, Alberta, Canada - RJG_04 (v2) (version 2) | ecosystem: Host-associated > Mammals > Digestive system > Stomach > Rumen | place: Canada...
GCAACAACCTCGTAACCCTCAGCTTCGAACATCTGACGGAATGCGAGACGACCAATACGGCCAAAACCGTTAATAGCTACTTTTGTCATTTTTGTTTAACTTTTTATTATTAAATAAAGGTGAATATTATCTTTTTGAATATGTTTCCTTTCTAAAACACTGCAAAAGTACTAAAAAAATTGGAAAACATAGAAAAAATGCGAAATATTTTTGAGAATATACGAATTATTTCTAAAAGTTTTGTATTTTTGTAGCAGAATTGCTATTTACACATTTCAATTTTTTAATATTATGGGAAAATTCATTGAAGAATTCAAGGCATTTGCTGTTAAGGGCAATGCAGTTGACATGGCAGTCGGTGTAATCATCGGCGGTGCTTTTGGTAAAATCGTCAGTTCTATCGTTGATGACCTCATCATGCCTCCTATCGGCTGGCTTATCGGTGGTGTGAACTTCTCGGATTTGAAGGTGGAGTTGCCAAAACTTGTTGTTGAGGGCGTTGAGGTTACTACAGCTCCTGCTACAATCAATTATGGTAACTTTATCCAGACTCTCCTCGACTTCACCATCATCGCATTCTGCGTGTTCATGCTTGTAAAGGGTATCAACAAACTGAAGAAGAAGGAAGAGGAAAAGCCTGCTGCTCCTGCACCTGCTCCAGAACCATCTGCTGAGGAGAAGCTTCTTGCAGAAATCAGAGACTTGCTTAAAAATAAGTAACCCCCTCCCCCTGCTCCTCCCATGAGAGGGGTTGGGATGAGGTAAATTAACAATATAAAAAGCCGCTTATGGATTTCCATAAGCGGCTTTTTTATTAATAAGGTGCAATTCTTCTTGTTTTGAAATTCTATCCCATGCCTTCACGTAATCTTATTTCCTTAATTCTTTAATCTCTTAATCTCCCGTAAGGATTGATTAACAAACGTTTTTTCGTATTTGTAGCGCAGCTTTTAATGCTCACAACTACATTTTTTTATGCAAAAAAAAATTTTTTGTACAATTCGTTTGGAAGTTACATAATAAAAAAGTATTTTTGCAAATGGTACTTTTACTACTTGATATATAATACCATAGATGAAAATGAAACGGACAAGACTTTTTCTGATAGTCGCCAGCCTCATTTGTGGGGCAATGGTGCTGACATCGTTAACAAACGGCGATGCTCTTGACAGTTCGATACAGGCTGATGGGGTGGAGGCGCAGTTGCAAGCTATGACGCTCCGCGAGAAGGTGGGGCAGCTGTTCATAGTGCGTCCTGAGAGTCTCGACACTACCATCCACTTCAATCTGCCCGAAGGAATTGACGGCAGGGTGGACGACATCAAGGCCATAAGGTTGCAGACCGTGAACGCCACGATGCGCGGTGTGAACAGGAATTACCCCGTGGGCGGCGTTATCCTCTATGCCCACAACATCGGTGACGAGGCACGGCTGGGGGCTTTCGTTTCTGAAATCCGCGCCCTGAACGGCTCACCGCTGCTCTGTATCGACGAGGAGGGAGGTCGTGTGGCATACATAGCCAACAGTGGAAACTACGAAGTGGAGAAGTTTGAGTCGATGGCGGCTATCGGTGCCACGGGCGATCCACGGAATGCCTACTACTGCGGCAACACCATTGGCACCTACCTGTGCCGCTATGGCTTCGACATCGACTTTGCGCCCGTTGCCGACGTGAACACCAACCCCGAGAACATCGTCATCGGTGCCCGTGCCTTCAGCGACAACCCCGAGGTGGCTGCCCCGATGGTGGTCAGCTATCTGCAAGGGCTGAAGGATGCCGGTGTGACGGGCTGCATCAAGCACTTCCCCGGACATGGAGATACCAATGCCGACACGCATTTCGGCTATGCGCAGAGTCTGAAGACGTGGGAGCAGATGAAGGACTGTGAGCTGATTACCTTCAAGGCTGGCATAGAATGGGGGGCGCAGATGATTATGACGGCTCACATAGCCACGCCAAACGTAACGGGGACAGAAGTACCAGCCACCATGTCGCCTGTAATCTTGCATGACAAGCTACGCACCGAACTGGGCTACCAGAACATCATCATTACTGACGCGATGAAGATGAAAGCCATCACCCGACAGTACACCAATGCCGAGGCTGTGGTGGGTACGCTGCAGGCTGGTGCCGACATAGTACTCAGTCCGCAGAATTTCGTGGAAGCCTTTGATGCTGTGGTCAAGGCCGTAGAGGACGGCAGGCTCACGGAAAAGCGCATAGACCAGAGCGTGCGCAGGGTGCTGAAACTGAAAAAGATGATAGGACGATAGTGTCAATCTGATACTATGGGAGTAAAAAAAGTGAGTTCGATTATTCGTCAGGCTCATGAAACCAAAAGCGATTCGTCGAACTCACTTTTATTATGCTTTCAGAATGGATGAGATATTCTGCTCCCTATGCGTTATACGTACTTCCACCCCAAACTTCTTGTGGATGTGCTCTGCAAGATGCTGGGCGCTATACACGGAGCGGTGCTGACCGCCTGTGCATCCGAATGAGAACATAAGACTGGTGAAACCTCGCTGGATATAGCGTGCTACATGGGCATCGGCAAGCTTATATACAGAATCAAGGAAGGTGAGGATTTCACCGTCATCTTCAAGAAATCGGATTACAGGCTCATCCAATCCTGTCAGTTTCTTGTAAGGCTCATAACGTCCTGGGTTGTGAGTGCTTCGGCAATCGAATACATATCCACCGCCATTACCGCTATCATCCTCTGGAATGCCCTTGTGGAAGGAGAAACTGAACACTTTTACCACCAAAGGACCCTTGCCGTCGTATTTTGAGAACGTGGCAGGACCATCCTGCGGATTAGCCTCATACACGTTCTTGTCGGTGGTCTTGTAGCCGTCGGCACGAACGGAAACCTCTTCCTTTGCAGGGGCAAACTGTGGCAGTTCTGTCAGCTTTGTCAGAATCTCAAGCAGGTAAGGGTAGGGGAATGCCTCCGGATGCTTTAGCAGCGAACGGAGGTTATCCATTGCCGGAGGAATGCTGTCGATGAAATGTTGCTTTCTCTCGAAATAGCCTCTGAAGCCATAGGCTCCAAGCACCTGAAGCGTGCGGAAGAGCACGAACAGACTCAGGCGGTTGACGAAGTGTCGCTCATTAGGAACCTCGGTATAGTTCTTCAGAGAGTTGTAATACTCATAGATCAGCTGACGGCGCAGCTTGTCAGGATATTTTGCCGAAGCCTGCCAAAGGAACGAGGCGAGGTCGTAGTAGAAAGGACCGCGACGGCCTCCCTGGAAGTCGATGAAATAAGGATTTCCCTCTTCATCGAGCATGATGTTACGAGCCTGGAAGTCGCGATAGAGGAAACAGCATGAAGATGACTCAGGTATGTTGCCGTCCTCATTGTCATAGACAAGATCGTTGGCAAAGCGACGGAACACAGCCTCAAGTTTCAGCTCATGGAAGTCAAGTCCTGTGGCCTTCAGGAAGCAATACTTGAAGTAGTTGAGGTCGAAGAGAACATTGTCAACGTCCATCTCCGCCTGTGGATAGCATTGGGAGAAATCCAGTCCTCGTGCACCGCGGATCTGCATATTAGGCAACTCGCGGATAGCCTTCATGAGCAGTTCCTTCTCCTGAAGGTTATATCGGCCTCCAGCCTCACGACCGCCCTTTATGGCATCATAGAGGGATGTGTTTCCCAGATCCGACTGGAGATAGCGCATCTCGTCGTCGCTAACTGCGTGGATATGAGGAACAGGCAACTGTCTCTTCTCGAAATGACGCGCGAGATAGATAAAAGCGTGGTTCTCCTCCCTTGAAGTGCCTATAACGCCAATCACGGACACCCCCTGGGCATCCGTGAAACGGTAGTATATCCTATTGCTTCCAGCACCTGGAAGCTGTTCGATATGGGCAGGCTCAGCACCTGCCCATGTCTTGTATAGTTCTTTTAGAAGATGCATATAATCTTACATCATGCCGCCCATACCTGGAGCACCGCCCATTGGCATTGCTGGTTCTGGAGCTGGCTTGTCAACGATAAGGCACTCTGTTGTGAGGAAGAGACCTGCGATAGATGCTGCATTCTCGAGAGCTACGCGAGAAACTTTTGCAGGGTCGATGATACCTGCTGCGCGGAGATCCTCGAACTCATCCTTACGGGCATTGTAACCGAAGTCACCCTTGCCCTCACGTACCTTCTGAACGACAACGGCACCCTCGCCACCAGCGTTGAATACAATCTGACGGAGAGGCTCCTCGATTGCACGCTTAACGATATTGATACCTGTCTGCTCGTCGGCATTAGCACCCTTCAGACCCTCAAGAGCCTCAAGTGCGCGGATGTATGTTGTACCACCACCGGCAACAACACCTTCCTCAATAGCTGCACGGGTAGCACAGAGAGCATCGTCAACACGATCCTTCTTCTCCTTCATCTCTACCTCAGAGTTTGCACCAACATAGAGAACAGCTACGCCACCAGCCAACTTAGCCAGACGCTCCTGAAGCTTTTCCTTGTCGTATGAAGATGTTGTATTCTCAATCTCCTTCTTGATAGCGAGTACACGATCTGCGATGAGATCCTTGCTACCTGCACCACCAGCGATGATTGTATTGTCCTTAGAAACTGTTACCTTGTCAGCAGAACCGCACATCTCAAGTGTTGCCTGCTCGAGCTTCAAGCCCTTCTCCTCAGAGATTACAACACCACCAGTAAGGATTGCGATGTCCTCAAGCATAGCCTTACGACGATCACCGAAGCCTGGAGCCTTAACAGCACAGATCTTCAGGCCACCACGCAGACGGTTTACTACGAGTGTTGTGAGAGCCTCTGAATCTACGTCCTCAGCAATAATCATGATTGGACGACCGCTCTCTGCTGCTGGCTGCAGGATAGGGAGAATCTCCTTGAGGTTGCTGATCTTCTTGTCGTAGATAAGGATGTATGGATTCTCCATTACGCACTCAAGCTTCTCTGTGTCAGTTACGAAGTAAGCAGAGAGATAGCCACGATCGAACTGCATACCCTCTACAACGCCGATATGTGTGTCACGGCTCTTTGACTCCTCGATAGTGATAACACCATCCTTGCTAACCTTACGGAAAGCATCTGCAAGGAGCTTACCGATCTCTGGATCATTGTTAGCAGAAACAGTTGCAACCTGCTCGATCTTATCGTAGTTGTCGTTTACCTGCTCAGAATTAGCCTTGATATAGTCAACAACGGCAGCAACAGCCTTGTCAATACCGCGCTTCAGATCCATTGGATTAGCACCAGCGGTTACGTTCTTCAAGCCTTCTGTTACGATAGCCTGTGTGAGGATAGTAGCGGTTGTTGTACCGTCACCTGCATCATCGCCAGTCTTGCTTGCTACGCTCTTAACGAGCTGAGCACCTGTGTTCTCGAACTTGTCCTCAAGTTCGATTTCCTTTGCAACGGTAACGCCATCCTTAGTGATCTGTGGAGCACCGAACTTCTTCTCGATAACTACGTTACGGCCCTTAGGACCAAGTGTAACCTTTACTGCATCTGCAAGCTGATCAACACCTCTCTTGAGGAGATCGCGTGCATCAATATTGAATTTGATATCTTTTGCCATAGTTTAATAAGACCCACCCCCATACCCCTCCCATAAAGGGAGGGGAGTGGTATGTTTATTCTCCTTTGGGTCGTTGTAGGAGTTCTATTAGTTTTTTATATTATTAATGACTCATCCAATAGATAGTATTAGTATCTATTCCCCTCCCTTTATGGGAGGGGGTAGGGGTGGGTCTTTTTTAGTCCAAGACTGCAATCACGTCACTCTGACGCATTACGATAAACTTCTCGCCTTTGTACTCAATCTCCTGACCAGCATACTTGCCATAGAGCACGTTGTCACCAACCTTGAGTACCATCTCCTCATCCTTAGTGCCGTTACCAACTGCAGCTACTGTGCCCTGAAGAGGCTTCTCCTTAGCTGTGTCTGGGATGATGATACCACCGATCTTCTCTTCTGCCGGTGCTGGAGTAATCAGCACGCGGTCTGCTAATGGTTTAATGTTCATTGTCTTAATGATTTTATGTTGTTATTATTATTGTTTTAGCGTTGGGGTCTATAGAATAGAGACTCGCGTTGTCATCAAACCATTAGCGAAAATCGTGCCAAATGCCATAATCTACAAAATCTGCCACTATTTATACGACAAAAATGTCAGTCGAAGAAATCCGACTGACATTTTGGCGTTAAACTTTACTCTTTAATCTCTCTTATCTTTCCTTTGGATGTTATAAGAAACGCTTTTCGACAATCCAGATCTGCAAAGGATTTCTTGATGACAGCTTTCTTTTTCTGCTGGGTATGTCCGAAGACCTGATAGATTCCGTGGAAGTAGTCAGAGTGATCATTATGTTCATCCAAGTCTGCCCACAGACAAGAACCAGCCTCTGCATCACCTCCACGCAGTTTGGTGACATCCATTATGGCATTATCTATGAAAGCGCCAAGGTTTTCCATGCTCTTCATCTTTTCATTTAGTGCATCAGAAATGCTTTTGGCATCTATCGGAGTGTTCGGGAAATGTTTTTTCCACCAGGGGGCTACCAATCCTGCATGGGTGAAGAGAATAGCCTTTCCATTTATTTCTGCGTGTGAGGCAATAGAAAACAGAGACAGATTGTCGAGGATTAGTTTATGTATTTCTTCTGCTCGGATCGTGTCTTTTCTACCAAACTTATAAAATGTGTCGATATAATGAATCTCGTGATTGCCTATAAGCAATGTCACCCTGTCCTTATTTGCTTGCTTGAAAGCTATTATCTCCTTGAAATTAGCTAAAGCCTCTTCTTGTGAGATCTTCTCGTGTGCATAGGTATCCAGATAATCACCTAAGAATATGATGGGTATATCTGTATTTTTAGCTACTGCATCTTTCCAGAATGAACGTCCATGTACGTCTGGAATCACAAGTATCTGTGCAGAAGTTTGTAGGGTAAATAGCAGAGTGAAAATTATTGAGACTATTCTAATCATTGTAATTGTTGTATATTAACGTGAGTTATTCGTATGAACTCACGTTAATATATTTGGTGTTTATTTTCCTGAATCAGAAGCTACATTTGCCTCTGTCTTTTTTGCTTCTTTTGGTGCTGTCGGCATATATGTAATAGGTAAGGTGAAATTTACAGCCACATTTTCACCGTTCTGTTTGCCGGGAGTCCAGTTAGGCATGTTAGAAACAACCCTTTCTGATTCTTCGATAAGGGCATTCTTAGCTTCTTCGGATATTTCGTTTTCTGATTTGAAATATACGGTTTTTATATTACTGATATTACCGTCATCTTCAACTACGAATGTGACTATCACTCTGGCGGCAGCATCCTTGGCTTTTTCTGGATACTTTAAAGATTTACTCAGATAATTCATTAATTCCTTCATACCACCAGGGTACTCAGGCATAACCTCGGCCACTTTAAAAACAATGTTGCTGTAACGCTTTTGATCATGATTAGCTTCTGGTCTTGCTTCTGGTGCTTTTGCAGCTTTTTCTTTTTCCATCTGCATCTTCCTCTTCAGAATTTCTGCCATCCTATCCTGATAAAGAACTTTTTCCTTATCATCGTTAGCCATTTCAGGAGTTTTCTTCTTGGCAGCAACGATTTCCGGCTCAGAAACTTGGCTGATTGCGAAATTATTTGTACCTTTGCCCTCGATAGTCGTTTGAGCTACCTCGGAAATGGTACTTACGCGGTTGTTTAACTCTGGTGTGGCAAATACGCTTAAAGCGATAGTAGCCACTGGGATGATGTACAAAGCCTTTGTACGCATCCACGGATTTGATTTTGATTTTAACATCATAGTGATACGTTTTTTAAGTAAACTGTGATTAAAGCTGTTGGCAAAGGCGTAGGAACTGGAGCCAACGGCTTTTCTTATTAATAGCATCTGATATTGCTTGATATTCACCCCACTCGTAAGGACTTCATCATCAGCCTCATACTCATGTACATCGCGTAGTGAGGATGCGAGAATCCATGATAGGGGATTCCACCATTGTATTGTCTCAATAATGTTCACGAGAAGGATGTCCAATGAATGATAATGACGGATATGTCCTATTTCATGACATAGAATCTCATTTGCATTATTCTGATAGTCGTTCTCGCTGATTACGATAGTATTGAACCAACTGAAAGGTGCTATATCCTGTGCATAACAATAGATCGTAATGCCATTCTGCTTGTCTTTCCACAGCACGCAACTATGAATAGTTCTGTACAGAAGGAAAATCTGAACAAGTTTCCATAGAGCTATAATTATCATGCCCGTAATATAGATGTATAGCATGACGTTAATCCAGTTGATGCTATCAGAAACGGGCATTTCTTCTGCTGCTCCTACTGTTACGGTTGGCAATATGATAGTTGTCATTCCATGCTGTATCGGGTTGTTCTCTATAGAGATGGCATGGAAGTCACACAAAGGTAGGATGAGAGACAACAACATAATGCTAATCAATAATATGCGGTTGAAATGGAAGAATGACTCCTTCCTTAGCATCAGCATGTACGGAATGTACATTATGCTGAGAAATATGACAGATTTAATGACGTATGCAAGCATATTGACGCTTTTAGATTAGAGATCGTTTATATCTTGAAATCTCCTCCTGTTGTAAATTCGTAACGTACGGGTTGACCATTCTTCTTGGCAGGAACATGCTTTGGCATATTACTGTAGAATTTTATTGCAGCATCCTTAAGTTCATGCTTCCTTACCTCTGATATTTCGTGGTTTGTATGGAATCTACTGATCTTTGCATTACTGATAGTTCCATCTTTTTCTACAACGACATCAACGTAAATAGAAACCGTAGCCTCATTGGATGGGTCTCCCAGACATAATAACTTCTTGTTGTTGTCATAGTATTTCGAGCGGGCTTCATCACCTCCTGGGAATTCTGGTCGAGTGTCGCAATCTGGTGAAGTCAAGGAAATCCTATAGTCGCTTCCTTGCTGTTCAAGTTTCTTGTTGATATTATCTATGACACTATCCCCAGCTTCTTTTGTCTCCTTAGCATGAACGATTTCCTCATGATTCCCTTCTTCTGAAGCAATATCATTTTTGGCTTCAATGATAGGAGTAGATCCTGCCTCTGAATTATGGATGTCAGCAGAAGTGTTAATACCCTTGTCTTCGATAATTGTCTGAACTTTCTCGGCAATTGTATCTGCACGATTGTTTAGCTCTGGTGTGGCGAATGCGCTTATAGCGATAGTAGCCACAGGGATGATGTACAAAGCTTTTGTACGCATCCACGGGTTTGATTTAGATTTTAACATCATAGTGATACGTTTTTTTAGTAAACTGTGATTGAAACCGTTGGCAAAGGCATAGGAACTGGATCCAACGGCTTTTCGTATTAATAACATTTGGTATTCTTGAATATTCACACCACTTGTACGTACTTCGTTATCTGCCTCATACTCATGCACGTCTCGTAGTGATGAGGCGAGAATCCAAGATAGTGGATTCCACCATTGTATTGTTTCAATAATGTTCACGAGAAGAATGTCCAATGAATGATAATGACGGATATGCCCTATTTCGTGACATAGTATCTCATTTGCATTATTCTGATAGTCGTTCTCGCTGATTACGATAGTATTGAACCAACTGAACGGAGCTATGTCCTGTGCGTGACAATAGATCGTAATGCCATTTTGCTTGTCTTTCCAAAGCACGCAACTATGAATTGTTCTGTATAGCAGGCATATCTGAACCAGTTTCCATAGAGCTGTCGTTATCATGCCTATAACATAGATGTATAGCATGATATTTACCAAGTTGATGCTATCAGAAACAGTCGTTTCCTCTTCTGCTCCTATTGTTACGGTTGGCAATATTATCGTTGTCATTCCATTTTGTATCGGATTGTTCTCAAAGGAGAGGGCATGGAAATCGCACAATGGCAGGACGAGCGACAACAACATAATGCTAATCAGCAGTATGCGGTTGAAGTGGAAGAATGACTCCTTCCTTAGCATCAGCATATATGGGATGTACATTATGCTGAGGAATATGATAGATTTAATAGAATAGGCGAGCATATTCGGTTGAATTATAAAATGAAAAGTGAAAAATGAAAAATACAAGTTACATTTGTTTGACTTTTAGCGATATCCCTTTACTGTTTATCTTAGTAATTACTCCCCCTGTGGGGGTGGGGGGCAGCCCCCTCCCTACGGGGGAGGGCGGGGGGAGAGGCCTTTACTCTTTAATCAAACTTAATAACTCTTGTATTTCGTCATCGGGTATCTTTTCTTCTTTTGCAAAGAAATTCACGAGCGATCTTAGAGAACCACCAAATAGGGTATTCTTGACGTCCTTCACCACACGTTTGCGATATTCATCCTGAGTGATGAGCGGACGGAAGAAGAATGTCTTTCCATCATCCTCATGCTTCTCTGGCTTTACGAACCCCTTCTGCGTGAGGATCTTCATATATGTGCCGAGAGTGGTATAGGCAGGCTTTGGATCAGGGTATTCTGCAAGGAGTTCACGTACACTTGCAGAAGGCTTATCCTTTGCCCACAGGCGATTCATAATCTCCATTTCCACTCTGGTGAGAGTCTGGTTGTCTTTATCTCTTTTCATACTCAACTAATGTTTTAGTTTTCTGGTTGCAAAAGTACAACTAAATTTTTAATTAACGAAACTTTTAGTTGAAAAAATAAGCATTATACAAGATTTTAACTTATGTTTTTAGTTATTTCGACGTAATTTTTAGTTATTAACATATTTTTTAATAAAAGTAACAACTTAGTCCCCCCTTATTTTTTGCCTTCGGCGAACGTAAATGCCCGTGAATTATCCGTGAATTTAATCGTAAATTCTTATATTTATAGGTAAACAACAATAATTTTCGGATAATTTGCGTTTAATTTACGGAAATTCGCGTAAAAGCTTTATCATATTGTATTACGAAGTCTTTGCACGTTTTGTTCAGCCCATTCACGTTGAACCTTTGCTACATACTCATTTTTCTTCGCAATCGTCAGTTTGAGGTTTGCAATCAATTCTTCTTTGCTGTTATACTTCACTTTCATAAATTATATTGATATTTTTATCTTATGTTTGTGTGCAAAAATAGCAATAATAAATCATTCTGCCAAAGAAATTGAAGGGAATTTAATTGTAAATCTGAGAATATAAAAAGAATTGGATGATTTGTTTGACTTTTGGCAAACTTTTTGTATCTTTGTATTTGAAAACCAAAAAAGAATAATTATGGCAATAGTAGATAATAAAGGCGGTTATCACGGTCAGGCTGGTGATATGGTCTTCCAAATACAGAATGGACAGCAGATACTCAGATCAAAACCTGTACACTATCATGACAGGAAGTCTGAGGTGCAGCTTGAGCAACGTGATAAGATGAAAGCTGTTCAGATGCTCTATCGTAGGTTGAAACCTGCGGTTAAGGGATGCTTTGAGTTTATGAAAGAAGGGCAAAGGGATTGTGACAGATTCATGAGCCTTAATCTTTTGAGAATGAATACTGTATCGGATGGCTCTTTGCCTGTTCTTGACTATCGAATAGTAGATGGTAGGATTGAATGTGATATAATCTCCGAACAATGGAGTAGGGGAGACGTTCTAAGATTTATCAGTCTTATGAATGAGAATGTGGAATTTGAGGATATTACTATTGATTCAAAGAACCAAACAACTATCGTTCGTGATGTGCAGCCAAATGGATTGTATGCCTTTGTGCATCTTCGCGACGGTCGGAAAGGGTGTCTCGCTTCTCCTCAGCAGTTGATTGCAAACTCATAATTGCCTCCGTTCTTCCTCCTATGATCCTTCGCTCTTCCTCCGTACCAAAGTCGGTGCAAAGTCGGTGCAAAGTCGGTGAAAGAGCGATTTGCGATAGGAATTACAGCGAGTTTAGTACGGAGGATCAACGTAGAAACAGCGAAGTGTGATTTGAAAAATAAAAGATAAGAAATGAGAAGGAATATATCTGTTTTGTCGATTATCGGGAAAACGGTATCGTATATTTTGTTTTTAGCCGTAGTATGGACGATTATAAGATGGTTTTGGCTTTCTTATGACTGGTTTCCTATGGTAAAGAGTGGGATTCCAGGATTTGGTATCCCTATTGCGCTGGCTATACTGGTGTTATTATTGCTCTGGCATGAAATTAGTTCGGCAAATGACAAGTGGGAAAACCTGTTGAGCGCTTTGGTTATGCTCTTTTCTATGGTGGTATTTGTCAATGCTGGATTTATTGCAGAAGATGCTACGGCAAAAGTACTCAGCATAGATAAACTTACGGATTTGCCGAGGGAAGAGATAAGGAAAGCGAATTATGTACAAGTGGAATATTTAGAACCTGATACTAGTTCATACGACTATACTACGGATTATAATATTCAGGCGCAATCACATGGTGCAGATAAGTTTGTGTTTAGCGTATATCAGGTATGTCCGTTGAAGGATATGAAAGGTGTTTTTGTCTGCTCTGAGACTAAGGATGAGTATTCATTGGGAGTAATAGACCAATATGACGAGGGCTTGCGAAGATGGAAGGCTGACTTTGAATACCGCACAAGAGGGACGATAAGACAGACTGCTTTGGCGGCTCATTTTTTCAAGGTTATACGCCATAGTGACAATATTGAGCAGTATATGATAGCATCTTCTTCGTATATAAGTCAATATGACGATGCTGCCTCGGTCAAGGATGATGTGATACTACTTGAAATTTCTGATCCTGACAGAGTTGACGGATATTGGAATAATGTGGTGATAATCTTGGTAACTCTTGTTGTTCTTGTAGTGATAATGGCTTTGATCTTGGGACTTGGAGGTGTTTCGCTATATGAATATAATGAAAGTCGCAGATACACTAATGATATAAGTCGATATCTGTCACGAAATGGAAATTTCTTCGTGCTATTGCCTCCGTTGATGATGATAGGTTGGGGATTGTATATGATATCAAAGGGTTACAACCCTGTTGGAAGTAATTATTTGCTTTTTGACTATTTAGGAGCATGTACACCAGACTCACTCCTTCTTGAAGGTGAATGGTGGAGAGTTTTCACCAGTATGTTCGTACATAGGGACTTTATGCACATCTTTGGCAATATTATGGGGTATGCCTTGGGCGCTTTTGCTCTAAGCCATAGTCTTTACGGCAGGGATATAGCCCTTCTGTTTCTGATAAGTGGAACCTTGTCTATCGGGTTTGCCGTTTTATACTCTCAGAGTAGCGTGATAGGAGCATCGGGCGGTGTGTTTGGCTTGTATGGAGCAGTCTTGTCTTTGGTCATCGGCAATTTATTATTTGGAAAACGCAGATCAGATGGGTTGATATTATGGTCCTTTATCATTCTTATTGTATTAGCAATCAATATTGTTACCAGTTTCCGTAGTTATGTCAGCATGAGCGGTCATATTTCCGGATTGGTTTGCGGAGCTATTTTTGTTTGGCCGTTCAGGCTTTTTTATCAATACTTTGATGCTTCGTACAAAAGGAATCTGGAATAAACGACCAAAGGTACGCTTTACAGCTTCCTGATTTTGCCCATGAATAGTATAACGCCTGAATTTCGTTCACGAATTGTGAAGAAGAACGGGCGGTTGATGGTGAAGAATAGCGGTTTGGCGGTGAAATCGCCTTTTTGATATTCCTTTCTTGTGAAAGAATTAGCCTCAGTTCCCTTTTCGTTAATCTTGAGGTTGATAATCTGCTTGATGCCAGAGACGGAAGGGGAATTGTCGGCTATGCCTGAAAAGTCGGCTTCTGAGGAAAAGGCATCTGTCATTTCCATAGCCTTGAGTGGCTCGCTAAAGTCGGTTACGCATTTCAAATCCATGCGAGGCATATCGAGGGCTACCTTTTGCTCGGATGTGAGCTTACGCATCTTGTTGTCCTGCTTCTTGCTGAAATTCCTCATGCAGTCGTCAAGTTTCTCCCCCTTGTGAGGAAGATAAATCTCCATATAGAAACAACCTTTCAAATATGGAATTCTAAGAAGATCCATTTTGTCACCTTCATACACTTGGTAGCGCTCTTCCTGTTGCATCATCATTACCTTGGATTTAGAGCCGTCAGCATTAGTAAATTCCTGAGGTCTTGTCACGTCTTCTTCAAACACGGTATTCCATGTGCCATTGAAGCATATCGTATTGAATAACGCTATATTAGCTTCAGAAGAGAGAGGCTGACTGAGAATGTTTCTGAAAGTGCCGTTCGAGTTCTTGTCGCACCATTGGTTTATGGCATTCTTGGTCATGTCCAAAGCGAGTTTCTGATTGTGCATCTCTGCCTTGAAATCATTTCTGTTCTTGGTCATGTATTCATTCTTTGCCTTGAACTGGTCATTAATCCATACGGAATTAGCGGTCTTTATCCCGACCTCACGCTTATAGCCTGCAAGGTAGTCGTTCAGTTTACCATATACCTCACTAACCTTTTCCGTATTCAGGTCTATCGTGCCTAATATACTCGTTATCTGATCGGAAGTGATACCCTTAGCTCCATTGGCAAGAATGGTCAGGGCATCTGCCAGACAGAGTGGCGAGATAACGACATTCTCATTGGCATTGTGTAACTTATCCACTTGCTCAAAGAGCGTATATGCCATGCTCGTCTCGCCTTTATAGACAGCCTTAGCCGTAGAGTCGAGAGGGCACGCTATTGTATTTGCCTGTCGCGTTTGTGCCATGCAATTAACAGATGTGAGGATGGCTACTGGCATCAGCAAAACTGATATTATGTATTTGCTTCTTTTCATAGAATTATTAAGAATGTTTTTTGTGATTTTTGCAAAGATAGTAAAAGTTCGTTGAAAATCCAAATAAAATACCAAATATCTTTTATTTCTAATAGCGAGAGCCTATCCTGAATTCATCAGGATAGGCTCATTCTGCTATTTAACGTGAATTCGACGAAATTAAACGCTGCGCTTGGCTACATGAATTAACCGTGAATTATCATGAATTAATCATTATTTTTTTCTTCATTCATTATAAATTTATGAAAAATTCGTGGCAATTAATGATAAATTCGTGTAGCCTCACGCAGTGCTTAAAGCAGCTTGCTGCTATATAGACAATTAATCGAACTCACGTTATTTCTTTGCTGATTGCTTGAAATAAAAAGCGTGGAAGATGTCGCCAGCGGTAACTGTCAGTTTGAGAGGTCTTTCCACAGGATTCGGATTTGCTTTAAAAGTGACCTTTAGCACGTTTTCATTTATGTCTGCCTTGAACCAATCCGCGTCATAACTCCTTGTAATACCATATTCATGAGTAATATAATAATGTTTATCTAACGAATCGGCACTGGAAAGCCAAGAATCAGAATAGTTATTGCATATGAATGTGATTTCCCCTCCATTAGCATCAATAATATAAGCGTCATCTTTCTGAGTCGTTTGTGCCTCAGTTTTCCAGATCATTTCGTCCCAATCTCCTAAAGCACGCTCTACATCTTCGTTGCATGAAGTGAAAGATAGGGCGGCAAAAATTGTCATGGCGATAGGCCAATTTCTTGATTTTTTCGTTTTTAATTCCATTAGTTCTTAGTTAATTGATTAATGATTTTATTGATTAATTTTATGTAGCCATTTCCCTTACGGAGTAAACCTAATGCCAAACTGCAAGTCGAGCATGGTTTTGTGCTCGGTGTAATATGTCTTGTATCTCGTAGAGCCAGGGATGTTATATTGAATGGTTGGCTCTGCATAGATGTTAAGGCTCTTGAAGATATTCACCTGAACACCTGCGGCAGCCTTAAGTGAATAGTTTACAGGCAGATTCGATAGATGACTTTCTTTGTCAGTCTTTCCGCTTATGCCAAAGTCTGCTCGTCCGCCAGTACCGAGATAGATGTTGCAATGGCGGTTGTTGTAAAACTGATAGTTCATCTGAACAGGAACGCCGATGAAATGCAGATTCTGATCTGTGTGTAACGTATAACCCATGCTTGTGCGGTCTTTGAACTCGCTATGCAGATAGGTATATGTAAGACCTGTGACAAAAGACCAATCCTCTGCTACTGGAATACCGACCTGAAGTCCGAAGATTATAGGACGATGATGGGTTTCGTCGTGATCTGTTATCTTGTCAGATGAACTATATACAGGAGCCCAATCTCCTTTCTGGGTAGGATCGCTCGCATATTGTAGCTCAGGGGCTGAATCTACAGAAGAAAAATTTGTGCCAGAGGCGTTAAATGTCAGATAAAGACGGTTTTCTGGCTTTTTCTTGATTAACTCCTCAACCTCCATAAATGGCGATTTTTCTTCGCGATTAGTGGCTTCTGATTTATTGTTTGCCTGAAGTGCAGGTGCGGAGTTTTGAGGAATCTCTTCCTTGAATGTTGACTCCACGTTTTGCTCTGGCTCTTCCGCTTTATTCTGTGGAAGCTCCTCTGAGTTCTCATTTAATATTGATACTTTCGTGCTTTGCCTATTTACCCTTTTTGTGGATGAAAGGGTAGGGGATGTTTCTGTTTCTTTTTGGGCAATGGCTTTCGGTGTGGAAACCTCCTTGATAGGGGGGCTATACGCGATCTCTCCCCCTTCCCCATTAATGGGGGAAGGATTTTGGGTAGGGGTCTTTTCCTGAAGCAGATACAAGGTCATAGGAATAGCCAGAAGCAGAAGGATAGCGGCACAAACCTTTCTCCAGTATTGGGTGTTGGGTGTTAGGTGTTGGGTGTTGGTGGTTTGTTCTTTAGGCTTGTCGCTAACACCAGTCTCAAGGGCAGAATCAATGTTTTCCCACAATCCCTCTGGAATCGTAGGAACCTCGTAATCGGTCATCTTCTTCTGAAGATCGTTAGTCCATTTCTCTTTCATTTTCTGCCTCCTTCCTGCTTTAATAGAATTTTGCGAAGCATGTTCTTCGCTCTGTGTAACTGAGATGCTGATGAAGCTTCCTTAATGCCTAATAACTGGGCTATTTCCTTGTGCGATTTGTCCTCAAAGGCATAGAGGTTGAGAACTACGCGATAGCCTGTGGGTAATTGCTGTATGGCGTTGTGCAACTGTTCTGCCGAGAATCTTGAAACCTCCAGATCCTCCTCACGGTCAGGTAGTTCCTTGGTCGTCTCAATAAAGGCATCCTTATGCTTCCTACGCAAGAGCATAAGCGATTCGTTTATGGCTATCCTTGTCATCCACGACACGATAGAACTTCCATTCTCCGGCTTGAAATCTCCTATGTTCCTATAAGTCTTGATGTAGGTTTCCTGAAGGATGTCGCGAACATCTTCCTCGTTGACAACGTATCGCTGGCAGACGGCAAAGAGATAGCGAACCGTAAGACCATACAGTTCCTGCATAGCCTTACGGTCGTTTCGTAATAGTCGTTCTGTCAGTCGGTTGTCAATCGTCATTCTTTATAGTTTTCTCACCTTACCCATGAAGAGTATGGTGTTTGAATCTTTCTCGCGGATGACAAAGGCGAATGGGCGGTTCATGTTGAATGTCAGGATATTTGGGTCGGGGCCTGCCGATGTGAGTTCGAATGCTGCCGTTACGGCTGCAGCCTCCGTACCTTCTTCATCCACCTTGATATAGGTTGCCTGTATGACTTTGCCAATGTAAAGAGCATCATAATCCGTAATTCCTGAGAAATCTGCCACTCCACTAATGAAGGAGTTTCTCATGCCTAGCTCCGCAAGCGGCTTGTTGAGTATTGTCCTGAATTTCAGTTCCATTCTAGGCATACTTACTGCAATGTTTATTCTGCGAGTATTATTGATGTATTTAGAGAACGTCGTTGTGGAAAAGTCCTTCAGGCAGTTTTCGAGTTCCTTGCCCTCATGAGGCAGAATGACATCCATACAGAACTTCCCGTCGCCGTATGCAAACTCCACCATATCCATGTCTTCGTCCACGTAAGCAAGAAATTGTTCCGTCTGGTGCATCATCTTGACCTTCGACTTAGAGCTGTCGGAGTTGGTGAAATCCTCGTCCGTGGTGTTGTCCTTGTCGAATTTCTGCGACCACATACCCTTGAAATAGAGAGCGTTGATGAGTCCCAGACGACAATCATCCGGAAGAGGTTCATCGAGAATTTCCTTTATGCAGCCTTGAGTGTTCTTATCGCACCAAGAGTTGATGTCGTTCATCGTCTTCTCAGTTGCCAGATCTTGATTGCGAGTTTCGGCATTGAGCCATTTCGCATTGGTCTGGACGTATTCATCCTTTACTTTAAGCTCATCGTCAATCCATTGCGAATTGGCTATTGCCACGTTCGTTTTGCTGTCAGCCGATATGAGATATTGGTTGATGGCACTTATGGCCGAGTTCTGTTCTTCGAGAGGGATGTCCTTGGTGCCGAGTAGGGCGTTTATCTGACTGAGAGTCTCGCCTTTAGCTCCGTTGCTTAGCATAACCAGCACTTCTGTGAGGCTCAATGGCGAAACGATTACGTTTTCTGTTGGCTTATGCTGTGCGCAAACCTTGTCGAGGAACGGGAATGCCATGTCGTTGCTTGACTCGCTGATGGCTCTTGTTGTCGAACTTGTTGGGCAGACTACAGGTACTGGTGGGTCGTTAGGACCGTCTTCATTATCAGAGGAACAACTCGCTGTTGATAGTAGTGCTACAGGCATCAATAGTGCCGTTGCATAGAATTTAGATTTCTTCATATTCCAGATGTTTTTTGAATGATTTCTGTCTATATAATGCAATGAAAACGGAAACCTTGCATGGGAAATGAAAAAAAGTTTGAAAAACTTGCATTTTTAAGTCTTTTGGATGTCCGTTAAAGCTCCTAATTCCAGGAAGGGATTTGAAACGGACTTGTAACGGACTTGCAACATTGTCCCCAAACCGCCAACACCCAACACCTATCACCCATCACCCAAAATCCCGACTGCAAAATTACAAAGATATTTTCATTGTGCCAAAGACTCATGAAAAAAAATATTACCTTTTTAGGTCGTTCTCTGTGTGTTATACTACGAGAAAAACATGTAGAAACGCAGCTTTTGCGTTTATTTTACATTGATTTAACCTTTTTTTATGTGTTTAATATGGTTGTTCCGTTTTTTTTTCGTAACTTTGTCCGCGAAAATATAAATAAGTACCTAACCGACTTGAAGTCGAATGTGGTGATTTCTATAATGCCATTAGGATTGCAACGGAAGTAAATCTAAGCAATTGTAAAAAGGAAAAGGAAAAAGTTAATACGTAAGTTTATTACAATAAATAATTCAACAGGAAAATGAATCTGGATATTTTGACAGCCATCTCACCTATTGATGGCCGCTACAGAGGAAAGACGGAAAGCCTTGCAGAGTATTTCTCAGAATATGCACTTATCCGTTATCGTGTTCGTGTGGAGATAGAGTATTTCATTACCCTTTGTGAGCTCCCATTGCCACAGCTTGCCGACTTCGACAAGTCTCTCTTCCCACAGCTTCGTGGTATCTACGAGAACTTCTCGGAGCAGGACGCACAGCGCGTGAAGGATATTGAAAAGGTAACTAACCATGACGTTAAAGCAGTAGAATATTTCATCAAGGAGAAGCTTGACGAAATGGAGAAGAACGGTCTCGGCGAGGGGTATTTCGAGAAGAGCCGTGAGTTCATCCACTTCGGTCTTACTTCACAGGATATCAACAATACAAGCGTACCTCTTTCTGTTAAGGAGGCTCTTGCTGAGGTCTTCATCCCACAGGTTGAGGAACTTATCAAGCAGCTCTCTGACTATGCTGAGGAGTGGAAGGACGTTCCAATGCTCGCAAAGACACACGGTCAGCCTGCATCTCCAACCCGTCTCGGCAAAGAGGTAATGGTATTCGTTTATCGTCTTCAGGAGCAGCTCGAAACATTGAAGGCTTGCAAGTTCACAGCTAAGTTCGGTGGCGCTACTGGTAACTACAACGCTCATCGTGTGGCTTACCCACAGTACGACTGGAAGGAGTTCGGCAACAAGTTCGTTAGCGAGAAACTCGGTCTTGAGCGCGAGCAGTTCACTACTCAGATTTCAAACTACGACCATCTCGGCTCAATCTTTGATGCCATCCGTCGTATCAATACTATCATCATCGACCTCGACCGCGACTTCTGGATGTATATCTCTATGGAGTACTTCAAGCAGAAGATCAAGGCTGGTGAGGTTGGTTCAAGTGCTATGCCACACAAGGTGAACCCAATCGACTTCGAGAACTCTGAGGGTAACCTCGGTATTGCTAACGCTATACTTCAGTTCTTGGCGCAGAAGTTGCCTGTAAGCCGTTTGCAGCGTGACCTTACCGACTCAACCGTACTCCGTAACATTGGCGTGCCTCTTGGTCATGGTGTTATCGCTATCCAGAGCACATTGAAGGGACTCCGCAAGCTCATTCTCAATCAGGAGGCATTGCAGCGTGACCTTGACAATACATGGGCAGTTGTGGCAGAGGCTATCCAGACAATCCTCCGTCGTGAGGCTTATCCACATCCATACGAGGCTCTCAAGGCACTCACACGCACCAATAAGCACATGGATGAGGAAACAATCCACGAGTTCATCAAGACACTTGAGGTAAGCGATGCCGTAAAGGCTGAGCTTATGGCAATAACCCCAAGCAATTATACAGGAATTTAACTAAACGGCCGTGAGGCTGGGGTTATACATATTTATATAAAATAGAAAACTAATAGTAACAATTTAAAGTAAAGTAAATCCAAATGATGGAAACAGAAAACGACAAGCTTCAGAGTCTCCAGAATTCTGTATCAGAAGACTCTTCTACCCGTGAGGGTGGTTTTCAGGAGGGTGGCTTCAGCGCACGTCCTCGTCAGCGCGCTCGTATTGGTCAGCGTGCAGCTTATTCTTCAGACCGTGGTCCTCGTCAGGGCTACCGTCCACAGCGTTCAACCGAGGATGACGGCGAGTTCCGTCCAGAGGGCTTCGGTGCTAACCTGACAAGCAGCCGTCCACAGCGTGAGGAGAGTGGCTATCAGCAGTCTCGTGGTGGCTATCAGCAGTCTCAGTATCGCCCACAATATAATAATGCAGAGGAGGGCTATCAGCCTCGTGGTGGTTATGGTCAGCAGCCTCGTGGCGGTTATGGTCAGCAGCCTCGTGGTGGTTATGGTCAGCAGCGTGGCGGTGGCTATGGTCAGCAGCGCGGCGGTGGCTATGGTCAGCAGCGTGGTGGCGGTTATGGTCAGCCACAGCGTGGCGGCGGTTATGGTCAGCCACAGCGCGGCGGTTATGCTCCACAGCGTGGTGGTGGTTATGGTCAGCCACAGCGTGGCGGCGGTTATGGTCAGCCACAGCGCGGCGGTTACGGCCCACAGCGTGGTGGTGGTTTCGCTCCACAGCGCGGTCCACAGCGTCAGCACACACCAGGCTACAATCCAAATGCTAAGTACTCAATGAAGAAGCGTATCGAATACGCTGAGAACAATATCGATCCAACACAACCACTTCGTCTTAACAAGTTCCTTGCTAACGCAGGTGTTTGCTCACGTCGTGAGGCTGATGACTTCATCGAGGCAGGAGTAGTAACCGTGAATGGACAGGTAGTAACAGAGCTCGGTACAAAGGTATTGCGTACAGATACCATCATGTTCCACGATCAGCCTGTAACTCTTGAGAAGAAGGTTTACGTTCTGCTCAACAAACCAAAGGACTATGTAACTACAACTGACGACCCACAGCAGCGTAAGGTTGTTATGGATCTCGTTAAGGACGCATGTCCAGAGCGCATCTATCCAGTAGGTCGTCTTGACCGTAACACAACAGGTGTTCTCCTTCTCACTAACGATGGTGACCTCGCTTCTAAGCTCACTCACCCTAAGTTCCTGAAGAAGAAGGTATATCACGTATATCTCGACAAGCCTGTTACTGCTTACGATATGAGCCAGATCCTCAACGGTATCACTCTTGATGACGGCGATATCAAGGCAGACGCACTTGAGTATGCTTCTCCAACCGACAAGAAGCAGGTAGGCATTGAGATTCACTCTGGTAAGAACCGTATCGTTCGTCGTATCTTCGAGAGCCTTGGCTATCACGTAACAAAGCTCGATCGCGTACAGTTCGCTGGTCTTACTAAGAAGAACCTCCGTCGTGGCGACTGGCGTTTCCTCACCGAGAAGGAAGTGGAGATGCTCAGAATGGGTGCTTTCGAGTAAGAGAGCCCCTTCCTAACCTCCCCGAGGGGAGGGACTTTATATAGTATATTCGTTTAATAAACAATAATTACCCAAGTCTTCCCTGAGAGAGGTGTATAAAACATCCTTCCCTTTGGGAAGGCTTGGTTAGGCTTATGAAAAGAACTAAAATAGTTGACGCTCTTCGTTCAACTGCTTTCGGTGAGGCTATCGACGTAAAGGGATGGGTTCGCAGCCACCGCTCAAGCAAGGCTGTTGACTTCATCGCCCTGAACGATGGCTCTACCATCAAGAACATCCAGATTGTAGCAGACACGGATAAATTTGATGATGAGGTGCTGAAGCAGATTACCACTGGCGCTTGTATCCACGTTGAGGGTACTCTCGTTGAGAGCCAGGGTAAGGGGCAGACATCTGAGATTCAGGCAAAGACAATCGAGATCTATGGTCTCTGCGGTAACGACTACCCAATGCAGAAGAAAGGCCAGACCTTCGAGTATATGAGAAAGTACGCTCACATGCGTCTGCGTACAAATACTTTCGGTGCTGTGATGCGCATCCGTCATAACATGGCGATTGCTATCCACACATACTTCCATCAGCATGGTTATTTCTACTTCCACACTCCGCTGATCACAGCTTCTGACTGTGAGGGTGCTGGTCAGATGTTTCAGGTTACAACCAAGAACCTTTACGACCTGAAGAAGACTGAGGACGGTAAGATTGACTACTCTGATGATTTCTTCGGCAAGCAGACATCACTCACCGTATCAGGTCAGCTTGAGGGTGAGCTTGGTGCAACAGCTCTCGGAGCTATCTACACCTTCGGTCCAACTTTCCGTGCTGAGAACTCAAACACTCCTCGTCACCTTGCTGAGTTCTGGATGATTGAGCCAGAGGTTTGCTTCATCGACATGGACGAGCTTATGGATCTTGAGGAAGACTTCATCAAGTTCTGCGTAAAGTGGGCTCTCGACAACTGTAAGGACGACCTTGAATTCCTCAACCAGATGATTGACAAGGGACTCATCGCACGTCTTGAGGGTGTACTGAAGGAAGACTTCGTTCGTCTGCCTTACACAAAGGGTATCGAAATTCTTCAGGAGGCTATCAAGAAGGGTAAGAAGTTCGAGTTCCCATGCAACTGGGGTGACGACCTCGCTTCTGAGCACGAGCGCTTCCTCGTTGAGGAGTACTTCAAGAAGCCTGTCATCATGACCAACTATCCGAAGGCTATCAAGGCATTCTATATGAAGATCGACGAGAAGAACCCTGTTCTTGACGGTAAGGAGATGGCTCCAACTGTTCAGGGTACTGACGTGCTCTTCCCACAGATTGGTGAGATTATTGGCGGTTCTGTTCGTGAGGAGAGCTACGACAAGCTTCTGAACGAGATCAAGGAGCGCAACATCCCAATGAAGGATATGGAATGGTATCTTGACACCCGTCGTTTCGGTAGCTGTCCACACGCAGGCTTCGGTCTCGGTTTCGAGCGCCTTATCCTCTTCGTGACAGGTATGCAGAACATCCGTGACGTGATTCCTTTCCCACGTACTCCGAATAACGCAGAGTTCTAAAGCCCCTTTCCCGTCTTCTGGCTAATGATATTATATACCGCTTGTGGCAGTTCGTAAAGAGCTATCCGTAAGCGGTTTTTTTTGTTGGGATAGCGTAGTATGTGTCTGTGTTTTTTTTGTAAACAATTTACTTTACATTTTCCCTCTATCATGTTCCCTTTTGGCATCGATGCAGGGAACGGATTAGAAGCGGATTTGGAACGGAGGAGAAGCGGAGGTAAGAAGACCCTCTAAATCTCCCTGCATAGGGAGGCGTTTTTCGCCCCAAAGTGACCGCCAACACCTAACACCCATCACCCCAACACCTATCACCAGTTTCCGCTCGTGGCCTTTGATTGGAAAATGTGATCTGCATTTTTCACTCTTCACTCTTCGTTCTTCACTTATCTGGGTGCAAAGTTACAACTTCTTCCGCATACTCGCAAATTGTATCGCAGTTTTTTGACTCTCTCAGAGTAAGATAAAACCTACAACGCGGTAACGTGCTGATGTTCTGTGTTTTAATAAGTGCATGTATTGAAGTTATTAGGGGAAATGGCGAGAAATGTAAAGTAAATTGTTTACATTCAGATAGAGACCCTATGAAACTCGCACTTCACTTTTAATAATAATAATTAATTATATAATTAATTATTATTATTAATATTATAATTGGGGAGAAAGTGGGTATAGGTGTCTGTATTTTTTTGTAAACAATTTACTTTACATTTGCCGAAAGTTAGTGTCGGCTCATGATTAATCAGCATGAAATTTGTATACATTCTGTCGTTGAATTTACGTTAGTCATTTGCGTTTTCATGGTGCAAAAAAAAACTTACAACGCGGTAACGTGTTGATATACTGAGCTTTGATAATTGTAGTATTGAGATTCCTTAAAGGTGGAAAGGCAAATGTAAAGTAAATTGTTTACATTTACATAACACACCCTATGACACACCCCGATTAATGTTTATCCCAAGTTTTTGTAAACATTAATTGAACATTATCGAACTCATCTTGAAACAAGAAAGAGGATATGCCTGATGCGGTATTTTTTGTTTGCAAATCATCTAATTGATAATCTAAAGAAAGCATTTGGATATAACTCTGTATTTTTTTCGCAAAAAATGAATGAATTTCAAGGAAAAGTTGTATATTTGCACTCGTAAACAAAAACAATAGATATATGGAAGATTTGGTATTATCAATCCCTACGCAGGATGCAGCTTTCATCGAGACTCTGGCTTCAAGAATGGGGTGGACGATGCGTCGCCGTCGTACATCTGTTGAGCGATTCATAAATTCTTGTCCGAATACTCCGCAGTTATCTGACGAAGAGATTCAGGCGGAAATAAACGCTTATAGAAAAGGTGTATGAAAGTAATGTTTGACTCGAACCTCTGGATTTCGTTCGTGATTGGCAAGCGACTTTCATCGCTGGCTGATGTGTTGTGTCGTCACAACGTGGAAATCTAAATCTATGTTAGCGAGCAGTTACTTAATGAAATCCGTGGTGTTATTGCACGTGAGAAGTTCGACAAACTTATTTCTGCCGAGATACGTTACTATTTCTTTGAAATGGTCTATGATGTCTGTTTGTTTACTGATATTACCGTCAAAGCAAAATCTGATATCCGTGATACGAAAGATCTCTACCTTTTATCAATGGCTGAGAGTGTTCCTGTTGATTATATAATTAGTGGTGATCGTGATCTTACTGACATGAAACAATATGCAGGAATACCGATTTTGAAGTATTCAGAATTGATAGAAATGTTAAGCAGATAGCCTAATTGCTTGTATTTTCAAATAAATTATGTTGGGATAGCGAAGTGTGTCTGTGTTTTTGGTAACAATTTACTTTGTATTTGTCTGAAGCTAACGCCAATTCGCGATTAATCAGCATGGAATTTGTATACATTTTGTCGTTTGAGTTTACGTCAGTCATTTGCGTTTTCGTAGTGCAAAAAAAATGTAACGTGGTAACGTATTGATATACAGAGTTTTTTTTTGTAATTGCTGTATCGGGATTCCTTAAAGTTGGGAAGGCAAATGTAAAGTAAATTGTTTACATTTACATAACACACCCTATGACACACCACGACTAATGTTCATCACAAGTTTTTTGTAAACATTAATTGAACATTATCGAACTCATCTTGAAACAAGAAAGAGGATATGCCTGATTGACATATCCTCTTTGTTGTAGTGGTTATTTGATTGTAATGTCTTGACGACCAATACCTTTGAATTGTGTGGAGGTAGCAGTAATGGTAGCCTTACCCGCTTTCTTACCGCTACGCACAACGATGAGAGCCTGTCCCTTGTAGGTCGTTACGTTTGGAGAGGTCTTTGGCTCTAAGTCCCTGAGATTTGCCGTTGCAGCAGCAAGGAGCGTTGCCTTACCGTTCACATTGACTGTTACAGGGATAGTGGCATCAGGAACGAGATTGCCGTTCTTGTCGATGACTTCGAGCTTGATGTAGGCAAGATCCTCTCCGTCTGCGCTGATCTGCTTGCGATCAGTAGTGAGACGTATGGAAGCAGGTTCGCCACTTGTGCGGAGTATGCTCTCTGAAATCTCATTGCCGTTGGCATCAAGCGCCACAGCCTTCAGAGTGCCAGGCTGATAGGGGAGGGTGATGCGGGCTTTGTATTCGGTAGAGATATTCACATCGCGTGTCTCAATGAGCTTGTCGTTGAGGTATAGGCGTACCTTTGGAGCCTTGGTGTAGATCTCTGCCTCAATGTTCTTACCTTCCCAGCCTTTCCAGTTCCATGATTCCCATGTAGGCCAAACCGACCACATGGTTTCTGTCACATGACCTTTGTAATAGTAGTCAGGCTCACGCACGGCGAGGTAGATGTCAGAAGCACCTTCCTTGGTGTTCCAAAGCATATCACGATAGTGGGAGATTGGCTTGCGCCAGCCGATGAGATCCACGTCACCACAGTATGCGCCGTGGTAAGGGAAATGCTTGGCTTGCCAGCTCTCTTCGCGTGGCTCACCTTCGTAGTGGAATTGTCCGATAGACGATTCACCCAGATAGTCGAGTCCCGTCCATACCATATCGCCAATGATGTATGGGCGCTCTACGGTGTGCTTCCAGTTGGCAAAGGCATCGCGAGGATAACTTTCCGTCTGCCACATCACACGCTCTGGAACTCGTTCGTGGTCGCTCTCAGCCTTGTGCATCATGTAGTTGTAGCCGGCAATATCGAGAACAGCAGCATGAGGATCGTAGATTTCCCAGTCTCTATCCCATGCGCATAGAGCCTCGGTAACAGGTCGGGTGCTGTCGAGAGAGGTAATGACTCTCTTGAATTTCTTGGCGGTGTGAACCACGCGAATATCCTTACGCTCAATGACTTCGTTGCCTATGCTGTATGAGATGATGCTTGGGTGATTGCGGTCGCGGAGTACCATAGCCGTGAGGTCTTCAGTATAGCAAGAGTCGATAACGAGGTGATAGTCATAAGGATTCTTCTCTGTGTACCATCCGTCGAAAGATTCGTCAACCACCATCATACCGATACTGTCACAGGCATCGAGCATGGCGCGTGTCTGTGGATTGTGCGAGGTGCGGATAAGGTTGAAGCCTGCCTCCTTCATCAGCCTAACCTTGCGAATCTCTGCTGCATCGAAAGCCATTGCGCCTATTATTCCGTCATCGTGATGCACACAGGCACCATTGATGAGGGTTGGCTGACCGTTGAGAATGAAACCGTGAGTAGAGTCGTAGGTGAAGGTGCGAACTCCATGTTTTACGGTTAGTTCCCCGACCTTGATGTCGTAGAGCTTTGGATTGGCAGGTGACCATAGTTCCACGTTCTTCAGCATACGTGTCTCGTCGAGCTTGCCATCGTAGGTGATGTGAACGGCAGCAGAGTCGGCACGAGTGCCGTCAGACGATATTCCATACACCTTGTCGGTACGGACGAAAAGTTTCTGTGGGTCGTCCATCTTGCTGTCGTTGTATGTCTCCAGCCACACATGACGGTAGATTCCCGAACCGCTATACCAACGGCAGTTAGGTTGCTTGGAGTTATCTACGCAGACTGCGATAGTATTTGTACCTTTTATAATATAAGGTGTGATATTCACCTTGAAAGGTGTGTAGCCATAGGCATGGGTAGAAACCTTTGTACCATTCACGAATATCTCGCTACATTGATACACACCCTCGAAATTAAGCCAAAGCGTTTCGCCGTTAGCCAGTTTCAGGTCAGTGTCCTTTACCTGCTTACGATACCAGCCAGTTCCGCCAGGGAAGTAACCGCCTCCGTTGCCTGTGGGCGCATCTGCATTTGGAGCATGGAATATGTCCCAGTCGTGTGGAAGGTCAACGCTCTGCCACTTGGTATCATCGAAAGAGGCAGCCTGTGCACCAGCCACATCCTGTTCCATGAACTTCCAACCGAAGTCAAAGTTCACTTTCTTGCTCTGGCTCCATGCTGTAGAAGACAGACAGGCTAATACACTTAATGCTACAATAGATTGTTTCATTTTCTGATTTCTGTTTTGCTATTTATGGTAATTTCTTTCATTTGTTTATAAAATCCTTGCAAAGATAGTGATTTTCCTTGATATTAGCAAATTGGTTTTGGGCTTTTAACTCAAATGAGATTAGGTTGTCGTTATAGGTCAATAGGTTGTCGGAAAAAGAAAATGACGCCCAGTTTTAGGGGGCGCCATTTTTTATTGCCAACTTACATTCTCCCATTTCAGCTTGTCCTCATTCTGAGGCTTGCGCTCGTCTGCTTTATGACCGAAGCCGATGATACAGAGGCATGAGAGGTTTTCTGGAAGTGAAAGAATCGTGCGGATGGAAGCGTCGGCTGGAGTGCCGTCCTTGAGACCGCGTGCACGCATCTGTGCCCAGCAAGAGCCGAGACCGAGGTCTTCTGCCTGATACTGCATTGAGATAGCAGCGATACTGCCATCCTCTACCCAACAGTCGTTCTCTGCGGCATCGCCCAAGACTGCGATGCAGACAGGGCATGAGGCAAGGAACTGTCCGCCGAGATCCTTGGCTGTGGCGAGGGCAGAGATCTTCTCTTTATCCTCTACCACTACGAACTGCCAGTTGCGCTGTCCTTTAGATGTTGGTGACATAAGGGCTGAGCGGAGAATGAGCTTGATATCATCCTTGCTAACAGCCTCTTCTGTAAACTTACGGTGGCTACGACGCATCTGCGCCAAATCTTTGAAATCCATAGTCGTTTCTATTATTGTTTTGTCGTTATGCTTATTTCTCGTGGCAAAGATAATCAAAAAAAACAAGAAAAAAGAATGAAAAATTATCGTTTTATGAAAAAAATCATTATTTTTGCAGTCAATAACTAAAATTAGGAGTATGAAATACGCAGACTTCATATCAAAGATAGAAATCGACTCTCTCTGGAGCGGTAAGAAACACATCGTATGGGAGCTTGACCGTAGGGTGAACATTCTTAGTGGCGTGAATGGAGTGGGTAAGAGCACTATATTAAATAAGGTGGTGAATCCTCTCATGCAGAAGCACGCGCCAGGTGGGGTGCTTGCGGCTCTTGAGGAGAACGGCGTGCACCTTGATTTCTCTCCTGCCGATTCGGATATTATCCGCTTTGATGTGGTCCGTTCGTTTGACCGTCCGCTTATCAATTCGGAGATGGCTACGAAGCTCGATTTCCAGATAGCCACGGAGCTAGACCTTCAGCTATTCAATCTTCAGCGCAGATACCTTGACTATCAGGTGAATCTGGGCAACAGGATGATTGCTGCCCTTCAGGAGGGGAAGGCAGAGGAGGCGCAGAAGCTTTCGGCCGTGAAGGTGCGTTTTCATGATCTTCTCGATGAACTCTATGCCGAGACAGGCAAGAAGGTGATACGCACGGCAAACGAGATCCGCTTCTTGCAGATTGGCGAGGAACTGACCGCCTATCAGCTTTCGAGCGGTGAGAAACAGATGCTCGTGATCTTGCTCACCGTACTCGTAGAGGACTCGCAGCCTTACGTTCTCTTTATGGATGAGCCGGAGGTGAGTCTGCATGTGGATTGGCAGGAACAGCTCATTGACCTTATCCTGAAGCTGAATCCTAATGTCCAGATTATCCTTACAACGCACTCTCCAGCCGTGATAATGAATGGTTGGGTCGATAGAGTGACGGAGGTGAGCGAGATAGAGAAATAAATAATAAAATTAAAAATGAAAAATTATAAAATGTACAGTTTGTAACTTGTATTTTAAATTTTTCACTTTTCATTTTTCATTTACAAATGGCAAGTTCTCTAAGGATTTCTTCTAGTTATCTTTCAGCCGTCAATGCCATTCACGGAAAGAAGGCAAGAAGGCGTATCGTGGCTTATGTGGAGAGCTACGACGATGTGCTATTCTGGCGTACCGTGCTCAGCGACTATGAGGATGAGACACGATATTTCGAGGTGATGCTTCCAACGAGAAATACGCTTTCAAAGGGCAAGAAAAAGGCTATCATGGCTATGCTCAACGAGGGTGGGGGACGTGATATGATTGCCTGTGTGGATGCTGACTATGACTATCTGCTTCAGGGCATTACGGAGAACTCTCGCTCTGTTATTGAATGTCCGTATGTGTTTCATACATACGTCTATGCCATAGAGAATTTCTATTGCTATGCGCCTTCTCTGCATAATGTATGCGTGATGGCAACTCTCAACGATCATGATATCTTTGATTTCGTGTGGTTCCTGACACGCTATTCTGAGATTATCTATCCGCTCTTTGTATGGAATATTCTGCTTTACCGTCGTCATCAGTTTCATGACTTTACTATGAGCGACATGAATGTGGTGATAGAGATAGGTAAGTTCTCGCTTGCAGATCCTCTTGCACCTCTTGATAAACTGGAGCGCAAGGTAAGGGCAAGGTTAGGAGAGGTGCGTAGGAACCATCAGGGACTTAGGAAAGAGTATGAGGCACTTATGGAGGAGCTTACTGCACTTGGTGTGACTCCGCAGACCACATATCTCTATGTTCAGGGGCATCATCTGTTTGATAACGTGGTGGCTCCGCTCGTAGGGCGTGTTTGCGAGAGACTGAGAGTGGAGCGTGAGACGGAGATTCGCCAAAAGGCGTGTCATGTGACTCAGCGTCAGAACGAACTTTCTGCATATCAGCATTCACAGACCGACTCTTCGCAGATGATGAAGAAGAGTACGGGATATTTCCGTTCTGCACCATTCCGTAAGTTGCAGAGGGATATAGAGGCATTCTTGGAAGGAAAGGGGGTATAGCCTTTATAATTCGTAAGAAAAAGTGTCGAAATTCAGGCGATTTGTAATTTTTTTAGAAAAAGTAGGTCATTTATCTCTGCTATTTTTTGCTTTTGTCGTAAATATTTACTATCTTTGTAGCGATTTTGGCTCATATCGGCAATGTCTTGGGGACATGGGCTGTGGAGCTTAATCACCTAATAGATATTAGCAATATTCACTATTCAGTAAACAATTTGGAATAAGTATGGAAAACCTCGGATTAGGTTTAACCCTGATGGCTATCGGTATGGTAACAGTTTTTGCCATACTGCTCATTGTCATCAACTTGAGCAATGCGCTCATCAAAATCGTAAACAAAGTGTGTCCTGAGGAGGAAGCTCCTAAGAAGAAGGCTGCGCCTGCTGCGGCTCCAGCACAGATAGATGCTGCCGTAATGGACGTAATCAAGGCTACCGTAGCTCAGATCACAGGTGGAAAGGGAACAGTAACAAACGTAACAAAGGCGTAATAACAAAAAATCTATATAAAATACAATGGCAAAAGAGATAAAGTTCAGTTTGGTCTTCCGTGATATGTGGCAGAGTGCCGGAAAGTATCAGCCACGTGTTGACCAGCTTTTGAAGGTCGCTCCAGCTATCATCAAGATGGGATGTTTCGACCGTGTAGAAACTAATGGCGGTGGCTTCGAGCAGGTTAACCTCCTCTATGGCGAGAACCCAAATATCGCAGTACGCAAGTGGACCAAGCCTTTCCATGAGGCTGGCATCCAGACTCACATGCTTGACCGTGCGCTCAATGCACTTCGTATGAGCCCATGCCCAAAGGACTTGCGTCGCCTTTTCTATAAGGTAAAGCACATTCAGGGTACTGACATCACACGTATCTTCTGCGGTCTTAATGACCCACGAAACGTGATTCCATCTATCAAGTATGCAAAGGAAGGTGGCATGATTGCTCAGGCCTCACTTTGTATCACTCACTCTCCAATCCACACAGTAGAATACTATGTAAACCTTGCAAAGCAGTTCATCGACGCAGGTGCTGACGAGATCTGTCTGAAGGATATGGCTGGTATCGGCCGTCCTGAGACTCTCGGTAAGATTACTGCCGGAATCAAGGCTTACAAGGAGAATATCATCATTCAGTATCACTCACACGCTGGCCCTGGCTTCAACATGGCAAGCATCCTTGAGGTATGTCGCAATGGTTGTGACTACATCGATACTGCCGTTGCTCCTCTCTCTTGGGGTACTGGTCACGCTGATATCATCGCTGTTCAGGAGATGCTGAAGGATGCTGGCTTCAAGGTTAAGGAAATCAACATGGAGGCTTACATGGAGGTTCGTACTCAGATTCAGGAGATGATGGACGATTTCCTCGGCTATTACATTCCTGCACAGAACCACCTCAACAACTCATTGCTCATCAAGCCAGGTCTTCCAGGCGGTATGATGGGATCACTTATGACCGATCTTGAGGATAACCTCAAGTCACTCAACAAGTGGAAGGTGAAGAACAACCAGCCAGAGCTTACTACCGATCAGCTTCTCGTTAAGCTCTTCGATGAGGTGGCTTACGTATGGCCAAAGGTTGGATACCCATGTCTCGTTACTCCATTCTCTCAGTATGTCAAGAACCTCGCTCTGATGAACGTGATGCAGATGGAGAAGGGTAAGGAGCGTTGGTCAATGATTGCCGACAATATCTGGGATATGATTCTCGGTAAGTCAGGTAAGCTTGCAGGTCCTGTTGATCCTATCTTCGTTGAGATGGCTAAGGCAGAAGGTCGTGAGTTTATGACAACCGACCCACAGGAGAACTATCCTGACAACCTCGACGTTTATCGTCAAAAGATGAAGGAGAACGGTTGGGATCTCGGTGAGGACGATGAGGAACTCTTCGAGTATGCTATGCACCCACAGCAGTATGAGGCATTCAAGAGCGGTAAGGCTAAGGCTGACTTCGAGGCTGACCTCGCTGAGCGCAAGGCTAAGAAGAATGCTCCAAAGGGTGATGCACAGCCTAAGACGATCACCGTTACCGTTAATGGCCAGAGCTATAAAGTTGATATCGCTTACGGCGATAAGCCAGCAGCGGCTCCAACTGCCAACACCCAACAACCAACACCTACCACCCAGGGCGAAGGCATCGAGGTTCTCGCTCCACTGGAGGGTAAGGCTTATATGGTAAGCAACTCAAGTGAGACTCCTAAGAAGGTTGGCGATCATGTAGAGGAAGGTGACATTATCTGCTACATCGAGGCTATGAAGGTGTTCAACCGCATCAAGGCTGAGAAGGCAGGTACTATCACAAGCATCAACTTCACATCTGGCGACTCAGTTGAGGAGGATGATGTGCTGATGACTATTGCGTAAGCCCACCCTAGATTCACTAGAGTAACTAGATTCACTAGACCCACTAGAACAACTAGAAAAAATGGAAATACTACAGAAAATATGGGAAATGACCGCGTTCTCGCAGACAAGCGGCGACTGGTCTTTCCTCTTGATGATTCTCATAGCATTCGTGCTCTTGTATCTGGGAATCGTAAAGAAATATGAGCCTCTGCTGCTCATCCCAATCGGATTTGGCGTACTCCTCGCCAACTTCCCTGGCGGTGGCATGGGCGTTACTACCGTTACCTCTGAGGGCTTCATCCCTGACGGCAACGGCGGTTTCCTCCTCGATGCAGCAGGCAACAAGGAAGTTATCTGGGATATGCCTCTCCATAAGATTGCGCATGACCTCGGACTCATGAACTTCATCTACTACATGTGCATCAAGACGGGTTTCATCCCACCTATCATCTTCATGGGTGTGGGTGCGCTGACCGACTTCGGTCCTATGCTCCGTAACCTCCGTCTCTCTATCTTCGGTGCTGGTGCTCAGTTCGGTATCTTCGCTGTTCTTCTTGTTTCCCTCGGTTTGGGATTCACTCCACAGCAGGCTGCCTCTCTCGGTATCATCGGCGGTGCTGACGGTCCTACGGCTATCTTCACCACCATCAAGCTTGCTCCAGAGCTTCTTGGTCCTATCGCCATCGCTGCTTACTCTTACATGGCTCTCGTGCCAGTGATCATCCCTCTCGTGGTTAAGCTTCTCTGCTCAAAGAAGGAGCTGATGATCAACATGAAGGAGCAGGATAAGAAGTACCCAAACAAGACCGAGATCAAGAATCTCCGCGTGCTGAAGATTCTCTTCCCAATCACCGTTACTACTGTTGTGGCTCTTCTCGTTCCAACGGCTGTTAGCCTCGTAGGTATGCTGATGTTCGGTAATCTCATCAAGGAGCTTGGAAGCATGACAAGCCGTCTGTTCGATACTGCGTCTAATGCTATCATGAACACCGCTACAATCTTCCTCGGTCTCTCTGTAGGTGCAACAATGACTGCAGATGCGTTCCTTAACGCCCAGACCGTTGGTATCGTTGTAGGTGGATTCCTCGCATTCGCACTCTCTATCGCAGCTGGTATTTGCATGGTGAAGATCTTCAACCTCTTCACTAAGAAGAAGGTTAACCCATTGGTTGGTGCAACAGGTCTGAGTGCCGTTCCTATGGCTTCTCGTGTGGCTAACGACATCGCTACACAGTACGATCCAAAGAACCACGTGCTCAATTACTGTATGGCAAGTAATATCTCTGGCGTTATCGGATCTGCCGTTGCCGCTGGTGTGCTTATATCATTCCTTCAGTAAAAGCATAGCTGAAATATAGACAAAATAAAACCAGATACCTGTTTCGGGTATCTGGTTTTTATTTTCTTTTTACTCTTTACTCTTTACTCTTTACTCTTTATTCTTTCTACTTTCTACTTTACTCTTTCTACTTTCTACTTTACTCTTTCTACTTTCTCCTACTTAATAAGTCCTGCCTTTTCGAGAATTGGAATGACGTGTGATGGATTCATACGTTTTTCTTTCTTTCCTTCCGAAAGATATTCGATGTACAGAGAACCTTCTTTGATGATATCTTTTTCCATCATTTCTTCTATCATCTGGTCATCAATCATTCGGGTGTTTATATATCCCTTCTCATCTGCACCAGAGGAGATTATGTAGCATACCAGTTTGTCCTTATAGGCTGATACGGCAGAAAGACCGCCAATAATTCCTCCTACGAAACTTGCACTTCTAATGTCTTGCTGTGATTTCTTGTCCACAAATTGATTGGTAAATAGCAATCCATTATTATTGAAGCGTTTAACCCTTGTATATCCTTTTCCAAAAAGTACTGCGTCATGTCTTACGTTGAGGCAATTCAGATATGCTGTGTCTGATTGCATTACAATGAAGGCTTCATTCTTTAGAGTCTTATCCAAATCCTTATTTCCTGTGGTCAGCGTAAAGTCGTTACCTCCCCACCAGAGTTGCTGGTTCTTACTGCGTTTCTTGCAAAATACTGTATCAATCTTTTCCCACTTGTCATTTATGAAATCCTCATAGGATCTACAGAATTTGCATTGTCCTTTGGCAGTAATGGTCATAAATACCATTACTGCAAAGGCAAATGTTCTAAACAATTTCATCGTGATTCCTAAATCTGTATTATGCTTTTACTCTTTAGCCTATTAACCATTACTTCGCATGGAAATAGAAGTCTTTGCGAGCCACCTTGATGCAACTTGGATTTCTATCTTTCATTTCGAGTGTAACGGTGATAGAGTCATTGCCAGGAATATCGAAGTTCGTTAAGTCGAAAGAGTATGGGAATGTGCCTTCGAAATCTCCTCCAATCGTTTTGCGACGGTTGTATAGCAAGGTTAATGTGACAGCATTATCCCCGGTACATTTAGCGTAGAGATTTACAGTTGGATTAATGACATTGCCATTGTCTTTTGAATAATATGCGGTAAACATAGAATTGAGATAACCGTATGCCAACCAGCTTTCAACGGTTTTTACCGAGTAGATACTATCTTCCTTCAATAGTCCAGCTTCGGTTGCTTCTGCTTCGGTAAGTAGCTTTTTCTCAACAAAGTACACACCCTGCTTAAGCTCTGCATCGCGGATAACAACTGTGCCGTTCTCTTCAGTTACATTCTGTGGGTAGTAGTTGACATAGAACTGGGCACGCTTGTGATCGCCGAATCCCTGTTTGTCTGTGATTTCGCTTACATTTGCAGCCGAAGGATAAATTATAGTTCCGTTATCCTGAATGAGCTTGTAGTCTGGATATGAACCTGTGATTGTGAAAGTACCATTCAATATCTGAAGGTCCTTGATGTCATCATCAGCAATATTGCAGGATGCAAATCCTAAAAGAGCGGCGCATGATAGTGCCAAGAAATAGAATTTTTTCATTTTGGGCTTATTTATTGTTTTTGTTATACTTAGATTGTCTTTATTAACTAAAATGCAAAGATACTATTTTTTCATCATATACTAATACTCGTTACGATATATTTATGATTTTTTTACCTTCCTCCTCTCGCCTTCTCTTCTTCGTCTGTCAGAGTCCCTGCTAATAGGTAGTCAGTAGTGAATGATATTGTAATGCAAAAATCAGCTTTTTTGCATGATTTTTTTGTACTATGGAAATATCTTTGTAATTTTGCAGTCGGGATTATGGGGAATAGCGGTTGCAAACAACAACGCAGTAAGTCCGATGCAAGTCCGTTGCAAGTCCGTTGTAAATCCCTTCCATATATCGGAGCTATAACGGACATCCCGCTACTTAGAATATGATAATAGATTTATGAAGAAAACTTTACTCTTAGGAATGCTCCTTTGCGGAGCTACAATGACATTTGCACAGCAGAATGAGCCTGTTTATACAGAGCGATTGGATAGTATCACCAGAGACGGGTATCTCGAATGGAGAGTGGATTATGAAGATAATGGTGATTTTTATTTTAAATCTTGCTATGTTGATGCCGATGGTAATAGGCATATCGGTGATACGGTACAGAAATACAATAAGCAAGGGAAACTATTGTATTCCAATGTTTATATAAATATTCTCGGAGAAAAAATTCCTTATTCAAAAACAGAAAAGGAGTATGATTCAAATGGAAATTGCATAAAATCATGCAAAATATCCTATCGTAGATTTATGGGAAGTCTGAGAGATATCAGGGTTCAGGAAGAGCATGTTGATGCTGTAACAAAGCATGTGATAAAAGAAGAAAAACTCTTTAGTCCTGATAGTGTTCTTACGCAGGTTAGGGAGGATGAGTATGATGAAAAAGGTGTTTGGTTGCAGTACCAAACAACTGTATATGGCAAATCTGGCCAGATATTATCTTCCGAAAAAAATGTACAAAAATACGATTCTTCAGGAAGGGAAACGGGTGTGGAGTCTTATGAACTTTATGGTAGTGAATGGGTTCTTGAAACAAAGTGGGAATATGTTTATAATGAAGATGGCAAACGTGTAGCATGGAACATTTACAGCCTAAAGAATAATGGTGAAATGGTGCTCGTTGAATATGAAAAGTATAGTGATGATGTTAAAGAAGAAACTACGGAAGATGGCAAGATTCAGAGGACATATTATACTCGCGATTCAGAAGGAAGGGTTACAGAGCAGATAGTATGTGAGGTCGGAGGCAATGGTAGTGAGATAAAGAAAGAAAAAGCAGTATTTACTGATTATTCCATGTATAATGGCTATCCTTACTGCATCTGCGAAACCTTTACGACAAATGATGATGGCAATACGTGGACTTCTGTTTCTCGTTATGTTCACTTCACTCGTAATATCATCAATGGCAAACCTGACGAAGATACACATTATGTGATACACTCGGATGCTTATGCAGGATGTTACGTTCATCTCGATGGGAAGGATTATGATAGTTATGATGTTCGCGTTGATGACGCTGTACCTGTTTATGTGGGTAAACAGGAATACAGATACAATGATGGTGGAGATATTTTAAGTACTGCACGCTATGAGACTGCAAATGGTACTGATTTTACTCTTGTTGAAAAGAATGTATATTTCTATGACAAGCAGACTTTAGGCTCTATGGTTGCAGGAGTGGATGCATATTACAAGCCTTTGTATATATCTTATTTAGATGGCAATGGCAAGGAAACTAGTCGTACTACTTACCATTATTCTCCTTACTCAACCACAGGCATCACCTCTGTCGCATCTTCTTCCGACAAGGCACAGGCTATCTATAACCTCAACGGTCAGAAGGTTTCAAGCACTCTGGCTGGTCAGATTTACATCAAGGACGGAAAGAAGTTTATTGCAAAGTAATAACGATTCTCTTAAATATACGAGGGGGATCAAAACATTGAGTTTTGATACTCCCTCTTTTGTTTCTTAACGTGCTCTACCACACCTTGTTGCTGCTTGCCAATGACGCTTTCGGCCTTTTTTATGCCAATAGGGTAGTTTTTTCCTATTTCTCTTGGTGTTATAATGATTTTTTTGTATCTTTGCCAACGAGATAAGAGATAGTAATAACTAAGCCTCTGTAAATAAATAATCCTATAACCGTAAGAATATGAAGCATTTTTTTATATTGATAATGCTAATGGCAACGCAGCATGTCTGCTATGGGCAGAGTCACCCCAAGGTGGACAGCCTTTTCAACTATCTCAAGGAGATAGGTGTCGTAAATGCGTGTGAGTATAATAATATCAGGCAGTTTGGTCTGATGAAGAGTTTTGGCATAAGCTGTGATGTGGTGCCTGGCATTGATAAGGTCAGCTCTTACGAACTGCCAGATGGCACTAAGATGCCTGATGATGAATTGCAGAAGGAGAAGAATAAGATGCAGGCTGTAAAGCGCATACGTCATATCTTTGCCGAGCTTAATGCTGATGCCATTGAGAGTCATAACTATGAGTTCCATGAGCCATGTAAGGATTCCATTGTGGCAGGTCTTACGCTGAAGATGATGTCAGAAAATGGTATTCCTATTGAGATGCCGGAAGGTGCTGATTTCAGGAGAAGCAACCAGTTTGGCAAGCTCTATTTCAAGTACGACATGAAACCATGTAAGGATGGAATCTACGCAGCGCAATGGGCATTGTCGTACAGGGTTCTTGTTGACAAGAATGCCAATGCCACGAAATCGCTTGATGTAGATTCACTTATGCTTCGTCTGGAACCTGTGTTCAAGGATAAGATATTCAAGAACAAGAAGGTGCAGAAGCGTACAATCCTCGTGAGATACGATGAGGATTTCAAGGGCTATGACGACAAGCTGGCGCGTAAGAAAGGTTTTGAGTTCTTCCACATGCCTAAGCCTAATTATGATGGTGAGAGCAATACTCTCGTATGCAAGTTTACGGATGAGGAAACCGCAAAGTCGGTTCTCACGCATCTTATGGATAGTGTCCGCAATTATGTGGCGCACAATCCTCATGAGGCATATTCAATCCTTTCGGATGACTACTTCGCTCTGGGCTATCTTGCAAATCTGTTCTCTGGAGGTGCAATGATGGGAAGAAAAGGAGCTAACAAGCTGGATGTCTATGCGAGCAAGGATCCTGACGGTGGCTACTACATCCTGCTGAATTTCTCAAAGAACTGCTGGAACGTGCCAAAGGACTGGAGAACGCTGAAGAAGCGTGTAAGTGCCAAGTCAGAATTCTACAAGGAAAGTTTCTAAAGTGCTATATATCGGGTGATAGGCAAAATGCTTATCATCTGTTTTTTTGTACGACTGTATCAAACACATCACTCTCTGTGGGTCTCTATTAAAAATGTAAACAATATACTTTACATTTGCCTTGCCCACATTCCTGTTGCCAATACTGAAATTATTAAAGTGCAGTATATCTGCATGTTACTGCGTTATAGCTTTTTTAACATCAAGGTAACTAACGTGAATGCAATGACAAAATGTAAACAATTTCCATGCTGATTAATCGCGAACTGCCGTTAGCTTCAGGGGAAATGTAAAGTAAATTGTTTACAAAAAAAAACAGATCCTATCACACTATCTTTCCCCGTTTTAATATTAATAATAATAATTAATTATATAATTAATTATTATTATTAAAAGTGAAGTGCGGGTTTCATAGGGTCTCTATCTAAAATGTAAACAATTTACTTTACATTCTTCGCACACACACTAGCAACCTCAATATGTGCACTTATTAAAATGCAGAACATCAGCACGTTACCGCGTTGTAGGTTTTATTTCATTCTGAGAGAGCCAAAAAACGGTTCTGCGTCAATTTAGGTGGTGATTCCGCTCCCATTTCAGCCTACCGTAAATAACCTTTGCCCTTAACACCTCTGGGGTGGCTCTGTTGAACATCGCCCTCTTAATGGCTTTGATCTTGTTGAC
>Ga0310695_10002365_pt1 | contig 40058 bp, 36 predicted proteins | sample RumenRJG_04DNA_FD_203882 | JGI IMG/M metagenome (GOLD analysis project Ga0310695, IMG submission 203882) | Bovine rumen microbial communities from Lethbridge, Alberta, Canada - RJG_04 (v2) (version 2) | ecosystem: Host-associated > Mammals > Digestive system > Stomach > Rumen | place: Canada...
GGCCTCTAGGAATGTTGCCAATCCGCCTACGCCAAGGCTATGGCGGACAAATTGGGATTTGGCAACATTGGAACCGGCAACATTTTCACAATTCCACATTTCACAACCGCCCTGACGGGCACACAATAGGCGACTTGCCGCGCATCGTGCGCGGCGGGTCGCTTTTCGTTTTCTCGTAAACCGTAAACAAACCAAAGTCTTCACCCCGCCCGCATGGGCAAAAAAACAAGGAATCAAAATGAACATGAAAAAAATGATTGCAGCCGCGGCAGTCGCCGCAAGTGCGATAGTGGCAAACGCCGCAAGCGTCACAATTGACAGCGTTGTACAGCGCTGGCCGTGGAACAACAAGGTCGATATAACTTACACGGTCACGGACGGGCAGACGCTTGCCTCCGATGGCGGCGGCGTGTTCTACCGCCTTGTGTTCAACTACGACATCGGCGGCGTGACGGGGACCATTGACGGCGTCCACGACATCGGCGCGAGCGCGAATACGGGTACGCACACCATCACATGGACGCCGCCTGCAGACCTCAAGTTGAAGTCGAGCAATTGCACCATGACGGCGACGCTCTATAGGGCGGACGACCCAAGCGGCGACGACTACATGATTGTCAATCTCGACACTGGCGTGGTTTCATACGAAGGCCTTCTCTATTCGCAGGAACTCTCCAACGAGCGCTACAACATTGACAAGTACAAGAAGTTTCTTCTGCCACTGCGTAAAATTCATAAAGGCACGTATTTCACTTCGGCTGGCAACATGACGACCGATAAGGATTACTATATTGCGCTGTTCCAGTTGACAGGCTACCAGTATCTGTGTATTTACTATGGCGCGGAGATGTCCGAAAGTGGCTATGCAGGACGTTCAGATGGGTGCAATCCAAGGTTGTTAAAGTACAACAATGACATGCGTGGAAGCGCCGATCCCACCGTTGTGCCTGTTGGGAATGCAACCATCCCAAGACTCAACGCCAAGACCGGTCTCACCTTTGATATTCCAACCGCGCTGATGCACGAGATTGCCACGCGTGCCGGTACCACTACGACGTATTTCTGGGGGGATGATGCAGGTCTGGGTTCGCAATATGCCGTTTGCAGCGGAGTGAGTGGAATAACTGCTGTCGGTTCGATGAAGCCGAACAACTGGGGGCTTTATGACATGGTCGGATTGAAATGGCAATGGTGTCTCGATGTGGCGAATGGCACGCGTGATCCAGATGATTATGTATTCACACCTGCAACAGGTGATAACGCCAATCGGGTTGTCCGTGGCTGCGCAAATGGCGATCCTGCCGCATCTATGAAATCAAATTATAGCAGTATGCTCCATTCTTCCAATAGTTCGTGCGCCAGTCGTCTTGCGTACATCGTGAAATGAGGCTGTACAAATGAAAAAGCTCATTGCAGTCATTGCGCTTGCGACAAGCGCGACGTTCCCGCTCTTCGCGGAAGAGGACGAGAACTTTGTCATGACGTCCGAACCTGTGACGTTCTACTTCAACAACGCCGAGGTGTCGCCATACGGCGTTACGGCGGCGGATGCGTTCGCGCCCGTTACGTACGAGGCGGGCGATTCGGTGACGGTCACGGCGCCGGACGGAACGGTCACGCCGCAGGTGACGGACGCGGCGACGGACGGCACGTTCTCGTTTGTGCCCACATGCGGCGGCGTCTGGACGCTCACGAGTTCAAAGTGGGGGCCGGTTGTCGTGGCCGTTCCTTGGTCTATCTACGGCGAAAGCGGCTCCGTCGGCACCGACACGGCGACGTTCGCCGTGGACACCGTGCAGGAAGGCCCGAACCGCAAGACGAAGATGAAGGAGGCGCTCCCTATCGCCTATTCCGGCGACAACTGGGTAGGAGACGTTGACAAGGCGGCAATAATCACATTCATTCCACCGGCGAATTCCGGCCTTGAGTCAATCGTGTGGGAGAGGACTGGCACTGGCGCCGATACGTTTACGTTTGGCAAATCCGGCGACTGGACTGTCACGCTGCGCTGTCAGGATGAAACGGAGCAGACTGCGGTTGTCACAATCGAGAAAGGCGGCTTGGTCCTCTTATTCCGCTGATGTTGTCTGATGGCGCGCCAAACCACTGCAAGGCCAGAAATACGCCCACCGCGCTGTATGCGGCGGGCGTGAAAACTTCGCGCCGCTCCCTTTAAACCGCGAGGAGGAATGTGATATGATGTATGGCGAAAGAACAAAGGAGCGCAACATGAGCATACGGGCGGGACAAAGCCTCCATCGCCTCGCGTGGACGGATGTGAGGAGGGCGTGCGTGAAGAAACTGAAAAGCGGAATTGGCAGAAAAGTTGTATAATATGCGCTCGACGGACCAAAAAAGGAAGAAATCCATGACAACGAGAAAAGCTCTCAATGGAAAGCCGTATGCGGGAAATCCGTTCGTACGGTCTAATGAGGGAGAAGTCGCACCAGCAGTAACGCCGAGGCGAGGGTCTCTACTCTACATCAAGATGGCTCTGCCGCTTGTCGCGGCACTTTGCATATCGGCGACCCCCTCGCCGTCAAGGGCGGCGGAATTCTTCGTAGCTACGAACGGGTGCGACTTGGCGGATGGTTCGGCGGCGAAGCCGTGGCGGACGATCCAACGCGCGGCGGACGTCGCGGCCGCCGGCGACACGGTGACGATTCGCGGCGGGACGTACCGCGAATGGGTGAAGCCCGCGAACGCGGGAAGCAAGGGCGCGCCGATCACGTATCAGGCGGCGAAGGGCGAGCGGGTGGTCGTGACCGGCGCGGATCCCGTGACCGGCTGGACGCGGCGTCCCGACGGGCTCTGGATGGCGAAGGTGCGGTATGACTCGTTCCGGGGCATGAACCCGTTCACCGATTTCATCTTCGGCGACTGGTTCGAACCCTACGGCAAGCGCCACCTGCGCGCATGGGTGATTCAGGGCGGCAAGGCGCTGAAGACGCACCCCGTCGATCTTTTCTGGGACCAGAACGCGCAATTCGGCAGGCCGATCGTCAACATCGATTCCGTGGCGTTCGGCTCGCACAGGCTGAAGAAGAGGGGAAAACACGGGGAATACAGCAGAACCAGATACGACGGCCTCGACCTCTCGACGCCGGAGGCGAGGCGCGCCACGCTCAAGACCTCCTCGCAGAGCACGGACGCCGTGGCGTACCTCTACGACGCCAATTCGCCGACGCAACTGCTGGCGAAGGCGTTTCTGAAGGCGACCGGCGGCTGGGACAAGTTCCGTGAAACCGCCGTGGTCCTGCCGGATGCTGCCGCCGACGTCAAGTCCGTTCAGGTACTCTTCCTCTTCGGCGGGCATTCCTACAAGTACGACGCCGCCGCGAAGTTACTTCCGCCTGGCAGTGCCGCGCTGATTCCGGGCATGGTGACGGGGCGCATCCTCGCGGCGTTCGAGCAGGACCCCAACGTCGTCACGCCGGAACTCGTCACCCGCCCCGCGTGCTTCTACCCGATCGAGGAACACCGCGACTACATCACCCTGCGCGGCATCGTCTTCCAGAACGCCGCGCCCAACTGGGGCACGGCCAACGGCGAGCAGGTGGGCGTGGTGGGCACGCACTGGAGCCGGGGTTGGGTCATCGAGGACTGCGAGGTGAGCGGATCCTCCTGCGACGGTATGACGCTCGGCAAGCACGGCGACGAGTTTGACAACGCCGGCCCGTTCGTGCGGTGCTACTACGACACGATCAGGCGCGCCGCGAGCAACGGCTGGGAGCGCGTGGGGCATCATGTCGTGCGCCGCTGCAAGGTGTCCGAATGCGGGCAGACCGGCATCCACAGCTCACTCGGCGCGGCGTTCTCGACGATCGAGGACTGCGAGATCTTCCACTGCAACTGGAAAAAGCGCTACGGCGGCGCGGACATGGCGGGCCTCAAGCTGCTCTGCTCGGTGGACGTGACGATACGCAACAACCGCATCCACCACAATGGCGGGTACGGCGGCATCTGGCTCGACTGGATGTCGCAGGGCGCGCGCGTGGTCGGGAACAGGCTGTGGGCGAACAACTGGAGCGACGTCTTCCTCGAAGTCGACCACGGGCCGATTCTCGTCGAGGGTAACGACATGCTCTCCCCCCAGGCGACCTTCACCTGCGCCCAGAACGTGGCGTTCGTCGGCAACCGGATCCTCGGCAAATACCACATTCAGAACGACACCCGCTGCACGCCCGTGTTCAAGCCGCATTCGGTGACGCTCGAGTCGATCGACGAGGTGCCGAATCCGAACGGGGCGTTCGTCTTCATGAACAACATCCTCGCGGTCGATCCCCGCAACGCGAAAGACCTGCTTCCCAGCCGCTACGAGGACAACTGGATGGTTCCGGCGGCGAACTGGAAGATCGACGACGCCACTGGCGCGGTCACGATCACGCCCCCGGCGGGATCGAAGCCGCCGGCGTTCAGGCCGGTCGATTCCAAGCGCCTCGGCAAGCCCTGGTTCGTGGAGCAGGAGTTCCCCGCGCCGATATCCCGCAATCCCAAGCTGTAAGCGAATCCCTTTCGCTACATCTTCACGATCGCCCATACGGTTTCCATCATACGTTTTGAGATTGGAAACAACTAGAACAACTGGTAAAAACAACTTTGAGAGAGGTGCGCGGGCGCGGGGCCTTACGGCTGCTTCGCAGTTCGCGCTTCGCGCTCACCCAACCTGATCGCTTCGCGACAGGCGCATCAACTCGCCCGCGCATCCATACCATCTATGTTTGCAAGAATCTTGATATAATTGTGTCGTTTTGGATTGGACTATGGGCACGGGCGAGTTAGCCCGTGCGCCAAAGGCAAGTTGTTTCAAATAGTTGTTTCCAAACATCAGAAGGCTCGGTGGTGAATTACGCCCGTATCTGTACTTTATGTACTTCCTGCCTGTAAGTCGGCCAGAAAATTTGATATAATCCCACCTAGGAGAAAAAGAAAATGGGCGAAAGAATAGAGTTGGTAAAAAGGGCGTTCGCGGGAGAGGCCGTGGAGCGCATTCCCGTGATGGCGCACAATTTCATGATGGCCGTGCGCGAGGCGGGCTTCACGCAGAAGCAGTTCCGCGAGAGTCCCGACGTGATGGTGAAGGCCATGACCGAGGCGACGCTCAAGTACGATCTAGACTGCGTGCTCCTGGACGTCGATACGGCGCTTCTCGCCTCGGCGTGCGGCGCGGACGTGATGTACCCCGACGACCTCGCCGCCGTTGCGAAGGGAACGCAGCCCGTGCCGCTCGAAGAACTGCCGGACAAGGTGAAGGAAGTCGACCTCCTCGCGTCGCCGCGCGTCCGTCACTACCTCGAAGCCGCCGAGCGCCTCGTCGCGTGGGGCAACGAGAACGACCGCTTCATCCGCATCAACGCAGACCAGGGCGCGTTCTCGCTCGCGTGCATCCTCACGGGCATGGACGAGTTCATGATGGACCTTCTCGACGAGGACTACGAGGACGACATCAACCGTCTGCTCGACGCCACGTACAAGGTTTCTCTAAGGATGCACGAGCTCTGCTTCGCCACTGGTGCGCACATGACGAGCTACGGCAACAGCTCGGAGGGATGCAGCGTGATATCGCCCGCATGTTTCCGTCAGTTCGCGAAGGAACGCGAAACGCGCCTTGCAGCGGATTTGAAGGCGCGCGGCATTCCGTATCTCTGCCACATCTGCGGCGCCGTGAATCCGATTCTCCCCGATCTCGTTGAGACGGGATGCCCCGCGTTCGAGCTCGACTGGAAGACGGATGCCAGGCGCGTCTTCGAGATTGCGCATGGGAAGTTCACGCTCTCCGGCAACGTCGATCCGTCGCTCTTCGTCACGGGCACGCCCGACGAGGTGTATGCGGCGTCGCGGGAGGTGTGCGACATCTTCCGCGGGAAGGGCGGGCTCGTGCTGTGCTCTGGCTGCGCGCTTGGCCCTAATACGAAGAGCGAGAACGTGCAGGCGTTCGTGCGCGCCGCGCATGACTAATTCTTTCTGCGGAGGCAAGGCTGCCGCCATGTTTTCGCGTGTAAGTGTTTTCAATGAAAGATACTAGGTTGACAGATGAAAAAGAGTGTTGTAGGATTGACGTATGTGATGTGTGCCGCGTTGACGGTTCTCGCCGCGCAGGCAAAGGACGCGGTGAAGAGGGACTGGTCGGAGATGTTCCTGGCGGCTTCGCCGTCTCTTGCTCCCGATGGGTCGTTCCTCGCGTTCGAATGGGTGGGGCGCATATGGCGCGTGTCGCCGGATGGAGGCGACGCGCAGCCGCTGACCGACGGTCCTTCGGACTTCAAACCATGCGTTTCGCCCGACGGGAAACGGGTGCTTTTCAAGTCTAGTCGCGACGGAGGCGAGAAGCTCTTCGAGCTGGTGCTCGGCAAGAACGGACTCACGGAGTCCGTCAGGCAGGTTTCTTTTCATTCCGAGGGCCTCGATCCGCACGGCTACTTTCCCGACGGAAAATCCGTCGTGGCTGTTGCCCGCCGCGACTTTTCGTCCGCAGTCGCTGGCGGTGCACTGCGCAGGGGCTATCGCGCCATATCCGTTCCGGTCGCCTCGCGCGGCGCGGAGAGGATGCTCTTCAACGCGCCCGCCCGCGATCCTGTGATTTCGCCCGATGGATCAAGCATCCTCTTCGTCGCGCATGGTGACGGCGATTCGCCCGACTACCGCAAGTTCCCCGTCTCTACGTGCTCGAGCATGGCCGGCGACATCTGGCTCTACGAGACTGGCGGCAAGAGTTTCCGCTCGCTGGAGACGTCGCCGCGAGACGAGCGCTCTCCGCTCTGGTCGCCGGACGGCAAGGGATACTACTTCCTCTCCGACGAAGGTGGCGTCAGGAACATCCGCTATCGTCCGCTCGCCAAGGACTCGGCGCTTCGGCAGATCACTTCGTTCACGGACGATCATGTGTTCTCCCCCACCATCTCGCGCGATGGGCGCATCATGGTGTTCCGCAAGGGGTTTGATCTCTGGCGGATCGACCCGACCGCAAAGAAGCCCGAGGCGAAGCGGCTCGCGCTCAGGCCCGTCGGAGCCGTGGCGGACCTGCCGCGCATGCGGCGCAGGATGTACCAGAAGGTGTGGAACAACGACGGACTGGGCGATGTCGCGTTCACTGACGATGGCGCAACCATCGCGTTCACGGCAGGGGGCGATGTGTTCGTCATGGGCGCAACGTCGCGCAGCGCGGTGACGGTGCATGGTTCGTCGCTTTCGCACGAGCGGGAGCTCGCGTTCTCTCCGGATGGCTCCACGCTGTACTTCCTATCCGACTTCGGAGATCATGTGGACGTGTGCACTGCGCGGCGCGGAGCGCAGTTCAGCAGCTGGACATCATGCACGCAGTTCGACGTCAAGACGATTGTAAGCGATGGCAAGCGGCGCAGAAAGCTCTCCATATCGCCAGATGGCCGCCTTCTTGCATGGTGCGATCCAACCGGTCACATTACCTTCGCCGACGTGAAGACCGGCGAGCAGTACACGTCCCCCGCAAAGGCCGCGCAGTGCGAAAGCTACGTCTGGGCGCCCGACGGGCGCTATGTGGCCGCGTCGCTCCGCGACGGGAACGGACAGTTCGACGTGTGGATACTCGCCACCAGCGCGAAGAGGGCGAACGGCACCGCATCACCTGCGCCGTACAACCTCTCGCGCGGATGGATGTACGACGGGTCGCCCGCATGGTCCCCCGACGGGCGCATCATAGCCTTCGCCGGCCAGCGCACCTCGTCGCGCGAGAAGTTCAACGTCTTCTACGTCTACCTGAACCCGGCCGACGAGATCGACGAGCGCAACGGGCGCAAGCCCAAGGGCGATCGCTACAGAATCGTCTTCAAGAGGCTTGCCGACCGTGTGCGCCTGACAAAGGCCACCGGGCATGACCTCGTCTTCGCGCCTGATTCGCGGACGCTTGCCGTGAACAACCACTCCGAGACCGTCACGGTGCGCATCCCCTCGGCCCTTGAGCCGAAGAAGGCGTTCTCGAAGACCGGCGTTCCGAAGGCATGGATCAAGACGCAGGGCGGCGAAAGGCTTCTGCGCATTGTGGACGGCCTCCCCGCGATCGGCGACACCACGATTCCGGTAAAGGTGTATCAGACCACCGACCTCGCCGACTACCGCCAGCTCGCCTTCCTCACGGCATGGGCCACGGTCCGCGACAACTTCTGCGATCCTTCCCTTCGCAAGGTGGACTGGAATGCGATAAGGGAGAAGTACCTCCCCGCGGCGCGCAACGCCGCATCGTGGAACATCTTCCGCGACGTCATGTACCTCATGTACGGCGAGCTGGACGCCTCGCATATCGGCTTTTCCTTCAACCACGCCTCGCTGAAGGCATGGGGCGTTAAGCCGAACAACCACGAGTGGGCGCCCGTGACGACATGCATCGGAGTTCGATTTGATCCGGAATGGAAGGGCGAAGGGTGGAAAGTTGCCGACGTCATACCAAATGCGCCGGTCGACTGCGGAGAGAACGGGCTCAATGCGGGTGATGTCCTCTTTGAGGTGGACGGCAGGAAGCTGAAGCCGGGAATGGACTACGCCGAGGTGTTCAGCGCGCCGCCGCAGCACAAGTACCGGCTGCTCGTGCAGCCGGCGGAGGGAGGAAGAAAAAGATTGCTTCGCGTAGATCCGCTTGACTTTGACATGGCGCGGATGCTGCTGCGCAAGGCAGAAGTCCTGGAGACGCGCCGTCGCGTGCGCAAAGAGGGAAATTTCGGGTACATCGCGGTCGACAGGATGGACGAGCAGTCAGCGGGGGCGTTTGCGGATTCCATCGTCTCGGAATGCTATGGGCGCGACGGGGTGATCGTTGACGTTCGCGACAACGGCGGCGGCAATACGGCCGACAGGCTTCTTGACATCCTCATTTGCCGCCAGCACACACGCACGCTCTTCAGGGGAGACGTGCCAGAGGGATATCTCGTGTCGTACTGGGATCGTCCAGCCGCGCCGTCCATTCCCCTCGTCGTGCTGATGAACGAGAGGACAGGGTCCAACGCCGAGGCGTTCGCCCATGCCGTCCGGCAGGCGAAGAGGGGCGTGCTCGTGGGGAACGCCACTCCGGGCGACGTGATCGCGACAACCGAGAAGCAGCTTCTCGACTGCGGCAGGATGAACGTGAGCCATGCGGGGATGTTCCTCATGGACGGCACAGACATGGACCGCCATGGCGCGCAGCCTGACGTGAAGGTGGACGTCACCCCCGCCGACTACGCCAACGGACGCGACCCTCAGCTTGACGCCGCCCTCAGGGAGCTCAAGAAACTTGCAGAGGCCAAGGCGAAGGAAAAGCCCCTGTCCGAACTGAAATACAATTAGTGATAATTTCCCCTTGCGCGCCGCATGCGAAATGTGCTAAACTGTTGCCAGAAATTCATGGGGGCGCTTTCGGGTTTCCGGGGGTGCCTTCGGAAGTCGGCGCGAGCCGACGTTCTCTGGATGCGTTAGCGGGCGGTCATCGTAATCAACGAATTACGGCTCTTCTGCTGACAGACGAGGACACGCTTGAGGCGCGTGAAGGAGAACGAAGGTGAACGACGGCGTTTTTTAGGCGTGCGGAAACGCATGCCGCCGCCGAAAGGCGAGGGGGCCGAGCGCGGAATTCCGTGCTCGGCTTCCGCTTTCCAGATTTCGTACAGGTTGATGGCATGAGAAAGCATTGGTTCTTCGATTTTGACGGCACGCTCTGCGATACGGAGGCGGACATCAAGGCCGCGTGGCGCGCGGCCATACGCGGCCTTGGCCGCGAATGTCCGCGCTTCGACGCGGTGTACCGCACGGGGCCCACGCTGGACCAGGTGGCATATGAGCTATTCGACGACGCCACGCCCGAGCTGGTGGAGCGCATACGCGCGCTGTTCCGCGTTTCGTACGATGCGGGCGGCTTCCCGTTGACACGTCCCTACCCGTGGGTGCAGGGTTGGCTGGACGCCCTGAAGTCAGAAGGCTGCTGCATATACGTGGCAACGAACAAGCGCTTCTCGCCGATGGGCGCGCTGATGCGCAAGATGGGCTGGGAGGATTTCTTCGACGGCTACTACTCGTTCGACATGTACGAGGGCGAGCGGCTTAAGAAGTGGGAACTTCTCAGGCGCGTGATGGCGGAGCGCGGAATCGACCCCGCCGACGCCGTGATGGTGGGCGACACGCGAGGCGACGTGGAGGCCGGCAAGGCCGCGGGCATCTACACGATAGGCTGCACGTGGGGATACGGCACGAGAGAGGAACTGGAAGGAGCGGACGAAGTATATGACGCGGGAAGATTTCAGAGCTAAGGTGGCGGCAATCCTTGAAGTGCCGCAGGTAGAGGACGCCACGCGCTTCAGGGAGCTGCCTGGATGGTGCTCGCTGCAGGCGTTCGGCCTTCTGGTGATGCTCGAGAACGACTGCGGCGTGCGCCTCGACGCGGGGCGGTTCGCTGAGATCGAGACGGTGGGGGCGCTCTATGACGCCAGATGACGAACGCATTCCGCTGGCGGACATTGCGCTGGAGCGCAAGCGGCTCGCTCGCGACGGCGCGCTGCGCAGGCGGCTTGCCGACCATTTGGTGCCAGGTCTCCCAGTTGACGCCGACGCATGCGAGCTGCGCGTTCCCGAGGTGAGGGTGGGCTCGGTGCTGGGGACTCTCGTGGACGAGCTGACAACCGTCAAGGAGCCGTTCTTCGACACGGTGTGCGAACGATGGAAAGATGTCTGCCCCGACGTGCCGGCGCGTCCCGGACGCTACCGCGACGGCCGCCTCTTCCTCTACGTGGGCACGTCCGGCCTCGTTTTCTCGCTGCGGCCCAAGCTCGCGAAGATCAAGAAGCGCCTTCTCGCGCTTCCCGGCGCGCCAGCCGCCCGTCGCCTTTCGCTTCATCTCGAAGTGCACGCTCCGCCCCGCACTAAGCACTAGGCACTAAAATATGCTATAATAGTTCCACGGAGACAATGACATGCAATCAACGTTAGACAAGGTGGCCGCGGAACCTGCGGCGTATTCGTTTGACATCGACGTGCTGGGCGAGTGCAGGATTCCATCGCCGGTGCGCCATCACGCCTTCGTGCCGGAGGGCGAGAGGGTGTACATGACGGAGAGCGTGCCGCTCTTGAAGATACTCTCGGAGAAGCTTGGGCACGAGCCCAGCTTCGAGCGGGCGGGTCCGCACGAGAAGATATTCCACGACCCAAGCTGGACGCGCGTGGGCATCCTCACGGCGGGAGGACTCTGCCCTGGCCTGAACAACGTGATCAAGGGCCTCGTGGAGATTCTCTCCTTCGACTACGGCATCAAGACGATCTACGGAATACGCTTCGGCTATGCGGGCCTCGTGCCGCGTAGCGGCTACGAGCCGATGATGCTCAATCCGGACGTCGTGGACACAATCCACGAGAAGGGCGGAACGATCCTCGGCAGCTCGCGCGGACACCAGTCCACAGAGGAGATAGTCGACACGCTCGTTCGCATGAACATCAACGTGCTCTTCTGCATCGGCGGCGACGGATCTCTGCGCTGCGCGCGTGAGATCGCCGAGGCATGCCTCGCGCGCAGGCTCTCGATCTCGGTTGTCGGCGTGCCGAAGACGATCGACAACGACTTGCAGTTCGTTGGCCCTTCGTTCGGATTCGAGACCGCCGTGGCGGAGGCCACGAACGTGATCCGCAGCGCCCACGTGGAGGCGAAGGGCACGTTCAACGGCGTGGGCCTCGTGAAGCTGATGGGCCGCGATTCCGGCTTCATCACGGCATACGCGGCCGTGGCGAATCCCGTGGTGAACTTCTGCCTCGTGCCGGAGATGGACTTCGAGATGGAGGGCCGGCACGGACTTCTCGCGGCGCTTGAGCGGCGCTTCGCGAGCGGAAAGACTCACACCGTGATCGTCGTCGCGGAAGGCGCCGGGCAGCGGTTGATGGAGGGCGACGCGGGGCGCGACGCGAGCGGGAACGTGCTCAAGAAGGACATCGGCGAGTTCCTCAGGCAGTCCATATCCACCCACTTCAAGGCGAAGGGCGTCACGTGCAGCGTGAAGTACTTCGACCCTAGCTACATGATCCGCAGCGTTCCCGCGCGCGGCACCGACGCGATCCGCTGCTACATGCTCGCGCGCAACGCGGTACACGCCGCGATGAGCGGGCGCACAAACTGCGTGGTGGGGACCGTTGGGGAGATGTTCACGCTCGTGCCCATAAAGCTCGCCACGATCGAGCGCCAGCAGGTGCGGCTCGACAGCGACCTCTGGCGCAGCGTGATGGACGCCACCGGCCAGGAGGTGTACTTCAAGGGCGGCGTGAAGGGCGGGGAGCTCGCTCCCTGAGGCGGCCATGGCGGAAGACTACGAGCTCATAGACGCGGGCGGAGGACGCAAGTTCGAGCGTTTCGGCCCCTACACTGTTGTGCGTCCTTGCGCGCAGGCCCTCTGGCGCGCGCGCGACGAGGCGGCGTGGAGCCGTGCCACTGCCTCGTTCGACCGCGAGGCGGGCAACCGCTGGCACGGCCGCGGCGCGCTGCCGAAGGAATGGACGATTGAGACTGCAGGCATCCGCTTCCGCATCGCGGGCACAGACTTCGGCCATCTGGGGATATTCCCCGAGCAGCGCGCGCAGTGGAAGTGGATCCGCGAGACGGTTTCCGGCGCGGGGCGCCCCGTGAGCGTGCTCAACCTCTTCGCGTACAGCGGCGGCTCGACGCTTGCTGCGGCGCAGGGCGGAGCGGAGGTGTGCCATCTCGACGCCGCGAAAGGCATGGTGCAGTGGGCGCGCGAGAACGCGGCGCTGAACGGTCTGCAGGAGCGTCCGATCCGCTGGATCGCCGATGACGCGCACAAGTTTCTCCGCCGAGAGGCCCGGCGCGCACGCCGCTACGACGCGGTGATATTCGACCCGCCCACCTTCGGGCGCGGCGCGAACGGCGAGACGTACAAGATCGAAAGGGACCTGCAGGAGACTATATCCCTTGTGAGGGACGTGCTTTCCGAGAAGCCGCTCTTCGTTCTCTTCTCCTCGCATACGCCAGGTCTTTCCTGCCGCGTCGCCGAGTTGATAATCGCCCAGGCTTTTCCGGGCGCGGCGGTGGAGAGCGGCGAAATGCTGCTTGAGGGGCCTTCGGCGTGCTGTCCGTCAGGCATCTACTGCCGCGCGGTCTTTCATTAGCAAAACTTGCAAGACGTATTGCCACCAGAGGCGGCGTTATGGTATAATTCCCCACATGAAATTGGCTTTATCCATAATCGATTGCTTTTTTCTCGTCCGCGCGGATGCCGCTGGTGGGAAAAGCAGGCGCGCATTCTTCGCCGAGATGAAACATTTGGGTGACAATTTGACCGTCTCTTTCTGATAGAATACGCAAACGAAAGGTACCCTGAATGAAAACAAAAGACACTCTCAGATCGACCAGCGCTGCCGTGGCTGCGTTTCTGCTTTGCGCGACTGCGCAGGGTGCCGTGCTAAATCTTACCGGTGCCTACACCACGGACTACGACTACACGGCCACGGAGAACACGACGATCAATCTGAACGGCGTCACCTTCACGGACTGCTGCCTCAAGCTGCGCGGCGACAAGACCTTCACCATCAACCTTGTTGAAGGCACGCAGAACATCTTCACGATGGACAACGACAACAAGGAGCTCATAAAGGCGACAAAGAACTCCAACATCGTCTTTACAGGCGCGGGGTCCATCGAGCTCACCAGCACCAAGCGCATCACCGACAGCGGCGCCCCCTCTGGAATCGTGGTGTGCAACAACCTCACCGTTCAGGGCGGCGACATCAAGGTCACGTTCGACCAGAACAAGAGCGACACCTCGTGCATCTTCGTTAAGGGCAACTACCTTCAGACGGGCGGCAAGGTGAAGGTGGACATGGACAAGAAGAACTGCACGAACGAGTTCAGCGGCGTGCATCTCGACACGGCCGGCACCTTGTTTACGCTCTCGGGCGGCAAGTTCTCCGCCGAGATATCCGGCACCAAGAGCCGGGCCATCGACCTCAAGAAGTCCTGCACCGCCACGTTCAGCGACTGCGACGTGTCGGTGGAATTCGAAGGTCCCGGTGGACGTTTTGTAAACGGCGGCACGCTCGTCTTCGAAAGCGGAAGCTACAACTTCACCACCAACATCACGGCGAAGATGATGGCAGCCTACTACCCAACGTCAATCAGCGCGGTCAAGGCCGACTACTCCATCACCGTTAGAGGCGGCGACTTCGAGGCCGACTTGCCGCTCGTCGACAGCGAGGTGTTCACCACCGATTCCGAGACGGGCACCTTTGTGAGCATATCAGGCGGAGAGTTAGACCTTGTGGCCGGAAATGACTGCATTCACGCCAACGGCGACATAACGATATCAGGCGGCAGAATCCGCGGAGTCTCCGTGTTCGACGACGTGATCGACGCTAACGGCAGCATGACCATATCGGGCGGCTCCATTCGCGCGTGGTCAACGGCCGACATGGCGCATGGCCTCGACGTGAACAGAGGCAGTCGCCTCACCATCACGGGCGGAACGATCGTGGCGACTGACGGAGTGGACGCGATAAAGCTGGGCACCTCGGGCTCAGGCGAGGTGGGCAAGGTCACGTTCAGCCAGCCCACGTACTATGGCACGTTGCCTGCGGACGACTATTCTGCGAAGTACCTCGTTCTCGACGGCGTCACGAACGACGTTCCGTTCACGATCAAGACAAGGCTGCCTGCCTTCCCCGCGGGAAGCAGCTTCAACCTGCTTGTGAGCGTGCCAGGCCGCACGGCCGCCGTGCCGGATCCGCTGACGATTGCGCAGGCGTATGCGGACGCGAACAGCCGCACGCCGATCGTCTTCGAGAAGAAGGCAACGGCGGACGGCCGTACGATCACCACCAAGGAGGGCGACGTGCTGTCAGTGCCCGCTTACTACGACATCATGCCATCCATCGGAAAGTCCAAGATTTTCACGCTATCGCTCAACGACCTCGCGGCGCCGGAGTATTCTGACCTTGAAACGGACGGAGTCGCTACGATCGCCGTGGAGGGAGACACGGTCTATGTGGGCGTGCGCACGCTCGCGGGGCTAGTGTACAGGCTCATCTCGGCGAACGGCATCTCGGCGGACGCCGAATGGACCGAACTGGGCGATCCGATGACGGGCACCGGGTCCGCAGAGCGGCTGCAGTGCGCGCGCACTGCGGATCATGCATTCTACAAGGTGAGGGTGAGCGACTGATGGCTGCAACGGCCGACATAGTCAACCGGTACGAGTCGAAGTACATCATTCCGCGATCTCTTGTCGCGGAGATACGCGAGTACGTGCGCCCGTTCTGCGAGCCGGATCCCCACACGCGCGGCGATCCGCCCGAGTATCTCATCACCACGCTGCAGCTTGAGACGCCGTCGTATGCGCTCCACTACGCCAAAGAGGACGAGATGGACGCGCGCTTCAAGATGCGCGTTCGCACCTACGGCGAGATCGGCACAGCACCCATATTCGCGGAGATCAAGGCGAAGTTTCAGCGCACAATAGTAAAGGCGCGCGCGTGCGTGCCTTTCAACGCGTGGAACGAGGCGCTGATCTACGGTTCGCGCATTCCGCCGATCTTCAAGAACAAGAAGCAGGAAATCGACTTCCTCAAGTTCCGCCGCGTCGTGTGGGAGACGGGCGCGCACCCCGAGACGCTCGTTCGGTACACGCGCGAGTCGTACATCGGCGTGGTGGACGACTATGTGCGCATCACCTTCGACAGGAAGCTCCAGTACCAGCGCACCGACTCGTGGACCGACTTCGGCCGCAGCGGAGTGTGGCGCGGCATGGACTCCTGCACGGCGCAGGGATTCGGGCTCCCGTACTCTGGAGTGGTGCTAGAGGTGAAGACGTACAACACCGTGCCCTCGTGGGTGCTGGAGCTCGTGAAGCGCTTCAACCTCTGCCGCAGCGGAAACTGCAAGTATTCAACGGCCATCTGGCGGGAGGGCGCATTTGGCGGCTATCCCGGCACGAACTTCGCCCAGCAGGCGATGCTGTCGGCCATCTAGCGAAAGGATGCATTTGAAGTGAACACCGCAAACGAATATCTTGCCCAGTTTCTAGGCGGCAGCTCAACCGCATTCTCGCCGACGATCATCGTGGCGTCGATGGGGCTTGCCCTGCTTCTGGCGCTTCTCTGTGCGGTGGTGTACCAGTTCACGTTCCGCGGCTTCACGTATTCGCGCACCTTCATCCACTCGATGGTGCTCGGCTCCATCGTCACGTGCATGCTCATCATGGCGGTGGGAAGCAATCTCGCGCGCGGCCTCGGCATCCTCGGCACTCTCACCATCATACGCTTCCGCACGCCGATACGCGACCCGCGCGACGCGGTGTTCCTCTTCGCGTGCCTCGGGGCGGGAATAGCCTGCGGAGCGGGTGCGTACATCGTGGCCGTGGCGGGAAGCCTGTTCTTTGCCGCAACTGCTTTTCTGCTGCATGTGCTGCCGTTCGCGAGCAGGCGCGACTACGAGGGAATGCTGCGCTTCTCGATGAAGGTGGGCGACAAGGACGCGGAGGCGGAGCTTGAGTCGATTCTAGTGAAGTACTGCAGCTCCTTCTGCGTGCTTGGCGTGTGCGACGCTGCGCAGGGCGAGGAGGCGGAGTTCTCGTATCAGGTTAGGCTGCTCGATCCGTCCTACCGCAAGGACCTTGTGGCGGCGTTGAAGAACGCGGGGCACTTCGCCTCGCCGGTGCTGCTTCTGCAGCGGAGCACTGTTGAACTGTGAGGTGCAGGCAAATGGAGAAGTCATATAGACGTCCACGGCTCGGACGGCCGATGCGCCAGCGCCTGCGCGCTTTCTTGCGCGTGGTGTGCGGGGTGGTGGTGATCTTGGCCGCCGCAGTGGTGCTGATGTGGCTCTTCGGGCGCGAGAGCGAAGTACGCTTTCGCGGTATCGTGGACTCCGGCGCGGAGAACGTGGGGCCGGTCGAGTCGGCGCGAATCGTCTCGATCGAGGTGGAGCCCGGCCAGCGCGTGAAGGCGGGCGACGTGCTGGTGCGCTTCGATCCGGCGACGCTCCTCGCCGAGCAGGCGCTGAACGAGGTGAAGATCCGCGAATGCGAGCAGAGCGAGGAGAAGATGCGCGAGAATCTGCGCGAGGCGGCCAGACGAGGCAGGCAGACAGTGCGCGAGGCGTCCGTGGCGCTGGAGGAGCGGCGGATGGAGCGTCTGCGCGAGCAGTCCGAGCTTGCGGCGCTTGACGCCGAAATCGCGCGTTTGAAGCCGCTCGTGGAGAAGAAGCTGGTGAGCGAGCTCGAGCTGATGTCGCTCAGGCCCAAGGCTGATGCGCTCAGAGGCACGGTGGGGGGCTATGAGCCGCTTCTGAAGGCGCTCGAGGAGCGCCTGCACGAGGCGCAGGCGGGGTTGAAGGAGCTCGAGGAGGATATTGCCGCGTTCGACGAGCGCGCGGCGTCCTCAACGAACGCGACTCTCCGTGCGGCGCTAAAGCGCTACGAGGAGATTCACCGTGTCGATTCGTCCGTGCTGCGTGCGCTTTCGGACGGCGTCGTTTCGCAGGTGTTCCGCCGCGCGGGCGACATCGTGCCCGCTGGCGAGGCCATTGTGCGCCTCGCTTCCGCACCTGACGCGCGCTTCGTCACGGGCATGCTCCCCGCGGACCATCTTGACGACGTTCATCCAGGCGACGAGCTTCTGATAAGCCGAGCCGTGCTGCCCGGCCTTGGCGCGCAGAGCCTTGTGGCCACCGGACGCGTCGAGACGATCGATCCCGAGGTTCTCGACTTCTTCGATCCCATGAATCCGGCCCCGCGAGTTCCCGTTCGCGGCCGCAAGGTTCGCATACGCCTCTCCGGCGACGCTGCGGCGTTCATCCCGGGAGAGACCGTTCTGATCTCCGGCAAGGCCAGCGGCGAGGGATTCGTGGAACGCCTTGCGCACATCTTCAGTTCTTCCAGCCAGCCGAAGAAGGAGGTCGATTCGTGACAGCATGGCGCATAGCCGCGCTTGCGTGCGCGACCATGCTCGCGGCGGCTCTTCGGGCCGACGCTCCCGTCGAGGCGTCCGATTCGGCCAAGCCCGCCGCCGTTCCAGCCAAGCCTGCCGGCGGCTGGAGCTGGGACGAGCTTGCCCGCCTTGCCGGCGAACGTGCCGACAAGGCGAAGATCGAGTTCCTCAAGGCAGCGGCGCGCCGCCAGAAGCTAGACGCCGATCTCGCCTGGAAGGATCCGCAGCTGCGCATCGGCCACACGTGGGAGGACAGCAGGCAGCGCTCTTTCCACCCGAACGCCTATCCGCGCGAACTGCCTGAGAACGGATCCGGCGATACCTACACCGCCGCCCTGCGCATCTACATATCCAATCCATTCGTCAACCATTACGTGCGCCGCGCGGGCGAGGCTTCCATACAGTCGCTCGAGGCGCGCGCGCAGGCCGAGCAGTACGCCGTCTACTGCGAGGTGAAGTCGCTGTGCCTGGAGGAGGAGCGGCTCAAGCGGGAGCACGCGCGCCGTTCGGAGGCGGTGCTGCTGTGGACGCATGTGCGCCAGTGTCTCGAGAGGCGCATGAAGGAGGGCGTGGTGAAATCGCCGCTAGACTCGGTGAAGGCGGAAATAGCGCGCGAGAGGGCGTCTGCCCGTGCAGACGAGGCCGCGCAGGAGCGCCGCCAGATACGCCGCGAGATAGCCTTCCTCGTGGGAATCCCCGAGCGCGAGCTTGAAATCCGCTACACTCCGCCGGAGCCGCCCAGCACGAACGTGGCGTTCGCGGCCGCGCTTGCCGACGTGGCCTTCGCGCGCCGTCCCGATCTGGTGGGGGCTCTCGCCGAGCTTGAAAGCGCCCGCGCGAACGTTGGCGCGGCGAAGGCAGCCCACGTGCCGTGGTTCGACTTCGTGGAGGGATCGTACTCGCATAGTTCGGGCAGCGAGCGCGACTGGGGTTCGTACAAATATGCGGGCATGGAGTGGCGCGACCGCGGCCGCAAGCACGACCGCGAGGACGACTGGCAGATACGCGCCGCGATCACGCTGCCCGTCTTCACGTGGTTCGGCAGCTCGGTGAAGATGTCGCGTCTCGTCGAGGATGCGGCGGATGTCCGCGTGCAGGGCCTGCGCGCTGCGATTAAGAACGAGGTCGAATGCGCGCTTGACGACTTCCGCGCATCGGACGTGCGATACGCGCGCATCTCCAAGGACGGCATCGCCTTCCTCAAGAAGATGGAGGCCCGCCTCTCCGAGTTCGCCCAGTCCGCCGCCGTGAAGCCCGACGACGTATGCCGCGCGCAGATAGAGCTTCTCGACTACCGCTCTTTCAAGGACGAGGCCGAGTTCGACTGGGTAAGGCACATCCTAATGCTTGAGACGGTCTCCGGCGGTCCTCTCCCCTACGGAGCCGCCGTGCAGACAGAGAATAAGCAATAAGATGTCAAGCGCTGAGTTCTAAAGCGGCTGCCTTGAGACGTCTCCGCACGCGCGGATGTTCCATCCCGCCTTTTCGAGAAGGGCACGAGCTTCGTCGCGGCCTACCTTGTGGATTTCGGCCACGATTCCGACCATGCGTTCGCGCAGCTTCGCGTTTGTGGGCTTGAGATTCACCATCATGTTCTCATAGACGTTTCCGAGATGCACCATCGAACATGTTGAGAGCATGTTGAGAACGAGCTTGTGCGCCGTGCCGGCCTTCATGCGCGTGGAGCCGGTCACCACCTCTGCACCTGTGTCGGTGACAACTGCAATGTCCACGAGCTGCGCGAGAGGCGAGCCTTCATTGCACGTAAGGCCAATGGTGGCGCAGCCGAGAGACTTCGCGTATTCCGCCGCGGCGAGCACGTATTCTGCGCCGCCTGCCGCGCTCACGCCCACCACGCAGTCGGCGGGCGCGAGGTCGATGGACTTCAGGTCGCGTACACCGAACTTGGCGCTGTCCTCCTCCGGCTCGCCCGCACGGTGCAGCGCCTCCACGCCGCCCGCCATCACGCCCACGATGGTGCCCTCTGGAACTCCGAATGTGGGACATGCTTCGGATGCGTCGAGAACGCCGAGGCGTCCTGACGTGCCCGCGCCCACGTAGATGAGCCGCCCGCCTCCGCGCAGCGCCTCTGTCGCGGCGTCGACCGCGCGCGCCACCGCGTCGAGGCATCCTTCCACCGCCTTCACGGCGTTGTAGTTCTCGTCCTGTATGACGCGCAGCATCTCGGCGGTTGTCATGCGGTCGAGATGCGTCGTCCTTGGATTGCGCATTTCCGTCTTTAGCATCTTGGCATCTGCCTTTCAGTGTTCATTTCTTTGAAGCATTTGCGGACAATATCATAACAGATTTTCTCCACTAAATCCACCATCCACATTCCAAAGGCAACTTCATGCCACAACGTCCCTGGATTTTGGTATAATGTACGGTGCTTGAGGACATACTCAACTGAGGAGTAAAGGCATGAACATCAAAAAACGAATCATTCTGCTCGCGTGCATCGTGTTGGCTCTTGCGTCTGCGCATCCTGCTTGCGCCGATGCGAACAAGGTGCTTGACGAGGTGAAGTCTTCGGTCAAGAGCGGCTGGAAGAACCTTGAACGCTATTCGGAGAAAATCGGCGAATTGCGTGAGGAGAGAAAGTTGCTCCCCGAGAAATCTTCTTGGAAGATGCTTTGGCTGGACACCAACAAGTCAGACCAGGATGCCAAGATCCGCGAACAGCTCAAGCGCGTGAGAGAGCTGCTGCTCTCGACTAACGCGCGCAAGATTCTTGAAAATGTCGACAAACTTGACGAGGAGATACGTGAGATCGAGGAGGAAATTCGCGAGGTTCAGAGAGACCGGCTGTTCGCGGACGAGGAGAAGAAGGACGATTACTCGAAGAAGCTTGAAAAACTGGCGAACAGGAAGACCGCTTTGCAGGGTGTCCGTAGCGAAGAGGCGGCTAAGGTCTGCGCCGAGCTCAAGGAGCTTGGGCTCAACGTGAGCGGCCAGGCGGCTGAGGCTTGTCTCTTCACTGCGAACTTCGGGGACATCATCGACGGCGTCATCGTTGCCAAGAACGTGGCAATGGTGGTTGAGAACCTGCGACAGCTGATGATGGTGGGCGACGTTGCGGCGTCGCGGCGGTACTATGGCATGTATCTCGTCATGGTGGAAGTGCAGATTGTGTGCTTCGAGGACTATCTGGAGAAGAGCCGTGGCACAATCTGGCGCGGACGGCTGAACCGCATGCGCGAAGAAGCCATCGCTCTCAGAGACCGTGCGCAGAGTGCAATTGAATCTGCGAACTATCTGCCCGGGCAGGATGCGAACCTCGCACAGTCGACGAAGCAGAACGAAGCCACGCTTAAGGCAATTGACGCCTATGTTAAGGTCCTCGACGCGCATGAGGCAGTGATCGCCGAGAAGCTGGCCGCCGCCCAGAAGGTGCGTGAGGTGATTGCTATTTCCTACGAGACGCTCAATCTTGCAGGAGACTTCATCAAGTTCGCGAAGTCAAGTCAGGACCTCTTCAATTCTCTCGAGCAGCTCACGCTCCCTCCGATAGAGCTGTTCAACGATGCCGCGATTCAGCAGGAGTTTGCCGAGATCACTAAGAAGCTCAAGGAGTGAGCGCATTAGTCACCAAGCACTAGGCATTAAACACTAGTGCCTGCATGCTGCGAGCACGGAGAGGCCGAATATCGCGGCAGTCTCGGCGCGTAGAATGGTCGGCCCGAATGACGCGGGCGTTGCAATCTCGAGAAGCGAGGCCAGCTCTTCGGGCGTAAAGTCTCCTTCAGGCCCCACGAAGAGTCCAAGCCCTCCGGATGCATCTGCGGCATCAGCTGCGAGGGCGGCGTCTATTGCCTTGAGAAGCGGAGGCGGAGCGGGCTGCGCAAGCGCGCCCACGAAGACGCGCCGACATGTGTTTACAAGCGCAAGCGCCGCGGGAAAATCAACGGGCGCGAGGATTTCCGGCAGCCATACGGCGTCGCTCTGGCGGGCGGCGTCTTCCGCAACGCGCCGCCAGCGCTCCGCCTTCGCCTCGCGTTCGTCTGGCGCAAGGCGCACTATGCACCGCGCCGATATGACTGGCACAATGCGAGAAACGCCAAGCTCGACGGCTTTCTCGATTGTCCAGTCCCAGCGCGAACCTTTGGTGACGCACGCGAATAGCGTGAGCAGTTCGGCAGGTGCGGGATGGGGCGTGACCGCGCCGGGATCCGTCAGCGTTCCGTCTGTGGCGCACCACTTGAAGACGCGCGTACGGCCCTGCCCGTCGAAGAGCTCGATCTCCTCGCCGGGCTTAGGGCGCAGCACCTTGAGATGCCGTGCGGCGTCTTGGGGCGGCACGACGGTCTGGGCGTCCAGAAGGGATGGTTCGACGAGCAGACGGTGCATCTTCAGCCGCCGAGCTTTTCCTTGTGCTGGAAGAATACCTTGACCTTCGAGGCGAAGCTCTGGCTCTCCGGGAAATTGGACGAGTCGAGTGATTTTGCGAGGTCCTCGAGCATTCCGCGCTGTTTGGTGGTGAGACGCGTGGGCACTTCGAAGACGACGCGCGCGATCAGATCGCCCGCCGGGCCGCCGCGCAGATCGGGAACTCCCTTGCCGCGCAGGCGCAGCAGCTTGCCGTTCGGAGTGCCGGAAGCGAGATGTGCGGAGGCTCTGCCAGATGGCGTTGGTATCTCAATTTCACCGCCAAGGGCCGCCAGGACGGGTGAAACCGGCACGTCCACGTAGAGGTTAAGCTCCTCGCGTTGGAAGATGTCGCTGGGGCGCACGTTCAGCACCACATAGAGGTCTCCGGGCGGACCTCCTCGCAGGCCTCCTGCTCCCTTGCCGCTAAGGCGCAGCCGCGAACCGGTGTCCACGCCGCGTGGGATGCGCAGCGCTATGCTGCGCGGCGAACGCACCTGGCCGGAGCCATGGCACTTGGAGCACGGCTTCTCAACCACGGTGCCTACGCCGCCGCACTTCGGGCACGTCTGGCGGATCTGGAAGAAACCGCCGCCCGCGATAACCTGTCCGTTGCCATGGCAAGTGGGGCAGGTGACGCGCTTGGAACCACGCGCCGCACCTGTGCCGCCGCATTCGGGGCACTGTTCGGGAAGGGTGAGCTCCATTGTGCGCTGGCTGCCGAAGATGGCCTCGTCGAAGTCGACATCGAGGGTCATCGTCATGTCTTCGCCGGGCTCGGGTCCGTTGGGGTCCACACGGCGGTGGCGTCCGCCGCCCCCGAACATTCCGCCGAACATGTCGCCGAAACCGCCGCCTCCGCCGAAGAGCGTCTCGAATATGTCCCTGAAGTCGGCGCCGTGCGAGAAGTCGCGGCTGAAGTCGAAGCCGCCAGGACCAAAGTTCACGCCCTCATGGCCGAACTGGTCATAGCGCTGGCGCTTTTCGGGGTTGGAGAGCACCTCGTACGCTTCGGAGGCCTCCTGGAACTTCGCCTTCGCCTCGGGATTGTCCGGGTTGCGGTCCGGATGCCATTTCATCGCGAGCTTGCGGTACGCGCTCTTGATCTGGTCGGCCGAGGCGTCCTTGGCCACGCCAAGCACCTCGTAGTAGTCTCTTTTCTCTGCCATCGCAGCACCTCTGTCCTTACGCGCCCTTGCCTGCGCTCACTACGACCTGCGCGGGGCGCAGAAGCTTGCCGTGCAGCAGCCATCCGCGCTTGACTTCGTTCATCACCACGCCTTCCTCCACGTCAGGGGAGGGAAGCTGGGCGAGGGCGTCGTGGAAATTAGCGTCGAAAGGCTCGCCCACTGAATCGAGGGGCGTCGCCCCCTGGTCGGCGAGGGCCTTGATGAGGCCGTCGTACACAAGCTTCACGCCGGTCACGAATGGGTCGTCGGCGCGGTCCTTTGCCTTCTCGAGGGCGAGGAAAAGATTGTCGACGGTTGGAAGCATCGCCTTGATGACGTCGGATGCGGCGAATTTCACGAGATCCTCGCGGTCACGTGCGGTACGCTTGCGGAAGTTGTCAAAGTCGGCCATTGCACGTGCGTAGCGGTCCTTCCAGTCCGGCTGGACGGGTTCCTCGGCGGACTTCTCCTCAGTAGTGTCTTCTGTCGGCTTCTCTTCAGCTGGCTTGTCCGTGGAAGGCTTCTCATCGGCTGAATCCGTCTCGGCGGTTTTTTCTTCAGCCTTCTGCTTTTCATCCATCTGTTCTGCAGTGCTCTCTTCGGTTGACTTAACGTCGCCAGCGGCGTCCTGCGCAGCGGCTGGAGTATCTTCCGGCTGCGCGGGGGAGGCGTTTTTTGCGGCCTCCGCCTCTGCGGTCTTTGCTTCTGGTATGGCTTCTTTGTTCGTTTCCATTTTTGTCTCCTTCATACTTAAGGGTTCTTGTCATTACAATGACTTCTACACCGTAGAAAAATAATTATACCATTTCCTTTCGCTTTAGACAAGAGGAGTGAAAAATGCCAAAAACTGCCAGCGTCAATTCGGCTTCTCGTGGCACACCACCCTATCTCCATGGCGCGAGAGAACCTTGTGTCCATTGCATTACATGTGTTATAATAAATCCGCTGAATAGAGGAGAAGAATGAGAACATCGAGCATGATCGCATTGACAGCCACGATGGCGGCATTCGCCGCCTTTGCCGCGCCGCGCACCGGACCTTGGACGCCAGCGCAGGCGTGGGAGTGGTACAACGCCCAGCCGTGGATTCGCGGCTGCAACTACATGCCCGCAAGCGCGGCGAATCGCTACGACATGTGGCAGGTGTGGGAGAGCGACAGGCGTTTCGAGGAGATGGACCGCGAACTCGCGCTCGCGGAGTCAATCGGTTTCAACACCGTGCGCGTCATCATTGCTGAGGACAACGGGTTCGCCGTTTGGTGCGAGGACCACGACGGCTACATGCGCAATCTCGAGCGCTTCCTCGCGTTGTGCGGCAAGCACAAGATACGCGCCATCATGTGCCTCGGCAACGACTGTTCGCGCCCGAAGCCGCTCTGGTCCGTGCCGAAGCCAGGTCCGCAGCCGTACGACATCGGCTACCACGGCGGACGCAAGCGCAGCCAGCACGGCAGCTTCCCCGGCATGATCGGCTACATCAGCGCCGATGATCCGGAACTGCAGCCGAAGTTCTTCAGGATGTGCGAGGAGGTGATGGAGAAGTACAAGGACGACGACCGCGTCCTATTCTGGAACATCTGGAACGAACCCGGAAACAACGGCCGCGGCGAGGTTTCGGCGCCGCTCATCAAGAGGCTCTTCGAAATCGCATGGAAGGTGGGCGTGAAGCATCCATGCGCCGCCGACATCTGGCGCGGACAGGTGAAGCCGGTCAATCCCGCCGAGAAGGTCTCGATGGAGATGAGCGACATCATCAGCTACCACACCTACAGTCCGCTTGCGACGCAGATCAAGATCGCGAAGGAGCTCAAGGAGAAGTTCGGGCGTCCGATGATCAACACGGAGTGGCTTGCGCGCATCCGCGGCTGCGACGTACAGGACTGCTATCCGTTCTTCGCGCAGGAGAGGATCGGCTGCACGTGCTGGGGATTCGTGGCCGGCAAGTACCAGACCTATGAGCCTTGGGAGAGCATGTGGCGTCAGATCGACAATGGCGGCGGAAAGAACTACAAGATGACGAAGTGGTTCCACGATCTGTACCGCCCGTCGCTCCGTCCCTACGATCCAGAGGAGATCGACATCATCAAGCATGTAAACGCGCAGATGGACGCGGAGCTGAATGGTGATTCGCTGCGCGCGAAAATCGCGAAGAAATGCAAGGTAGTGCGCGAGGACATGTGGCACGGCTACCGGCGCACGCAGTTCGACTACAACGGACGCAAGGCATGGGTCGTCGAGCCGTCCATCGCGCCGCTGGTAGTGTCACGCGTCCCGCGTGACCGCGACGGCATGCAATGGATCTGGAACATGCTCTGGCCCGACTGCAACGTGGAGCGTATGCGCGTGACCGATCTCCTCAAGCGCGGTTTTCACTACGCCTACATCGACCTCTTTGAGACGCGCATGGACGATGCGGGCGTCGCGGCCGCATCCGCCTTTCAGGCGTTCCTCGTGAAGGAGCTTGGCTTCACGCCGAAGGCGAATCTTATCGGAATCAGCTGGGGCGGTTTCATGGCGGCGCAGTATGCCGCTGCAAAACCTGCGAACGTCGCGAAAATCTACTTCGATAACGCGCTTCTCACTTTCGACGGCTATACGCCGCCCGCCAAGGTTGGGCTTGGATCATGGGAAAAGGCTGTTCCTGCTGGCGGCTGGCGTGATGATCCGCGCATGCCCGTGAATCTTGCACCCGCGCTTGCGAAGGCAGGCATCAAGGTCTTGCTCGTGTACGGCACTTCCGATATTGCCGTAAATCCTTCCGCCAACTCGGCGGCATTTGCCGCGAAGTTCAAGGCGGCGGGCGGCGATGCGAAAGTCCTGCCCCACTTCGAATACGGACACCATCCGCATGGCGTTGAGCAGGGCGAGGCCAAGACCGTCACGCAATTCTTCCATGGGGAGGAAAGGAAATGAAAGCGCTAGGTTTGATCTCGCTCGCCGTCGCGGTCGGAGTGTCACAGCTCGCGTTTGCCGACAAAGGCTGGCGCGTCGCGGAGCTGAACGGCGCGCCTGGGTTGTACCACGACGGGAAGCCCGTTCCGGCCATGATGTTCTGGCAATGGGAACCGCAAGAGAAGGATACGCGGGATATGTCGGCAGCGGGCATGGATATCTTCGCGATGTTCGGCTCGTTCCCGCACTACCGCAACCCGTACTGGCGCAAGGACGGTTCGTTCGGAATGACGTACCAGGATTCGCACATCGACAACCTCCTCTCGTGGGCGCCGAAGGCGGCGTTCCTACCGCGCATCTTCTACACCGCGCCTGACTGGTGGAGCGTTGCGAACCAGGGCGAGCGACACGTGTATGCTCCGGGGAGGAAGGGTATGCAGGTGCGCGAGTCGTTCGCGTCGCTCAAGTGCCGCGAAGAGCTTTCGCCGTACTACCGCAAGGCCGTGCGTCATCTGATTGACCGCTACGGCGATCACCTGATGGGAATACACGTGGCGAATGGTCCCTGCGGCGAACATTTCAGCTGGGACGTATGGGGGCATGAGCCCAGCAGCGCATGGGGCGACCTCTCCGAACCGATGCGTCAGGCGTTCGTGCGCTATCTCCGCAGGAAGTACGGCAACGACGTAGCACGCCTTCGCGAGGCGTTCAAGGATACGAAGGCCGATTTCGAGACTGTAACACTGCCGGGCAGGGAAGAGCGCTGCATGGCCTACGACGGGTGGCGCGATCCGGCGAAGGGACGTCGCGTGATGGACTACCTTGAATGCTGCAACGAGGTGACAGTGGAGATGATCGACCATTACTGCGGCATCGTGAAGGACGAGTCGAAAGGCACGCTTTCCACGCTCGCGTTCTATGGTTACGTGGCCGAGGACACTTGGGCGAACGAGAACGACCACCGCGGCACGTCCAAAATGTACCTTTCCAAGAACCTCGACATGCTCTCCGCACCGCACTCCTACAGGCGCCGCAAGCTGGGCGAGGACGGAATGCAGCGGCAGTACCTCGCGAGCGCGGCCCTGCACGGCAAGCTTTTCATCGACGAAGGCGACGACATGACGCACCTCGAAAAACGGAAGAAGCGCCCCGACCGTCGCTGCACCGTGAACACGATGGAGGAGTCGCTCGCGCTCCTCTACCGCGAGTTCGGCGTCACCGTAACGTACGGCACGGGGCTATGGTACATGGACCTCACGCGAGGGACGTTCCGCGATCCGCAGATCGTCGATGCAGTGGGACGCATGAGGAAGTGGGCGGAGGTCGCGCTCAGGTACGACCGCTCGCACCATTCAGAGGTCGCCGTAGTGTCGCAGCCGCAGAGCGGATTCTACATAGGCCACGGCGGCAAGTTTGCCGGCACCGTCATCGAGCAGCTGTACGTGAAGCAGATGGGCGAGTTCTACCGTGCCGGCGCGCCGTTCGACTGGTATCTCGCCGAGGACCTCGACGCCGTGGTGAAGGGGAAGGCGAAGGTTGTTGCGTTCCTCGACTGCCAGTACCTCTCGGACGACCAGTACGCTCTTGCGCTCAAGCTGAAGGAACAGGGGCGGAAACTCGTGTTCTTCCATGCCCCGGCGTATGCTTCGCAGACGGCGCTCTCATGGGAGCGCGTGAAGCGCCTCACGGGCGGAGAGACGTTTGAGGCGCTTCGGTTCAGGAGTGCGGACGAGCTGCGCGGCATCTACAAGGAGGCGGGCGTCCATGTCTATACCGATTCCGACGTGGTGCTTTCCGCCAACTCCGCGTGGCTCATGCTCCACACGCGCGAGTCGGGCGACTACAAGATTGCTCTTCCGCGCAAGGTACGCAAGGTCACCGAAATCACGACGGAGAAGGTCATCGCGGAGGATGCGGACGGTTTCACCTTGAATCTGCCCAAGCACTCGACGGCGGTGTTCTTGCTGGAACCCATGCCGTCCGCAAAGGTGTTCGAGGAGGCGCTTGCCGCGACGGAGGCGATATGGCGCAGGCGCCACGACTGACGGACATCCCGATATGGGCGTTCCACGGTTCCAACGACAAGAGCGTACCCGTCTGCCGATTCAAGGCCGCAGGAGGGAAGAAGATACTCTACCGCGAGTACAAGGGACTGGGGCACAACGTGTGGACGCCGACGTTCTCCGACGACAAGGTCTTCGAATGGCTCTTTTCGCAACGCCGCAGCCTGATCCGATGATTCGTCAACAGATCGCGTCTGGGACATACGTACTGGTGTTCTACACGCGCTGCGGTCATGGCAAAGGCTACCGCGTGGTCCGCGTGAGCCGCAAAATCCGCGCGATAGCACCATGAAAATTTGGTATACTATTGCCCAGATAGTTGATGACGAATGAGAGACAAATCGACAGATAGCGCCCTTGCGCGCGACATTCTGGAATGGAACGTTCCAGAAGAGGTGCTTGCGGTCCTGCTGAAGGACCGATCGACGGGCGGCAATCTCATCTGGGCGACGGACGACTATACCGCGCGCGGCAAGGGCTTTGGCGCGAACGATGAGATGCAGGTCGCGCAGATTGCGGACAGGGACCATCCCGTGATTCGTCCTCGCGTTGACAAGAATGCTGACGAACAGCGGCAGCGTTCGGTCAAGCGCGCGGAAGTGTTCACACCGTCGTGGATATGCAACAAGCAGAATAACCTTGTGGACGCCGCCTGGTTCGGATGGAAGAAGCCCGATTCAAGTCCGTTCAACACTGAAGTCGCCAAGTTCGATCCTGAAACAGAATTCGGCTGGAAATCGACCTGTGGCAAGGGCAACATAAAATTCCCCAAAGGCAAGACATGGCAGGAATATGTCAAGGCTCCGCGTCTGGAGGTGTCGTGCGGGGAGGCCCCATATCTTGCAAGCAGATACGACACGGTGAGCGGCAGGATTATTCCCTTTGGCGAACGCATCGGGCTGCTTGACCGCAAGCTGCGAGTGATCACGGAGAACATCGGCACGGGCGACATACAGGACTGGCTGTATTACGCCAAACGTGCGGTGCAAAGCATTTATGGCTTCGACTGGCAAGGCGACAACGTCCTGCTCGCACGGGAAAATGTCCTGTTTACGGTCGTTGAAAGCTTCAACGCGGATTTCTTCGGAGACGAGAGTTCGTGTCTGAATTGGACGACGAAGTCCCTGCTTGAGTTTGCCGAGATCATTAGCTGGAACATCTGGCAGATGGACGGAATCAAGTACGTCGTACCGATGAGCTGCAAGCCGAAGGTGACGAAAGAAACGCTTCTTGACGGAACTGTTGAAACACATGTTGAAGAGTGTCCCGGTTGCAGCAAGAAGGGAAATCGTCAGCACTTTGGCACGTATTGCAAGGTCATGGACTGGAATACAGGCGAGCCGGTCGAATTCAGGGCGATTGCAGAAAACGGAGGTGGGCATGGCAAATAGAAACAGAAAGAAAACCGCGTCTGTCGAGGTTGTCGAAAGCGTGGAGAAAGAACTTTATGAGAACGTTCGTTCAATCCTCGCGAAAGCCCGTGCTACGGTCTATGTCGCCGCCAATGCGGAGATGGTAAAGGCGTATTGGAATGTCGGGCGAGAAATTGTCGAAAAGCAGGGCGGCGCAGATCGTGCGAAGTATGGAGATGGGTTGATCAAGAACCTATCTGTGAAGCTGACCGCCGAATTCGGGCCAGGCTATACGGGGACGAGTCTGCGCTACATGCGTCTTGTGTATCTCACCTTTCCGAATTGTCACACGCTGTGTGACAAATTGACTTGGTCGCACTATCGCCTGTTGGCGGCTGTGGATAAAAAGGCTGCCCGCGACTTCTATCTGTCCGAAGCAGTGAAGTGCAAATGGAGCGTTCGCGATTTGCAACGTCAGATAACGACAGAATTCTACGAGCGTCTCATTCACAATCATGTCGATTTGAAGACGGTTGGGAAACTGGTCAAGCGAGGGAAGGTGGATGCCAAGGACATCGTCCGCAGCCCTGCGATTTTGGAGTTCGCGGGCATTTCTCCTGTGGAGTACAAGGAAAAGGATCTTCAAGAGGGGCTTGTCAAACACCTGAGCAAGTTCATGTTGGAGCTGGGCCGCGGCTTTGCGCTTGTGCGTGAGCAGTGCCCCATACAGATCGGGGGCGAGACTTATCATTGCGACCTCCTGTTCTACAACTTCATTGCCCGGTGCTTTGTCCTGATTGACCTTAAAGTGGGGAAGGTGACGCCGCAGGACATCGGGCAGATGCAACTCTACAAGCATTACTACGAACGCGAAATGATGAATCCCGGCGACAATCCGCCGATAGGAATCGTTCTCGGCTCCGACAGGGACGAGGCGGTCATCCGATACACCCTCAATGAGAATGAGCGGAATCTGTTTGCGGTGAAATATCACCTACATCTTCCGACAGTCGAGGAGCTGAGCCTTGAATTGCAGCGCGAACGAGCCGCAATCGAGGAGGCCATGGCGCTTCGCGCCCTGCCGCCGCCAGAGTCGGGAAGATATTCCGCACCTCGCAAGACCTCCAAAGGGGGTAAACGATGATACACCACCAGCTAGACATTTCTGCGCTTGAAAGGCAGACGTTTGTCGAGACGTTCAAGTACAAGCTGATCTATGTCTATGCCATAGACGACAAGAAGCATGAAGGCTATCTCAAGGTTGGCGATACGGATGTCGTTTCATCGCTTGTGCCCGACCAGCTCACGCCGAACTGCAAGGCATTGAACGACGCGGCCCGTGCGCGTATCGACCAGCAGACCCAGACTGCCGGCGTCGAATACCAGCTGCTGTACACCGAGCTCGCCGTCCGCTACCGATCCCTTGGCGACGGAACGAATATGCTTGAACACTTCACCGACAAGAAGGTTCATGCCGTCCTGAAGAACTCCGGTTTGCCGCACAAGTTCATCGGCACGACGAAGGGCCGCGAGTGGTTTGGCGCAGACTTGAAAACCGTCAAGGCCGCAATTGCGGCGGTCAAGGACTGCCGATCCGTTATCGCGGGCGGTGAGCTGGAGCCGGAAGACCCCATTGAATTCCGCGAAGAGCAGGTCGCTGCCGTGGAAAAGACGCTGACCTGCTTCAAGAAGAAGGGCGAAATGCTGTGGGACGCGAAGATGCGCTTCGGCAAGACGCTGACTGCGCTTCAGGTCGTCCGCGAGGCGAAGGGCAAGTTCCGCCGCGTCATCATCGTCACGCACCGCCCGGTGGTGGGTAGCGGCTGGCAGGAGGATTTCAACAAGCTCTTTACGAAGGAGGACGGCTATACGTTCTACCGAAAGAGCTCTCTTGGCGGCGGGGCATACGAGTTCAACGACAAGGTGGAGGCGCGGAACGACCGCGAACTCGCCAGCCTCGACGAATCGGGTAAGCGTTTCATCTACTTCGCGTCCATCCAGGACTTGCGCGGCTCGCAGGTCGTGAACGGCAAGTACGACAAGAACCGCGGCGTATTCAACATGGATTGGGACCTCGTGATCGTCGACGAGGCGCACGAAGGGACTCAGACCGACCTTGGCAAGGAAGTCCGCGAGCATCTCGTCAAGAAGCACACGAAAGTCCTCTCGCTTTCCGGAACGCCGTTCAATATCCTCTCGCAGTACGACGAGGATTCGGTTTTCGTCTGGGACTACGTGATGGAGCAGAAGCGGAAGGAGACGTGGGACGAAGAACATCCCAACGAACCCAATCCCTACGCCGCCCTGCCGCGCCTCAATCTCTACACGTACGACCTCGGCGCGGAACTTGACGGATTCTCGGAAGAAGACCTTGAAGGCAAGGCGTTCAACTTCCGCGAGTTCTTCCGCACCTGGACCGGCGACAAGGAAATCGACCATCATCCCGTCCCGCGAGACGCCAAGGTCGGCGACTTCGTGCATGAGGACGATGTGCGGCGCTTCCTCGACCTGATTTCCGGCGACAGCCCGAAAAGCCGCTACCCGTTTGCCACGCAAGAGCATCGCGACCTCTTCCGCCACACGCTTTGGATGGTGCCGGGCGTCGCGTCCGCGAAGGCGCTTTCCGCCCTGTTGCGCAAGCACAGGTACTTCAAGGAATACGGCATCGCCAACGTCGCCGGCGAGGGCGACGACTACGAAGAGCGGCATTTCGACAGCGCCCTTGAACTGGTGAAGAAGACCATCCGCGAGAACGAGTATTCCATCACGCTCTCGTGCGGCAAGCTCACGACCGGCGTGACGGTGCCCGAATGGACGGCCGTCCTGATGGTCGCCGGAAGCGCGGTTACGTCCGCCGCACAGTACATGCAGACGATCTTCCGCGTGCAGAGTCCTGGCGACCTCGGCGGCAAGATGAAAACCGACTGCTATGCGTTCGATTTCGCGCCTGACCGTGCGTTGAAGGTGCTGGCCGAAACGGCGCAGGTCTCGTGCCGCGTATCGAAGAACGACACGACCGAATCGAACGGACGCCGCATCCTCGGCGAGTTCCTGAACTACTGTCCAGTCATATCCATCTCCGGCTCGAAGATGGAGGCGCACGATGTCAAGAAGATGATGGCCTCGATCAAGCACATCTTCGTGATGAAGACCATCCGCAACGGCTTTGACGATGCCTCCCTCTACTCCAACCGGCTCCTTGAGCTGACGGACATCGACCTGAAGAAGTTCGAGGACCTGCGGAAGATAGTCGGAGCGTCCAAGCAGACGAAGATGGCCGACACCGTCTATGTCAACGAACAGGATTTTGCCGAAGAGGAACATGAATCGGTAGGGCGGTCGCCCCGCGACCGCCGAGAACTTTCCGACGAGGAACGCGCCGCGCGCGAGGAAATGAAGCGCCGCCGCGCGGAAAAGAAAAACGCGATTCTCATTCTTCGCGCAATCTCGATACGCATGCCGCTTCTCATCTATGGCGCGGACGTGCCAATTGAGCAGGTCATTTCAATCAAGGACTTTCCAAACCTTGTGGATGACGAGTCGTGGGCGGAGTTCATGCCGCAGGGCATCACAAAGGCGATCTTCAAGAAGTTCGTCGAATACTACGATGCGGATGTTTTCGCGGAAGCGGGCACGCAGATACGAAAGCTCGCCAAGAGCGCGGACAAGCTTCCGCCGACAAGGCGCGTTCAACAGATCGCGCGGATATTCGGCTACTTCAAGAACCCCGACAAGGAAACCGTTCTCACGCCCTGGCGCGTCGTGAACATGCACCTCGCCGACACCATCGGCGGCTGGTGCTTCTACGACGAGTCATACGAAAAGCCCATCGAAGAGCCGCGCCCGGTAGGGCTGTCGCCCCGCGACAGCCGCAATGCGTCCGATGGTAGGGCGCGATCACCGAGCGCGCCGCTCTTCTCCATCCCCGACGCAAAGATCCTCGAAATCAATTCCAAATCCGGTCTCTATCCGCTCTACGTGGCCTACTCGCTCTACCGCCGCAAACTTGGCGACGTACCGGAGGACGCAGTGACCCCGGCGGCGCTTGCGAAGCTCTGGCGCGAGGTGGTTGCACGTTCGCTCTTCGTCGTCTGCAAAACACCCATGGCGCGGGCTATCACGCGGCGCACACTCGTCGGCTACGACGACAAGGCGACGGTCAACGCGCAGTACATCAAGAACCTCGTGGAAATGCTCAAGAACGAACCCAAGAAATTCTACAACAAGGTCTGTGGCGGCAACGCATGGAACAACAAGGAGTTTGAAATGAAGATGCTCAAGTTTGACGCAGTGGTCGGCAATCCGCCGTATCAGGAAGACGATGGTGGATTTGCATCGTCCGCGAGCCCTGTTTACAACATTTTCGTCGATGCCGCCATTGCACTTCGTCCGCGTTTCGTGACGCTTATAACGCCGTCGCGCTGGTTCGTGGGCGGCAAGGGGCTTGATGATTTCAGATCACGTCTTCTGGCAGACCATCATCTTAGCTTGCTGGTCGATTTCCCGTTGCTATACGAACCTTTCAGCAACGTCAAGATTCGTGGGGGAATCTCCTATTTCCTCTGGGACAGTGATTACAACGGCCCTTGCGCTGTCACGACAATGGAAGGCGGGAAAGCTGTCGGCAAATCCGATACCCGTTTCCTTGACGAGTTTGATGTCCTTGTAAGGCGCAATGAGGCCGTTCCGATTCTTCGTAAGGTGCATGCGCGAAAAGAACAGAAGATGGACGAAGAAGTGTCTAGCAGGAAACCATTTGGCTTTCCCACCAACTTCAAAGGCGCGGACTCTGCTACTGGGATTACAGATGCGATCAAGCTCTATGGCAATCAGAAAATCACGTGGATTGACCGTTCGGCTGTCACAACCAACGCAAAATGGATTGACGAGTGGAAGGTCTTGATGACGGCTGTGCAGGGAACCAGTTCAGTTGTGGAAACAAGATTTCTGTCCAATCCCATTGTCGCGGGGCCTGGAACGGCTTGCACGGAAACTTATCTAGTGGCAGGGCATTTCAACACCAAGTCCAAGGCGGAGAATCTCGCAAACTATCTTCGGACACGGTTTGCAAGATTTCTTGTCTCTCTACGCAAGGCAACCCAGCACGCGACTCGTGATGTTTACGCCTTTGTCCCGCTACAAGATTTCACTTCAAAATCCGACATCGACTGGTCGCGCCCTGTTTCTGAAATCGACGCGCAGCTATACGCCAAATACGGCCTCACCGAAGCCGAGCAGAAGTTCATCGAATCCATGATCAAGCCGATGGAGTGAGGTGTTATGGGAATTTTCAAGTTGTTAATCAAATTATTCAAAGGAGGCAACCATGCCGAAAGAGCTGAAGAACGTGTTTCTGGAGGGTATGGATGTGAGCGTCGAATCATTTATTCGTTCCCGTCCATCCGAGAGCGAGCCATATCTGATATCTGCGGTATTCGAATGCTTGCGGCAGCATGCGCCGATGAACGAAGCCGAGATTCTAGGCAGATGCCGCCGGATCCGATACGCAGAGAGAGCGACGCATTGATAGCCGCCGCGAAGAGGAGGGGATGTTTTGTTGAAACGGCCTCTGTCCCAGGCACGCGCTACACGATACGCACGGGCGAAAGCGAGGTGCGGCTTGTCCAAAAGGAGCAACTGTATTACAAGATCAAGAATCCGTTTGCCAAGCTACACCTCAAAAAGCATCCGCCAGAGTATGTGTTGTTTGAGCACGTAGTCCATAATATTCTCTTCCCTGATTGCCGACTTGAATTTCTTGGTGTTGCAGAGGAACTTCATGAAGCACGGCTTGTATTTCGACAACAGGCCGTGAGGGCGGATGCGCGCCCTGATGACAGGCAGATTGCCGAACATCTTGGTCGGCTCGGACTGAGACCAGAGGGGCGATATGCCTTTGCCAACGATTATGTGTTTGTGACAGATGTCGGACAGGACGGCGACAATGTCCTGCTTGATGACAATGGTCAGCCCCGATTCATAGATCCGATTCTGGGATTTAAGCAGTCTTTGCTGCAGAAACTCTTTGCCGCACTTGTTGATGAATCGGCGATGTTCCCTCTCGTCTACAAGCTCTACGGCTTGACCGACGATGAGATAGCGATTGTGGAAGGGCGGAACGAAACCAAACAAGAGCCACAAGGCGAAACCGCCCGCCGCTCCGCCGCCTCGCCGCGCAGACGCAGGCAATCCTCCTCCCCAGCCACGCTGGCGCCAACCGACGACGAGGTGCTGGCGTAGCATTACGGGTTCACAGAAGAGGCGCTTGACTTCATGATCAATTACGACATCAAATACCGCATGGGCGACAAGCTCAACGACGCGGAGTACAAGGAGAAAACGATGAGCACTCTCAAAATCAGCAAGCATTCGGATGTGCCAACGGCGCTCGACCTTGTGAAAGAGGAAGTCGACAAGGAGTCGCGGCGCATTTTCTCCGCTGGCGGCGATGCTTTCTGCGGTTGCCGAGATTGCAGGCGGTTGGTTCGTGAAGACGCATTCCGGCACTGCGGCCAAGATCAGCTACATAAAGCGAATCGCCAAAGCCTTGAAGGTCAAGCTTGTCGTGGCGAAGGTGTGATGAGCTTTACTATGGGATAGAAGTTCAAAAGGCAAATGCCAATGAAAAAGAGCGAGTTCAGAGAATGCGATATCTACGCCGCGAGGATCGCGGCGCTGAGGCCGTTTCCGAAAGAGACGTTGAAGTCGTTGCGCGAATACTACCGCGTAGGCCTCACTTACACGAGCAACGCCCTGGAAGGCAACTCCCTTACCGAGAGCGAGACGAAAGTCGTCATCGAGGACGGGCTTACCATCGGCGGCAAACCGCTGAAGGACGTGTACGAGGCGACAGGCCATGCGAAGGCATACGACTTCCTCTATAAGCTGACGAAGGACGAGCCGGTTGCGGAGGATGACATCCTCAAAATCCATCGTCTATTCTACGGACAAATCGACAAGGACAATGCCGGTGTATGGCGGAAAGTCCGGGTCTTCATTTCCGGTTCGCACCGCGTCTTGCCTGTGCCAGAGAAGGTGCCTGCACTGATGGCGGAATTTGTCCGATGGATGGCGGCCAACGAGGGGCGGTTGCATCCTGTCGAGTTTGCCGCGCTTGTCCACCAGAAGTTTGTTTACATTCATCCCTTTGTGGACGGGAACGGCCGCGTCGCCAGGCTTTTGATGAACCTTGCTTTGCTCAGGGCCGGTTGGTCGCTTGCGATCATTCCGCCAATCTGCCGTCATGAGTATATTGCGACGTTGGACAAGGCCGGACGGACTCCCGCGCCGTTCGTGCGATTTATTCGTGATCGCGTCTGCGAGACGCAGAAGGAGCTTCTGCGACTGATGGGGCAATCCATCGCATTAGATAATGAGGATGCAGGTGATAGAGTAAATGGCAGATTGGATGATAGAGTAAATGATAGAGTAAATGACGGGATCACAAAGGTCATACTTGATACAATCGTTCAGCGTCCGGGTGTGCGAACAAACGAAATCGCGACGCACATCGGCAAGAGCATACCTACGGTTTCGCGCCATATCAAAATCTTGAAGGATTCAGGCAAGATCGAGTTCCGCGGCGCTCCGAAGAACGGCGGTTATTTTGCAATCTGACATGGCAGTGAATCTCCAGATGATCGGCAATACGGCGCTCCTGGATCTCCCGGACAAGGTGGCGTTCCTTTCGTCGCGGCGAATCTCGGCCGCCGACGTGCTGAAGTGCTACGAGTGGGCGGAGAAGATTCGCGATGCCGAAACGTGCGTCGTCAGCGGATTCCAGAGTCCGCTGGAAAAGGACGTGCTCAAGTTTCTTCTGCGCGGCAAGGTGCCGATCATCCTTGTCCTCGCCCGTTCGCTGTGGAAAACCGTACCTGAAGAGTTGCGCGCTACCGTTGGCCTTGGTCGCCTCCTTATCGTTTCGCCCGTTTCCGCCGCCAGGGCTTCCGCCGCTACCGTCACCGCCCGCAACCGCTGGATTCTCGCGAACTTCACGTCCCTCGTCCTTGGCTCGCTCGATCCCGGCGGCAGTCTTGCAAGGCTCGTCGCCACGTTTCCAGTTGCCAACATGATATGTTTACAAGGAGAGGCGAGAGGAACTGGCCCCATCGGTTGAATAGAAGAGGTGAAATAGAGACTATGGCGATGCCGCAGAGAGATGACACGATAGAGGCGATCAAGCGACTTGACGCCTTGCTCGAGTATGCCGTCATGCATGAAGACGAGGAAGAGGCCGAACGCCTCCGCGAGGAGCTGCACAAGTTGACGGATGAAGTTTGACGGCAGATGGCGTTTGAAGAGCGCGGCAGTATGGTATAATTTCAACAGCAGAATCTGAAAGGAGAATGCCATGACATTGCTAGAGGAAATACAGAACGGCGAGAATGTCGCGCTGGAGTTCAAGGAGGCGCGTCCGAAGGACTCGCTGAAGTTCACCAAGACCGTTGTCGCGTTCGCGAACGGGCGTGGTGGACGCATTCTCTTCGGCGTGGAGGACAAGACTGGGCGGCTCGTAGGCATACCACGCGACAAGGTGGCTACGGAAATGGACGCGATTGCTGATACGGTTGCGAATACATGTACGCCATCGGTCGCCATCGACCTCAAGCCGACGACCTTAGAAGGCAAGGTGCTGATTGCCCTTGATGTCAGGAGCGGCGACAAAACGCCCTACTATGTGAAATCCCTTGGAATCAGAAAGGGTACATTCATCCGTATCGGCGCAACGACTCGAAACGTCGAAGAACACAAGCTGAAGAGTTTAATTATCGCAGGTGAGAACTTGAGCTTCGACAAGCAGCCCGTCAAGGGCGCGCGCGTGACAAAGAAGGATGTCGAGGCTTTGTGTCGTATGATGACTGAGATTGCGAAGAAGAACTGCCGCACGGAAGAGGAGCGTAGAAATGTCAAAGCGATGACTGAAAAGCGTCTTGTGTCGATGGGGCTATTACTCAGGAAGTCCGGCCGGGTTGTTCCTTCATACGGCTATTATATCGTATCGGGTGAACCCGCTCCGGGAATCATGCAGCCGAAGATCAAGTGCGGAGTCTTCAGAGGGGTTCAAAAAGGCGACTTCGTTGATCGCCGCACATGCGAGGGAAGTGCGGTCGCGCAGATTGAGGAGGCATACGCATTCCTCCTGCGGAATATCCGCGTCGGGTCGGAGATCGTCGGGACTCAGCGGCGTGACGTATATGAACTCCCTCTTGATTCAATACGAGAAGCGATATGCAATGCTGTGTTTCACAGGGACTATCTTGAGCCGTCCAGCATCTATGTTGCGCTGTATGACGACAGGCTTGAAATACTCTCGCCGGGTGAACTGGTGAAGGATTTCTCCTTGGAAGATGCCATGAACGGCTTTTCCAAGCTTCGGAACAATGCACTTGGCGATGCGCTTGAATACATGAAGGAAGTCGAGGCATGGGGCGGTGGCGTCTCTCGCTATTTCACCGCGTGTGCGGCGTCTGGGCTTCCGCCTCCGACGGTCACAGAAGAGGCTGGCTTCTTCAAGGTTGTGTTCTGGCGGCAGACGAAGGGCGCAGGTGCATTTGATGACGCTTCGACCACGCCTGTAAAGACTACCGCAAAGACTACCGCAAAAACTACCGTAGAAACTACCACAAAAACTACCGTAGAAACTGCCACTGAGAATCCTGTACAGAGTACATCGCATGGAGCGGCACTCACTATCTGGAAGTTGATCTGCAAAAATCCAGCGATAAGCATTTCGGCTCTTGCTGCGGCAACCAGTCTGACATGTGATGGCGTCAGATATCATATTCGTCGATTTACATCTGAAGGTAGATTGAAGCGCATTGGTGGCACAAAGGGTGGACGATGGGAAATAGTCGGCTGAAGATGATAGTAGATAGACAGACCCCATTGGTGGAGTTGAAGTGGTGGAGTAGAGACTATGGCGATGCCGCAGAGAGACGATTCGCCTACGCCAAGGCTACGGAGGACAGGCACGATAGAGGCAATCAAGCGACAGCCGGCGGAGAAGAAGGCCGCCGAGGAAAAGAAGAAGACCGAGGCGCGTGCCCGCGCCGCGAGCCGTGGCAGTGACCGGATGCGGTGAAGGTGTGAATGTGGTATAATTTCAGCAAGCGAGGAAAGCGCCTCATCGCCGCAGGCGTCAAATGCGCCTCATTGAAACGAACTTGAAAGGAGTCCACTACCATCCCACTCCGCATGGGAATGAGTTCGTAATGTTCGAAAATTCGTGTTGCAACCTGTGTTCTTGAATATGCCGACGACCTGTACACACCCCCGTTTTTCATCGCGATGCCGGAAAGTCCC
>Ga0310695_10002368_pt1 | contig 40007 bp, 17 predicted proteins | sample RumenRJG_04DNA_FD_203882 | JGI IMG/M metagenome (GOLD analysis project Ga0310695, IMG submission 203882) | Bovine rumen microbial communities from Lethbridge, Alberta, Canada - RJG_04 (v2) (version 2) | ecosystem: Host-associated > Mammals > Digestive system > Stomach > Rumen | place: Canada...
TTGCGCTAAAAAGCTTATTAGAGATAAATTGGTTAGGCATATAGAAAATAATCATGATGATGAGATCCCAGACAATTACACTGCATATAGATTAGTGTATGATATCGTTAATGATAAACATGGTCATGGAAACTGCACTGTATGCGGCAAACCAACTAAGTGGAATGAGAAAAGGCAAAAGTATGAAAGATTATGCGGTGATCCAAAATGCTATCAAGAAGTAAAGAAGACTTATCAGAAGAGAATCATGAGAGTATATAACAAAACATCTCTTATGGATGACCCAAAACATTTGGAAAAAATGCTAGCGGGAAGAAAGATAAGTGGTAAGTATAAGTGGAGTGATGGGAAAGTATTCACTTACACTGGGTCTTATGAAAAGCAATTGCTTGAATTCTTGGATAAAGTGCTGGATTATAAATCCAATGAGGTAGTAGCTCCTGGTCCTGTACTGGAATATGAGTACAAGGGTAAGAAGCATATGTGGATAACAGATTTGATCATTCTTCCATATAATCTAATCATAGAGGTTAAAGATGGAGAAGATAACCCCAATAAAAGATATATGCCGGTTTATAGAGAGAAGCAAATATACAAAGAAAAGATGATTACTAATCTAGGGACTTACTCTTATCTTAGATTGACCAATAATGACTTTGGTCAATTATTAGGCATATTAGCTGAATTAAAAATGCAAGTAGTTGATAATGATAAGAATGTTCCTCTTTATCGTATTCATGAAGCATTGGAAGAGAATAAGAATAAGATGGATGTAACTCAAGAAACTTTGCAGTTATATGGATTGCAATATGAGATGTTAACTGAAAACAAGATAGACCAGGAAGATCATTATATTGAATATACAGATCTAAATGATGGAAGATTTCACTTATAATACAAAAAGAGTAGCTCATCAAGAGCTACTCTCTTTATCTATCAAAATTCTTCCATTCCCTCGGATCTCTTGTCTATGTATACAAGCTCTCTCGCTTTGCCATCTTCTTCAACAACTTTTGCCAAATATATCAAACGAGGATATGAAACTCTATTATCCATATCCACCCACTTCAAACGCTTAGGTGATTTATTTCTCTTAATATCCTCTACTGTCTCTCTAGCCTCTGCTAAACTTGCTGCCTCAAAATCAAACTTACCTCTAAAAGTATCAAAGAACTCATATTTCTCCATCTTAGTCCTATTCTCCTCTTTTGTTAATCAAATTTATAATAAATCATCTTAGTCGTGAACCCCTTATCATTAAGACGACTAAGATATATTATTCTTTTATCTTTAGTGGGATTTCTATCAGTATCATAAAATGTATTTACTACAGCTGGAGTATTCTTAAAGATATCTTCCATCTTTTCTATTGCTTGTTCATCACTCTCTGCTATGATACTAAATCCACCTCTGTAAGAATCGTATAAGTAATACTTATTCTTTTTCTTCTCCATTGTTCTTACTCTCCAATATTCTTATATCTCCACCTTTGTCTCTAACAATGGTACAAACATTGGTTTCTATCACATATTGGTCTTCCAGTGTATCCATGATATTCTTCTGTGTAATATAATCGGGGAATACATGAGATTCTATTTCAGCAATACACTCTCCAGTGTCTATCTCTTTTCCATTATACATACACTTCTTAATCTCTATGGGTATATCATTATTAGGAAGAGAGTCTCTAATTGTTTTATTTACCAATTCCAATTCATTAGTGATATTCTCATCTCTAATCTTATTTATGGAATCTTGTATAGCTTTTCTATCTTCATCCGTTGTATTATCAATTCTATTCTCTATGATATAATACAATGAAGTCATTCTCATCTCATCTCTAGCTACTGCAAGTAAATCTTCTTCAGTATTCACTTTCCCTTTATCTAATCTCTCATATACAATATTAAATTCTTTCTCCATCTCTTCTGGAGAAGAGAATGAATCTCTATACTTATCAAGAGAATACTCAAAGATAACCTTTCTATTCTCAAGATATGAAGAATAGTTCTTTATCTTTTTCAAAGATCCATCTGCAAGAAAGACATACAAGTTCTCAAATGATTTAATATCAGTTGGCAATGACTGTACAAAATATCTATTCTCTTTTAGCATAGGAGAGTTTACCAAGATATTCTCTATTCTTGGATCTTGAGGTCTTACTGGAAATAATATATTCATTCCAACACAAACTTCCTTTCTTCTTCAACTCATTCTCAAATCAATTACTAATTGGTCGAAAGAAAGAAAAATCCAAATTTTAGAATTATATAGACTAGGTGTTCTGTAAGCGCTTACATAGATCATGATTATAAAAGACTTACCACCAAGAAAGATTAATCAATATACTCTAACCTACTTAGACTTATTCTCTAGATATAATCTAGATATATACAAGAATCTAGATATACTCTTCTAAATATCTTATAGAATAACTATCTACTTCCTACGCTATCTTTCAACTAACAATATCTCTCTATATATAAATATTCTAATTTAATAGATAGAGAATATACTTCTCTATCTAGATTCAATTTTATATTACCTAACTAATATTTCTTTTAGCATTACAGATATTCTTCTAACTAATATATTCTCTACTCAGATTATCTTTATCTTAGATCTTATAAACCAATAATTTCTATAAGATCTTGTAATAACGCGTAAAATGGCCCGAAGGGCCTAAAGTATCACGTTTAAGGTATACTACTTCGGAAATACTTGTTTGATGATCTACTTATAGTAGATCATCGAACATACGATGTACGATTATTGTTGAACGAAGTGAAACTTTCGTACATCGAAATAGCTATATTGAGATTGGATAGTTGAAACGTAGTGAAACTACCAATCGAAATATAGTGAGATTGTAAAATCGAACTTTTTTCGATGTAGTATATTATTTCATTTCAGTTTAACCCCCCAAAAATGCCATTTTTTAATCTAATTCTAATAAAAGGTTATGGAGAACGGTCAAGTTACGCATTTTTAAGTTTCTAATTTTAAGAAAATTTCTTAATATAATCAAAATATAGCCATTTAGTGTCTCACTTAATTTTACACCTTATAAGATTATCTATTATTACTCCAAAATATTCAATATTTCTACTTGTACAAGAGAAGAAGATATATTTCTATTTCTACTAACTATATCTCTATTCAATATACTTTCTTCATTCTATATTTCAATTTCCCAATATATATATTCTAAATACAATACACATGAAATTCTCTCTATAATACCATGCAAAGAAATTATCCAATTCCTACTATCCTACTATCTATTCAATTTCTAATACAATCAATCTATCTCTCTAGAATATATTAAATTTATTATTCTATCTATACAATCTCTTCTATCAATTCTCTATTATTAAAAAAAAAATATCATCTAATCTCTTCTAAATACTCAATTTTAAATAGTATTAGATGTCATTGAAAAAATAATTTCCAACTCCCCTATATAATACATATTTCGTGTTAAGACGTTGTAACGCGTAAAATGGCCCGAAGGGCCTAAAGTATCACGTTTAAGGTATACGGAATCGAAACAACTTGTTTGATGAATCTACGTAAGTAGATCATCGAACATACGATGTACGATACTATTGAACGATAGTGAAACTTATCGTACATCGAAATAGCTATATTGAGATTGGATAGTTGAAACGTAGTGAAACTACCAATCGAAATATAGTGAGATCGAAGATCGAACTTTTTTCGATGTAGTATATCGTTATAATTCAGTTTAACACCCCAAAAAAGCCATTTTTTAATCTAATTCTAATAAAAGGTTATGAAGAACGGTTAAGTTACGCATTTTGACTTTTCTAATTTTAAGAAAAATCCTTAATATAAGCAAAATATAGCCATTTAGTGTCTTACTCAATTTTACATCCTTAATTATAAGATTATCTATCAAGCCAAAAAATGGCACTTTTTTGTATCGACCAGATAAAAAGTGTCGTAACTACACCGTCTACGGTGTAGTTAGCATATAGGACTTTTGACCCATATTTTGGAAAAATAGATTTTTGGACAAAAAAATTGTTGAAACATTGATATGAGAGAAATTATAAAATTTAGAGGAGGATTCTCATGGCTGGAATACTGAATAAGATCAAATCATTGGTAGGAAAAGAAGAAAAGCCACCTTATCTGGAGAAAGAGATAGGGAATAAAGCAAGTAAAGATGGAAAAGATATTAATATTATCATATTTGATGATGAGGATGAGCTCAGCTATCCAAATCTAGAGATGGTTCATAGAGGAGCTAGAATCTGTGTTGGAAGAGGGCCATTGGAAGGATATGATAAAATTAAGAATCATATCAGTAAGATGATGGGCTTCAAGCACGAATCCATTCTGGAGCATTCTAATGTGATCGCTCTTATCAGAGTTCCAGATAGCAGTATCAGTATTCAATTGAATAATGATATGATGGAAGTGATGAGCAATTCCAGATATATGCATGTGGTAACAAGGCATATTGGGAACTATCTCAATATTTTGATTGGTGGATCAATCAGAGCATATATTAATATTATACGAGAAACTAGACAAGAGAATACGTTCTTGAGATTTATTAAATCTATCATGTATGGCAGTATAGAGAAAGAGTTTCTTTCTAATCTCATCAAAGATGGATTAATGGAAGAAGAATATTGTACGTACGTTACTCATGCTAGCATGAAAGAACTCACGGAAGAGCAACAAGAGACTGGCGATGAGAATACAACAATAGATGCTGGATATGAAAGTAGATTAAAAGAAATCCCATATGGGAATAATATAGTTCTTCTTGCATATCAAGATATCGATGCGTTGTATAAAGACGTAAGTATGTATGGATTTACTCTTGCTGATTGTATGCAAGTTTGCACTGTTTCTTTCTTATTCAAGAATATTTCTCGCTCTTGTGCAAATCAGATGACTCGGCATAGAGTTGGTATTTCACAAGAATCTCAGAGATATTGCGAACATACTGGAGATAAAGAAAAGGGATTTATAGATCCTATCAAACTTCATGAACAATATAAAACTCATAGATACGATGATATAGATAAAGATACGATGGATGCTATAAATAAAGAGGATCCATTTAAATTCTATTCATATCTGATACAACATAAAATTATGAAAGAGGATGCAAGAGCATGGCTTCCCATGAATTGCACAACTCAATTGGTTATGACGTTTACTTATAAACAACTCTTCCATTTCATTGCTCTTAGAACAGAACCTGGAGCACAAGAGGAAGTAAGACAGCTTGCTTCAAACATTAAGAATCTTATAAATAGAGAAATTTTCTCTTTAAATCACTCATACGATGATTTAAAGAGTACTGCTCTTGATAATAAAGCATTATCCGATTATCAAGCGGTTTCTGTAGACGATGATGAAGGAGTTATCATTGATAAAACTCCTATCGAAGAAGAAACTACAGATGAGGAACTTGATATAGCAAAGAATCTAGAAGAGGCTAAGCGTCTTATGAGAAAGGATGAAGAACTTAGAAAACTCTAAGTTTTTATCATATAAGATATTATTCACATTCAATTACCAAAAGGAGCTATCCAACATGGAGACTAACAACAATAGGCGTTATCATCGTAGAGCCAACTATATTAACTTCGTAAAGAAGTTCGATTCGTTTGAAGAGGGTTATAAAGAACTTAGCAACATTGTAACTGAGGTTAAGGCTTATGGAGGAGAAGAGGCTGTATATGAATCAGTAGTATGCAAGCTTCTTGATTTCGTAAAGAGCAATATCCCAACAACAAATAGCTCTTCTTATCCAAACACTATTTCATTCTCTATTTTCTCTCGTGAAGTTGGTATTAAGACAGATTCCAATATTGCATTTGGTTGGAAGGTAGAGTTTGATAGAGTTAATGCTAAGCAGGTATTTGCTTTCCGCGTAACCTTCTCCAACATTCCTGCATATCAGAAGCATCTTGTCAATGAGCTCAAAGATGCAGGTTGGGATAACGTAGAGTTTGCTGGTCGTTCGCGCTATTGGAATCGTATTGAAAGAAATGGAAGATACAACAACCATCGTAGATACAACAGCAACAGAACTCTTGGAGATAGTGCCAAAGAGTATGATGATACTACGATGAAGGAAGCTTTTGAAGCCGCTTCTGTTGATAATACCCCAGAGGATGATGTAGATACTGATAGCCACGATGATGATGTGGTTACAGATACTCCAGCTCCTGCTGAGGAGACAAAAGCAGAGTAAAAAAATAATATTTTATGATATAGGAGACTTTATCATAATCTGGGAAAGGTTCTTGCCCAGTAGCAAATTCTCCTATCTATATTTTTGATTGTGCACACTTCTCTTTGTGCATTTGGCATGTTTGTTCAAAACTACTCTTTTTTGCATGAATTATTTGCTTCCATCTATGATTCATGGCTTTGGAGTCATGCTAATGGCTCCACTTTCTTTTTATCCCTCTATGGTGCAATGGATAGCACAGGAGACTTCTAATCTTCTAATTTCAGTTCGACTCTGGATAGGGGGACCATTGTTTTGGTATCAAAGAATTCGAATGCTTAGGACCTTCCCTTTGCCATTAGCTTGTCCATAAAGTGTTGGGATTCTTTTGATATATACAATTTCACACTGATTGCATTAGCAGTTCCAGTATATGCGCTTTATTTTTTACCATATGCTGAGATATGGCATTGTGATAGAGGGAAACCTCTATCACTATTTCTTTTACATAATAATAAGGTCTGCCAAACACATTAATTCTTCTTACAATATCTTGATTACAAGGTACTGTTCTGCGAACATTCTTAAATATTTCCTTTCTTTTTACATACATCCTATACACAAATTGCCGACAGGGATTTTTCCCCTGTCGGTAGTTCTACGTCTGACATTTTCATAATATTTGGGTTAAAGGAGGGCTGAACTATATGGCTTCTAATGCGATAAGTGCGTATCTTAAGAACTTAGGCAAATCTATTTCTTATGCTGCCGTAGACACCATTAAGGAAGAAATGCCTATAACAAGTAACTTTGTAGCTAGTAACAAAGATGCAGTCAAAGATACATATAAAAGCATTATGGATTCTAGGCTAATCAACAACCGTCTAGGCCCTATTAAAGATAATACTATTTTTAAGAAGGTAAAAGAAGGAGTATCCAATCTTAAGAAAGATGCCATGTCTGGTAAGTTCTATCATCCAGAAAGAGAAGATCTTGGGTCTTTATTCGAGATGATGTCTGGGATGATGGGAGATGACATGGATCTCTTCTCTGACGATCTCAACAATTTATCTGGTAAAGAATCTGGGGATAATACAAATCTAGCAGTAACACGAGGAGATGCTATGGTAGCATCTTCTATGATCAAGGTTCATCAGGCATCTACTAATGCTATTGGCAAGATGGTAGCTGCTTCTACTGAAAATCTTGTTCGTAGCCAGAGAACTATAGCAGACCAGCAAAATATGGTAGCTAGACAAGCAATATCTCTTAATAAAGCTGGATTTAATGCAATGGCAGAAGGGTTCAACTCTATTATTGATTTCAATAATAAGGTTATGAGAACCCACATTCAAAACTCTGCCAAATTCTATGATGAGATTACAAAGCTTCAGAGAGACACAAATGCTACACTTCATGCTCTTTTCGATATGCAGAAGAAAACGTATGATGATACCAACGCTGCTGTTATTGCTAAAGACATTGATAGTCTCAATCCTGAAGAATTGTTTAAAAATGGATTGAATCTTAAATCTTATATTGGACTTATCAAACCAAGAATAAAGAAATCTCCTGTTGGATCTGTATACCAGGTTATCTCTATGATTCCTATGATGATGCAAGAGTATGTACAAAATCCATTGCATGCTCTTAGTAAGAGTATCATTAAGGGAGTAATAGGCTCTGGTGTAAGAAAAGCCATGAATGAATTGGATAAGACAATAGAAGGTGCATTTTCTACTGGATTAGCCAAACTTCATGATTATGGATTAAGAAATAATAATACCATCCTTGGAAAACTAGCATCCATGTTTGGTTATAAAGAAAAGAACACTACTTTTTCTGGATTAGACGCTTCTAAATTCAATAAAGGCCCAATGCAGTATAATGGGCTAGCTCAGAAATCTATTGTTGAAGTAATTCCTGCTTATCTTCGTAGAATAGAAGCGGCTCTCACTGGTCAAGGTGAGAGAATACTGGATCTTAAGAGCGGTAAATGGAGAAGCATAGCTGCAGTAAATAGACACGAAAAGAATATAGATAAGAAATTATCCAGGCAGTCTACTGGTAGCGTGCAAAAGAAGATGCACGCTGCTGCTAATATGATGAACTTCCAGTCTAATAAAGACAGGAGACAGTTCACAAACGCTATTACAGATTTCTTCCAAGGAATTTATAATAGAGGATATGTAGACTTTAAAGACATGCTTTCTAATCCTAGATCATATGCCGCTAAAGGTAATGAAGGATTAGTAAATATATTGATTCCAATGCTTGAATCCCTCTCCAGTACTGGTGAATTAGCAGGTCTGACCTCAAAGATAGCATCTGCTAAAGCATCTAAGAGAGTAATGGTTCAAGGCACATCACTAAGTTCTTATGATAATATTGCTGCAGAATCTATTAGTGGAGCTAATAAGAAAGCTATTCTTCCTAATAAACTAAATCATACTCCAGCTACAGATCTTGTATCTCTTAGAGACAAACATCGTATGTCTCTGTACGATTATCAATATGAGATATTGAAGAGATTGCATGAGATTGGTGGAATTGGTGGAGGTTCTGCTAAAAGAGGAAGAAAAGCTGGTGGAAAAGGTAGTTCTGATTTTTCTAATATTATCAATGGATATGAATCTGGAGAGGATACAATAGTATCTCCTATTATTAGAAGTAAGAATAGAATAGAAGAAGCAGATAAAGATGAAAAGCATCTAAATGCCTCAAATACTGGAGAAAATCCAGATATTCCAGTTACTCAAAATATGATGAATCATATCGCTAGGATGCTTGGATCTTCTACTTTCCGTATAGATAATAGTGGTAATGCACAAATATCTATAGAGCAGATGCTGAAAGATCCTAAATCTAAAGCAACCTCTGATATGATAAAATCGGCTTTAAATGCCACAAAGCAGGCTAAAGAGGAAGTAGACAGCAGAAGTTCTAGCAGCTCTGTGTTTGATTTCCTTTCTCCTAAGACTCCTGCTAATTTGATAATGAGCGCAATAGGCTTTGCAGATACGGCTGTTTATGACCTATTATTCTCCCACAAATCTAAAGGCAAAGATGGTAGACCAATAAATGGTATATCTGGATTAATAGAGTCTAATCTTAATGATACTTTTGATACGATCAATAATAAATTCAGTGAGTTAAAAGATAAGTTTACTAATTGGCTTGATAAGAGCAATATTGGTGACAAACTAAATGGTATAGTAAGAGATTTATTTGGTGTAGATGTAAGAGATAAGCTTAATAAAGGAAAACAGGCTATTCGCAATGGTGCCAGAACAGTTGGAAGATCTCTTAAAGGAGCTGCTAAAGCTCAGTTTAATGATCTTTATAATAACGTGAAAGCAACCATATCAGATATGAAAGGCGCTGTTGCTGATTCTGATACTAATGCTACTGGTGCTAAAAACGTTACCAAAGGTGGATTAACTTTTATATCCCCAGGCGAAGCGATTATTCCTGCTAATCTCAATCCTTGGAATCCTAACAGAGACAAAGTCAATGTAGATCAGCAGTATAGAAATGAACAGTCGATGAAGAGAAATCTTCTTAATAAATTTGGTAGTGAAAGAAATTCTATTACTATGGCTATTCCTTTCAATGCTGGTGGCACTTACAATACAACTGCACAGATTCTAATAGAGAATCTTTCTAATGCTGGTTTAACAAAAGAGGAGATTGAATCTCTTCTTAAGAATCAAAATAATAAATCCAAATTCAAAGCCGCTTGGTCTAGGCTTATGGTGAAGGATAAGAATAAAGCCAATAAGAAAGCTATAGATTCCGCAATAAGCGAATTGTATAAGACCATGTTTGTTGGCCATGGATCTGAAAAGAAAGATGCAATGGCTGTAAATAGAGATATGATTCGCCTTGCAGGAATAGTAGATAATAATGGCAAAGTTACCCTTGGAAACAAAGTAACAGATGAGGCCATGCAAAAATATGGATCACAAGAAGTTCTTGAATCCATGGATACTGTCGATCTTAATAGACGCAGAAAAGCTATGGCTAATCTTGGTACTAATATTGGTTCCAATGAACAGATAGACCAAGCTAAATTTAATAATAGAGAAGGAGTTATAACAGGAATTCGCCAATTTGCTAATCAGGCATTTGGAACAGATCCTGTTAGAGCTACTGGACTTGCTAAAGATTATTTGATGAAGAATAAGAAGGATGTTGCCAAAGGCTCTGTTGGTGGTGCACTATTATCAGCAGTATTTCCTCTTGGTGGTCCTCTTATGGGAGCAGTAGTTGGATCTGCTGTATCTCTTGTTTCTAAAAATGAATCAGTTCAGAAGTATCTCTTTGGAGATATGGTTGAAGATGAGAACGGTAAGAAGAAAAGATCTGGAGGATTGATATCCAGAAAGGTTATGGATATCTTTAACAAGTATGCTCCAGATGCTAAGAAATATGGTACCACTGGTGCTATTGCTGGTTTACTTACACCATTTGGGCCTCTTGGAGGTGCAATGATTGGTGTAGGTGCATCCATTCTCAAGAACAATTCAGCATTAAACTCCTTTATGTTTGGTGATGATGGTGGATTACTGAATAAAGATAGAAAAGCTAAGATAAGAAAAGCACTTCCACGTATGGGTGCTGCTATGCTTGGTACACTCTTCCTTGGGCCATTTGGTCTCCTTGGTAATGCTGTTCTTGGCGCAGGTATTGGCCTTGTATCGACTACAGAATCTTTTAAGAGATTGATGCTTGGTGCTAAGGGCAGAGATGGCATTCGTCGTGGTGGTATAGCAGGTGCTATTAGACGCCAGATTGTAAAACCATTCCAGAAAACCATGAGAGAGATTAGAGATAATCTCGGGGATTGGTTTAAAGATAAGATTTTAACTCCTATTGGTAATGGATTGAAGCCAATTGGTAAAGTTGGTCTTTCCATGACTAAGAGAGGATTGAAATCTATATTTAGCCGCATCGGAAAAGGAGTAGGCTCTACTTTCCTTGGAAGAATGGTTAATGCTGGATTAAATAAGGTTAGACAAGCTGGTGGAGTTGGAAAGTTCCTCACCAGAAAACTTGGTGGAGGATTAGCAGAGAAAATTGCTAGTGGAGTAGAAGCTGTTGGTAATAAGGTTCAGATGTATGGCCTTAGACATGGTTATGATGACTTCACTAATGCTAAAGAGAGAGTAGAGCTGAGAAGGAAGAACGGAGTATATGATACTATCGGAGCTTCTGATGTTGCTCTCGCTAATATGAACGATTCGGATGTCATAGATACTTCTAGTGAGCTTAGTGCTTATCGTGCTATGACTTCCAAAGATCCAAATTCTGTTAAAGCAGAAATAGAGAATCAGAAGAAGAAAGAATTAAATTACTTTGATAATGATATAGAGAAAGTAGCAGATAACTTTGATGACGCTGTAATAGAGAATCGTATCATTAATATCGGTGATGCAATGAGAGATCTCATGCAAAGCGGATATTCTATGGAAGATGCTATCAAGAGTCAAAGAATTGCTAAGAAAATTGCTAATCTCGATAAGGGATTGAATGATGAGCAAAAGAAGCGCATAAAAGAACTAGGAATAGAAGAGAAGCTTAAAGACGCTTATCAGAAAGCATTCAAGAATATTGGGGATTATAACAATAGACTCGAAGAGTTGAAGAAACCTGGTAATCTTGATAATGCTAGAAATGCTCTTAAAGAGAAATATGGCTTAGATGGGCTTAGTGATGAAGAGTTTGACAAACTTATTCCTGCATTAGCTCGTAATGCCGAAATAGAGACTAAATCTAGAATACAAGCATATAGAGAAAAGATAGCTAAAGAAAAGGCAGAAGAAAAGAAAGAAGAGGGTGCAACCCCTTCTAATGCAGTATCTGAAGCTCAACAGAATAGTGGTAGTGGATCTGGTTCAGGAGAGTCTTCTAAAAAGAAAGATAATTCCGAGACAGTTGCTGCAACTAATGAAGTTAAAGAAGCGGTAGATACTTCTAATGAAAACCTTACTAAGATTCAATTAGAACTTCGAGCTCTTAGAGCTGTATTAACAGGAAAAGATGTTGATGTGAGCTCAATTCAATCTGCTCAAGATCTTAAGAATAGACTTAATCTTTCTGATAAAAGAACCCAGCATATGGCTGATTCTTTTGGAAATCAGTATGATGAGGCTAAAGAAGAAAGAGAGTATGATGAAGAGCAAGATCAAGCATGGAAAGATAAAAAGAAAGAATTAGAAGATAAAGGATTTGCCAGTGCTGTAGCTGCTAATGTTCTTGATATGCTTATCAAGTTTGGTAGTGGGGCACAAAGCGCATTAACAAAAGCTAATAATATTGCTGGTAGTGCCGCAGAGACAGTTGTTCGCCATACAGTTGGTGATGATGAAGCCCATGCAGTTGCTAAGGCTCATTATAAGGCTACTAATGCCGTTAAAGAAGCAGCAGGTTTAAAGACGTTTAATAAAGAAACATTCAAGGCTAATGATATAGCAAAAGATGAACTTGATCGGATAAGATCTCAAATGCCAACTGGATATGATAAAGATTCTGTTCCATCTTTTGATGAGTACCAGAGTTGGAGTGATATCGAGAAAGCTACTTTTGCCATCTGGTCTAGTGATAATGCTATTAAGAAATTTATAGCTAAAGCTCCTAATGTATATAGAGACTCTCTTGCAGAGGTTATATATAGTTGGAGAAAGAAGAAGGATAATGAGAGCAACTCAACTGATCTTGTTAAAGAAGACGTTGCTACTGCTGGAACTCATGCATTTGGATCTATTCTCTCTGGTCTTAAGACTGCTGGAAAGGCTTTCTTTACTCCAATTGCTAAAGCAAACGGATTATCTGGTCTTTTGGGCGGCGATGATAAGAAGAAAGATAGTGAAGAAGAAAAGCCAAAAGAAGAAGCTCCAGTTGCTGAGACTCAAGCAGCCGAATCTGCTGGTGCTATAAGTAATGCTATTGCTGCTGCCGCAATGTCTAATCAAGGTCAGGCATCTGGTGGTAATGTGCAAGGCGGGTTGAAGTCTAAGAACGGTGAGCAATCTTATGTGCAAACAGAAGATGGTATGCTCACATATGGTACTTCTCATGCTGATGGAAAGCCTATGCTTATCCATGATAAGAACAATGCGGAAGTAATGTCTAAGAGAGCTCATAGATTAGAGCTACAAGAAAGATCTACAGCTGCTGTAGAAAAAATAGCTAATAAGATAGCAGCACCGGCTAAAAAGGGAGCTAAAAAGGCTAAAGGCGGATTATTAGATCTATTAAAAGATCTTGCTAATTTCCCTAAGACTCTCCTTAATTCTCTTATTCCAGGCCTTGGAAGTGGTTTATATGCAGTGATGGGATTAGTTGGAGGTAAAATGCTATCTCTTGCTAAGAGTGCTGGTTCTAAACTGCTTGGATACATTGGTAAGACTCTCGGTATTAAGAAGCTTGCTAAATTTGGTGAAAAAGGAATGGAAGAAGCTGCTGGTAAAGCAGCTGGAGAAGTTGCTAAAGAAGCAGCAGAAAAGGGAGCTGCTGGTGCTGCTGAAAAGACTGGTATTAAAGGTGCCGTTGGTACAGTAACTAAATATCTATCTAAGCTTGGTACTAAAGGAAAACTTCTTGCTGCTGCAGTTGCCGCATTTGTTGGAAAGAAAGGATATGATGCTATATCTGGAGATCAGAAAGGTCAGAAAGATATAGATCCAGAACTTGATCCTACTTCTACACGGCATCCAATGCAGGATGATAATGCTGACGATAATTATTCTGGTGCTAATGGTAAAAATGGTGGCAATGATAAAGAACCAAAAGAAGGTAGCACTCTTGCCAGCTTAGCTGGTTATTTTGGAGGAAGCTTACTTGGTAAGAAACTTATTAAGAAGCATCCAGTACTTGGTGCTATTGTTGGCGGAACCATCGGTGGAACTGTTGGTAATTCTGTTACTGGCGGAGATACCACTGTTGGTGGTGTTGCTAGTGATCTTGCCGTAAATACTGTATTAACTAAGCTCTTTAATAGAAAGAGCATAGCTAATGTAGATACAGCAGATGCTGGAACAAAAGTTGCTAATTCTAAGACTTATCTTAAAGATGCAGGGTCTAGGATTCTTAATAAGCTTGGCACTAAAGGAAAGATTGCAGCTGCTGCACTTGGTGGATTAGCTGCTATCTATGGTGGCAAGAAAGCATACAATTATTTCTCTAACGACAATACAGCTAAAAATGATAATGCCGCTGATAACTATTCTGGTGCTAATAGTGGAAAACAATCTGGTGCTAAACCAAGGGTTGTTAAGAAAGAAGATCTTACTCAAGAGCAATGGGATTATGTAAATAAATTCCCACCTGCTATGAGAGCACAAGCAGCTGCTGCTATTGCTAATAATAATAATGGAAATACTGGAGACAATGCTCCGGATAATCCATCTTCTGCTAGTGACAATACACAAGAGCCAAAAGAAGGTAGTACTCTTGCTACTTTAGGAGGATATCTTGGTGGTAGTTGGATAGGCAGAAAGCTGTTCAAGAAGCATCCTGCTATAGGAGCTATTCTTGGAGCTACTGCTGGTGGAACTATTGGTAATGCTGCTACTGGTGGAGATACTACTGCTGGTAGTATTGCTGGTGATCTTGCTACAAATACTGCTCTTCAAGCTGCTCCTAAAGCATTTAAATATGCTAAAGGCTTTGGATCTGCAGTTAAAGATTATGGTGGTAAAGCTGTAGATGCAATTAAAGATGTTGCCGGTAAGGGAGCAGAAGTAGTTGCTACAGTGAAAGACAAATTAGCTTCTATTGCTGATAAACTTTCTACTGTTATTCCTTCAGATAAGATGAAGGGTGTAAAAGCATTCTTCTCTAAAATAGTGGAGCATGTTTCCAATCCTAAAAATCTTGCTAAGGGATTAGCGAAACTTGGAAGACAAGGAGCAGCCGCTGTAGCTGGTGCCGGTTCATTTGGAATTGGTTATGCTGTAATGACCGCTGGATTTGCTATAAAAGATTTCTATGATGGATACAGCGATGCTGCTGAAATTCTTGGTGCTAAAGACGAAAGTAAAGTTACTACAGGCATGAAGATAGTATCTGGTATAGTTCATGCTGTAACAGGAGCTATTCCTATTATTGGACCATTCCTGCCTGCGGATGAATTGACCAAGATGGCTATAGACTTCTTAGGGCCTGTATTTGGATTCAGTACGAAAGACCTCCAAGATACTGGAGATGAAGATAAAGATAAATCTAATAATGAAAGCGAAGATAATAAAGGAAGCTTCATGGAAGATGCCACAAAAGTTGGTATTGGTGGAGCTGTTCTTAATAAATTAGGTATCGGTAAAGCTGTAAAAGGAGCTGTTAGCTCTATTGGTTCTGCTGTAAAGACTGGAGCTAAATATGGTTTAGCTGGAGTTGTAGCTGCAGGTGCATTTGGAGTTGGAACATTAATTGGCTCTAAAATTGCTGAAGCAGCAACACCAGATAAAGGTTCTAATGATAAAGTAATAGCGCAGGCTCTGTCTGGCCATATGGCAGTTGCAATTACAGAAGTAGCTAGAGTTATTCAGTCCTATATACCTGCAAGTGCATATACCGCTCTTGTTGGGCCATTTGCATCTAATCTGTCTAATGAAGTATCTAATTCTTCTAAGTTTGAGAATAAAATCAAAGAAATGAGCTCCAATGATCAGGATGGAGATATAGTAGCCAAACTGACCTCTATGAAGGCAGATCCATCTGCTGCTTCTTCTGCGTATATAACAGGATCTAATTCCTCTGCAGAACTGTTTGATCTTCCTGCTGGTACTGCTACAGAACCTGTAAAGATTCTCGGTGGTATAATATCTGCAGTTATAAGTGGAATTCCGTTTGTTACGCAATTCCTTTCTGATAAAGAGATTATTGGTGTAGCTCTTACTAATATAGGACCAGCTATTGGATTGGATCAACAGACTTTGGATAAACTGCAGAAGTCTTCTAAAGCTGTTGTAAAACAATCTGAAAATAAGGCTAAGAAGAATGACTTCACTCCTGGTGGAGATTCTTTTAGCAAGCAACTCCTTGCTTCTACAAAGTCAATGTTCTCTACTGTGCTTAATACAGCTGGTGGAGTTGCATCTAATATTGTAGATAAAGCAAAATCTCTTGCAGATGCTGCTGCTTCTGGAGCTAGCTCTGCGATGAGCTGGGTAGCTAAGCAAGCTGGCAGTGCTTGGGATACTATCAAAGGCGCTGCATCTTCTGGTGCTAATGCTATCGCTAATGTTGCTTCTAGTGCTTATGATAAAGCTAAGTCTTTTGGTAATGCTGCACTAAATGGAGTTAAAGGCGCTGCTTCTTGGGTAGCTGATAAAGCTAGTTCTATTGGCAATGGTATTGCCGATACAGCATCTAGTGTAGTAAGTGGAGTTAAGAACTTCTTTAGCTTTGGTGGTAGCCGTTATGGTAGAGGAGAAGAATTAGAAGATCTTCAGGATACCCAGGGATACAAGATTCCAGAGTATAACAAGATCAAAGATGATGATTCTCTTATCGTAAAGAAAGCTAAGCACGAAGCCCAAATGAAGGGAATGGCTGATTGGAGAAAAGCTAATGGAACGGATAGTGGTAATGTAGTTGGTACAGATACCACAAACTTCTATTCTCAGCTTGATCCACGCTTTGATATGCCATTCAACTCCTCTTCAGATACTATCAATCAATCCATGAGAGATTCTGGTTGCGGTCCAGTATCTGCAGTCAATGCTCTCTCTTCTCTTGGTATTAATAGCAATCCTATGGATGCGGCTTCTTATGCATTGAATGGGTATAAAGAAACAGATGGTGGTACGCTGCCAGGATTCTTTAAATCTTATTTGAATAAGAATGGTGCAGATACCAAGAATTTATATAATCCAAACACAATAAAAGATTCTCTTCGTCAGGGCAATCCTGTAATCCTTATGGGCCAGGATGATCATGGAGAGAATGGATCTAATCCTTATGGTGAGAATCCTCACTATGTAACAGCTACTGGATTAGATAACAATGGAAATATAATAGTACAAGATCCAGAATCCTATACTCCAAATAAGGTATATAAAGCTAATGATGTTCTCAGTAAGTCTTCAATTGCTATTGGAGCTAAGAGACACGATGAATCTAGTTCTGCATCTCCAAAACACAGAACTTCCACAGTTTCAAATATTAAAGAACGCATTTCCAATATTCTCAGTAGATACTCCCATAGCGGAAGATCTAGATATGGTAGAGGAGCTTGGGATCCAAACAAGATGTGGGCACTTGCTAACTGGTGCAGTCAGCATTGCTCTATTCCTGCTGAGTTACTGTTTGCTCAATGGTATCACGAATCTGGTGCATTCTCATCAGCACTTGCTGTTGAAGATTGCAACTTTGGTGGTATGACGCAAGCTACTCCAGAAGGATCTGCTGGTAAACAGCCAGATGGCGGATTCTACTATATGCATTTTGACAGTCCAGAACAATGGGCTGAATACTACAGTGGATATATGCACAGAGAGGATAAACCTCCTATGTGCGATGGTTCCATTACTACGATAGAGCAATTTGGTAATGCTCTTAAATCCAATGGATATTTTGGAGCTGATCTTGGAGAATATAAGAGAGCTATGCAATCTGCACTTTCTCACATTCCATCTGGACAGCCTGATATGTCTCTTATAGACCAATCCAAGTTTGGTAAATACGATCCAGGTACTGGTAAACAAGTTGGGATGAATGGAAAATCTTCATCTAATGGAGCAAATGGAAATAGTAAAGGAAATAATGCATCTATGCAGATTTCTGAATACAATGCTTCCACCATTATGAATAACAAGATTACTCCATGGAATCCTATTAAACCTATTACCAACTCTTCTGGAAAAGTATCCACATTTGGTATGGGCAAAGGAAAGTCTAGTAAGTATTCACATCCTCCTATTGGTGGTATGAGTAAATTTGGAAAATCCAGATTAGCAAATACCATTAGAAGTGGGAGAAGTAAAATTAAACGTGCATTTGGCATGGGTAGTAGATCTATTTCTTCTAGATTGGCCAATTCTTTCGGTTCTTCTAGAGCTGTAAATAGAGTTTCTAATGCATTCGGAAGATCTAGATATGGTAGAGGAGCTGCAAGCTGTGAGGATATGTGGAACTATTGTACTACTACAATGGGCATGTCTAATCAGGCCGCTGCTGCATTACTTGGTAGCGTACAACAAGAATCCAGCTTTGATCCTACTGTAATTCAGGGTGGTGCTCATAGTGACGATGTTCCAGATAATGCTATCAATGATGGTGAAGGTGTAACAGGCTATGGTATTTGCCAATGGACTGGCTCTCGTGCAAAAGCCCTTAGAGATTTTGCACATTCTCAAGGAAAACAGGCTGGAGATTGGCAACTTCAGTTAGAGTTCTTTAAGAAAGAAGCTACTGACAGAGGCGAATGGGATAAACTGTTATCCGCTGGGAATCTTAGCGATGCTATGGCAGCAATGAAATCCTTTGAAGGATATGGAGAAGTTGGCAATAGAGAAGAGTACGCTAAGAAGATATTTGAGAATCAAGGAAAAGGAATTAATAATGGAAGCTCTGGTGGATCTAGTCCACAGAAGCAACAGAATAATAGCTTCTTTGGAGCATTATCATCTGCTGCTCAGGCTATAATGAGCGCCATCTCTCCATGGAATTCCGCTTCTGTTGATGGTGGAAATAATAAGGGTACAAATCCATCTTCTCCTTCTGGGAAGGTGAATGGTAAGTATCCTCCATCTGGTCAAGGCGAAGGACAGTTCGATATGAACGTTGTTACTTCCAATGGACCAGAGTCTCAAACAAATCTCACTAACGTTCGTGGTGACGTTAAAGCTGCTACTAACGATTTTGCTAAAGACTATATGAATCGCCACGGTAAGAAGTTAATGATTACCGGTGGAGCTGAAACATATGTACATGCTAATGGGCCATGGGGTCACCATTATGGATGGAAGCTTGATGTTGAAGATGATCTAAACGATGACGATATTAAAGAACTCCATGATATGGGTATAGCAGTAAACCATGAAGACCCTCCTCATTACGATCTTGATTTCTCTGGTCATGATACTAGAGATAAAGCTCTTGGTAGTGTAAGAGGAATCAGCAGTGCTGCTAATAGTGGAACTGGTAGAAGCAAATATGGATTGGGCAAAGCCATCATTGGTGGTGCTTTAAAATCTACATTTGGCAAATCAATATCCACTTTATCCAAGAAAGTATCTAATGCTCTTTCTAAATCTAAGTTTGGAAAGTCTAAATTAACACTTCTTCCTAAATTTGGTAAAGGAAACTGGATAGAAGATATTAAGCAAAAAGCTCTTGAAACTACAGGAGTTGATGTTGATAATCCTTCTGCTGTAATTTCTAATGCTAATAGTGATGATTCATCTGATTCTGATAGCTCTTCTAATGATGATTCTGATAGCTCTTCTAATGAAGATGGGGATAGCTCTTCTGAAGAAGAGAACAATGAGTCTAAACAAGAATCTAAACCAAAATCTGGGAGCAACGCTATTTCCAATTCTAGTGGGGCAACTCAGCAATCTGGAGGTAAATTTGGTTGGATAGTTGATATGGCTAAGAAAGTATCAGCTCCTATAGCTAAACTTACAAGTGGAATGATGAGCAGCATTACTAGTATGCTTGGTAATAACAAAGCTCTTAATAGTATTACACAAGATCTATTTGGTATTTCTGCGGCCCAGTTCTTTGGAACTCAGGCAGCTCAAAGTGGAAATAATAGTGGCGGAAATGTATCTCCTGGTAGTGGTAAGGGAGCTTCTGCAAATGGATCTGGCTCTAATCCAGATACTATTTCAGCATCTAATCCAGGTGTTGGGCAAGCTATTGCTGCTAACGCTAAGAAATATACTGAAGCCGATTCTACTTATTATTCCAATAAACGTCCACCTGATGGACCTGGTGGTGGTGCAGACTGCTCTGGATCTGCATGGTGGTGTGTAAATAATGCTGGTGTAACTGATTTCCCATGCTCCGATGCTACGGTAGAATTCAATTGGCTCAAAGAGAAAGGTTTAACTTTCAACAGTGGTAAAGCTATTCAATCTGGTGATCTGATGTTTACCTCTAAGGGCGGAACAGATCCAGATTCTATAGATCACGTTTGTGTAGTCATGGATTCAGATGGTAATGTAATGAACCTTGGTTCTGATACTCATAAGCAGCAGACTGGTGGTTCTTCTGCATACATTACTACTGCTGATAAAGTTGCTAGCTGGCATGGAACTGTAGTTGGTTATGGTAGACCAGCAGCTGCTGGATCTGGCTCTAGTGGTTCTGGAAGATCTAAATATGGTATGGGTAAATCTACTAACTCATTCACTGAGGAATTAGATAATACAAAGAGCCTTAAACAGGTCCCAAGACCAATAGGGGAAGATTTCCCACAGAAAGAACCAGTATTTGCTAATATAGACGATGCATCTGATGTAGTATCCAAATACGGCAAGGGTGGAATTTCAGACTTCTTCAAGAAGGCTAAAAATATCTACTCAAAAGCTAAAGGGTACTATGATAAATTTAAAGATTACAAGAAGAAATATGGTAATATCTTCCATCATAAGAAGAAGAATGAGAAAGACGATGTTCCTATTCTTACAACAGTATCTGTGGATGATATGCCAGATCAAAAGAGAGCATCTAATGCTATCTCTGAGAATACTACTGCTAATACCACAAAACAAGAAAAACTTGCAAAAGAAGTAGCTCCTAATGGTGAGCACTATACGGAGAATGACATTCTCTATTTAACCAATCATGGTTATACTAGAAAAGATGCCATAAACTTGCTCTCCAAAGATCCAAAGTATACTAATAAGATGGAAAGGGGAGTAAAAGGATACGCCGATGAAGTCGGTCCTAATGGTGAGCATTATTCGAACAATGATATCAAGTATCTAACGAATAATGGATACACTAGAGAGGATGCTATCAAACTACTTTCTACTTCTGATAAATATACCAAGGATTCTAATGCTATTTCTGAAGAGAAAAATAAGAAAGAACTTCCTAAGGACTTCAGTCCAGTTCAATATGATGCTAATGGTAATATTATCTCCAAGGATTACACTCCTTCTAGTGATATAACTATAACATCATCTGATACTAATAGTGAAGCTGATAAGAAACGGACTGCTCAAGTTTGGTCTAGACTTGCCGCTCGTTATAAAGAATCTGATTCTGATAAAGATTTGCAAGCTACTATATCAAAGAACTTGAACGCAGTAGAACAGTCTAGAAAGAATAAGAAGAGAAAATCTAATGCAGAAACTCAAGAGACAGGTCCTAATGGTCGCCATTATCAACTTAATGATATTAAATATCTTATGAATAATGGGTATACCAGAGAAGCTGCTATCAAACTACTTTCTACTTCTGATAAGTATACCAAGAAATCTAATGCTATTTCTTCTATAACTGCTAAATACAATCCTAGCACAGAAACTCAAGAGACAGGTCCTAATGGTCGCCATTATCAACTTAACGATATCAAATATCTTATGAATAATGGGTACACTAGAGAAGCTGCTATCCAGTTACTGTCTAAGGATGAGCATTATACTGATAAGAAATATGCTAATAAGGAAACAGAACGACCTCTTACTGAAGAGGAGAAAGCTGCTATTAAGGCAGATGAAGAACGTAAGAAAGCTGAATTCTTTGCTAAAAATGGTACCTATAACGCTGGAATTGGTGGATCTGATATTTCTGCTGATGTGAATGCTAGGGTATCTGAGGCTATGGCCAAAGATTCTGCAACTGCAGATCCATTCGCTAATAGAAGAAATAAGAGAAAACGTAATTTCATTGATAAGGGATTATTCTGGCTTCAGGATAAACTTGGCGTAGATCTTGGAATGAGGAATGAGGACTTTGCTCCTACTAAATCTGAAGAGATCGCATATAAGAAACAACTTGAAGCTGAGAAAGCAAAGATTAAGCCATCTAATTCTATAGCTGCACTTAATCCTACAGAATCTAATCAGAAGATCGAGACCAAATCCAGTATTCCAGCTATCCAGCCAAGAAATACTGATGGGATGAAATACGATAATCTTGGTAATATTGTTGCAGATGGATTTGAAATCCCTGAATACAACAAGATTACCAAAGATGACGATATTGTTGTCACTAGAGCTAAGAAAGCAGCTCAGAAGAAAGCTTATGACAAGTGGAAAGCTGAGCAAGACAATAAAAAGAAGAAGAAAGATGTAGATACCAAGAAGCCATCTAATTCTATATCTGCACTTAATTCTACTGAATCTAATCAGAAAATTGAGACTAAATCCAGTATTCCGGCTATTCAGCCTAGAAATACTGATGGGATGCATTATGATGATCTTGGTAATATTGTTGCAGATGGTTTCACCATCCCAGAGTATAACAAGATCACCAAAGATGACGATATTGTTGTCACTAGAGCTAAGAAAGCTGCACAGAAGAAAGCTTACGATGAGTGGAAGAGCAAAAAGCAAGCTTCCAATTCTATTGCTGCTGTGCAAAAAGACGATAATAAGACTAAGACTACAGATATTATTAATATCGAGCCTAAGAAGAATGAGATAAAATATGATGATCTTGGCAATATTGTTGTAGATAGATTTGAAATCCCAGAGTACAACAAGATTACTAAAGACGATGACATTACTGTTGTTAAAGCTAAGAAAGAAGCTCAGAAGAAAGCTTATGATAAGTGGAAAGCTGAGCAGGATAAGAATAAGAAAGATACCAATACTAAGAAACCATCTAATTCCATTAAAGAACAGCAAGAATCTGCTGGAAAAGATAAGCGCAATGCTCTCTTCCAAGAAGTTGCTGATACTATTAAAGAAGCTTTCGGAGTTGATATTACCGATACTATTGGTAATAAGAAACAAAAGAAAGATGAGAAGACCACTTCGATAGCGGCTTCCTCTGTAGATACTAATGCTTCTTCGGCTACTGTAACAAAAGATGGTACAATCAAATATGATGATCTTGGAAATATTATCGAAGATGGTTTCACCATCCCAGAGTATAACAAGATCACCAAAGATGATGACCTTACTGTTGTTAAAGCCAAGAAAGCTGCACAGAGAAAAGCTTACGATGAGTGGAAAGCTAGTAAGCAAGAAGAGAAGAAACCAACTAATGCTATTTCTGATAAGGATGCTTCTAAGAAGGTTGCAGAAACTGGAAAGAAAGCAACCAAACTGCAGAATTCTAAATATATTGGTTTCGCTGATGAAGTAGCTCCAAATGGAGAACACTATACCAATAATGATATTGGATACCTTGTTGATCATGGCTATACCAGGGAAGCAGCTATTGATCTTCTCTCTAAAGATCCAAAATATGCTAGTAAAAAGAAAGCAGAAGAAGCAAAGAAAGAACCCGCTGATAGTACCAACAATACTACCACAAATTCTGGAACTGCTGCAGCTGCTACTGAAACAAAAACTCTTGCTAATCCAACAGATAAGATTGATACTCTTATTGAGGAGCAGAAGAAAACTAATGAACTTCTTTCTGGAATCTTCCAGTTCATGCAGTCTGCTATGAGTAATTACTCTAAAGCACAAGCTTCTACTGAAGAGCCAAAGAGAAATGTTAATACTGGTACTAAAGAGAATGCTACTACTACTAGCGTTAGAGCTTCCCTGTCTGCTGCTGGTGGTGGAAGTAAGAATGGTATTGGAGATCTTTCTGGTGTTGCCAATAGAGATCCTTCTGATATCTTTAATATTATTCGTGCTATGAACTATACTGTCGATAGATGACACTAAATTGGGATGGCTCATTATGGGCCATCCCAAACATTTTGGTAATATTAAAACGTATACAGAAGAAGGGGTTGTAAAAATGAAGTATGTATTACTAGAGAATACTGTTGCTAGAGCAGATCATGCTCCTACTTCTCCAATAGTTAATGCTTATAAGAAAAATACTCTTCTCGAAGTAGTTACTGCTGATAGTGGATGGATAGAAACCATAGATAAATTTTGGATTCATGTATCAGATAAAGTTGTTAGATTAGAAAAATGGCTACGAGATAATAGAGGGCCTATTGTTTATGATCCAAGATTTAAAACAATAAGAGCTCTTGGTATGAGACCAGTATTAGATGGAGAAAAAATAGTAGGATCTGTAATAAAGATACATAGCAGTTCGGCAGAAGACCCAACTACTGGAAATACAATTTATACAGGATATCAAAAAGCAGAAATACCTCTTGCAGTAACTGGAGTTACAGAAGAAGGATATTTAAAAGTAACCGATCCATCTAATGACAGCTCTTTCTATGTATCTCCTGGAGATGTGCAGCAGTATGATCAATCTAATGATAAATGGACTGATGTATCCGCTTCCGCTGTTCAAAATGAAGCGCAAAAGGTATCTTTGTCTAATACATTAGATGAGACAGCTGAAGAAATATCAGGCAACTGGAGCACATTTGATGATATGGTTAGTAGTATGGGTACTAAAAATATGAGATCTGTATTTGGTATGCCATACCAGTTTCTTCCGCAAGTAGATCAAAGAATAGATGGATCAGATAATCCTGGTTCTTTTGGTAGAAAATTTGCACAAAAGATTGTATCAAGAATGCCTATATTGATATTACAGGCTGGTATCCCAGAATTCATGAAAGGGTATACCGATGAACAAAAGAAGAGCCTATCTGATAGATTATCTGAATTTGGGTCAGAATTAACAGATGGAAAAGATATAGAGGGAATGATAACCTCGGCTGGTAGATACTATACACTGAAAGTACAGCCAAAGCAATATTTCAATGTAGTTAATAAGCAATGCTGGGCAATGGCTAATTTATTGGGATTGGCCAATGTGAAAATAGATGTTGGAGGGCAATCTTCTGGCGGAGCTGTTCCTTTAGGACAGGTAAATTGGTGGGAAGTAACGAATTCACTTTCTGATACTTTTGGCTACTATTCTGGAGCAGTTTCATTCTATGTAAATGCTGAACCCCAAGTATCAGAATCATTCAATAACGGAACTACCCAATCCCAATTGGCTGCTAAGATGAATGAGATTGGTAGAGCTGGAACAGAATTACAATTTCTTATGGGAGGAGCTAGTAATCTTACAGGAATAGATGCATCTTCTATGACTAAAACTGATTCTAAATCCATAACAGAAGGTAAAACTACTGGAGGAGTTATAGATTCCATAATTGGAAATATTCAAACTCTTCTCTCTGGTGGTAGAATGATGTTTCCAGAGATTTGGTCAGATTCTCAGTTAATGAGATCTTTTACAGTCACTATTAAACTGGACACTCCTGATTGTGATGCTTTGTCTATATACTTGAATATATTAGTCCCATTAGCACATATTCTTGGATTTGTCGCACCAAGATCTGTTGGTTATAATAACTATATATCTCCTTTCTTAGTAAGAGCTTATTTCAAATCCATGTTTCATATTGATATGGGAATTATTACCGATTGCCAAATACAGAAAGGTGATGCTGGTTCATGGAACCAGGCAGGTTTGCCAAATCAAGTTACTGTAACTCTCACTATTAAAGATCTTTATGACGTTATGAGCGTAGCATTGAATAACGATAAAAGTACATTGGTTTCTAATCCAGCTCAATTGGATTATCTTGCTAATCTTTGTGGAATAAATATAGCAACTCCTTCTATTGCTCGGTCTTTCTCATTATGGATGGCTATGAATGGTAAAGCAAATCTCAAATCTGGATTTTTAAATTCTATTCGTGGAGGTTTAACCTCTATTTATTCTAAGTGGTATAATCTCACCACTACATCTAGAGCTGATTATACAATGTGATTGATTTTTAATTTATCTATTACCTAATAATAACACTTTGGGAAAGAAGGTGCCATTATTAAAACTAGAAAGCAAAAAGCCAAACTTTACGAAGAAAAGTACTCCGATATCCCAAGAGATTATCAGACTAGATTGGATTGGATGTATGATAAATATCATATGACAATTCCAAAAGCTACCAAAGTGCTATCTCTTAGAGATAAGATACTTTCTACTATCCATTTTGGAGAGGAAATTTATGTGGTTCTTTACGAAGAACCAGAAGGAACTCCTCGTCCAAGAGCAAGGTTTATTAATAAAACAAATCTGGCCCAATCAGCAAAAAAGTATCCAGGATTTATACAAGTTTATTCTATTACTGGTAAGAGTGATAGAGATTTTATGCATAAACTTATTTCTGAAAATGATTTCGCTAGATTAAATGGAATGCTTATTTATACTCCTTGCTGTGTGGATTATTCTGTATATTTAAAAACACCTTCTTCTTTCAATTCCATAGATACCTATTTAGCAGAATTAGGATGTATAAGGCCAATATGCAAACCTGATTTTGATAATATGGAAAAGAAATATGCAGATATGTATAATGGTAATATTTGGGCAGATGATTCCCTTGTTATAGAGGCATCTATACACAAATATTATTCCATTCTTCCAAGAGTGGAAATAAGATTGTCGTTTTTAAATATGCTGTATAACAAAGCCCAGTATAAGTCCATGGCAAAAAAGCTGCAAAGAGATGATATCGAATACTTTGATCAAAACAAGTAAGGAGATATCATATTATGCCAATAATGGAACAAATGAAACAAGATCTTATGCTATCCCATTCTATAAAAGAGAAATTAATCAAAGGTGGAGTTTGGACTACTAAAAACATAGCAGAATCTTTGAAAACAAATTGCCCTTTTGTAGAAGAGGTGAAATGCAATGACAAATCTAATTGCATCACTGCTACGATGAATAAAGAGTTTCTTTATTTAACCAATACTCTAAATACAGAATGCTATAACAGTATATCAGAATCAGTGAAGAAGGTTTTCTGTGATAATGATGCTACTGTTAAAAATACTCTAACTGATAATGAATATAAGCATTGCATTAATAACAAGAAAAGTATGGATATTATGTATGATATCTCTAATACTGGTAAGAACGTTGTTATTATGCACATTTGATTAAATTGATAATTTCCTAGGGATTCGATATTTTCTGGTGGTTTTCGTTTTGCTGACAACCCTAGGTTATTATAACCGCTGAATGGAAAATGCGGTATAAAAATATTGGAACCATCTCTGTGGATAGAAACCTATCTGAAAAGTGGTAGGATCACCACACCGAATCCTAGGGCCTCTGATACGGATGAGACCATGCTTGAAGTTGTCCATATATTCTATATGGAGGCTAAAACGTATCTGTAAAGCTAGGTCGTCAAGGAAAAGACGCTAAAACCAATTATTATGCGAGAGTGGTGGAATTGGAAGACACAGGGGACTTAAAATCCCCCGATAGAAATATCATACGAGTTCAAGTCTCGTCTCTCGCACCAAATTGTTAATATTTGTTGATTTTGCTCATATACACACTCCTACCCATTACCGTGGGTAGGAGTACTCGTGTGTGGTTTATATAGTGAATTTACTGGGTTACAAAGGCGTAACTATACCGAAAATGGTGCATTTTTGCCATGTTAAAACAATGAATAATTGCATATTATAAAGGTGAAAGGAGGAAAAACCAATGTCTAGGAAAAGGCGTAAACCCCCCTCAAAAAATGGGGAAGACCCTATAGGGGTTGCAAATATTCCGGAATTAGTTCCGGAAGAAAAAACTATCCAAAATGTGTCATTGGCATCAGAAGATGACGAGGAAGGAGTAATGACTATGGCTACTACGAATGCCCAGGCTGTTATTCAGCTTGGGGCAGACCAGAAGTATCATGCATATGATACAACTGGAAAAGATTTGGGTATCGTGCAGTTCACAACGGCTGCACAGCAGCAGACTGCTAACAGTGGCGAGCAGTCTGTTATGGACAAAACAGCCACTGTGCAATTGACGGATGATCAGGTTGAAAAGATTATGGAGGAAATGAAAATGGATCAGAACAAGGAAATCGACTGGAAGGGTATGGCAATTACGGCGGCAAAAGGTGCAGCATGCGCAGCCGCAGGCGTGGCGGTGTACAAAGTCTTCTTCGAAGACAAACCAGCCGCTACCGACAACTTCGCCAACAATGTCGAGGCATTGATGGAGGGCGATTCCTCCTTCGGCATTGAGGACGCAAAGTTTTGATCAAGCGTCCGTGCCAATTTTAAAGGGAAGACCCAATTGGGTCTTCCCTATTTTTTTTTTGATTTAGCCAAGAGAATTAGATATTGTGATAAAATCGTTGCTTGGATTGTTATCGTCATCATCATTTGGATTCTGGTCTTTTTCCTTTGGTACTTTCTTCTCACCTGCAGGATCAAGAGTATCAACAATATCGATGTTTTCAATACTATCTCTCATATTATCAAGAGTATCCTTGATATACTGCTCATTAGCTTCCACTAATCCAAGAGTATTGAGAGCTTCCATGAATGTATAAAGAACTTCTACGTCTCCCTGGAGTTTGTTGAAGTCGATCTTATTAGTAGTATGATTTGTATATGATTCTGTCATCGGTTTGATTAGATGAACAGACTCTGTTACAATACGCATCATCTGACCAAATACATTCGTAGGAGCGCTGAAGAGTTTATTCTCCTGAATCTTAGCCATACGAACAGCTTCCTGTTGCAATTCAGGATCCCCATCAGCCATCTCTACTTTCTCTTTAGCAGCATCATAGATATTCTTAATAGCTGATTTATTTTTTCTATTCTCATCGATAAAATCATCAGTAGCGTCTTTCACTCTATCCATTATCTTATCGATATAGCTATCAGGAATTACTCCCTTGGCGTTATTGATGAAATCATTTATCTTATCATTCTCAATGGTATAAGCATCTTCATCACTAAGTCCTTCTTTCTTTTTCTCTTCGGCATTAGCGATGATATTATCGGCTGCTTCTGTGATATAACTAGCAATTTCATTGAGATAGATATTGCCAGATTCCATTGTATCGAGAATTCCGTAAATATCATTTTCATTGATATAATCTACGATAGCATTAGCAAGAACTTCTCTTTGATGAGAATTCATCATTGATTGCTCTTGAATAGGATCAAATACCACATTCTCCAAGAAATGGAACATGAGTTCTTTATGTACTTCATCTTTAAAGCTCATAAAGCGTGTAGCATCTTCTCTTAACTGATTCTGCTTGGAAATGCTATCAAAGAAATGAGAATTCATGAGTTCTTGATCTGGATATAGATCAATCATATCTTTTTTTCTGTTTTCGGCAGCTTCTGCTTCATGAATAGATTTCAAATACTCATTTACAGCTTCTGCATTGGACTTAGTGCGTCCTTTCATCACAAAAGACATTTGCCACCCTCCTTATTAGAATAATGGACCTTCAGCATCTGTAGGATTCGTATTGACACTGTCTAGCCTATATTTTTTCGTATCGGCCTTTATTTCTCTGCTGGCTTTCGTATCAGAGCTCTTGGCGTCAATAGCGATCTTATCTGCTACTTTGTGGAACATACTTGCTATTGCAAGCTGTCTCTTAATGACTTTATCTTTATTTCCAACAGTAGCAATGTAGTCATTGTCTTTGAGTTCTTGTGCATTCATCTCAAGCAGGTTAGACTGAATATCAAGATACGTAGACATTCTCTCTCTACTAGCATAGAAGAAGTATACAAGATCTCTAAGGAATCCAATAATGGAGGAAGCAAATATAGCAATTACTATAGCACCGGTAACACCAATAGCAATTGTTTCGATAAGGTTCTTGGATCTGTTCTTGATGAGAGGACGAAGAACCTTATCAATGTCACCACTAGCACAGGATTCATTGAACTTGAACAGAGACTGATAAAGAATATGATCCTTTGCCTTGCTAACACCAGTCTTATCTACCACTATCTGGAGAGTATCTCTTCTAGGAGTCTTGATAAACTCTATTGTCACAGCTATCATATAAGAAATGCTCTGTACGATAGCAAGGGCAATAGTCTCATAAATCATCTTACCGGCTTCTATATTTCCAGCATAGCAAGCAATAAATAGATCTCTATTATTCTCCAAATTGCTCAATGCATGTTCTATCTCATCTATTGGAGCTGTATCCTCTTTGTATTGTACAAAGATATCATGCATGCATTCAATGCAATCACGAACTTGTTTATATTTGCTGAATTTATAGATATTACCTCTAGACTGTGGGATATCTCCGAAATCTATATCATCAACTTTACCAACAACCATTTCGTATAGTTTATTGGTAAGGGAGAGAAGGACAGAATTTTCCTCAGCTTCATCAAGATTACGCATACCCTCTAAAGTATCCATATCTGTGAAATCCATATTCTCATATATGATCTTTTCTCTCATATCTTTGATTCTAAGAGGAAGTCTATCGTAATTGAATTCTTCTTTCATAGATTTTGGAAGATTTTTCACAGAATTAGAAGAGGTCTCATTAAGCTTTCCCTCTCCAACATTTACTCTACCTCTAGGAGGTGTAGGAGCAGAATTTGCAGTAGTATTATTACCAGTATTAGGAGTACTAGCATTAGGAGTATTATTATTTGCTGAATTTACTCCATTAGAACTGCTATCAGCATTAGATCCAACAGAAGGAGAAGATTGAGTTGGAGTAACAGTATTTTCCAAGAATGCACTTGGATCAGTAAATCTTGAAAACATTCTTCTTACCTTCCTTTCGATATAAGGTTGATTACCTTTTTATACATGGAGCCAGATTCTTCTCTCTCTAAGCTCATGAATGATAGAGTTTCAAAGTTCTTGCTTCCATCATCATAAAGCATATCAACCCTCTCAGACACATTATCTACGATAAATGCTGCCATGAGATTATACCCACGCATAATGGCAAGAAGAGTACCAGGTTTCATGATATCGATACGATGATTTCTCTTAATTACTTCTGCCTCTTCCTTAGAGATGATAACAGATGTAATTGCTGCAAATTCAGCCTGTTTAAGGTTAGAAGCCTTAGCGAGCTTTAATCTATTTGCTCTAAGTTCAAGCAACTTCCACAGCTTATTACTAGAACCCTTACCGGATTTAGCAACAGCATCCACTTTTGCTCTCTTTACAGCAAAGAGGAAATCTTTGAAGAAGGAAATCTCTCTAGTAGTAGCTCTAATGAAGTTGAATAGCCCCTTGTTATCATCATTCTTCAGGATGAATCTATTGATAAGATCCTCTGAATGAACGTAGTGGATAACAGCCTTAACTCCGATTACACATACACTATTAATAGTTCTACCCTGTGCATTCTCGTGTACAAAGTTTACTACCATAAGAGAAGGCATAGCTTCATTTGCTTTCTTGATATCGAGCTGAATTTGTCTCTTATTCTCGAAATCAACCATAGATTTTAAATCAGCTGGATTATCCTGTGCATATGAAGCATAATCAAACCTATCACCAACTCTAAATGAACCACCACGCTCATCTTGACCAGGCATATAAAGCTGTGTATTAGGCCCAAAATCTCTAGGATCTGTTTCTGATGCTCTAAACCAACCAATTGGTGTATTAGAATCATCAGCATATACGTCGTAGATCTCTCTATTATTGCCTCTATCTGTAGTACGCAGTCTATATCTGAGGTTTCTCATATTTCTAGAAACTCCACCATTTATCGTTTGATGGGCTTCGTCAAAACTATGAACCCTAGTAACTGTGGTACCATTAATAGAATCAGAAACAGAGTACTCGTTAATAGAAACTGAATTCGTATCATATTTAGGCACGTCGAAACAATTTCTCTTGCAGTCTTCTGTGATGGCTTCGATAATGTCTTGTGCAATTATCGGCTCAGTACCTTCTCTAACATATTGAGAGCTAAAATCGAGAATATCATCGATATCAGTACCACTGATATCTAAACTTGAGCTTATATTATTATGGAACTGTTTTAGATAATCTGTTGCACTTTGAACGTTTGTGATTTGATTGGCAGCAAAAAGCATATGTAGCATACCAACTGCTTTTCTTTCCACCGCTTTAGAAATCATTACAGCTGTATCCACAGCAGTAGCCTCTGTAACAATAACAGGGAAAGTTGCAGTTAAAGCAGTTGAAGATTTGGCAATATTACCAGAAACAATCTGGTTTAATTTCTTACCATTCATTCTGTCTGTAACCCCATTAGCAATCTTGGAAATGGAGTCTTTGTCTTTAAGAACGAAATCTGCGACTGCACCAAGAATGCTAGTAAGAGGGCCTGCTGCTTCATGCAATGTGTATGTGTTACGTTGTATCACGCTGCTTACCTCCTATTTATAAGTAAATTTACATCAATGTCATAGGGCACCTTTCTGAAATAAGCGAGTAAAGTCAAATTGGGGCACATCCTAGTAAGTTTTCAGTCAAGGAGTTGATATAATGGCCAATACAGATACACAACAATTTAAAGGAGTGTATGTTGAAGATTACTTTAGTGGGAATGAAGATCGAAATAAATTATATACCGAAACTAAAGATGAACTAAATAGATCTAGCAGTCTATTAGCAAAAACAATGAGAGCTAATGGCATATATGCTAAAAGTGATATGGACTATAATAACTCTTTTTATCGCATGAAGAGAATAGATCCATATTACATGGTAGAAGGAGCAACAGAGATGTTGTTCTTTGTAAAACCAGATCTTAATATAGTAGATTCTAGTGGTAACCTCATAAACTTTAATTACACATATACAGATGGATCTCCTAATGGCTCATATGATACTATGGCAGCAAATGCTGGTACTGCCAATATTCCATATTTTAGATGGCTTAAAGATGCAGGATATACAGATAGTGTATTTAAAAATCTCTCATATAGAGCTAGTAGCTGTCCATTTATGAGAATTCTCACTAATAGAAAAAGCTCCAATATGGATATTCCAGATATAGTAGCGGATGAAATGGAATCAGCACAGAATCTATATGGAACAAGAATATATTATCCTAAATCTTCTATGAAGTCTGATGAGGATGCAGAATTCTCAATAGAATTTGAAGATACGCAATTTCTAGAAATCTATAATCTGTTTAAAGCATATGATATGTATAGACAGTTTAAATGGATGGGAATGATCGCTCCAGAATCTAAATATACTCAGTATAAGATTCTTCATGATCATATGGGTATATTTAAATTTCTTATAGATAATGATGGAGAAACATTGTTGTATTGGGCATATGCAACAGGAGTATATCCAAAATCCATATCTAGATCTTCTCTTAGTGAGATACAAGATAAAGGATCTTTAAGAATAACAGTAACGTTCAAATTGTCTGGGTGGTTTTCCGATATGGAGCCAAATATATTGGCGCATTTTGACCATCTTGTAGATACATATACTGGAAGAAATATAAAAGAAATACCTATATGGGATGATGATATTCAGGCTGTTGATGGTTCAAATATAGATGCTTTTTATATCTCTAGAGATCCAGCAACTCCTCATTCTACTTCAGATTCATATAAGAGATATCTCATAAAAGGTTATTCTGTGTAATGGGAGGCAAAGATTACAATGGCAACAACTGATACCAGTACGCCTACTACATATAAACTTTCTACGGATATTTTCAGTATATCAGAATACGTAGAATCTATAAAAAAGAAATACATAGATATTCCAGAAGATACATTGTATCTTGGAGTTTATGGTTTTCTTTCAAACATGTTTTCCAATATTATTCAAAATACAGCTGTTATGGCATCTGAATATTCTATGGAAGCTATTCCAACAAGAGCTAAGTTTGAGAGAAATATAATTGCCCATGCTTTATCTTTGGGAATAAACAAAATCTTTGCTACACCAGCAGAAATAGATGTAGTATTGAGCTTTCCAGAAACAGCTCTATTGGAGAATATGACAGATGGAAAGTTTGTTCTTGATAAGGAATATATCTATAGTATAGGCGATGACCAAAGATATCCTTATCATATAGACTATGATATCGTTATTAGAAGAGACAAACTTCCTAATGGTAAATATGTGTATTCTGCCAAATATGATATAGATAATAAGAATATGGCATCTGATATAACCAATCCATATCTTCCAGCTCTTGGTGTAGTAAATATGGACGGGGACTCTCTCATTTCTCTCCATACTGTTATTAGACAGCTGAACCATTCTGTTATCTATAAGAATATAACAGTTACTAATCCATTAGAGAATAAGGTCATAAACTTCTCCTTTGAAGATCAATTAGCATACTTTTACGTAGAAGTAGTAGAAGGAGATACGACTCATTATCTCAAACCTATCTATGATGGATTGTATGATTACACTTCTGATCAAGAGTTTATAAACTACATGTTCTTAGATGAATCCAATATTCGTCTTACATTCAATAGAGATTCATATCAGCCTAGATCGAATGCTGAAGTAACTATCCATGTATTTACAACTCTTGGAGAAGAATGTAACTTTAAACTCTCTAACTATGAGTTAGTAAAACCTCTCACATCAGAAAGATTTACATACAACTCCATGTATGTTGTGCTGCAAACTTTATCAGACTCGGAATATGGTACAAACAAACTGTCTGTAGAAGATTTGAAACAAGTTATTCCTAGAGAAGCTTTATCTAGAGGATCCGTAACTACATATACAGATCTGAATAACGTATTCAACTCAATTCAGACAGATGATTGCAAGTTGTACTTCCTTGAAAGAGTGCACAATCAGGTAGAAAGGCTGTACTATTCTTATATTCTTCTTAAAGATGGTAACAATATAGTTCCCACAAATACGATAACAGCAAAAGTTCCTAGATCTACATTTGATGATATAAGCAAATATGCTTTCACTATAAAACCAGGAACCGCGTTCTATCTTGATCCAGATACAGGATCTTGCACATCTATTGCAAATCCTACTGAAAAAGAGATTCAGAATTATGATAGAGATGGATTCCTGTATATGAACCCATATCTTATCACTGTAAACAAGTCTCCATTCTATGTGGCATATTATATGACTCTCATGAACTACACTAAGGAATTGTTTTATGAGTATACAAACGAAGAATCTGTACTACAGTTCATTACACTTTCATACCACGCCCAAAGAGACTTTTATACAGATCCAGAAACATTCAAGATCACTATAACAGCCACTCAGAATATTGATACCGATTTCGATATGGTAACATATGCAGATGATGGTACTATTAGCGAATGCAAGTTATCTATGTATGCTGTTCTTTATACCACTGATGCAAATGATAAAGATGTAGAAATGCCAGTTAGATTCCTTAAAGGAGAATTGCTGGATTTTGATGATAGTGAATATACTTACACATTCCAGCTCAGTATTGGCATGAATGATATAATCTCTCGTACTGGTACCTACATGGGGACTACATCTGGATTGTATGCTGTAAAGACTGGTAAAGAGACAGCTATGCCATTACCGCCAAATCTTAGAATGAGAGTATTCTATCTTGCTAAGATGGATACAGCTCCTAAAGGAAGATTCTATGGTGATAAAGAGAAACAGAATCTTGATGATCTTATTCCTGGATTGGAAAAGTATACATTGACTAATGTATATGGAACTGGTGATACTGGAGTAGATTTCTATTACGACTATTCTGATATCTGCAATTCATATATAGAATTGAATCCGATAGATGATTCCACAGTAAATTTTGACTTCAATATCTATAAGATCCCTGTAGTTAAATATACGTATCTTAACACAGAAGAGAGATTCAGAAAACTGTTTAAGCTTATAGATAGGAGAAGAAGATACATCCAATCTATACTATTATTGCTTGAAGATTCATTTGGAGTTGATTACAAGTACTTTAATACATATGGGCCATCTCTTATGTACAATATCGATAATGAGACCAATATTGATAGAATCAATCTGTCTCTCACATTCGAGGTCAAATTCCAGGTTGCTAGTGAGAAGTCTTATATTACGGCTATTACTAACTCCATTAAGGAATACATAGAAGATATGAATTACATTACAGATCTTCATATGCCGAATCTTATCACATATATTACCAATCTATATAGGCAGCAGCTTGTGTATATCAAATTTATTGGGCTAAATAAATATGAATCCCTGCATCAATCCATTTATAAGAATCCAGAGATTGATGCAGACTATTTTGTAGAGACACAGACAGTACCAGAGTTTATCAATGTAAATACATTAGATAATAATTTGTCAGATATCACATTCAAAATCGTGACCTAAACATTTTAATGATTACATATTATATTAGTGATAATAGGAATAAAAGTTCCCTATTGTCTCCTATACACTCCTTATAATTTGTTTTGTGGAGCTTAGAAGGAGAGAATCTTTCCTCCTTTTGGTATTCTATGATTAAGAATTACTTATGAAGATTTTCGCTTCCGAGCTCCAATTGAATTTATTGGAGAGCGGTAGCACTGGCTTAATTGTCAGTGCTACCGCTCTCCACTTTCTATATTTTAAATTTTTCTTTTTTGATGGAGGTTGATTTGCGTGAAAGAGATAGTTGAGAAAGACTACGATATTATCGCAATAAAGAAGATGGTAGTCGATCAATTAACACACTCCAAAGACTTCGATCTTCATTACAAAGTGAGAATTGATTTCCTCAATAACTATAAAACTGAGAAGAATTATGGCAAGATGATGGAATCAAGAACTGGTGTATCTGCTGTAAATCTATATAAAGATGCCAGTATATTCATCAAGTCCATAAATAGTTATATATTCTCTTCAATAAAAGCAATGAGTCCAGAGAAAAGAGCTAATCTTCTTAATGAGACAAAAGACATGGATTCATTTTTGGGGAGAGTAAAAGAGGAGATTAAATCGGAGGTTGGAGAAAGTGACATGTTTCTACAAAAACGCGGTTAATATCTTTGTGCATGCTTCAACCAAACCGAGCTGTGGTACTTTTGCCACAGCTCCTTCTTTTATCACTGTTATCGATGATGAGATAGTGAATAGAGGAAGCAAGTTATTTTGGGAAGCAACTAATAATTTCGGAGAATTATATTCAGTATATCTTGGAGTCAGGGAGGCGTTAAACTATGCAGATTCTGATAGATTCTTGAATGTATATTCTGATGACTTCTTGGTCACAGAGACCATGAATTCTTGGGTATTCAATTGGTTTAAGAAGTCTCAGATTCATAGAATGAGATTCAATGCTCACTATGAATTCAGAAATTCAGATGGAGATGCAGTAAAGTACCAAGAGCTTATGATGGCAATAATAAGAGATATTTGTCAGCATAATGCTCATATATCTCTATGGAGATTAAAGGGCAGCACTCATTCATCAGTTTTGGAAGAAATGAAGAAATTTAAAGAGGTGTTTTTGAAGAATGTTTATAGCTCACCAGAAGATCTAGATATGCCAATGGAGATATTTATGGAGATGGCAGATTATAACCAAGTAGTTGATAAGTATTCTAGAGAGAAGTTATACGATTTTATAAATAATACTTCCATAGAAGAAAAGAAACAAAACTTGGCTCCGAAGGTATTTCCAATGAAATTTTACCCAGATAGAGAGATTATGATGCTATATAGATTCCTTATTAAAGGCAAATCTGGTAGTATATAATAATTATGAGGAGTAGTTTTGGAAGGGTATGTGTATTGTGACCAAACTAGCCAAGATAAAGACGTATAAATCTAAATAAAATTTTCAAGGAAGGAATGAATTGGTAAGATGGAAGCAGAATTTCAGCAAACGATTGAAATGAACAATCTGTATTGTTATACAGATAGATTTGGCAATGAGTATATTTCATTAGATCCAAAATGTGGAGATGCATTACTTAGCCAGATCCATGATAAGATGGAGCTTGATTATCTGTGTATTAAATTTCCGTATGTTCCTCTTGTTCTTGATAAGAAAACTGGTATGATGATGCCTAGCAATGGAGACTATTCTGCAAGATTGAGCAACTTCTATCATATTGCCAAAGCAATGAATGAAGATGCTTATGTAAAGCAGAATGGTGAATTTAGAAAGCCCTATATTGCAGGGCAGAACGTCATTGGATTAGAAGAAAACAAGAAGAAAGTAAGAGAGTTTGAGCAGAAGAGAGCTGAAGAAGTATACAAAGAGAGACCAGATCTGGTTATTGTGGATCCATTGGGAAATCCTGATTGCTTGGTTATTAGAAAGACCAAATATCCAGTGATGCCTATGCATCCTCAGCCTCAATATGCAATTGAAAGAGTACAAGCGGCCAAAGAAGGTAGACCTTTTATGAGATTGACAGAAGAAGGTTTACAGTACTACAAAGAGAAGAAAGCGAGGGAGAATAGTATGGTTAAGCAGACCACTGCTAACTATAACCCAGATCTCTTTGCTACTGTTTATAAGAATCCAGAAGGAGCAGTTGCTGTTCCTCCAAAATTTGTGAGCAATGATAAACAGCAGCATGTGATTATGCCTAGCAATCAGATTGCCAGGTCTCAAGAAGTACCAGTGATGGAACAAACTGGTACTGTACCATATCAGATGATTGAGCATCCTCAGGAACAGAATGAATGCTCAATGATTAATGGATATGATCTGAGTCCACAGCCTCAGGAGCAATATGTGGATTTTGATAAAGTTCGTGCAGAAATCTTGACCCCTGATGAGAACATGAAAGAAGTTCCGCCACCTGATTGGAGTAAAGAGATCTATGTAGCACCAAATCAGATTCCTCCAGGATGGCATCCGAATCAGATGCAAACATCCAATCCTTCCATGCCAAACTACAATGGAGTATCCTTTGGCAGGTTCAATATGCCAGGATATAATTATGGAGTGAGGGATTTAAATAGACTCCCTTTTGACGTACCAAACTATAGCCAAAACCAGAGACCTGGGTTTGCTATGAGCTTTGAGGATCAGCTTCACGCAAATTTTAAGGAAGCGTACGAAAGGAGGGATGAATACTGCAAACAAGCGCAAAAGAGAGCAGCGGATATCAACCGCCAAGTAAAAAAGGAGAATCCGACATTGATTGAGAGAAGCAACATCGACTTTTCCAATCCAGAGCAGCTTGCTTTAGCCCAGCAGAGAGCTAGAGCTGCCGCTTTTGGCCAAATTCCTAGTAATCCATATAATCCAATGATGAGCAACCAACCAGGATATGGCAATATGCCATATCCCCAACAAAATGTTCCATATTGGGGTAATCCCGCAGTTTCCAATCCTATGATGAATAATATGGGGAATCCTAATATCATCAGATCACAGCAGCCTCCATATCAAATGACCAGTCCATATGGGATGAATAATCCATTTGGAAATGTTGTAAATCCAGCATATATGAATCCATATGGAGGAATGGGTGGTACATGGTATGGTGGAAATAATACTCCATGGCAATCGTCATATGGAAGTGTTTCACCTTCTACTTCTGTAGAGTTTATCAGACCTACCCAAGAAGAGAAAACAGCTGGAAGATTTCATATTCGTACTTCTAGAGAGTTGATGACTGGTAAGAAGAAATCAGAATATGAATTGGAGATGGAACGAAAATCTGCTGAAAACATGCAGAGGGAAAAGGAAGAAAGGGAGGGTAAAAGACCTAGATTTGTAGCAAAGGTAATTCGTGTAGTACAAACTATCGGTTCTAATGGTGAAGTACTGGACGAGGTACCAGTAGAAGAATATAAAGAAAAGAAGAAGAAAGAAGCTTTAGAAACAAATCATTCTACATCCAATGATATTGGAGCTAGAATAGAGTTTCTTAAGAATAAGCTTAAGAGGATTACTGGAGAAAAGTATCTCGATAATCCAAAGCCTACTCAGCTTCTTCCGAAAAGATTCTTCGAAAGAGCTTAT
>Ga0310695_10002369_pt1 | contig 40004 bp, 34 predicted proteins | sample RumenRJG_04DNA_FD_203882 | JGI IMG/M metagenome (GOLD analysis project Ga0310695, IMG submission 203882) | Bovine rumen microbial communities from Lethbridge, Alberta, Canada - RJG_04 (v2) (version 2) | ecosystem: Host-associated > Mammals > Digestive system > Stomach > Rumen | place: Canada...
AACAATACAATAAATTTTGGTGACAGTTATCATGCTATTGAAAGTGGCAATGTTTATCTTAACTGCAAAACCGGCAAAAAATTGACTTCAAGAAAATATACATTGTCTTATGATATTAACAGCCTGACTTCTGAAAATGGCTTTGTATGGAATTTATTTAACAAAAGCACTCATACATATCGATCAACCCAAAAAAAACTATACCGATTTTTTTCTGATGCTGACAGTTCATATTATGTTGACGAGGAAGGCAACAGATGGTCAAACTACGGAGATTGTTATAGCAGGTCTGAAACCAGCCATACAGTTTACAAGATATTTGAAGATCAGACAGAATCATCTTTTTGGGACGATGATACAAAAGCAACATGGTATCTGTCTGATGGGGAAACTCATACATATTATCGTTCTGTAGATTATAATGAGTACCGTACATTTGATTTTAAACAAGGGCATAACGCATATCTTGCCAATTACAATCTGAATTCACCGATACAACTGAGGTTTGTTTATACATCAAGCGGTCACAGTGACGTGGATATTTCGGGAAATTACTGGGGAACAACTAACCCGAAACTTATGAAACTTCAGTGCTATGATGCAGATTGGGACGTTTCTCTGAATGATTTGATACAAGAGCCTTTTTTAACACTTGAAGATGATATGTCGGATATATACCCGTTTGTGACGGAGGCATATCTGACAGACGCTGACGGCAACCGTACAGATACCGTGAACAGCGGACAGAATGTAACCATGCACGTGAAATTCAATCGTGACATGGCACAGGATATACAGCCTATGATAACTTACGGCGGAAGCAGTCCTTATACAGACTACACATTAAACGGCAGTTGGTCAAGTGCGAGGGAATGGACAGCACAAATAGCGATTAATCCTTTTATTGACCTGGGAAAAATGTATATCCGTGTGAAAGATGCAGTCGCTGATGATGACAGATGGCTGAAAACAGGAAACGATAAAACAAGATTTTTCTTCAATATTGAGAAAAGCTCCGCACAGTCAATGGCATTACAGGGCAATGGCGATATAGGTTTTAATAATCTCACATGGATGCAGGACGATTATGAAACCCTTGCAGGATATAATCTTTACAGAAGTACATCTTATGACAAGGATATTCCGCTTGCCAAACAGGGCTTTGTAAAGGTGAACAGGTCTGTTATATCTTCCGAGGAATGCAGTTATATTGACCGTGACGTTGAGCAGGGTGTGGATTATTACTACTATTTCACGGTAGCCGATACGGCTTTCAAGGAGTCTGCACCGTCAAATGTCATCATGTGTACGCCTGTTGACAGCGAAGCACCTGTTATCTCACATAAGCCTGTTAAAGCAGCTGTTCCAAACAGTCAGCTTGCGATAACAGCAAATGTTACCGACAATGTTACAGTAAAAGACGTATCTCTGCATTACAGGACAGTCGGAAATGAAAGCTATACGGTTGTTCCGATGAGAAATACATCGGATAATGCCTATCGTGCGGTGATTTCATCTTATGAAGTAGGTGAACAGACGATAGAATATTATATTACAGCGAGTGACGGAACAAATACGGCTTTTTACGGTACGGAAAATGAGCCTGTACAAATTTCCGTAACATCGGAACATCATTATGATAACGGTGTCATTACGGTTGAGCCGACCTGCACGCATACGGGAGAAAAAATTTATACCTGTGCAGACTGCGGAGAGGTTCGCAAAGAAATTCTCCCAAAAACAGAACATATTTTCAACGGTGGATGTATTAAAAAAATGAATTCCTGTACGGAGGACGGTATAAAAATTTACACCTGTATCAACTGCGGTGAAACTTATACGGAAATCCTGAAAGCAACGGGACATGACTACAAAGAAACGGTGACAGCTCCTACCTGTCAGAAACAAGGCTGTACAGAGCATATCTGTCAGAACTGTGGTCATGTTTACAGGGATAATTTTACTCCTCAGACAGACCATCATTTTGAAGATGAAACTGTTTTGCAGGCAGGCTGTCTTGTTGACGGTATGATAAGGCATATATGCAGGGACTGCGGATATGTTTATGTGGAATTTGTTTCAAAAACGGGACATGAATTTGAAAATGAAGTAATAGCTCCGACCTGTACAGCACCCGGATATACTGTGCATACCTGTAAAAACTGCGGATATTCCTATTCCGATACTTACACAACTCCTAAAAGCCATCATTACGATGATGGTGTTATTCTGCAAAGTCCGACATTAACATCAAACGGATATATCATGTACACCTGTCTGGAATGCGGTACAACTATCAATCAGATCGTACCAAAGTTGAAACCCGATAGTCTGAAAAATCAGTCTGTGATAAGTTCCGATACGGTCAAAGCAGGTGATGAGATTGTTTTGACTGCAAAGGCAGAGGGTGGTATCGGAGAATATCGCTATGCGGCATATTATAAGAGTGCCTCTTCAACTTCGTGGAAAACGATACAGAATTTCAGCAGCAATGCAAATATTTACACTCAGATATATCAAAAAGGCTCTTATCAGATATGTATAAAAGTAAAAGACGGTGCAGGCACGATTGCAAAAAATTATTATGATATAACTGTATTGCCGTGCGATCCGCTCAAAAATGTTTCGGTTATTTCATCTACTTCCGCAAATGTGGGAGAAACGATTACAGCAAGATGTCTTGCACTTAATGGAACAGGCAATTATAAATATGCAGTATACAGTCAACTGCCCGGAAAGAATACATGGACTACCATAAAAAATTTTGATGAAGATTCCATTGTGGACATGACATTCAATAAAGAGGGTGCTTATAAGGTCTGCCTGAAGGTGAAAGACCAGAGCGGTACGATTGCAAAGGTATATTATGATATAGAGATATCGGACAGTGCTTTGAAAAACTTGTGCGAGATTTCCGAAAAAGATATACTGCGTGGTGATACCGTGACGATTACTGCCGGAGCGGAATCGGGTTCGGGCGGATATAAATATGCTGCTTATTATAAAACCTTGGATACGTCATGGACACAGGTACATGGTTTCAAATCGGTATCAACGATCGATATTGAATTTGAAACATCGGGAATATATGAAATTTGTATCAAAGTGAAGGATTCAAAGGATACGATAGCAAAGAAATATGATATTATCAATGTAAGGTAACCTGTTGTGCCAGTAAAAACGCAAAATCAAGTTAATTGGCTGTCCCAACCCCTCCGTCAATTTTTGACGGAGGGGTTGGCAGTCGAAGAACTAAGTTGGATTTCTTTAATATACTGGCACAACGAGTTAAATATTTTCAGTGGATATATATATTTCAATGAATTTTGTCTGAGCAGAAATACATACAGAGTGCCGACGTTGTAAAGCCGTCATCGATTTTATTCTGAGAAATCCATTGTTTTATTTCATCGGCTGAAAGAAATTCAATATCTGTTATTGCTTCATAGCCCTTTTTGAGTACGGGTTCGGTTACTTCGCAGTAAAAAACATCGGCACTGTCGGCGGAAAGTCCGCTGTTGCTGACTGTATTTCCGAGAAACACCGATGAAATGACTTCCGAACCGAGTTCTTCCATAATTTCTTTTTTGAGATTTTCTTCTGAAGTAAGACTTTTTTCGCTGAAGCCTCTCGGAAAAGCATACTGAAATTTTCTTGTAGCGTGTCTGAACTGTTTCAGCAGGACGAATTTGCTGTTATATACGGGAATGCTGACAATTGCCCCTTTTTTGACAGCAGGAACACATCTTTCATATGTAAAGCAATATCCGTACAAATTTCGTACAAGGTCAACAATAAGCATGTTATAAGGGCTTTTATATACAATGCCTATTTTTTTGTTGTTCTGAGTTTCATATTCCTTTATTTTTTCAATATCGGTTTCTATCATGAGATTTTCGTTTTCTGTGAAAAGCTCGGGGCGTTCTTTCATTAAAGTAAAGTATTCTTTAAGGCTGTCAGTCATTTTTATCATTCTCCAGTATAATATATTTGTTTTCTTTGAGGGCAGAGAAGATTTTATTGTATGCATCCTTGCTTGTTTCGGATATTTTGCCGTCAAACAGGCACTGAACCGCAAAAAAGGGTGTTTTGTTTATATCGGTTTCGGTCACGTCCACGCATACGAATTCAATTCTCAATGAGCTTCTTGCCTTTGAGAAAGTTATGTTGTTTTTATGGGGGATTATTTTGACAACATCACTCCTGCCGTTGTATATTGCGGTCAGCTTGTATTCTCCGAAGTGATATATTACGGTAAGGCTGCCTTTTTTCAGTATCCAGTGGTAGTGTTTGTACAAATCACGGCATTTTGCGAGAAGCCTGTGGAAACTTGTCCATATTTTTCTAATATCGGAATAGTCTATTTCATTAAGACTCGCCCTTTTGCGTCCCGAATCTACCATCTGCATATATTCATGCCACTGAGGCATTTTTCTTATTTCGTTAAGGTCTGACATATCCAGCATTGTGTTTGTGGGATAGCAGACATCTGTTTCAATGAAGTCGGGAACAAATGTCATGACAGCACAGTAAAGCTCGCCTACTGACAGCAGACGCACATTTGAATCGGGATTTATTTCGGCTGACATTACGTTCCAGAGTTCGTCATCATAATTTGAAACAGGTCTTACACCGATTGCATACGGGAGATTGAATGAGTAGCACAAATCCACTACCTGTTTGAGTTCAGTGACAAAAGGTTTGTTTCTGTCGAGAATGCCTTCATTTACCTTTGTACCGTCAAGTGTGATATATGTTTTGTAGATATCTTCCCTGTTGTAGTTTTCGAGATTGTTTACGGTATTTTCAAAGTTTTTGAATATAATGCTCATTCTTATATCTTTCCACACACTTCTGAAAGAATTTCTTTTTTCATTGGGGATATTGAGGACATCACAGAGCATTTTCAGCCTGTTGGCATCATCTGCAGCACACATAAGCATATTTCTGAACTGTGCGGCAAGTCTTATATCGGTTTCGGATTTGTTGTTTTCGCTGCTGTTCCAGTCAAGCCTTATGAAATAGAAACTGTGTTCACTGCAGAGTCTTTTCCATACGCTGTGGGCACTTTCATCATAGTCAAATTCGGGCAGATTATCGACAGGAGAATCCTCACGGAAAAGAAAAACAACTATTGAACCGTTCTCCATAAGCTCACAGAAAGCCCTGCCTGTTTCTCCCTTATCTGTATAGAGGCTTATTAAGGCATCGGTGTTGAAGACAGAAGCACGGTTTATGATAAGCTGCCAGTTGTGAAGCAAAGCCCTGTATATCTCATTTAGCTGTGCAATTTCACGCTTTGCCCTAATAATATCGGAGGAGAAACCGTATTTTACATAGTTTTCATCTGATATAAGTTCGGGCGGACACCATTGATTGTCCATACACATAGGATAAACGGCATTTTTGTCGGTTTCGCCAATTTTTACTTTGTGAAAGTGAATACCGTTAATTTCGCATTCGTCGGGACGTGCATAGGAATAAATATAATTATTTATTTTCATTACATCGTCCCTGTCATCAATAAGGCTCTGTGTATCCGAAGCACCCATTCTGAGCATAAAGCTGTTATTTTGCTGTTGGGTGAGATTGCGGAAATCCTCCGACCAGAGGGAACGGCTGAGGAATACATTCAGAAATTCAAATGTTATTCCGCCGTATTTGGGTACGGAGAGATACTGAAGTCTTGAAAAAACTTCGCTGAGTTCGCTGTCGTTTCCGAAAATATAGTTGATCGGAACGTACTCCAGAACGACAACTATTATTTTGTAGGAAGGGTTTTCACGGTTTTTCTTTGCGGCATATCTGAGTTCACGGATAACTTCATCACGGTGATGTGCGACATTTGAGAGAAACAAAAGAAATCTGCTGCTGTTTTCCAGACGTTCATCAATTGTTTTTTTCCAGTCATCACCGGGTTCGATGGCGTTGTCATACCAGAATCTTATGCCGGCACGGATCATATAGCCGAGAATATATTCCACACTGAGTCTGTCGGAATGTGAATAACTTATAAAAATATACGGTTCATTTCCGTTGTAATTCACTAAGACACCACCTTTTTGTGATTTTTATTTCAGATATTTTAATTATATATTATGGTATTTTTAAAGTCAAGTGTGCAAAGTGATGATATGTAAGTTGAAAAACTATAAATGAGCAAATCGGAAAGTTACACAAAACTTGCCTATGCGACTGTCGCTGCATTTAACCTCTCCGTCATTTCGTCACTGGCGTGACGAAATGACACCTCCCCTAAAATCAGGGGAGGCAAGCCGACTTTTTGCCTTGCGGTCAGCTTATGACTTGCGGAAGTCACCCTTGCCTCTTCTTCGCAAGGAGAGGTCGGGACTTTCAGATATTGTGCAGTTTCACGAAAAATTTGAAATTTGCTCATTTATAGTCCAAAATATAAATTATTTTTATTGACGATTATTGATTTTAATGATAGAATTTTAGTAAAATTGAAACCGAAAATGAAAAGAAGCTGATATATATGAAAACGGTATTTATTTCAAGCACATTCAAGGATATGCAGGCGGAACGTGATGCTATCAAAAAAATTACGCTTTCAGCTGTGAACACTGCCGCAAGAAGTCATAATGATGAATTTGATTTTTGTGATTTGCGTTGGGGCGTGGATACCGCCGAAATGGAAACAAATGAGGGTTCTAAAAAAGTTCTGGAAGTATGCCTTGATGAAATTGACCGCTGTCAGCTGCCTATGGTGGTGCTTTTAGGCTATCGCTACGGCTGGATTCCCGATGAAAAACTAATCAAAAATGCTGCTGAAACAAAAGAAATGCAGCTTGAAGATTTGCAGAAAAGTGTCACTGCACTGGAAATTGAGTATGGGGCATTCAAGAATTGCCGAACATTATACTATTTCCGTGAGATAGACGGACAGGCTCCCGAAGATTATCAGTCGGAAGATAAGGAACACGCTCAAAAATTGTCGGCACTGAAACAGCTTATCTATGAAAAGTCGGGCGGTAACATCAAGACTTACAAATTGAAATGGAATGGCAAAGGCTTTGACGGTACGGAACATTTTGCCGAAATGCTTGCAGAGGATATTAAAACCATGCTCATGCCCGAATGGCTCGAAAATGACAAACTTTCACCTTTACAGCGTGAAATGCGTGTACATGAGAAGTTCATTTCCGATAAAAAAGACGTGTTTTCCGCACGCTCAAAAGAGGCGGAAGAACTGGAACAGCGTATTCTGAAACAGCCCGTCACCATCATGAAAGGTGCAGTCGGAAGCGGTAAAAGTACACTTTTCAGCAAGCTTGTCACGGAGCTTCAAAAGACTGAATGGAAAGTTCTGCCGTTCATATCGGGCTTGACCAATCAAAGCAACGATGCACAGGATATTATTGAGAATATCATTGAATTTCTGGAAACAGAATTGAATGTGTCGGAGCATTACAGAGATGAAAAAGACCGTCAAACAGGCGAAAATATCCGTCATACGCCTGAGCAGTGGCGTGAGAAATTGGCTGAAATGTGTGCAAGGTACACGCAGGAAAAACATAAAAAACTGCTTATCATGATAGATGCAGTTGACCAACTTTCACAAAATGATCAGCGTGACGAACTGCATTTTATTCCGTTTAATGTCGGTGAAAATATTCATTTTGCCATGACATCAACGCTTGATTTCGATACACGTTCAATGGATTTTTACACGCTGAAAGACATTGATGAAGATGATAAAAAAGAGGTCATCAACGGCACGCTGAAACGTGTTCACAAACAGCTTTCAAAGAATGTTGTGGATAAAATCGTCAGCTTAAAAACGTCTGATAATCCGCTTTATATCTCACTTTTGGTGCAGAGATTGGTATTGATGGACGAGGATGACTTCAGAATTATCCGTGAACTTGGTGACGGTATGCCCGCCATTGAAAAACATCAAATCGACATAATAAGCGATTGTCCCGATGATTTGGACGAGATGAGTGCGGAATTACTGCGTGTTGCGGCAAAGGGCATTGATGAAAAGCTGGTTGCAAAGGCAGGCGAATATTTAGCTGTATCAAGGTACGGCTTGCGTAAAAGTGACCTTGCGGAACTGTTGGGCGAGGACTGGACAGAGGTAAAATTCTCTCACTTCATCAACTTCATGTATGATTGTTTCATGGTTCGTGATGACGGTCGCTATGACTTCACGCACAAGAGTATCCGTGCAGGGTTTTTGAAGAAGTGCGACAGGGAGAAACTCAACCTTGAAATATTCTCACACTTAAAGGCACTTCCCGACAACGATCCCGTGCGTATTGCAGAGGTGGTCTATCACGCCATACAGGCAGATGACAAGCGATTTTTCATTGATTACATCATAAAATATAAATTTGATGACGATACATCATACATAAGTCAAGCTGCCCTTGATACATACCAGCAGTGCATTTCAGACAAGGGCAAATGGATATGTGATATTCTCAGAAACTTTGAATTGTTTGAAATTGATGATGATACAACTAATTTCATCAACTTCATCAACTTTGAATTAAATGAGAAGTTCACGGGCAAACTTTACGAGTTATACATACAGATTGATATTTTGACAGCCAACAAGCAATTTGCCGAATATGCAGACGGTCAACTTCAAACAAGTGACAGCAAAAGAGATGTATCTTTAAGTTACAGTTTTTTAGGACAAGTATATCAAAATGTTGGCGGAAAAGACAATTTACAGAAAGCGTTGGAACTGTATCAAAAAGATATGGAAATCTGTGAACAGCTTTCCGCAAGCGAAAACACAAGTTTAAGCAAAAGAGATTTGTCCATTAGTTATGAGAGGGTAGCCGGCATATATGAACAGCTTGGCGGAAAAGACAATTTACAGAAAGCGTTGGAACTGTATCAAAAGACTTTGACAATGCACGAACAGCTTTCCGCAAGCGAAAACACAATAGATGCGTATGACGACTTGGCATTAAGCCTGTATAAAGTGGCTATGCACCCCTACACCGACACACAAAACAAAAAGAAACTGCTGGAACGTGGCGTGCAGGTGGCAAAAATGCTGTATGATAACCTGCCGAATGAGAGATACAAAGCATTTGTCGAAGGGTTTGAAGAAGAACTGAAAAATATGGGCGAATAAGTAATATTGACAAAATGAACTGTAAAGGGGGCTTAGACGTGAAAATTTTTTTGAGCTACGGTCACAATGACCATACAAAATTAGTGGATATGGTGTTTGATGCACTGCGTAAAGAACGTCATTAGGTCTGGAAAGACAACCGTTATGAAGGCGAAAGCGGAATACCTGCCGGTGAGAACTTTACAAAACTGATATATGACACCATAGATGAATATGATTTCGTCATAGCGTTTGTGTCGGAAGTGACAAAACAAAGAAAATATTGCTGTGATGAGCGAAATTATGCCTATGACCATAAAGATACCCATTACATACAGATACGCCTTGACCATACAAACATGACTCTCGGAAATTCAAGAAGTTATGTGGATATGTCTGAGGTCGAAATGCCGAACGGTGAGATAAATATGGGCTTTTTCAATGAGGGCATGAGGGCAATTCTTTCGGCAGTGCGTGATCCCGAGAGCTTTTCAAAAGGCGGTTTAAGACCTTGGGCAAAGTTTGAAGCACATCTGAGAGTGCAGGGGGCACGGCAGTATGATGAATTCATAGAACTTCCGCAAAATGATGATTATGTCGGGCGTGAATGGCTTACTGAAAAGTGTAAGAAATGGGCGTGCGATTCAAATGAACCTTGCAGGCTTTTTGTGATATACGGTGAGGCAGGTTCGGGCAAAACCGCATTTGTACAGCACCTTTCAACAGACCGTGAACTTGTGCGTTCTGTTCATGTATGCATATATGACCGCCCCGCAACACGCTCTGCAAAAAATACTTTGAAAGACCTTTCCTTTGTGCTTGCCAAAAACAATGACCGTTATTATGAACGTCTGAAATTCAGAGATTTCAGCAATATAGACAAACTGACGGAAGACGGTTTGTTTGAATTTCTGTTTGTTGAACCGCTGAAAGATGAAACCGAAAAATATCTGATTATCATAGACGGACTTGACGAACTTGACAGCATGAACGGCTTTGAACCGCTTGTAAAGATATTCCGACAGTATGCTTCACGGATAAATCCGAATATATCGTTTCTTGTCACGGGCAGACCTGATGAAAATATCTGTGAAAAACTGCGTACCGTGAGCAAATATGAACTTCCGCAGGTCTTTCTTGATAAGAATTCAAATGCAGGCGATTTGCAAATGTTTATTCAAAACAAACTCAATGCGATAGGCATTTACAGTGATACACTTTCGGCAAAGATACTGGAAGCGTGTGACGGCAATTTTGAATATCTTTCACTTTTGTTTAAAGAGGTCATGGAGGAGGGACTGGAACTTTCGGAAAATATAAGCCTGCCGAAAGGTCTTTACAACCGTTATACACAGTACCTTGACAGAAAACTTGATGAACAGGGCTATAAATTCAGCAAAGAACAGCGTTTGCTTTTGTCGGTTATTTGCACGGCTTATGAAGCTATGCCGTTGTCACTGCTGGCGGAATTGACCGAATTTGATGAATATGACGCAGAGGACGAACTGCTGAAAATGGGTTCGCTGATACGTCATGTGCAGAACGGTGACGGAGAAATTTATATATCCCTTTTTGCAAAAGGTTTCCGTGATTATCTCATATCGGGAAGCGTCAGGAAATACAGCGTTGACATAAAAAAGGGTATCAAGTGCATAGCCGAGTTTATTCTTGCAAATTGCCCGACAGAAAAGGAACTTGCAAAATATCCGTATCTTTGCAGGCACGGCTATACATATCTTTTGCTGTACTATGAAAAAGAACCCGACAGGGTACAGAATTATATCTCCACCCAAATCACGCAAAATCACGACAAGGCTTTTAATCATCTTGCCGATGCCCTTGGTGACGGCGGTGAAACGGCATTAGATGCTTATTTCAGCATGAAAAAGGCAATAGACAATAATTATTATGATGCTGTGAATGTATTGCAATACAGGAGAGAAAAAACAGTTTTGAAGAGGATAGCTTATAAGTATAAGCAAATAGGCAACGAGGCAGATTATTATTGGCTTTTGGCAGAGATTGAAATGTTTGAACCATCTCCGCAATCGTATGAAAGAGCAGATGAAATGTATCGAAAACATATAGAAATCAATGAAAAAGGATATGGAGAAAATCCCTGCTATGACAGCAAGAGAAGTTTGTCTGTTTCTTGCTGTAATTTAGCGGATATGTTGAGTATCCAATGTACCGAAGAAACATTGAAAAAAGCGGAACAACTGTACAAAAAATCTATTGAACTTGCTGAAGAGAACTATTATGAAAATTCCCGATATGAAAGCAGGAGAGCTTTGTCAATTTTATACAATAATCTTGCCCTTTTTCTTGGAAGACAACAAATCGAGAAAACATTGACAGAAGAGTTGTATAAAAAATCTATTGAACTCGGTGAGCAAAACTATGATGAAAATCCTTGTTATGATAGCAGAGCTAAATTGTCAATTTCATGCTGTAGTTTTGCCGTGTTACTCGAAAAACAGAAATCTCAACAGCTATTGAGAAAATCAGAAACACTTTACAGTAAAAGCATCAAACTTAATGAACAAAACTATTTGGAAATACCTTGCTATGACAGCAGAAAAAGGCTTGCCGTTTCATATTTTGGGTATGGGAAAATATTACTGTTACTTAATAAACCGGCAATATTTGCTGAAACATATTTTGTCCGATCAACAGAGATTTTAGAAAATCTTTATCAGGAAGTGATTGATGAAAAATTAAAAACTATGTTGATAACAAGATATATACGACTTATGGAAATGGTCGGTCAACAAAGTATACCGGAATATGAGAAAAAAGCTGAAAAGTGGAGAAAAAGACTGGAAGAACTGGAAAAATAAATGATATATACCGAACCTCTCCGATTGGGACTATATGCCCGAGCGGAGAGGGGTGTTTTATGAAGGTAAATTGTCAAGTGAATTGCAGAAACTGTAATCAATGAAAAATGATTCATTTTGCATATCTATTACACAATATCTCCATAACTTTCATTTTCAGATATTCATAGCGTTTTCTTTTTTCCTCATTGGCAAAATGTATTTCCCTTGACTGCTTTGTGCATATGCTGTAATCAAGAATTTCATCACCAAATTGTTCGCTTGTCAGGTCGAAAATGCAGTTTCCGACTGCATTAAAGCAGTGATAATTTCCACCGGGACGGAGTATTCCATAAACTTCACCGCCGAAAAAATCCTGTATCAAAAATGCAGTGACAGAACACTGTCCCATAGTTTTATTTTCGGCAGACCATTTATTTCTCAGTCTTGGGGCACAGGTTTCAGCACACCAGATTTTTGATAAAATATCATAGTAATCCGAAGGGAAAAGACCGTTTTTGTCCTGTACATCAGCAGATTCCCAACCATAAAAATGATATTCAGACATTATATTTTTTCCTCCCATTTTTTTAATCGTTCAAGCCCGTCAAACAGCATAGACTTCGGGCAGGCAATATTCATTCTCAGAAAATTTTTGCCGCCCTTGCCATAATGACTTCCTGCCATAAGATACAAACCTGTTGTTTTTCGGATTTCAGCAGCAAGCCTTTTGCTGTCCATGTTTACAGACGAACAATCAAGCCACAAAAGATATGTTCCATCTCCCCAGACAAGCTTTATCTGAGGTATTTCCGTTTTCAAATATTTCTTGACAATCAGTTTGTTTTGATAGATATACTCATTCAGTTCATTCAGCCATGCTTCGCCCTTTGTAAAAGCAGCGATTGTCGCTGTTGATGCAAATGAATTCGGCATGGAAATTTCGTCTTTTTCAACAGCCTTTTCCAATTTATTTTTCAAGTTACAGTTTTCCGCATAAGCTGCCGCTGTCTGCAAACCGGCAAGATTAAATGCCTTTGTAGGTGCAATAAAAGTAATGCTGTTATTCCTGCATATATCCGATACAGCGGCAAACGGTGTATATTCAACTCCCGGTGTCATGATATCGCAATGTATCTCATCTGAAATGACAACTATACCATATTTCCAACACAACTCACCGATTCTTTCAAGGTCATCTTTATTCCATACGTTTCCGGTAGGATTCTGCGGATTGCTGATTATCATAATATTTGCCGAAGAATTTTTCAAAGCATTTTCGAGCTTTTCAAAATCAATGCTGTAAGCCTGTCCGTTATAATCCATTTCAACTTCAAGCACTTTGCGACCATTTCCATCGATACAGTTATAAAAATGATTGTATGTCGGGGTAAGCATGACAATATTATCTCCGGGGACGGTAAAATGACGTATCACCGAAGTAATGCCCGGCACAACTCCCGAACAGAAAATCAAATTGTCTTTCCTCATTTCAAAGTGATGACGTTTTTTCCACCAACTGATATAGGCTTCATACCATTCATTAGGAAGTTTCCCATAGCCGAAAACAGGATGTTTCAGACGTTCCGCAAATGCTTCCACTATTTCGGGAGCGGCAGCAAAATCCATATCCGCTACCCACATAGGCAATTCATTTTCTGCTATATCCCATTTGAAAGAGTCTGTTCCTCGTCTGTCGATTATCTTATCAAAATCGTACATAACTATTCCCTCACTTTGCTTTGATATTTCCTATCTCCGTGTATATCAGTTTTCCGTTTTCTCTGTGCGAGTGCATCAGCGAAAATTTTTCAACTGTCATTTTCACATTTTCCGCTCTCAATGCTTTTATATATTTTTCCTGTTCGGAAAATATCTTTGCTTTTCTGATAATCGTTATATGCGGATTAAAAGGCTTGCGGTCAAACGGTATATGTTCATTTTCCAATGCTGTTCTGACACTTTCGGCAAGTGACATTAATTTGAAATTCCTTTTCAGTCCAACCCACAGAATATCGCCGAAATTGCCTATCGTTTCTCCAAGTGATATTTCAAACGGCTCAAATTCAACTTTACTCAATGCTTTCATAACCTTATTGGGACTATTATATTCACCTATAAATGCAAGTGTCAGATGAAGATTCTGACAATTTGTATAATTGCCCGTAATACGATTTTCTTTCATTTTATCCTGCAAATCTGTCAGACATTTTTCTATTTCGGGACTGAATTTTACTGCAACAAAAAGACGCATTTTGTTTTCCTCCTTAATCATCATAAAAATATTATATATCACGGTTAATGATTTTGCAATAAAAAGCCTGAACTCAACGTAAAATGCTTGATTTCGGAATTTTGTATAGGCAACTGAAAGTTGCTTGGCTGAAATAAAAAGATATGTTATAATCAATATAAGGAGGCGGTTCTATATGGAAACAAAAGAAATCATTTATGAACTTCGTACAAAAAACGGATTATCTCAGGACGCACTTGCGGAAAAGGTCTTTGTGACACGTCAGGCGGTTTCCAGATGGGAAAACGGTGAAACTGTTCCCAATACAGAAACTTTGAAATTGTTATCAAAGCTGTTTGACGTTTCGATAAATACTCTTTTGGGTTCACCCCGTCAGATGATATGCCAATGCTGCGGTATGCCTCTTGAAGATACGATTATTAGCAAGGAAAAAGACGGTTCACTCAATGACAGTTACTGTAAATGGTGTTATGCTGACGGAGAATATATGTACAGTGATATGGACGACCTTATCGAAGTATGTGTCAGAAATATGAAAAGTGACAAACATTCCGAAAATGAAATCAGAGCGTATCTCAAAGAGATGCTACCAAAGCTCGATTACTGGAAAAAATACAAAGAACTCGACAACGGAAAATTTGAAGAATTCAAGAAACAGCTTATCAATGAGATAAACGATTTGCATATTGAGGGAATACCGAAACTTGAAAAATTGAATGCCCTTGTCGGCAGTTATGTCAATTTGGCATACAGACTTCCCAACGGAAATACAGTGAAATTCCTTGATGACAATGCCACTTATCTCGGAAATCAGCTTGAATGTGAATTCGGTGGAAACAGATGTTTCGCCATACTCGCAAACATGGATTTTATTTTAGTATGCACCTATGAAGAAAACGGGAATAACCCCGAACTGTTGATATATAAAAAAAGATAACAAAATGGAACAGGTCGCCTGTTCCATTTATGTATTCAAGGTAAGCACCAACGCAGAAAATATTTTCCTTGACGGTCTGATTGCTGTCGGCTATAATAAGACGAATAAAGAATTTTGAGGAGGCTGCAAAATGACAAGGAATGAACTTCATGTTTTCGTGTCCGAAAGCAAAGGCAATGAAAATAATATATGTCAGATATATGCCATTAAAAACGGTATCACGGTTTATAATGATAATTGGCATGGTTTTGAAACGGACAGTGCCATGAATGTCATGTCTGTGACAAAGGGCGTTATGGCTTTGCTTATCGGAATGGCTCTTGATAAAGGGTATATCAAAAGTGTACAGCAGAAAGTTTTGGAATTTTTCCCCGATTACACCGTAAAACGTGGTGAAAAAGCCATATATGATGTTACTTTGGAACATCTCCTTACAATGACCGCACCGTATAAATACCGTTCTGAACCCTGGACAAAGGTTTGTACATCTGATGACTGGACAAAAGCTGCCCTTGACCTTCTCGGTGGCAGGTCGGGTATTACAGGAGAATTCAAATATTCCACCCTCGGCATACAGATACTTTCGGGAATTATCGAAAATTCAACAGGCATAAAGTGCATAGATTTTGCCAATCAATATCTTTTTGCACCTTTGGGAATACCCGAACATACAATTCACGGTGACAGTTCAAAGGAAGATCAGTTTGATTTTCTGATGAACAAATCTCCACGCAAAAATGAATGGTATTCCGATCCCAAAGATACAGTCACGGCAGGCTGGGGACTGACTTTATCAGCGTTTGATATGGCAAAAATCGGTTTGATGGTCCTGAACGGGGGAATATATAATAAAAAACAGGTTCTTTCAAAAGAATGGATAACCAAAATGACCTCGCCCATTATACAGTTAGGCAGAAATTTCGGTAATATGTGTTATGGTTATCTCTGGTACAGACCTCATAAAGATAAAACTATATATGCCGCTATCGGTGACGGCGGAAATGTGATATATGTCAATGCCGAAAAAAACATTTCCGTTGGCGTGACAGGTACATTCAAGCCGAGAATATTTGACCGCATTGATTTTATCGAAAATAAAGTACTGCCATTGCTTTTCGATTGACGTATGACAAAATCCCGAAATCAGCGTAAAATGCTTGATTTCGGGATTGATTTTTTATGGAAATTATGAGACTATCCAATTATCCAAAAACTGCATTTGTGTTTCTGTATGAAACCAGTGTTCGCCGTTTTCCATTACCGTCAACTTGCAATTATATTTTTCGGCAAATGCAGTAATCGTCTCATAAGATGTGAGATTATCTTTTCCTCCGTAGAGGATATTTGTAGGCACTTTCCATTGAACAGGGTGTTCCCTGACAAAGCAGAGATATTTCCATGACAAGTCCTCGCCAAATGATGTCGGTATAATGCCTTTGATTTTCAGTTCTTCTTCCGTGACATTTGCCCATGACATCATATTGAGAATCAGCTTTTCCATATCGACTATAGGAGAAATAAAATACGCCTTTTCTATCCATTCGGATATATCAGCATTCATACAGAAAAATGCACCGATACTGTTGGCAATCAATATAATTTTTTCATATTCGTTTTTGAATTTACTCACAGCGGTATGTATTTCTTTACCTGTTGCCCATGGGGTGAATGTCTGATAGTCCAATCCTATAACATGATATTCAGGAAACAGTGATTTGTAATGTTCACTTTCCGCAGAACTGCCGCCTTTTCCATGTATGTATAATACCAGATTCATTTTTCACCATTCCTTTCTTCAATTCATTATACTCCGAAATGATGAATAATACAATGATTTGTTTTAGCTATTGATAAATACGGTATATTGGTGTTATAATAACTATAACATCAAGAAGTTATAGTGGGTGAATTTATGGCTGACAGAATCATAATAAATAGTATAGAAATAGAAAATCTCGGCAGAATCAAGAAATTGTCCTGTAATTCGCTTTCGGGAATCAATCTTATTATCGGCGAAAACGGCTCCGGAAAGACATTTTTGCTGAAAGCACTGTATTCTGCAATACGAACCACAGAAGAATATAAGCGTGGTGATGATATTCGTAACGCCAATGACATATTAGCTGAAAAGTTAAGATGGACTTTTCAGACGGATAAATTAGGTGATATTGTTACCAAAAGTGGAACGTCTCCATATATTTTCAAAATGAATATTGACAGTAATAGCATGGGATACAGATTTTCCAGGGATACCACTTCTGCTATAAAAATATTTTACAACTCTATTTCACGAAAAGAGTATAATTCCGTGTTTGTTCCTGCCAAAGAGGTTTTGTCACTATACAGCATTATTCTTAAAAGCAGAGAAATAGACCATTCGTTCGGATTTGATGATACCTATTATGACTTAACCAAGGCATTGAGAATAGCTCCGAAACGTATAAAAAACTTTGCTGTCTTTACCGAATCAAGAACCAAGCTGAAAGACATAGTAGACGGAAAAGTTGAACTTGATGAATCCACAAACAAATGGTACTATAAAAGCGGCAAATCGAAATATACAATAGTGTATTGTATCGTTCATATTTAATAAAAAAATATTTCCAACTCAAGGAAGTAGAGATATAATAAAAGTGAAGGTTGGTGAGATAAATGGGAAGACCGAAAAAATATAAAGTAGAACTCAGTGATGAACAGGTAAAGGAACTGAAAAGCATAATGAATCGTAAAAAGACATCCAAAATGATTATCAAAAGATGTCAGATATTGCTTGATATGGATGAAAATCATGGTGAGGTGTGTACCCGTGAACAGTGTGCAAGGGCAAATGGAGTGTGTATTACCACAATAACGAATACGCTGTCCAAGTTTGCCAAAGGCGGTATAGAAGAAGCAGTGTCATACAAAAGAAATATCAATTCGGATAATGCAAGAAGAAAAGTAGATGGACGAGCAGAAGCTCGTATCATAGAGCTTGCAACAAGTCCGGCACCCGAAGGCAGAGCAAGATGGACACTTCGTCTTCTTGAAGTCGCAGGCAGAGTCGTTCTTGAAACACCCGTAAGCAAAGATACGATAAGAAGAACATTAAAAAAAACGCAATAAAGCCACATAAAAGCCAATACTGGTGTATCGGTAAAAAGCATGATGCAGAATTTGTGGCTTGTATGGAAGATGTGCTTGACGTGTATGAAAGACCGTATGATCCCCAAATACCGGTAGTGTGTATGGATGAGAAACCGTATCAGCTTCTCGGAAATATAAGAGAGCCTTTGCCGGCAAAAATCGGTCACGATCAAAAAATTGACTATGAATATTCACGTAATGGGGTATGCAGTATTTTTGCATTTATCGAACCGCTCGGCGGAAAGCATCATGTCAGTGCAAGAGAACACCGAACCGCCACGGATTGGGCAGAAGAGATCAAATATCTTGTTGATGAAATGTATCCTGATGCCGAAAAAATCGTTTTGGTCATGGATAATCTCAATACTCATGCCCGAGGTTCATTGTACAAGAAATATCCGCCCGAGGAAGCTCGCCGTATTTTGAAAAAGTTGGAAATTCATTATACACCGAAACATGGAAGCTGGCTTAATATTGCCGAAATAGAATTGAATGTTATGCAGAAACAGTGTCTGGCAAGAAGAATAGTATCCATCGATATTTTAAAAACAGAACTTGCCACATGGGAAGCACAGCGTAATCAAGACAAATCTTCTGTAAATTGGCAATTTAGAACTAAGGATGCCCGAATCAAACTCACTTCGCTATACCCTATATTAGATTAAATATGAACGATACAATACAATAGGTGCTACATCTGAGGGAATTAAAAAAATCGCTATTCTTGACCGTTTGCTTGCTAACGGCTATATCGGGAAAAATTCTATTATTTTCATTGATGAATTGGAATCCGCTCTCCATCCCAAAGCAATCTCTGAATTTATAGATATGCTCTATGAAATTTCAGTCAATATGGGAATACAGATATTCATTGCAAGTCACTCTTATTTTGTAATAAAAAAGCTCTTTCTACTGGCACAGGAAAAAAATGAAAGTATAAAAAGTATTTCTATCAATGCAGATAATGTCGTTGTAAATGATCTTGCAGACGGAATGCCTGACAATGCCATCATAGAAGAATCTATAAGGCTTTATGAGGAAGAAATTGAGGAGGTGCTGTAATGGGGAAAGAATGTAAAAAATATACTTTTGATTGATGAAGAAACCGCCCGAAAGAAAGGTTTTGTCAAATAACTGATACATATGAAAACCATCAATATGAGTGAAAAACTTATATTGATGGTCTATTTTTTATGCCTTTTTGACGGTGCATTTTTTCTGATAGAAGGATACACCGTATTTCCAAACGACTTCATCTCTGAATGGAAATGTATATTCCCTTGAAAATAAAAAATCTCCCGACAAAATTTTTAGGATTTTGCCGGGGGATTCCTTATTCGTTATTGCCCTCTATTGATTTCAGAAATTCAGCCAATATCTTGAATTCAGACTGTTTCAGATCCATTTTGGCATCTGTGTAAATATTCATAGTGGTACTGATATCTGCGTGTCCGAGAATATCCTGTATAACCTTCATATTCACCTTCGCTTCACAAAGTCTTGTTGCAAAGGTATGTCTGAGTGAATGACAGCTGAATCTCGGCAGCAGCGTTTTCGGATTGCCATTTGATTGATCCAAACATTCGGCATTGCAGTCACGGATAATTCTTTTCAGTGCCTTATTGAGAGTGACCTGATTATGTACATTCCCGAAACGGTTCACGAAAATAAAGTCCGTATAGCCGTCAATTTCCGCTTGGCAGCTGATACCCAGTACCTCCTGAAAATATTTTTCCTGTTCAAGTGCCTTTTTTACACTTTCCACCATAGGAATTACTCTTATACCGGCTTCGGTTTTGGGTGCATGGATATTATAATAACAGCCATCTTTCTGGTGATTGTAATAGACAAGCGTATGGTCGATACTGATATAATTTTTCTCAAAATCCACATCACACCATCTCAGACCTGTTATTTCACCGACACGCATTCCGGTATTTGCCATGACGAAGAAGATAGGATACCAGTGCTGATACTGACGATTGTTTTTAAGATAATCGAACAATAATTTTTGTTCATCTATCGTCAAGGCACCATGTGTATCGGGCTTGCTTTTATGTATGAGTTTCAATTCCTTCAAGGCATTATCTGACGGATTGACTCTCAAATAGCAATCCTGTACGGCTAATTCAAAAATCTGATGGAGTATTGTATGAACATTATCGATTGTGGAAACTTTCAGATTTTTATTTTCATAGAGGGTATTGTAGAAACGGCGGACATCGGAATGCTTGATAAGTGAAAGACGCATTTTTCCGAGATCACCCTCCACGAATGTCTTGTACATATAATCGTAATTTTGGAAAGTATTGTCCTTTAAGCCCCTCTTGATTTCCGACCATTTATCGAACATATCATTCAAGGTCATCGTTCTGCTTTCGGATTTTACTCCATCAAGTTTGTCACGCTGTACTTCTTCCTCTTTGACACGAAGTTCTTCAAGAGTGGAACTGTAAATATAATGTCGTTTGCCTGTTGAATCGCTGTATCTGTACATATAAGTACCGTCACTACGCTGTGTTTCTCCTGATTTCAGCACTCTGCCCTTGCTGTCTTTGCGTCTGTTACTCATTGTGATTTCCTCCTTGTGTTATCAATGCCGACAATGTATGCGGTTTCATGACACTGTCGGCATTTTAATGATTATATGGAATAAGCTTTTTCAATAAACTCATCGAACTGCTTACGTTTTATAAGCCTTTTTTCTCCAACCCACAGGACAAATACGCATTTCTCATCGTCTGTAAGCTGACGGAGCTTGTTCCTGCCGATGTTGGAATACACCGCTGCCTCTTCAATCGTAAGGTTCTGTTTTTGATAAATTGGGATTTCGATTGTTTTATTCATGAATATCACCTCCTTGCAGTCTATATAAGTATGATGTATAATCAGAATTTCTTATAATGCTTTTTATTCTGTAGGCATATCTTCGATTAGATCTAATATATTCAATGTGTTTCTATTATCTGTTCTATTTTTAGACTGACCACACATCTGGGCTTCAAAATCTAAATAAACTGTTTCATCCAGGTCAGACTGTGTGCAATTGGAATAATTTTCAGAAGCATTCAATATATTCTGATTATAACTTATATCAGTTTCATCCTGAACATCAGGTGGAGAATAGTCATGGTCTACACCAAGATAATTTGCGATATCATTCTTTTCTAAGCAAATAAATCTGGTATGCATTCCAACTTTTTTGAAAACCGGAATGGTATTTTCATTTGTACGGATCAGATCCATTTCGTTCAACTTTTTGATTATCGTTCTATCACTTATTTTATGTTCAAGATACCGTTTTGTATCAGCACCTCTGAAACAAAAACAGTTCTTTTTTTTGTGATTGATTTTTATCTTGCCGTAAAGAACAAAACGATTAGGGCAACTTTGGGGATTGTTCCTAATGTCTTCAATAAAAAAAGTTTCGTTGTTTGTTACGATTCCGAATTGAGAATCCCAAATTTCAGAGAGCAGCTCATATATCAAATGCTCCTCTTTGTCCATAGAACGTTCCTTAAGCAGTTCCTCTGTGTATTCTTCACACTCATTGATAGACTTCACAAAAGTAGAGTAACAAGACGGGAAATCCCCAGTTGTGTATTTTGACAAATGAATAAATTCACTAAGTATGTCCAATGTTTCGGCAAGAATGAATTGTATATTGGATATCCTTGGCTGACGTAAAGTATCTTTACCGTCTTCCATGTAATTTTTATTGGACAAATTTTTGTTTACTTTATATTTCAGTTTCTTAAAATTCTTACATATGTAATCTATAAACGAATTTATGAAAGAAATATATATGTTATGGTTTTTCTGGAGCCAGGTCAGGTTCTTCGGATCGAATGAATCATCAATATTTACTATCAGACATCTGTTGATAAATCCTTCCCTTTTCAAAATATATTCAGCTGTAATGAACGGCAAGGCATTTATCTTTGTATTTTTTCCGTCTATAATTGATTTTCCTACACTTTGCTTGGTTTCAACTATGGCAGCCACCGTTCTTTCCTTTTTCCTTTTGATGTCATCTGAATCAGAAACATTCAAATCATCGAACAGCACAGAGCAGTCATTAAAGGCTGACATATCATAAATAGCATCAATGTCACTTGAGAGAGAGATCATATTGCAGTTATCATTAAACGGTGTGACAAGTAATTTTGCAATTTCCGTTTTGCCGCATCCGCTTTTTCCAACAATATATACTACAAATTCATAATGTACCCTTTTGTTTTCATCAATCAGCGGAAATATATACGGTACCAGTGCTGCTATCAAAAGTACAGGCGGATAATTACAAGATTCCAAAAACTTTGATATCCAATTTCTATAAATCTGTATAGGTATTGGTTTACTATATTTCATAAAAAAATCAGATTTGGGAATCAAATGATTTAATTGGGAATAATTAATCAGCCTGTCACCGGTATTAAATACATATCTGTCCTTAATAATGTTGTAGCCAAATGGCAAACAAATGAAGTTTTCTTTTGGCAAATCCGCTATAGTTCCAAGAATAGAATCACATAACATTGTTTCTATTGAACGATTGAATACCTTTGATTGTAAAAAGCCAGGCGGTATGTGTTTACTTATTTTGCCTTTTTTTAGGTCATCATACGGTATATCAACTTCAACTGTTTCCTCCTTATAGACGAAAGCAATTCGCACATAGTATTTGTTATTTCCATTTTTATAATAATGCGTTTGAAATTGTTTCATTCGAAAGATAAATTTTGCCAAAGGTTCACCTTTATCATAGATTATGCCATTTTTTTCTTCAATTCCTTTCTTGAATAATGGCGGCTTCCCTTTATCCTCACTTTTACATGAAAGTGAATTTTTTTCCAATTCGGAAGACATATTTTTTATCAACTCCTTTTTAAGATTTAGCCAATCAGACTGTATTGTCTCCAAACTTATATTCAAAAATTATCCGGGCATCCCTCCTTTTGCTGCTTTTATTATATTAAACCACAAAAGAAAAAGAAGATTATTGAATTTACGATAATATTTATGTTATAATAAATTATCCGAATTGTTTGGAGGGGATTATGTGGAAAATAATTTGTTATTAAAGAATTATGATAAAATTGAAAGGGACAATAGACTTTTATGCAAGTTACTTGTACAATCATAATGAGATTATAATAAGAAAATGTGATAACTGTGGTAAATTCTTTATTGCGGAAGACAGAAGAGAAAAATACTGCAGAAACATACTGAAAGATACTAATGGAAAAACCTGCCGTGATGTAGGTGCTATCAATAAAAGAAATAAAAAGTATGGTCAGGATGAGTTTTGTAAAGTAAATCAGAGTATTCAAAAAAAGATGAGTTATTTTAGAAAAAACTGCAAATCCGAAGTTGACAAGTGTTTCTTAACTATCATATACAATATGTGGAATGAAAAATATCATGTAACTGACAAGTCCAGTAAGGAAGCATTATTGTATTTAAAGGATTTTAAGGAGATTTGCTTATTTTGTTTCAGGAAATATCAAACTAAGTATTTCGACGGTATATCGAAAGAATTTCATTTTAAGTTTTATAATCTCAAGAAATAAGATGAAAACTGTTTTTGCAGTATAGCCGATCATGATAGCGAGTTATTTCAACAAATATGTCATAAATGGAATGAGGAGACTGTCAATTCAATTGAAAATTCGTTAAAAGAAATATTTTCTCCGTCTACAGGTTATAGAGAAAATGAGATAACTCAAGCTTTGAAGGAAGTTATCAAAAAAAGTATAGAACAAACATTTGAATGAATTCTGCAGGCTCATCAGAAAGCAGTTGAAATATATGAGAAATATGAAGATTCAGATTATGACATTTCGGAAGTAAAAGAACTTCTGGAACAAAAATTCAAAGAATAAAAATAAAATAATTCCCGTGAAATATGTGGATTATCTGGGAATTCCCATTTATCCCGGATATTATACGGGAATTTTTTAGTATTTTATCATTTAAACAGCAATTTTGATATGAATTTGCGTGCCGCACCCTTAGGCTGCCATCTCTGATAAATGATTATATTAAGATATATTTAGCCGGAAAATCAAGCAGCTGCACAGATAACTTTTAGAATTTTGCGGTTATTTTTCACTCGATATATAAGAAGTATTTCAAAACCAATTTTGAAGCAAAATAAAAAATAGCCCCCTAACCCCCACAATCATTATTTTAATGTTATATCTTAATAATATGTATTTATTCATAATTATTAATAATAAATCATTTTAGTATAACATATTATTAAATAAAAATTTTTTGGAGGTAATAACTAATGAATAATGATTTTATACATACTTTTGCACTCTCTTACAGAGACAGCTTTGAAAACATAATGGACTTGACGAAAAACATCACATTTATAAAAATGGATGGAATATATACTTGTACAGACTATTGTCCTTTTGGAATCACAATATATAGTCTGTCATGTCCCAATGAATGCAGGGACGGGAAAGGAAACCATAGACTTTTATTAAAGGTCAATCCAAGCAGATTGATCGACTCCGAAACATATTCAAATAAAATAAAAGATTACAGTGATTTATCTGCAGCCATTGATAATCTGAACATTATGATCAACAATATGTTCCCATCTTTGATATTGAACGATTTTAAATTGGTAAGGCTTGATATAACCAGAGACATAAGGCTCATTCCGGAACCAATTATCCAGGAATATATATTACTGATGAGAACTATGACATTGGGATATGGATGTAGGCATAACACCGAGCTGGAAGAAAATACCGAAGATTTTCGTATAGAGGACTCGTTCAATGTAGTAAACAATTCACAAGGAGTTGAATTTGTCGTTTATAATAAACACCGGGCTGCAGTTGACCAAGAATATCCTAAGCGTATAAGAAAATACTATAAGAATACCATGAGAGTGGAAATACGCCTTAACAGAAGATACATAAGAAAACACACAAGCTATTTGGATACTGATGAAGCAATATTTTACTTTTATAACAACAGGGAAATGATTTTTAAAGATTTTTATTCGGGAATTTTCAAATATCCTACAGACTTATGCTTTGTCTCCTCGGATTGGCAGGAAAGATTTATACATAGGGCATATCCTGATAGTGCTAAAGAGCAAAAAATGACCAAAATAATCCTTTCTATCATTAATGACCGCAAGAACATGGATCGCTATTCCTATGAAACTTACCACACGAAAAAATCTAAAATCAAAAAGCTGTCACCATTCAGTAAATTGGGATTTTCTCCCATTCCGCTTATCAACGAAAAAATATCATTTCTGTCGTCATTAGATACAGTATTGGGCTTTAATTTTCATGAGGGAAATGAAATGGAAAAAAATATAGATACAGATAGCAAAAAATTGAACGATGAGCAAAAAGAAAATATAATCTATCATAAAATTAAACATTCCAAAGGCAGAAAGAAGGTGATGTTTTATGTCGGAAATGAATTTTGATTTATTGACAGTAGAAAAAGTGGCTGAAATTCTTCATATCAGTAAGCAAAAGGTAAATACTCTCATCAAATCAGGCAACCTCCCGGTTATTATGATAGGACCGAGGTCAAGAAGAATAGCTGTTGCCGATTTGGAAAAATATATCAAAAGCAACAAACTGCATGACAAATAGTTGAAATAATAATGACAATATAATCAAATATAATATATAGCAGCTGCACCGGATATTTCTCAATGATGCAGCTGCTTTTCTTATCGCTTGGTCAGAAATTCTATCAGGCTGTACTTATAGATACGCCATCTGCTGCCAAGCTTGAATCCGTCAAGTTCTCCCGAATGTAAATAATTCAGCAGAGAATTTTTTCCGATTTTTAATATCTGCTGACACTCCTTGAATGTCAGTATATCAGGCATTTTCTCAAACATTTTCTATGTTCCTCCCTTTTGTAAATCAGGTTGCAATCGGTTTATTTCATTTTATTGTAGTGTTTGTCAGTTTTGGCTTTTTGTGAAACGAAAAGTTTCCACTTACATCTATATATTATTCCTTTGAATAACGCATATGTGCGATGAAAGGAAGTGCAAAAAATGAAGCAGACAAAAACTATCCTGATACTTATCGGCGGAATCCTCGTAGACATTGCTGAGGAATTCATTAAGTTCTTGCTTGAGAAAAAGAAGGAGTGACAGTCGCGAATGCAAGGGCACTGGTAAAAACTGTAAATCTGAGTCATGCCGACTGGCTCGATACAGAACTATGGGAATTGGTGGTTCAGATGTTTCTGTGATTGCCGGAATCAATCCCTACAAGTCGGCATATCAGCTTTGGCTGGAAAAGACAGGTCAGACGGAGCCTGCCGAAAGTGAAAATGAATACACACATTTTGGTACGGTTCTTGAGCCTGTTATCCGCAAAGAATTCATAGAAAGAATGGACTTGAAGTTCATACAAAAGCATATAATTATGTAAAGCGTGGAATGTATATTTACGAAGTTTTACAAAAGACAGTAGATTTTTTATAAACTTTGTGATACAATCAAATACAAAGAATATATTTAGAAAGGACTACAGGGTTATGAAACAATATAGTGTTAATGAGGAAATTGTTGCTAAAATATCAAATCACTTGTGTGAATTAGGAAATTTAGAATTTGATATTTCCGGAAATCATTTTTTGGCACAAAAGGGTACTGATTATAGTATCAATAATCAAGAAGGAAATTTAAGAGAAAGTAATTATTTTGGTCGTAATCTGGAATATACGCTTTTGGTTAATGGAATGAAAATTCCCATAGTAATTCAATTATATGAAAATATCAAAAAGCAGTATCGTATTTTTTTATTTGGAAAGGGAAATAAAATGTTAACATCTGTAAATTTGACCAAAGGACTGGATGGAGAAAAAATTATTTTTGATATTCAAATAAAAATATCATCTCCTCAAAATCTTTCTTGCGAAGAACGCAGTAATATAAGAGATGATATTGTGAAAGAACTTCGTAATAATGGCTTGAAAGCAGATAAAAAAAACCATATCGAATTTGGACAATATGATATACCATCGGATCAATTTATAAATACTAATGCCGAAAAATTGATAAAAGATTTAATGATTATTGGTATATGTAAAAATCGAGAAATGTTTTTTTAATCAGTACATATAATTTTAAGACCGTCAGTGGCTCACGTCACTGGCGGTCAAATTTTATTTTAAAGGAGATTTTGAAAATGAGTAAAGTAATTTGTAGCTGCTGCGGCAGTGAAATTGACGACGACAATTATTATGAGGTTGAGGACTGCATTGTATGTGAGGATTGCTATGATGACAGTACATTTACTTGTGACTGCTGCGGAGACAGATATTTTAATGACAATGCCTATGGTGATGGCAATACCTCTGTTTGCCGCAACTGTTATGAGAATGAATATCACCGTTGTGAGAGATGCAACTGTCTTTTGCATGACGATGATGTTTTATGGCAGGATGATTACCCCTATTGTCAGTCTTGCTATGATGATATTTCTGATGATTTCATCAACGAATATTCCTACAAGCCTGATCCAATTTTCCACCGTTGCCCCGATGAAAAGAGGATAAGATATTACGGTGTTGAATTGGAAATCGACGACAGCTATCTCTACGACTACTGCAATATGTTCGGCATATCGGAGGAAGAACTCATGCTGCTGTATGAAATGGGCTATGATGATGAAGAAATAGAGCTTATGATGATGGACAATGATATGCTTCGCAAATGTCTCGATGAAGCAAAGGAAATGGTCGGAATATATGCGTGAGGTGAGCTTGATGGAATACAAATTTGACGGTAAGAAATACGTTACAAAGGGCATAGCGGAAACACTGCCGCCTGATGTGCAGTTGTTCTTGTTCATGTGCCTGAATATCATGCACGACAAAACGACAGGACAGCTTGATTATCTACAAGTGTTCAAATTGGAAACTACTGGTGAAGAAAGTGGCAAACTTCTGTATATTAGACATGAGCAGGAACAGCCAGAGGCTCACATGGATTATGTCATGCCGACAGAAATCGAAATCAACTGCAAGGTGTATATTATTGATGACGTTGACCATGTGACGATGCTGTTGGCGGAGGAATACTGAAAAAGTGGATTTATCTATAATAAGGAAGGGGTTCATCAATCAAGCCAATCAGATAATCGGCAGACAAATTATAAAATCTGCAGAGGAGAACAAGGTCATCAATTTTCAATTCTGCTCTGCCGGTTTCTATATGATTATATCCCTGCTGAGATTTATTGAGAATTTTCCCCACTTGCGTTTGAGTTAAATCTTTATCTTCTCTTATACTTTTTATTCTTTCACGATAGTTCATGTATAGTCTCCTATTCAATAGTAATTTATACATAAAACTATATAATATTCAAAGTTTGAGTATTGACAATTACTCAAACTTTGAGTATAATTTTTAGTAAAAGGGGGATTAAAATGAGTGTACTTGAAGATATATATGAAAGTGAGCTGTTCCATCCGCTGAAAATAGAGACCGCTGAATATAAGCAAGCACTCGACAGAGTATGCAAGGCAGAAGATGAGCTTATCAATGCATATCCTGAATGCAAGGAACTGTTTTTGAAATATCAGGAAGCCGAGAACAATCTTGTTCATATCGATACAAGAGATATGTTTGTAGCAGGTATGCGTGTCGGCGGTAAAATCACAATGGAAATATTTGTTAAGTCGGATAGCAATTAAAATGATAATAGCAGACTGTATGAAAATACGGTCTGCTAATTTTTTGAATATTTTTTAAATCTTTTTAAAAGTTATTTCAATCTTCTGTTTATTTTTTTAAATTTTCAAGATACAATTTAAAAAGTTGGAGGTGTTTTCTAATGTACGAGCAGGATTTAAAAGATTTGATAGAGAAATTTAAAAAGTCGAAAGCTGAATTTCAAACAGTTGAATTGAAGAAGTGTAATGGCGGTGTGACCGAAAAGCTTTTTGATACGCTTTCCAGTTTTTCAAATCAGGATAATGGCGGTATCATTACTTTCGGCATGGACGAAAACAGTGATGATGGAATAACAGGCATAGATGATGTACAGCAACTCCAGAAAAAAGTAATGGAACAGTGCCTATTAAATTGCTGATACCAGACAGACCTACAAGTCAAAAACAGAAATATTACTCTTGAAATCACTGAGAGACATACTTGGAACATTCAATAAGAAATATGCAGATTTCATAAGAATATCACTTGAAATTTGTAACAATTTATGCTAAAATAATAGCACAATTAAGAAAAAAGGTGTTGACAAGTATGTTTAAGGGTGCTATAATTCGACAGACAGACAGACAGACAGACAGACAGACAGACAGACAGACAGACAGACAGACAGATAGGATAACTATATCCTTTTTAAAATTGATATTTCTCTAAGCATGATGCATTGAATTAGTGCGTCATGCTTTTTTGTTTGTTATTGAAAAAATTATGAAAAACATTTTGGAGCGATGGCATCATGTGGTGTAATAATTGTAATCATGAAACAAATAATGAAATATGTGAACTTTGTAATAGAAAAACAGAGCCGGTCGTTCCTGTAGAGATTTATTGGTGTAAGCATTGCAATATTCCAACCATCAAATACAAGAATGATCCCTCAAAAGAATTTTGTCCTTTGTGTGGCGGTGTTACAAGTTATATGGCAGCGGATATAAGACCTGTATTTCCGGAAGAAAGGCTTATGTTGGAAATATTGCTGGAAAAACCGCTTGCATTTATCAATAGTTCCGTCTGGGCAAGCAATAACCGTTACTATATAGACGGAAAATCAATGGTAATTACTTCAAAGTATTATAAGAAGTTTTCGATTGATTATATAAAAAATATGCTGGACGAGTACAAAGAAAAAAATTCTTATGAGAGTTTTGATAAATATATTTCTCTATTTGTAAATGCAAATAAAAACAGACTGAATGAAATTGTTGCGGAAGCACATGAATTTATTAGACGGGAAGCAGAAAAGTATCCCATAACAAGTATTGTAATTTCTTTCTCGGGTGGAAAGGATTCTACTGTAACTGCCGATTTGACAGTAAAAGCATTGAGTGATCCAAGTATAGTGCATATTTTTGGAAATACCACCCTTGAATTTCCATCCACCATAGAATATGCAGAACGATTCAGGAAGAACAATCCTAAAGCGATATTTCGTATAGCCTTGAACAGAGAACAGGACTTTATGAAAGTGTGTGAGGACATAGGACCTCCTGCCCGTATGATGAGATGGTGCTGTTCCATGTTCAAAACAGGACCTATCACAAGAATACTGAACCGTTATTACAGAGATAAAAATATTCTGACATTTTATGGAATAAGAAAATGTGAATCTGTCAGCCGAAGTAAATATAATCGTGTAGAAGATAATGCGGAATCCGTTAAAATACAAAAGCAGAAAGTAGCTTCACCTATATTTTACTGGATGGACATTGATATATGGCTTTATATGTTGGGAGAAAATATTGATTTTAATGATGCGTATCGTCTTGGTTATGATCGTGTAGGATGCTGGTGCTGTCCGAACAATAATGAACGTGCACAGTTTCTGTCATCAATATATATGTCCGATAAATATAATGAATGGAGAAATTTTCTGGTTGAATTTGCTAAGAAGATCGGCAAGCCCGATGCAGAAATTTATGTTGATACAGGCAAATGGAAAGCACGTCAAGGCGGAAACGGTGTAAAGGCTGCTGAAGACGTTAAAATCAAATATACTAATTGTACTGCAGAGGATCATGCAAAAATTTATCGTCTCAACAGACCGGTAGATGATGAATTTTTGAATATGCTTACACCTTTTGGTATCGTTTCAAAAGAACTTGGACGAAAACTTATTAACGAAACAATTATACTTGATACGGTCACGAATACGCCGATAATTTCAGTTCAGCCGTTTAATCAGGAAAATTATGAGTATTCTGTAAAAATAAGAACAATGAATGTTTCGAAACATGAAGACTTGCAAAGAATGATAGCCTATCAGGTCAGAAAATTTAATGCTTGTCGCAAGTGTCTCAAATGTGAGTCTTTATGTCGATTCGGGGCTATATCCATATCAGCGGGATCGTATCGTATAGATCCTAATAAATGTAAACGCTGTAAAATGTGTGTTACATCAAAATATCTTGATGGTGGCTGCCTGATGGATAAATACTTAAAAACAAAAGAAAAAGGATAGATTATGTATGAAATTCAGAGGTCATGAAACCTTTTCCATCCGTAAAGGTTGGCTCAATAAAGGAATCAAGAATATTAAAAAAAATTCCGGTGTTTTTCTTGGAGATGCAGGTAATCCTATGGACATATTAGGAATAGGTTCAAATATGGTCAAAGCATTGAGATATTGGATGCTTGCAACTAATATATCTAAAGAGCCTAACTCCGGGCACAGAGTACAATCCCTTACGGAACTTGGAAAGATAATAGATGAGAATGATCCCTATTTTGAAGAAGTTGGATCATTAGACCTTATACATTATGAGTTAGCCACAAATTCCGATATTGCAACTGCTTGGTATATATTTTTTAATGAGTTCAGCTATACAGAGTTTACAGAGGATGATTTTCACAGCAGTGTAAAAAAATATGTTCGTATGAATACAACAGGCGATTTGCCTGGTGAGAGGTCGGTATCCGATGATTACAAATGCATTATCAATACGTATTACCAAAGGAATACCTCCAAGCAAACCAATCCTGAAGATAATATAGGAAGTCCCTTGATGGAATTGGGACTTGTAGATTTTTTGTATAATAAGTCCGGTCGTCGTTACTATAAAAAAGTTATGATAAAGGAAGCCTTGTTACCGGATTTGATTGCACTTGCTCTGATAATAAAAAGTGCCCATGAAAGCAAGGAAATCAAGATATCATCTCTCTTGAATAATAGTAAATCAATAGGCAAGGTTTTTAATCTTGATATGGTACGTATCATAAATATTTTATATCGGCTTGAAAAAAAAGGATATGTTAAAGTTATCCGTACAGCAGGTCTTGATATTCTTCAGATTATTACAGATATGGATTACTATGAGTGTATCAAGCATTATTACGAAAAGTTAGATTAAGGTGGTCAGGTGTTATTTATGTTAAAAGAAATGATTGAAATATCCAAAGGATTCCAGTCATCTGTCAATATAGAATATGACTTCAACAGCGAAAGTAAGATAAACAGTTTTATTCCTACTCGTGCTTGTCTTGATATTATTGACAGTATTGTCAGCAGCACTGAGTCCGGATCTACTCTTCGTGCAAAAATTTTGACAGGAGCCTATGGCAGAGGAAAGTCTTTGTGCGTATTGATAGCATTATCTATTCTTTTTAATTCGGACAAGAAAAAATTTTCTGCCCTGATTAAGAAAATCAAAGCAGCAGATGAAATATTGTATAAAAAAATAAATAATTACCTTACGGGCAAGAAACGTCTTTTGCCTGTTATCATAAACGGCAACAGCGGCAATATGACACAGGCATTTCTCAGCGGTCTACAAAATGCTTTAAACTCATATGATATGAATGATATCATGCCGGAAACTTTTTTCGATTCCGCTGTAAAAACGATTGAACGCTGGCGAAACGATTATCCCGAAACCTATGGCAAGATGGCGGAAATGTTGGATTGCAGTGTTTCTGATTTCGTGGACAGGCTTTTATCAAATGATATTGAAGCATATCATAATTTTATAGATATACACCCTGCTTTGACTTCGGGAAGTATTTTCAATCCGTTTGTTGGAAGCAATGTGGTGGATATTTACGACAACGTCAATACAGAAATCAAGAGAAAAGGTTACAGCGGCATTTTTGTTGTTTATGATGAGTTTGGAAAGTATCTTGAATCCAATATTGCAACTTCATCGGAAAGCGAAACCAAAATGCTTCAGGACTTTGCAGAAAAGTGTAATCGTGAAGCCTCTCAGCAGCTCCATTTATTACTGATATGCCATAAGGATATTTCCAACTATATTGATCTGAATCTTCCGCAGGATAAAGTCGATGGTTGGAGGGGAATATCAGGCAGGTTTGAACACATCAATCTCACAAACAATTTTTCTCAAATGTACGAGATTATTGCCCATACCGTTGTCAAAAAAGAGACTGAATGGAATCATTTTTACACAGCTAATCAGGAAGTATTTGAATCCTTGATAAGTACTTATGAAAAAACAAATCTTCTCAGCGGAAAAACAAGACAAGTTATATTTAATTGTTATCCTCTCCACCCTGTCACCACATTTGTACTGCCTCGTTTATCCGAAAAAGTAGCACAAAATGAGAGAACATTGTTTACTTTCCTCAGTTCTACGCAGAAAAATACATTGAAACAATTCATAGATAAAAATACATCTGATATTCCTTTTGTTACTCCTGACTATTTGTATGACTACTTTGAAAATGAACTCAGAAAAGAATTGAATACTTCTGATATTTATAAAGTCTATGCCCTCTCGGCAAAAATACTCAGGAAATTTAAGTCAGACTCATTAAGTGCCAAAATCATCAAAACGATATCTGTAATACATTTCATTCAGCAGTTTGAGAAGCTTGCTCCTACAATCGATAATATAGCAAATATCTTCAGCATTGAGTATGGCTCAAAGGAAGTTTCGGATTGTATTACGGAACTGATAGAGGAAAAATATATTCTTTACAGGAAAACAAGCAATGAATATTTATATTTAAAAGAAACCAGTGGTGTTGACATCAATGCGGAAATTCATAAAAGAGTTGATGCCATAAAAGCAACAAAATCTGTCATTGATATTATCAATGGATGTATCAGCACAAAATATTTGTATCCCGTTGCTTACAATGATGATCATTGCATTACAAGATACTTTGAACTGAAATTTGTTACTGCTGACAAATATGCAGATATTATCTCACAGCCTTTGCCTAATGAATTATCGGGCTGTGTATATGCTGTGCTGTTTCCGGACAGCATTTCCTACGAAACGGAAAAGTCTGCATTTTTGGATTTGACTTCAAATAATCCAAGACATATCACAATCATCCCGAACGGTGTGTTCATAGATCCTGTCAAAACACTTTCGGATTATCTTTCAATCAAAGAATTGCGTGAAGAAGCAGAAGGCGATCAACTGCTGTTTGATGAATACACATTATATTTAGATGACTACAGTGATATAGTATCTGACTTTGTACTCTCCTATATTTCACCTGAACTTAACAGGGCTAAATATTATTATAAAGGCAATGAAATTAAAATAAGAAGGAAATCTCAGCTTAGTGGATTGCTTACAGATATTTGTTGCAGTATCTATGATAAAACACCGATTATCAATAATGAATCTATTAACAAAGATGACATTCCAAGTGTAGCGGTCAACAGTCGAACCAAAATCATCAATGCACTTATCGAAAATGATATTATCGAGGAAAATCTTTCTCTTAAAGGAACAGGTCAGGACGTGTCATTTATGAGAAGTACACTGATTCAGACAGGTATTCTAAAAAATGATGATAATAGATATTATCTTGAACTGTCTCCCGATGACGATAATCTGGCTTTTGTTTTGAACGAAATAAAAGCATTCTTTCAGGATACTATCATTAACGGAGAAAAAAAATTTGACATTCTGTATAAAAAACTGACTGATCCCCAATATGGTATAGGACTGAAAAGAGGAGTCATTCCGATATATATATCCGTTGTTCTTCATCAAATCAAAAAAGACCTTATCTTCAAGAACGACGGTCACGAAATCAAGCTGACAGCCGATTTGATAAATTCAATAAATGAAAAACCGGAAATATATTCCGTTCTTATGGAAGACTGGAATGAAGAAAAAGCAGAATATCTCCAGGCTCTGCAAAATATTTTCAAAGATTATATTATTGAAAAAGAAAAATCATTCAATAGTTTTTCCTATATATACCTTGCCATAAACAGATGGTATCTTTCCTTGCCGAAATGCTCCAGGGATATGAACCGTTGTTATGACAGCGATACCGCTATTGAAAAGATGAAAATGAAATTTATTCAAAGCCTGAAAGCTCCTATTGTGAATACAAGAGAATATCTTATGGAAACCATAAAAAGCATTTACGGCTTTGAAAATGTCAATATAAGTCTTGCGGATTCAGTCAGGGTTACTAAGGAAATTTTTGACAGCGGAAAAGATAAGCTTATTATATGCATACTCAATATGCTCAAAACTGTATTCGGCGGTAATGAAGGCAGTTCTGTTACATCCGCTCTTAAAGATTGGTATGGCAGATTAGATGGACATACTACGGAGCATCTTTTTGCCAATAATGAAAATTACCTTTTGAAATTAATATCAACGATAACCAATGATGAAGTCACATTTGCACAGCGTATCGGAAAAGCCATAACCGGTTTGAGAATTGATGATTGGAACAATAACACTGTCAAATCTTTCTGCGATGGTTTAAAGAAATTTAAACAAACCGTTGAGGAATATGACCGAAACAGAGAGATTGAAATAGATAACAGAAATAGAACAGTACAAATCATCGTTACAGACGAAAATGGTGCTAATAGGATACGAAGTTTTGAAGCTGCAGAGTATAGTGAAAGGGCCAATTTGCTTTATCAGGATATTACGGCAGCCATCGAAGAAATGGGACAATCTATAACCGAACAAGAAAAGCGTCAGGTGCTGATCGATATTTTGACAAAACTATGTGATTAAGGAAGCGACAAAATGGAAAACATAGTTTATTTTGACAATGCAGCAACGACATTTCCAAAGCCGGAATGTGTTTATACAGCCATGGATCAGTTTGCAAGAACCTGCGGTGTCAGCATAGGCAGAGGACAGCATTCGTTGTCCTCAAAGGCAGCCTTTGTTGCAGATGAAACAAGAGAGCTGTTGCAGGATTTGTTTCATAGCTCAAATAAAAAAGTAGTGTTTACTAATACCGCAACGGAAGCATTGAATATTATCATAAGGGGTATGAATATTCCAAAGGGGGCTAATGTTTACATATCTCCGTTTGAACACAATGCAGTTACAAGAACTTTGCATTATCTGAAAAAACAACATAATTTTCAGATAATTCAGCTTGCTTGCAATAAAAATACTTATGAACTTGATATTGACAAAACAGAAACTCAATTTAAAGAAAAGAAACCATTTTGTGTGATTGTTAGTCATGTAAGCAATGTTGTTGGGGTGGTTGCTCCGATAGAACGTATATTTGAAACAGCTAAAAAATTTGGAGCAATAACCATTGCAGATATGTGTCAGAGTGCAGGTCTGATAGATATCAATATTTCAAGCACCGATTTTGATTATGTTGTCTTTGCCGGACACAAGACACTTTATGGACCGTTAGGTATATCGGGATTTATTACCGCATTTCCGCAGGAACTCCCCCCCTTGATTATCGGAGGAACGGGATTTGATTCTGCAAATCAGGATATGCCTGATGATATTCCTGTAAAATATGAAGCAGGAAGTCATAATTCAACAGCAATAGCCGGACTTAATGCTTCATTAAAATGGCTGCTTGATATTGGAATCAATAATATTTATAAAGTTGAATTACAGCATTATGATCAACTCGGCAATTTGTTGAAACGGTATGAAAATATCAAACTCTATTTGCCTGAAAATGGCATAGGGGTTATTTCATGTAATTTTGAGGGATATGGCAGCAGTGAGATCGGACAGGTGATTTCAAAAAAAATCGCAATTCGCAGCGGTCTTCATTGTGCCCCGTTAGCTCATAAGTTCATAGATACATTTCCAAGTGGGACGGTAAGATTCAGTATCAGCTATTTCAACACGGATTCTGATTTTGAAGTATTGAAAGAAATGCTGGATTACATTGAAGAAAATTCATAGAAAAGCAGGTGGTAGTATTGAACTTTACTGATATGGATATCAAGTGCGAATACAGGTCTTTAATTGATGATGTTGTCCGTGATTTTTATATTCCTTTGCTTGGCAATTCTGTAAAGTACCAAAGGGCTGTAGGATTTTTCTCATCGTCAATACTTGTACAAATTTCAAAGGGAATATCAGGGCTTGTAAAAAATGGCGGAACAATCGAACTTGTAGCATCTCCAAGATTATCTCCAGAGGACATTGAGGCGATAAGAACGGGATATAAACAGAGAAATCAAGTTATTAAAACAGCCGTTTTGGGAGAATTGAAATCAGCAAAGAACAGATTCGAGGTTGACAGATTAAATCTTTTGGCGAACTTGATTTCAGATGGAATACTTGAAATAAAGATTGCGTTTCTGGAAGACGGAAACAATCGTGGATTATATCACGAAAAAATGGGAATACTTACCGACTCGGACGGAAATAAAGTTGCATTCTCAGGCTCTATGAATGAAACCGAAAATGCTCTGATGATAAATTATGAAACAATCGACGTTTTTTGTTCATGGAAAAGTGACGATTCAAAGGAAAGGGTTCTTACAAAAGAAAATGCTTTTATTTCTATTTGGAATAATAGCGAACCTAATATACAAATAATCGATTTTCCGGAGCTTAAAGAAGAAATCATTGAGCGTTACCGTGTTTCTAAACCAAACTATGACATTGATAATGAAGAATATCCTGTTTTGGAAATGCCAATCAATTCTGAAACACTCACGAATAATTATCCGTTGATCCCTTCATCTGTTAAACTTCATGATTATCAGAAAGAGGCTATCAAAAAATGGCAGGAAAATGGTTATCGGGGAATATTCGATATGGCAACAGGAACGGGAAAAACTTTTACCGGGCTTGGTGCATTAACACATCTGGCACAAATGCTTGATAACAAATTAGCAGTAATTATTGCTTGTCCCTATCAGCATCTTGTAGAACAGTGGGTAGAAGATATTGAAAAATTCAATATGCAACCTATTATCGGATATAGTGCATCCGGTCAGAAAGACTGGAAAACACGGCTGGAAAGAGCTGTAAGAAATCAGAAATTAGGTGTAAAGGGAAAAGAATTTTTTTGCTTTATATGCACAAACGCTACCTATTCATCAAATTTTGTCCAGACTCAACTTCATAAAATAAAAGGTGATTGTCTTTTTATCGTTGACGAAGCTCATAATTTCGGTGCAGATTATCTTAGCAGACTGATGATTGACAGTTTTAATTATCGTCTTGCTCTTTCCGCTACCCTTGAAAGACATCATGATGAAGAAGGTACACAAAAACTTCGTGATTACTTTGGGGCAAAGTGTATTGAGTATGACCTTGAGATGGCTATCCGAGAGGATAAGCTGACAAGATATAAGTATCACCCTATCATAGTCAGTCTTACGGATGAAGAATTAAAAAAGTATTATGATTTAACAGCCGCAATCTGTAAATGTCTGAAAAAAGATAAACATGGCAAGATAACTCTTAATGAACAGGGGAAAAGGCTTTGTTTACAGAGGGCAAGATTAGTTGCAGCAGCAGAAAATAAAATATGGGAACTCAAAAAACAGATACTGCCCTATATTGATGATTCTCATATGCTTGTATATTGCGGTTCTGCATCATTGCAGGATGACCTGCGTGAAAATTTGGAAGTAACTGCTGATGAGATGAGACAGATAGATGTTGTAACGGATGTTCTTGGAAATAAGATGAATATGAAAGTTTCACAATATACCTCAAAAGAGGATATTGAAGAACGAAAAATATTGACATCGGAATTTGCAAAGGGAGAAACAATACAGGCATTAATTGCTATTAAATGTTTGGATGAAGGTGTTAATATTCCAAGCATAAAAACAGCGTTCATACTTGCAAGCACAACAAATCCCAAAGAATATATCCAAAGGCGTGGAAGGGTTCTGCGTAAATTTCCGGGAAAAGACTTTGCTGTTATATTCGATTTTATAACACTTCCAAAAGATATAAATGATTCTGTCGGTTCTACAGAAAGTGAGATAAGAATGGGACAAGGTCTTGTAAGAAACGAGCTGACCAGAGCATTTGAGTTTGCAAGATTGGCAGATAACTTTTTTGAAGCCGACCAGATTCTTGATGAGATCAGAGATGTCTATAACGTGCATGAGGAAGTATATTCAATAGAAGAGGAGTTTGAATACTATGAATGATGAAATAAAAATTGATGAACAGAAGGCTACACGTCTTATCAGAAGAATAATTGTCGCAGAGGGCAAAAACTTAAAGAGTGAAGAAAAAAATGATACTCAAATGGTCAATGATATCAAAAAGATGATAGAGGAGGCAGTACAATGTTACTAAAACGAATTCGTTTAGTTGATTTCAGGCAATTTGTTGGTAAACAGGAAATAGAGTTCTCCGTTGATCCCGAAAAGAATGTGACTGTCATCATGGGAGAAAACGGTTCCGGAAAAACAACATTTGCTCAGGCGTTTACATGGTGTATGTATGGAACAACCGATTTTGCTGATCCTCTTGTTCTCTGTAAAGCTACACTTCAGGATATGCGTCCCGGAGATTCTAAAGCCGTCAGTGTAGAACTGAAAGTTGAACATAAGGGGCAGGATTACTATATTCTCAGAGAACAGACATATCAGTTAGATAATTCCGGAAAGCTTAAAAGGCCTTCTCCCACAAAGCTGACAATCAGATACAAAGGCAAAGACGGACAGCAGGAATTTATAAAGGATAATAAAATAGAATCAAAGGTCAAAGAAATTTTACCGAAGGAGTTATCAGGATACTTTTTCTTTGATGGTGAGCGTATAGGAAACATGAGTAAAGAAATACAGTCCGGAAAAAGCAAAGAATTTGCAGAGGCTGTAAAAAAACTTCTTGGTCTTGACA
>Ga0310695_10002370_pt1 | contig 39997 bp, 21 predicted proteins | sample RumenRJG_04DNA_FD_203882 | JGI IMG/M metagenome (GOLD analysis project Ga0310695, IMG submission 203882) | Bovine rumen microbial communities from Lethbridge, Alberta, Canada - RJG_04 (v2) (version 2) | ecosystem: Host-associated > Mammals > Digestive system > Stomach > Rumen | place: Canada...
AAGGCGGGTCTTCGCCGGATGGACCGCCTAAGAACTCTTCGAGATTGGAAAGAGCGTTTCCGTCCGGATCGGAAAATGCGTCAAGCGGGTCGTTCGGGTCGGAACCCGAGGAAACTTCGTATCCGTCCGGGATTCCGTCGCGGTCGGTGTCGGAATCGTATGGATCGGTAAGCGTGCAATACGTCTCCAAGGCGTCCGGCAGGCCGTCGGAATCCGAATCGACGTCTGCGGCGAAGCGGAAGAATCCGGCGGAGCCGTCCAAAACGCCCTGCGGAGGCTCGATTTGCGCAAGGCCGCCGGACGCGACCGCAAGCGTGCAGGCGTTCGTGCCGGAAGGGGCCGAGAACGCGCCGAGAAGCGTCCAGCGGCGTTCGAGAAGATTTGTCGTAAAGAGAAGATGCAAGTCGCGCGAGAGCGCATTGTCGAAGAACGAATCGTTCCACGAAAGCCCGAATTCGGCGGAACCGTTTTCAAGGTCTGCGCAAAACGATGTCACCGCAAGTCCGCCGGACATGGCGGAAGATCCGCCGCGCGCGGGCGGGGGAGCGTCAATGCGGCCTGCGCCGGAGCCTGCGCGGTTCGTTCCTTTCGAGCCTCCCCAGAGCGTGAACAAGACGGCGGCGGCGAGAACGGAGAGCCTGCCGGGGATTCCGAGGCGCGAGAATCTGCCGGAAATGCGGGAGAATACGCGGCTCTCGCGCAGGAGCGCGGCGGCCCAGAGCGCAAGCAGGCAGAGCGCCGCGCCGGCGATGTGCGGCGCGGCGGCGTTTGCCGCTATGTATGCTGTTTCCGGCATTGTCGGTAGCGATGGTAAAAACGACAGGCAAAGACTACCACCTTCACGCGCGCGGCGCAAGCCGAAACTGTGCCATACGGTTTTTGAGAGGTTTTTACGTACCTTATCCTGTCGCCCCGGGATTATTTCGCATTACTATTCTATTGCAACACAACCAAGCCCCTTGCAACGGCTGTCCAGATTGATCAAGGCAACAGAACTTCCATCTTGAAAAACCGAAAGACTGTTTTATTCTGATCTGTAACCGTCTGCCAATCGGCATCCGGGCCAAGAGCCGCCGTTCCTTTCAATACAGGCGCAGCACCTTGCATATTCCACTTTGACTGCGGCGGATAGATTGCGACGGCGGCCAAGTCCGGCGTACCGTCCGCCTTCATCGGGATCGACAGTATCCTGAAGTCATCGCTCTCATCTTCCGGATCAAGCCCCAGCACGTAGCAATCGACAACCGACAGACGCCCGTTCGCGGCAGTACCATGCAAAGCCGAAACCTTATCGCCCCCCGCAGCCGCGACAATCGCGGGATGTCTATCCAGCCACGCCTGCGGCACGGCGACGATTTTCCCGCCGCCGACATCAACGGCTACATCCGGAAGCGCAACAACCGCAAGGAGAAGAGCCTTACCGTCGGCAGATTTGGTGAATTCAGCCGATCCAGCCGTTCTGTTCACCAGTTCGAGACGCGACACATCCGGGATACTTGATGCAGTAAGAAGCGTATAGGATCCTACAGACAGAACATCATTCGTCTCGCCAATGACTATTCCAACCTTGCCAGTGCCGGAAACAGCGAAACCTCCGCCAAGAGCAATCGGCGACGATCCCGGGGGCGGGAGCGCAAGCGTCGAGCCTCCCGCCATGCAAAGCGCGCCATTGCCAGGTTTGCAACCGGACTTTATTCTGACAGTCGCCGTGTCCTTTACCGTCAAACCTCCTGAGAACCATTTCCACGAACTCGCATCGTCATAACTGCATTCAAACGAAAATACGCCCGTACCGGACACTGTCATTGAAATCGACGCCGCCGTATTCGCATTCTCGCCGCAGATCGGGGCATTGCACCTGATTGTATGCGGTGTTTTCCTGTCATACCAGTCCGCTGTGTCAAATGCAAGCGCGCACGCAGTGGTGCTGTTGTGCTTATAAAGAATGTAATCGGACGAATCCTCCATGCCGGAACGGAACATCATCCAGTCGTCATACGAACCAAAATAGTGCGAACCATTGTTTGCCATTCGCAAATAACCGGATCCGCGCAGGATTCCGTCCGGACCCAACACATGTTTTCTTCCGGGAACCATATATCCACTCTGGGCGGCTCGCAGTTGCTTCGAGATGAACACGCCGTCGCCGACACTGCTCTCCACATACCCGCCCTTTGTGGAGCGGCTGAACATCTCGACCTCGGCTATAAAAACACCATCATTACGCTTCGTGAGATACTTGGAGCCGGTGCCATCCGTCTTCGTCTGTTTCACCTTGCATGTCGCTCCAGATTCAATCGTCAATCTCGCATTATGATCATAGTACGCCGCGTTCGGAAGATTGAGCGTCGAACCGGTTTTCAGCGTCGCTCCGTCGCCGGCATTCCAGTCCCCGGCACCAGTTATCGTGAAATTGCCGCAATACGTCTTCGGGTTTTCAGACCTGTCAAGATCAGTCATCGTAATACCACCCTTGAAATCCATGTATTTATCCGATGCCATTGTGATCTTCACAGTCACTCCGTCCTCGCACGCTACAGGACGTTTGAATATATGGTGACACTGGGCATTGTTCGTTATTGCGCACAAGCCGGAAATCGTCCCGCCCCCGCCTATCGTCACTGGAGCGGAATCCGCCGGGAATGTAATCGACTTCGGCTTGAAGTCGATATCGCAGTCCAGCTCCGTCGCACGGCCGCAGCCTATCACTACGTCAACGCCCTCCGGCGGAACTTCACAATATTGCCAATTCTCCGGATTCGACATCTTTCCGTCCCCTGCCGCACCGGTCCATACGCGTGTCGCCGAAAGAGGCGCTCCGTCGCCGCAGTGGACCATAAGGATATTACCATCCATGTAGAAATACGGAGAAACCGCAGCAGGATTCTCAAGCGACAGGGCGGCAAGCGTAGCATTGTCCGGCACCGTCGAAAACCGGGCGATGGGCATATTGCCGTCCAACATCGACACTCCGTTGCCGACGCGAACCATCACCTTCCCGCCACCCTTGACCGCCAAAGACTCCAAAAGCGGCCTGATTGCAGTCTCCCTCCCAGGCACGGCGAGCGTCGTACCAGATGCCATCGTCACCGCTCCGCCGCCCGGCGTGCAACGCGCGGCGAGCCGCAATGTCGCCGCGTCCTCTACCGTCAGCCCGCCTGTGAACCCGGAAACCGAATTAAACACAACCGTTCCAGATCCTTTCACCTTGACAGAACCATCCTTGTACAATTTGCCGTTTACAGTGACCGTCCGCGGCGTCGCGTCGAAATAGTCCGTCGTCCCGATAATCAACGGCATGCGTACGCCCATGTTGGCATCGATTGCGTAGTCGGCCTTCGGCTGCAGTTCCACCGTTGTTCCCGATTTTGCCAAAACCCAAAATCCTTTGGCTGTCGCGGTGAACCCGCCCTCGCCAATGACCCATTTCGCGCTGACCGCCTCCTTGACGTCTCCGTTGAGACAAAAATTGTCTCCCTCTGCGGAACAGACGAGCCCGTTGGCGATCACTACGCCGTTCGCATTCCAGTACGAGGCCGACAGGCGGCACATTCCCGATGCGATGATGCGCCCCGCGACTTCAAGCGTTCCAGCATTGTACGACGTGACAAAACGATGTTCGACCTCCTGTTCCTCTTCACCGTTCTCCTCGTCCACGGGGCAGACAAGCGTGTAGTCGCCTGCGATACGGACTTTGCCGCCCCCCTCGATGCGGAACTTCCGCCCTCCGGAATTGATGATCGATGGAAGCGACAGCGTGGCGCCGGAAACGATATACGCATAGTCCTTTTTGCACCAGTCCTCGTCTTCTTTCGTCAACGTCACGTTTCCGCAGTAATAGACGTCGCCGCCGGTTTTCTTCACCGTCCACGCCGACATCCCCCCGGCAAAGTCCATGTACCGGTCGGCGTCCATCGTGATATCGGCCTCAACGCCTTCCTTGAACTGAATGGGCACGTTGAACACATGGTGCTTGCCGGCCGCCGAGTTGACAATCCTCTCTATGTTTGTCATCGATCCGCCATCAAAGGCGTTGATGGTGACAAGAGCGGAAGTCGCGGGGAAAGCAATCGACTTTGGCGAGAAGCCCGGAATGTCGCAGACAAGCGTCGAATCCGTCGTCGCCATGACCACCAGCGATGCGCCATCCACCGGTATGCTGTCGCCAAGCCAGTTGCCGGACGACGAGAAGCGTCCATCCCCTGCCCGGCCCGTCCACACCCCATCTTGCAGGGACGCCCACTGCGCCTCTCCGGCACCGACCGCGACGGACAAGACGAGAATCGAGGAATCTACAACCTCGAATGACACAGTCGTTCCCGGCGCAACCGGGTTCGCAAGCGAGAACGCATCCGCGACAGTCTGCGGGATTCCGCCGATGGCATATAAGATCGGGTATTTCCCTGGCGGCACGGCTTCCGACCCATCGCCGAATCGCAAGGCCACGCACCCTGTCCCGCTTCCCGCAACTGCGACGGACCCCTTGACTATCGCAAGCGAGTCGCGGCTTGCAGGCATCTCCAGAGTCGTTCCCCTGTCGAATGTCACGTCGCCGCCGCCTGGCGAACACCCCGCGCCGAGTTCCAGCGTTGCGCCGTTCTCCACAAAAAGCCCTCCGCCAAAAGAACAGGCGTCCCTCGCGATATGCAGCGTCCCTCCATCGACCCGCACCTGCAGATTGCCGCCCACAAGCGCCCCGGCACCATCAACGGTCGCCTTATGCGGAACGCCTGTGTACACGTCTTTGAGCATCAGGAAAAGCCGATTCGGCGACGTGGCGCTTTCATAGTCGCTGATCGTGCCCGTGATCGAGTAGTCGGCAACCGTGTTCAATGTAATGCTGTAGTCTCTATAGCTTCGCCAGAAAGAGCCAGAGATTCCGCCTTCGCCGATTATGTAGGTGAAGGTCGGGGGCAGGTATTTCGGGACGTCGTTCGCACCCGTGATTGAATTGAACGCGAAAACCCCGTCGTCGGATTCATACGACGTGTCTACGAGCCTGTCTATCTCGGTCGAGTTCGCGGCGAGGCTGTTCCTTACCGTGAACTTGCCCCGGTTGCGGGTCATCAGATAGCCTTGGACGCCCGAGATCCTCGCATTGTCAACGGACACTTCCCCGTTCTTCTCAATGCTAAGAGAATACTGCGAAGCACCCTCGTAGTTCTTGACATAAAGCGTCGAGCCGGCGGGGACAACCGTGTCCGGCGGCGGTTGCCACCAGTTTTCTGTCGTGAGATGGTAGTCTCCGCGATATGTGGTATGGTTTTCCGGAACAGTCCCCCATACGCCACCTGGGAACTCTATTTCACCACTCACGTTTATCGTGTCCGAGAACGTCACCGCCGTATCGAACATTGGCCGTTCAGATGCAGACGAAGCCATCGCTCCAACACCGACAAACGGCTCGCCACGCACTGTGACCTTTCCACAATCTGAAAGGAATACCATCGCCGCCGGAGCAAACATGCGAATGTCGTTCGTGATTACGGACGGTGCACCTGCGCCGAACACCAGCGTCGCGCCGTCCGCCGGAGGGATCCCGCCCTCCCAGTTCGCGCCGTCGCCAAGCGTCGCGCCGTTGCCGTTTCCTGTCCAGCGAGAGGCGCTTTCCGTGTCCACAAGAACGAAATCATTACCCCAACTGGAACCGGTTGCCGCAGTCGATACCGAAGCTTTGCGACTGCCTTGCAGCGTCATATACCCGACTTTCTCCGCCGTAAGCTGCACACTAAGATTAGCCGCTTCAATACGAAAAGCGTATATGCCATGTTCATCGGTTGTCGTCGATTTCTCGTCTGCGGACAAACTCTCTCCATTGAAAACCGACACCTTCACCGCCGCATCCGCCAGAGGTTCACCAAGCGCATTGATGACGCGTCCTGTGACAAAGCGCGGGGTTCCATTCGTGGCAATGTTGCAGACAAAGCGCGTTATAGTGCGGTTGCCGTCTTGCAGCAATTGGCGGTAGTAGGCGTCGCTCGAACCACTCCATCCCATGTTCATGTGAACAAACAGGCATCCTTCGCTGAACGCATACCCGTCCGTCACCGTCGCATGGCCGGGGTACTCGGTATGACAAGGGATCTTTGCGTCAAGGTTTGGCAAAATTGTTTTCGTGATGTTCGCAAGAGTCGCGCTTGACACATAATCCGCGCTGGAATATCCAAACGAGTTTCTGTACCCATTGGCGGCTCTTGTTGTCGCCGCACCCGAGCCATCGCTCCTGTAGTTCATGCTTGCCGCCAATCCGCAATTGTAGGTGAGCATGCCTATTGCCTTGCGGTTCTCCTCAGAATGGCTGTCTGCATTCTTGGGATTCAAAGGCATGCTGCCCCAGCGAAAACAGCACGGCTCGGTGCCCCTCTCCATTGGGAAATACTGCGTCACGCCGTTCACCGTCACCTTGAAGGTCCCTTCTGGCATAGGTGTCTGCGGCCATTGAAAATAGTACATTGTCTGGGCCATTGCCGTGGCTGTGCAACCACAGACATAATGATTCGGCGTGTAGTAATTGTAGCAGTATTCGCCGGAGACACCACCCTGACTCCACTTCGTCTTTGTCAACGGCAGGACGCGAACATCTGCAGGTGTTCCGCTATACTGTACCACGGCTCTGAGACGCGGTTGACGCATGGGGGAACCGCTTTTGTCAGATTCGAGCGATTCCCATGTTAGCCCTGTCGGTTGTCTTGACCCACTCGATAGGGACGAGGACAATCTCAAAGGCTTGGAAGGTTCGCTTAGGCTTGTCGTCTTTGCCGACACGGAAAACCTGGGACGGTCGTTCAGTCCGAAGACTTCGATTTCATCCTCGCCGAAAGCCCCCATTCCAACATAATTTGCAATTACGTCCCAGCCCGGGTCGCCGTCATCCTCATCGGGCAGATCGCCTTCGGTCGTGAATGCTAAGACGGGATCATATCTGTCGTCCGCCGGCATGGCGACCCACCCGCCTCCGTTAATGGCGACAAGATGGAATGCGTTCGTGCCGTTCATTGAAAACGTCCGCACCTCGCCAGTAGGCAGACGCGACGGCGCCGGAGAGCGTGCTATCCACGCGCTCACGGCGTCCACAGCCCGCTCTTCCCCGACTTCCGCGCAGAAGCCTGCGGTAACGCAAAATGCAAATGCTGCGGCAGCACACAAGAAACGCATATTCATTGCCATCCCTTCCTTCATGGAATAAAAGTGCCGACGCGTGAAAATACTGCTTGATTGCCGCGCGGCAGCCTCGTTTCTTCTCATGCGGAAATTATATCAAAAATCCCACAGTTCCATCAATACTGTTGCCCGTTCGGGTTTTTTGTTGTAGACTTTGCCCAGAATCGCACCCGCCGCGAGGCGTGTGCAAAAACACTGCAAAGGGACGCCCGCCGCATGAAACTGCAAACCCTCCTGTCGACAGCCGCAATCGCGGTTTCCACGCTCGCCGCCGCGAACACGCCCGGCGAATGGTCGCGCATATACCTCGGTTCCAGTCCGTCCGTCTCGCCGGACGGGTCTTTCTTCCTCTTCGGCTGGTGCGACAGGATCTGGCGCGCATCCGTCGACGGCGGCGTCGCCACGCCGCTGAACGACGGACTTTCGCGCGACTGGCGCCCGATCGTCTCGCCCGACGGCCGCAAAGCGGCTTTCATGTCCGACCGCGAAGGCTACCCCGCGCTTTTCGAACTCGATCTCGCCTCCGGCGCGCGCCGCCAGATCACATTCCACACCGAAGGTCTGGAACCGTGGGGCTACACCGCAGACGGCAAGTCGATGCTCGCCGCGGCAAACCGCGACGCCGCGGCGGACGGCGAAGCGTCCCTGAGGTTCTGCCCCCGTCCGGTTTTCATCTCCATGGAAACGCGCAGCGCGGAAAAAACGATCTTCGAAGCGCCGCTGCGCGACCCGGCGCTTTCGCCCGACGGAAAGAAAATCCTTTTCGTAGACCGCGGCGAAATGCCTTCCATCTGCTGGCGCAAGCGCGCAAAGGGCAATTGGTCCTCCGCCACCGGAGACATCTGGCTGTACGATTCCGGAAAAGCGGACAAATCCAATCCCGGCAAGGCGTTTACGCCCGTGGCGACGGGGCGCGAAGACGACAGATTCCCCGTCTGGGCGAGGGACGGGAAATCCTTCTACTACCTCAACGACTCCGCCGGATGCCGCAACGTGCACCGCCGCTCCCTCGAAACCGGCGAAGACCGGGCGATAACGAAATTTACCGACAACCACGTCCGCTCCTATTCGATTTCCGCCGACGGCCGCACCATGATCGCATGCCAAGGATTCGATTTCTGGCGGCTCGACCCCGAGGCGGAATCCCCCGCTCCCCAGCGCATAATCCTGCGCCCGGCCGGATTCGACCCCGCCGCCAACACCGCCATGCGAGTTTCGTCGGACAAGGCGGGAAGCGTGGAATCGAACGCCGACATCGCATTTTCGCCGGACGGTTCGCAAATCGCGTTCATCGCCTGCGACGCCCTGTGGGTGATGGACTCTACAGGGAAACGCCCGGTCTGCGTAGACGGATCGGATCTTTCCGCGGCCTGCTCGTGCACATTCTCGCCAGACGGAGAAATCCTCTACTATCTCGCGGACTGCGGCGAAAGAACCGATGTTTGCGCCGCGCGCCGCGCCGATCCTTCCAGAACATGGAGCGAAAACTCCTCGTTCCGTCTTGAGCGCCTCTCCAAAGACGATTCCGGAAAATCGCTCCTTTCCGTTTCGCCCGACGGATCGAAGCTGGCGTGGACAGGCAAAACCGGAGAATTCCGCATCGCCGACACGAACGGATGCGTGAAATACATGCCGCAGACCCCGACGCAAGGCTGCGCCGAATACGTCTGGTCGCCGGACTCCAGGTGGATCGCTGCGACGCTCGGCGACGACACGGGCAACCGCGACGTCTGGATCGTCCCCGCGCACGGCGGCGACGGCAAAACGCCGGACCCGCAGCCGTACAACGTTTCGCGCAACTACAAGAGCGACGGCTCGCCCGCATGGTCGCCGGACGGCAAAATCCTCGCATTCAGCGGCCAGCGGGCCATGAACGGCGGCGCCCGCACGATTCTCTACGCGTATCTCGACCCGGACGACGAATACGCGGACATGCCAGATCCGTCCTTCCCGCACGAAAAGAAAAAGGATAAAGCGAAGAAAGCCGGCGCAGCGAAAAACGGCGGGGATAAAGACGGCGCGAAAACGCAGGATGAAAACGACTCCGCCGCGGAAGAAAGCGGGGACAAGGACTGCGGCAAGGGCAAGACGGGTCTCAAAAACGGCGGAGAAGCGAAACCCCGGCCGGAGACGAAAATAGCATTCGACGGACTTGCAGACCGTGTAAGGATGGCGAAAGTCGACGGCCGGAACCTGCTCTTCGCGTCCGATTCACGCACGCTTGCGTTCAACAGCGGGAAAAGCACGTTCACGGTGAAACTCCCCGGGGACCTGAAACCGGTCAAGATATTCGACGAATGCGTCATTCCGATAGCATGGCCGGGCAAGCCGGACAAGAAAAGACTTCTCGGCGCATCCGCGTCGCTTCCCTTCCGCGACGGCAAGCGCGTGGAATTCAAGGTCTGCAAGGAACGCAACGTCGCGGACTGGCAGGAGCTCGTCTGCATGAAAGCGTGGGGGGAGCTGCGCGACAGATTCTGCGATACGGCGATGCACGGCGCGGACTGGGCGGCGGTGAAAGAAAAATACCGGGCCGCACTGCGCAACGCGCCGCACTGGAGCGTGGGGCGCGACGTTCTGAACCTTATCGTTGGCGAACTCGATTCCTCGCACCTCGGCTTCAAGCCGGCGAACACGCCGCCTGCGGCGTGGAACAGACGGGTCCGCCGCGATGCGTGGACTCCGGTCACCGCCCATATCGGCGCGCGCTTCGACCCGTCGCACAAGGGCCGCGGGTGGCTCGTGCGCGACATCGCGACCGGTTCTTCCGCGGACCGCGGGCGGCGCGGACTCATGCCCGGCGACACGGTTGTTTCGATCGACGGCAGGGAAGTCAATCCAGACATGGATTACGCGGAAGCCATGAACGTCCCCATGCCCCACGACTTCCGAATCGTGTTCGAACGCGGAGGCGAACGCCGCGAAATAGAACTCAAGGCCATGACATACGCCGAAATCCGCAAACTCCTCCGCAACGACGAAATACGCGCCGTGCGCGACTACGTCCATTCAAAAGGCAACTACGGATACATAAACATCGAAGCGATGGTCGAACCGCACCTGAGCCGTTTCATGGACGAAATCCACGCGGAAGGCCACGGCCGCGACGGAATCATAATCGACGTGCGGTACAACCACGGCGGACACATCGCCGACAGGGTGCTCGACGTCCTGTGCTCGCCGCAGCATTCGCGCTCGCGCTTCCGCGGCAACACGGGCGACTCGTATCTCATGTCCTACCGCGGACGGCCGCCGCTGTCGAACCTTCCCGCCGTTGTCTTGTGCGGGCACGAATCGTCCTCCAACGCGGAGATATTCTCCCACGCGTTCAAAGAATTCAAACGCGGCAAACTCGTAGGCGAAACGACGGGCGGCAAGGTGATAGCCACCAGCGACGTCCCGCTTCTCGACTACGGAACGCTGCGCCGGGCGCACATCGGCTGGTTCAAGATGGACGGAAAGGACATGGAAAACAACGGCGCCGTCCCGGACATAGAGATTCCGCTCACGCCCGCGGACACAGCCGCCGGGCGCGACCCGCAGCTTGAAGCGGCGCTTGACGCGCTCAAAGGCGAAATCGCCGCGCGCAAGCCGCTCCCTCCGCTCGAATACGCCCCGGCGAACCGGCCTGGCGCGGAAAAGAGAAAATAACCGCCATGAAAAAGCCCCGCAAACCCGCATCCAACCCCTTTGCCGCCCGCCTCGGCGCGGTGGTGCGCATGGCCGCCGCCAAAAAACTCGACGCCGTGATCGTCTTTACGCAGACGAACCGCCGCGCGCTGACCGGCGTCGATTGCGACAACGGCGCGCTTGTGATAGAGCCGGGCCGGCGCACGGTCTTCCATACGGACTTCCGGTACACGACGATGGCGGAGCGCGTCGCGCCCTGGCTCGCCGTGAAAACCATGTGGAAGCCCGCCGCGGAAGCCAAGACGCTCGCGCGGCTCGGCGCGAAATGGAAACGCATAGGCTTCGAAGGCGCGATATCCGCATCGCGTTACCTGCGCCTGAAAGAAGCGTTCCCGCGCGCGAAACTCGTGGACGTCTACCAGGATCTCCTGGCGGAGCGCGCAGTCAAGACCCCGGCTGAGATCGAAAAGATCCGCGCCGCAGAGGCTTTGACCTGCCGCATCTGGGAAGAAACGCGCGCCTCGATCGCGCCCGGCATGACGGAAAAGGAAATCCAGCGCCGCGTGCGCGCGCTGATGAACGAGCTGGGCGACGGCGAAGCGTTCGAGACCATAATATGCGCCGGAGCGAACGCCGCCGAGTGCCACCATGTGCCGGATTCGACGGTCTGGACCGGAAACTCGCCGCTCCTTGCCGACCTCGGCGTGAAACTCGACGGCGCATGCTCCGACATGACGCGCAACATAGTCCCCGCGAAACCTTCGCGCCTCTACGCCCGCATATATTCAACCGTCCTCGAAGCCAATGAAGCCGCGATAGCGGCAGTGCGCCCCGGAGCGGTCTGCCGCGACATCGACGCCGTTGCGCGCGCCATCATCAAAAAGGCCGGCTACGGCCCGCAGTTCGGGCACTCGCTCGGCCACGGCGTGGGCTTTGAAATACACGAATCCCCCAACTTCTCCGCCAATTGCGCCACAATCCTCAAGCCTGGAATGCTCGTCACAGTGGAGCCGGGGATATACCTGCCGGGAAAACTCGGCGTCAGGATAGAAGATCTGGTGCTCGTCACCGAAAGCGGATGCGAAGTTCTTTCCTCCGCGTCCCCCAAAAAAACCGCGCAGTGAAATCCTGGAACGAAATCCGCAAGGCGGCGACGGCGTTCTCGAAACGCTGGAAGGACGCATACGACGAGAAGAGCCAGGCGCAAAGCTTCCTGAAGGAGTTCTTCGCCGTGTTCGGCGTGGATGCCGTGACGGTTGCCACGTTCGAGCACCGCGTGAAATTCGCCGACGGCTCACAGGGCTACGCCGACTGCTTCTGGCAAGGGAAGATTCTCGTCGAAATGAAGTCCCGCGGCAAGAATCTCGACGCGGCGTTTCAACAGGCGATGGATTACGTGCGCTCCCTGCCCGACGTCTCGCAGACACCCCGCGCAACCGTGGTCAGCGACTTCGCCCGCGTCCGCTTCTACGACCTCTCGCGCGACTGCACCCTGACGGAGTTCGCCTTGAAAGACCTGCGCAGGTACGTGACGCTCTTCGGCTTCATGATCGGCGCGGAGGGAGACGCGAAAATCCGCGAACAGGACCCCGTGAACCGCAAGGCCGCCGAGCAGATGGCGCGCCTCCACGACGCTATGAAGGCCGTCGGCTACACGGGACATCCGCTCGAAGTCTATCTCGTGCGCCTCCTCTTCTGCCTGTTCGCGGAGGACACGGGCATCTTCAAGCCGGAGCAGTTCTCGTGGTTTGTTGGACGTGAGACGCGAGACGATGGACGAGATCTGGCAAGCCGGCTTGCGGAAGTGTTCGCCACCCTCAACACCGCGCCGGAAAAACGGCTCTCCATCCTTGATGATTCGCTGGCGGCTTTTCCCTACGTGAACGGCGGGCTTTTCGCGGAATCTCTGCCGATGGCCGCGTTCTCCGCCGAAATGCGCAAGGCGCTTCTCGACTGCGCCGCGCTCGACTGGTCGAAGATTTCACCGGCCATCTTCGGCGCGATGTTCCAGGGCGTGATGGACGAGAAGGCCCGCCACGACCTTGGCGCGCACTACACGAGCGAGGAGAATATCCTAAAGCTCATCCGCCCGCTGTTTCTGGATGCGCTGCGAGAGGAGTTCGAGGCGATCATGGGGACATCCGGCACTCGGCGGCCGACAACCGGGACGACTTCCGACAAGCGACATGCCGAACTGTCGGATGTCGCACCGGCAGTCGGGCATCGGCTATCGAATGTCCAGCGACACAAGCTCCTCGCCTTCCACTCGAAAATCGCATCGCTCACGTTCCTCGACCCCGCCTGCGGGTGCGGCAACTTCCTCCTCATCGCCTACCGCGAGCTGCGCCGCCTCGAAATGGACGTGCTGGAGGAACTGCACAGGGACGACCCCGGACAGTTCCTCGACATTTCACAGCTGTGCAAGGTCAGCGTGTCGCAGTTCCACGGCATCGAAATCGAGCAGTTCCCCGCCGAAATCGCCAAGGTCGCGCTGTGGCTCATGGACCACCTCTGCAACATGGAGGTGGCCGACCGCTTCGGGCAGTACTTCGCCCGCATCCCGATCAAGGACTCCCCGCACATCGTCTGCGCCAACGCGCTCACGACCGAATGGCCGCGTACGAACTATATCTTCGGCAATCCGCCGTTTCTGGGTTTTACATGGCAAAGCGATGAACAAAAGATGGACATGCGCACGCTTTTCCCAAAGAACAAGAACCTCGATTTCGTCTGTGGCTGGTACAAGAAAGCGAACGACATCATCCAAGGCACGGCGACGCGCTGCGCGTTCGTTTCTACCAATTCCATCACGCAGGGCGAACAGGTCTCGGCTCTGTGGAAGAACCTGAACGCGGAGATCGACTTCGCCTACCGCACGTTCAAGTGGCACAACGAGGCGAAAGGCAACGCCGCCGTCCATTGCGTGATCATTGGATTCCACGCGAAAGAGAACGGCGCGCTCGGTGATCGCGCCCTACCATCGGTAGGGGCCGACCACCGGGCGGCCCGCACGAAGGCCATCTACGACTCCGACGGCACGGCAAAGCCCGCCACGCACATCAACGGTTACCTCATTGACGCTGATGATTTATACGCAGAAAGCACCAACAAGCCTGTTGACGACTGCGTACTTCGCATGATAAATGGCAATAAACCCGTTGACGGCGGCGCACTTATCATCGAGGGCGCAGACTATGCGCAGTTCATCGCCGCAGAGCCGAAGTCAATCTCGTACATCAAGCGGCTTGCCGGATCACGTGAACTCATCAATCGGATTCCTCGGTACTGCCTTTGGCTGAAGGATATATCGCCTGTTATACTTCGGGGAATGCCGCTCGTAATGGAGCGCGTGGAACGTTGCAGGGCAGCGCGGCTTGCCAGTAAAGACCCCGCGGCGCGGAAACTGGCGGACACTCCGACGCTCTTCCGTGAAACCAACAACCCTAAATCCGCTATCGTCATACCCGAAGTTTCTACCCAGACGCGAAAGTATGTGCCTATGGATTTCATCGACGATTCGGTGATCTGCACGAACAAAATACAGATGATACCCGACGCCACGCTGTACCATTTCGGTGTTCTCGCATCGCAAATTCACATGGCGTGGATGCGATCCGTCTGTGGGCGAATGAAATCCGACTATAGTTATTCCAAAGACATCGTTTACAACAACTTCATCTGGCCGAGGCCATCCGACGAACAGAAGGAGAAGATCACGGCGGCGGCGCAAGCGGTGCTTGATATCCGCAAGCGTTACATGGACGCCGACGAGCGGTGTTCACTTGCCGCACTCTACGACCCGACCGCCATGCCGCCCGCCTTGGTGAAGGCCCATGCGCACCTCGACGCGCTCGTTGACAAGGCGTACGGCCTTTCGCCGTCCTGTACCGATGCCGACCGCGTCGCCCATCTCTTCAAGCTCTACGCGGAGAAAACCCGCGCAGAAGAAAATGAAACAAGGAGTGCGAAATGAAAATGAGAACAGCATACATGGCTGCGCTTGCAGCGTCGGCGCTCGCCGCATCCACATCATACGGCGTGCCTTGGAAAGACGGTTCTCCAACGCCGGCGAACGTCCCCGATCTGTTTATGTCGCCGTCCACCCGTCCCGCCGCATGGGAAGAGCGCCGCGAGGAACTTTACGGCGTCTTCATGCGCGAGGAATACGGGGTGCGGCCTGCGGCGGCGGACGACCGCTCGCGGGTAAGCTTCAAAGTCGCCGACGAACGCGAGGCGATGGACGGCAAGGCCGTGCGCAAGCTCGTTGACATCACTTACTCGGGACCCTGCGGGCAGTTGACGTTCCGCGCGACGGCGTTCATCCCCAAATCCGCGAAGCCGTCGCCCGCCTTCGTTCTCATCTGCAACAGAAGTCCGAAAACGAACGGCGGCGTCAATCCCATCGACCCGGAGCGCAAACAGAAAAGCGGCTTCTGGCCGGCGGAGGAGATAGTGCGCCGCGGCTACGCGGCGGTGACGTTCTTCAACGGCGACATCGCGCCGGACGATCCCAAAAGCGAATGCCGCAAAGGGATTTTCCCGTGCGTGGAGCCGCACGAGGCGAGGACCGGCTCGTCGTGGGCGACGCTCTCGGCATGGGCGTGGGGCGCTTCGAAGGTGATGGACTGGATCGAGACCGAAAAGACGATCGACGCGAAACATGTCGCCGTAGTCGGCCATTCGCGCGGCGGGAAGACCGCGCTTCTCGCGGGCGTCACGGACAAGCGTTTCGCCATGGCGTGCAGCAACGATTCGGGGTGCTCCGGCGCGAAGCTGAACCACATCAAGCTCCCCAAGTCCGAAAGCATCAAGATCATAACGAAAAACTTCCCGCACTGGTTCTGCAAGAACTACAGGAAGTACGCGGGGAAGGAAATGGAGATGCCCTTTGACCAGCACGAGTTCATCGCGCTGATCGCGCCGCGCCTCGTCGCGGTCGCGTCGGCCACGGAAGACGACTGGGCAGGGCAGCGCGGCGAGTGGTATTCCGCCCTCCTCGCAAGCCCCGCCTGGTGCTTCCACGGGAAAAAAGGGCTTGTGGCAACGGCCTACCCCGCGCCCGAGACCCCGCAGCAAGAAGGTTCCATATCCTACCATCTGCGCACTGGCAAGCACAACCTGACGGAATACGACTGGAAGTGCTACATGGATTTCGCCGACCGCAACGGGTGGCGCAAACTCTGACGGGGTGGGGGATGGAGCCGGCGGAGGGATTTGAACCCCCGACCCACTGATTACAAATCAGTAGCTCTACCACTGAGCTACACCGGCGGAGAGGTGCGTATGATACACTAAAATCCGCGCGGACGCAAGCGGCGCCGCGCGTTCGCCAACGGGTGCGGGTGAAAGACTGTCTTGCGCACCCAATCGGGCATATTGTATAATACCCACAGTCTGCGGCGGCCGCAAGCCGCCAAACCAAAGAAAGGCATACGATGAAAGAAAAAATGACAAACTTCCGGTGGATGATATGCTCGCTGCTGTTCTTCGCCACGACCGTAAACTACCTTGACAGACAGGTGCTGTCGCTCACGTGGAAAGACTTCATCGCGCCGGAGTTCGGATGGACGAACTCCCAGTACGGGCTCATCACCGGCACGTTTTCGCTGATATACGCCTTCTGCAACCTCTTCGCCGGCAAGTTCGTGGACTGGATCGGCACTAAAAAAGGCTACCTGTGGGCGATTTTCGTATGGTCGCTCGCGGCGTGCCTGCACGCGGCCTGCGGGTACGGCGCGTTCCGCATGGCGAGCGCCTTAGCGCTGACCGTGTCTTCCGTATCGGTGTGGCTGTTCATAGGATGCCGCGCGTTCCTCGCTCTCGGCGAAGCGGGCAACTTCCCCGCGGCCGTGAAGGTGACTGCCGAATACTTCCCCAAGAAGGACCGCGCGTTTGCGACTTCGATCTTCAACGCAGGCTCGTCGGTCGGCGCGCTCGCCGCCCCGGCCACGATTCCGCTGATAGCGAAATACTGCGGCTGGGAGATGGCCTTCATCATAATCGGCGCGCTCGGCTTCGCCTGGATGGGATTCTGGGCGTGGCTGTACAAGAAACCCGAATCCAACCCGCGCGTGAACGCCGCCGAACTCGAATACATGCGCCAGGACGAAGCCGCCGAGGCTTCCGCCGGGCGGGAGCAGGCCGCCGGCGCGGAAGAGGGCGGAAAAGTCTCGCTGTTCAAGGCGTTCACGCTGCGCCACACGTGGTCGCTCGTCCTGGGGCGCTTCCTCACCGACGGCGTCTGGTGGTTCTTCCTCTTCTGGACGCCCGGCTACTTCTCCGACCAGTTCGGCTACAAGAGTTCGTCCGGCACCGGCATGGCGCTCACGACAACGCTCTACGCCATCGTCACGTTCCTTTCCATATATCTCTGCAAACTTCCGACCTACATGGTGGAAAAACGCGGGATGAACCCGTACGAAGGGCGCATGATCGCAATGTTCGTGTTCGCCTGCTTCCCGCTTCTCACGCTCGCGGCGCAGCCCCTCGGCATGAAATACAGCCCGTGGTGGCCCGCCATCCTGATCGGCATCGCCTGCGCCGGACACCAGGCGTGGAGCGCGAACGTATACACAGTCGTGGGCGACATGTTCCCGCGCCGCCTGATCGCGACGCTCGTGGGCATAGCGCAGTGCGCGGCGGGTCTCGGCAGCTTCCTGATAAACACCATATCCGGAAAACTCTTCGACGCCGCCGCAGGATCGTTCAGGCTCGCGCCTGACGGCGCGACCTTCGCCCTCGCCAAGGACAAGATCGCGACGGCTTTCGCGCAGTCCGCCGGAGTGCAGATCCCCGCCGGCGCGGGCGCGGCAGACATTGCAGACATCGCGGCGAAGGCCGGCAAGGCGCTTCCCGCCCCGGTCGCGGAACTCTCGAAAACGGTCGGCGCTACTCCGGCCGACATGATCGAGGCCGTGAAGAACGCGGGCGGAGAAATCGTTTCGCAGCCTTGGCACGCCCTGGGCTTCGACGGTGCGGCATCCGCCTACATGATGGTGTTCTGCTACTGCGCCATCGCGTACATCCTGGGATGGATCTGCATGAAGACGCTCGTGCCGCGCTACAAGAAAGTGGAGATCTGAAAATGAGTCCGTCGAAAGCGGTCCCCTACAAGACCTACCTTGAAGAGAACGAACTCCCGCGCGCATGGTACAACATGCGCGCGGACATGGAAAAGAAGCCTGCGCCGCTCCTGAATCCCGCGACGCTCAAGCCGGTCTCGGCGGAAGATCTCGAAAAAGTCTTCTGCCGCGAACTCGTGAAGCAGGAACTCGACGACACGACGCCCTTCATCCCGATTCCGCAGGGAATACAGGACTTCTACCGGATGTTCCGCCCTTCGCCTCTCGTCCGCGCCTACTTCCTGGAGCGGGCGCTCGGAACACCGGCGAAGATATACTACAAATTCGAAGGCAACAACACTTCAGGCTCGCACAAGCTCAACAGCGCGGTCGCGCAGGCGTACTACGCGAAAGAGCAGGGCCTGAAAGGCGTGACCACCGAAACCGGCGCCGGGCAGTGGGGCACGGCGCTTTCCATGGCCTGCGCGTTCTACGGACTGGAATGCAAGGTTTTCATGGTGAAATGCTCCTACGAGCAGAAGCCTTTCCGCCGCGAAGTGATGCGCACCTACGGCGCGTCCGTCACGCCGTCGCCGTCGATGGAGACCGAAGCCGGCCGCCGCATAAACGCCGCGCATCCCGGAACGACAGGCTCGCTCGGCTGCGCGATTTCGGAAGCCGTGGAAGCGGCTGTTTCGAAAGACGGCTTCCGCTACGTGCTCGGTTCCGTGCTGGCGCAGGTCCTTCTGCACCAGTCCGTAATCGGGCTTGAAGCGAAAAAAGCGTTCGACAAGATCGGCGAAAAGCCCGATGTCATAATCGGCTGCGCCGGCGGCGGCTCGAACCTCGGCGGACTGATCGCGCCATTCATGGGGGAGAAACTGCGCGGCGAAGCGGACTACCGCTTCATCGCCGTCGAACCCGCGAGCTGCCCGTCCTTCACGCGCGGACGCTACGCATACGATTTCTGCGACACGGGCAGGGTCTGCCCGCTCCAGAAAATGTACACCCTGGGCCACGATTTCATTCCGTCGGCGAACCATGCCGGCGGCCTGCGCTACCACGGCATGAGCGCCACGCTGAGCGAACTCTACGCGCAGGGGCTGATGGAGGCCGTATCCGTGGAGCAGACCGCGGTTTTCGAAGCGGCCGAAAAGTTCGCGCGCATCGAAGGCATACTCCCGGCGCCCGAATCGAGCCATGCGATAAAGGCCGCTATCGACGAGGCGCTCCGCTGCAAGGCGGAGGGGAGGGAAGAGACGATCCTCTTCGGCCTCACCGGGACCGGATACTTCGACATGGTCGCCTACGGCAAGTACAACGACCGCGAAATGACGGATTCCATCCCGACCGACGCCGAACTCGAGGCGAGCTTCGCCAAGCTCCCGGCCGCCGGCCGTTAGCGGAAAATCCCCAGTCTGGTGCGATTCGCGCATGGGAAGAAACGAGAACAGACCGTATACGCCCGGCGAAGAGGTGGCGAACGCCGTGATACACACGGTAGGTTCCCACCTCGGCGCGGCGATGATCGCCCTTCTCGTGTGGGCGGCGGTGAAATCCGGCACGGATCTGCCGTGGAAAATCGTGTCCGGCGTCGTGTTCGGCAGCTGCATGATTCTCCTTTATTCGCTGTCCACCGCCTACCACGCCGTATCGCACCCGCCGGCGAAACGCATCCTGAAAACGCTCGACCACATGGCGATATACTTCCTGATAGCCGGGACGTACACGCCTTTCGCCCTTGTCACGCTGCGCCCGGGCCATCCCGCGCTCGCGTGGACGCTTTTCGGGATAGAATGGGGCGCCACGGCGGCGGGCGCGGTATTGAAAATCTTCACGGCGGGCCGCTACCGCCTCGTTTCCACGCTGGCGTACATAGTGATGGGGTGGATGGCGGTAATCGCGATAGTGCCGCTCGTGCGCGAACTCGGCGGACTCGGAACCATGTGGCTCGCCACCGGCGGCGGGCTGTATACGCTCGGCACGGTGTTCTACCTGTGGAAACGCCTGCCGTACCACCATCCAATATGGCATCTTTTCGTGCTCGCCGGTTCTATATGCCACTTTTTCGCCATTCTGTGGCACGTGATGGAGTAACGGATATGAAGAATTTTCTATGTCTGAAATGGGGCCGGCACTACGGCGCGGATTTCGTAAACAGGCTCTACGCAGGCGTCAAACGCCACACGGCCGGCTCTTTCCGCTTCGTCTGCGTCACGGACGATCCTTCAGGGCTGGCGCCCGGCGTCGAAGCCGCGGAGTTCCCGCCCCCCCCGGAGGGATGGACGCGGGAGTGGCCGCACATATTCGTGAAACTGATGGTGTTCCGCGACGGCTTCGCCGGGCTTGAAGGCCCCACGCTCTTCCTCGACATCGACCAGATAATATGCGGCGGCATGGACTGCTTCTTCGACTACAAACCCGGCGCATTCTGCATGATCCGGAACTGGATAGAGTGGCGCAAACGCATTTTCCGCCCGGCCCCGAAGATCGGCAACTCTTCGTGCTTCCGCTTCGAAGCCGGCAAAAGCGGCCGCATCTGGCGCAAATTCCTCGACGAACGCGAACGCGCGCTGGACCGCAGGTTCTTCAGAACCGAGCAGGCATTCATGACATACGCCGCCGGCGACGTGGAATGGTGGCCGGAAAAGTGGGTGTGCTCTTTCAAACGCTCCTGCATGAGGCCCTTCCCGCTGAACCTCTTCCTTCCGCCCAAACCGGCTCCGGAGGCGCACATCCTGTGCTTCCACGGAAAGCCCGAACCCGGAGAGGCCGCCGCCGGATACAAGGGCAGGCATCTCAACACGCACTGCCTGCCCGCGCCGTGGATAACGGATCTGTGGGAGAACGGCTGATGCTCTCCGCCGGAATCCTCTCCTGGAAAGCGCACGGGACGCTGCGCGCGACGCTCGCCACCTGCGCGCCTCTGCGCGAGGCCGCCGGCGACTGCGTGGTGTTCTTCAACGAAATCACGGACGCCGACAGGGAACTTGCCGCTCAGTTCGGATTCCGCGCCGAAGGCTCGACGGAGAATCTCGGGATACTGGGCGGGACGCGCGGGCTGGTGTCGTGCATGCGCGGCGATGAAATCATCCTGCTCCAGAACGACAACCCGGTGAACGTTCCGCCGGACGTGTTCGCGGCGCGCATCGCGGAGGCGCGCGCGCTGCTGGCATCCGGCGGCGCGGACATGATCCGCCTGCGCGACCGCTTCGACAAGAGCTTCTCCGACGCGCCGAAATACCTGCGCTACTGGCCGGGGGAGGGGGAACGAGACACGCTGGCGCTGAAACTGCGCAGACTGATGCGTCCGTTCAAGGCGCGCCGCATGGCGGGCCGCGCCCATGCCGCGCTGCGCAATCCCGAAACCGCACACCCGGACATTTTCGAACGCTCGGGCGGCATCGTTGTGGCGGATTCGCGGTTCATCGACTACTCCGACCAGCCTTTCCTCGCCAGGCGCTCTCTCGCCGCGGAACTTCTCGACTGGGCCGAAGCGCACAAAGAAGGCAACCGCACCCTGAACGGCCTGCCCGTGCCGGAGATAATAATCAACGGAACAGGGTGGCGCGAGCGCGGCCTGAAAATCGGCGTGTCGGACGGCGTTTTCGCGCACAGGCGGCTCGACGATTCGTTCAGGCCGGACAACGCCGCATACAACGCATCGATAGCGGCGGGCGCCTGACGCCGGCCCCGCCGCCGCGCAATGTCTGTCACTCGTCCGCGATTATCGCGGGACGGAGAAACGGAACGGCCGGATCCGCCGGGAACGTCAAAACAGCCTCGCCGGACGGATCGAACTTCTTGAAATCGATCGTGACGCCTTCCGACACCATTTCATATTCCCCGGCCGGAGACGAAGAGCCGAAGAGCGCGAGCCTGCCGTTTATGCCTTCGTCGTCCTTTATCGCGCCGTAGCGCACGAGTTTCACACGCACGGAAATTCCGCCGGCTCCGGTCTTCATGTCCGTAACGCCGAATTCATAGCGGGCGGATTCGGAAGTCATGTCGAGATTCAGCAGATACGCGGCTTCCACTTCTCCGCGCGCCTTGTTCTTAATGACCTGCGACACGAAGGACTTCGCGCCGCAACCATTCAGCCAGTCCGCCTCCGCAGCCGTCAACACGGACTGCCCGTCCGAAAACACCGCGGTTTCGCCAGCGGCGTAGACATCGGGCAGTCCTGGCGAATCGTCGCTCCCGGTCATGGCGCGCACATATCCGCTCCCGCTGAAGTCTATGCGGCTCGCCGACCGCGCGGCGGAATTGGCGATCCGGAAGCGCGAAACGCCTCCGTCGGCAGACAGCGGCGCAGGCGTTCCGCCGAATTCCGCCACAGTCGCCGAATAGAGACCCTTGGCGTAGTCGATCGTGAAACAGAACGTATACAGCGTATCGAGCCGCGGCGTTACGCCCGGCGCAGAAACGTCCACCCATCCGCACGAGCCGTTGCCGTCCGCGGCATACAGCCGGAAACTTTCGTTCGTCCCTATTTTCAAGCACAGCTGCGAATCGCCGCCAATGTTTTCGGACAGCGAATCAGGAGTGGCGCATGGGAACGAAACGGTCAGCGACACCTCCACGGCGTCGCCGGACGATGGTCTGTCGAGAGCAAATGCGTTGCTGTTCTCAATGTGAGCAATCCCGGATCCGGCGTCGTACTGCTGCGGCACGCTCCACTCGCCGGTCAGATATGTCGTCGCCGCCGTTTCGTTCAACCAGCCGTTGGTGGACGAACCGACGCGCAGGTTCATCGTCTCGCCGTCGTAGGAGAAAAATCCAGCCTTTGTCGTATTCGGCCCGAGAGCGTTTGCAAGCGAAAGCCGCGAGGAATCCGGAAGAGGAGACGAAGCGAAGAGCGGGTAGCGCCCCGGCGAAAGGGCGCCGCCGGCGATTTCGACCACGCAATTTCCGGCGAACGAATCGATCGCGCCGCCAGTCAGGGCGGGCGAATCTCCCGAAAGCCGCATGATGACGCCGCCCGCGAAATCGAAAAGCCCAGAAACGCGCACGTCGCCCTCAAGCGTCACCGGCGCGGAAAACACGATTCTGCCGGACGAAGCGTTCGTGACCGCCGTCGCCGCAATCGCCTTGCCGGCGATTTCCGCGGCGGAACCGGCGGCGACGGTTATCGATGGCACGGAAAGCCCTTCGATGTCGTTGGTGACCGCGCCCGTGCAGTTCGTCAGCACTATCGCCGCGCCGGAATGGTCCGCCGGGGCGTAAAAGCCGCGCCAGTTCGACGGATTGGAGAATTTACGGTCTCCGCCCATTCCGGTCCAGATGCATTCGGGGCCTTCGTAATCGTCCTCCACAAGCGTGAAGTCGTTCCCCCAGCTGTTGCCGCACGAGCCGCGCGATTTGAATGAATATCCCGTTGCGGTGATCTTTGTTATATTTGCCGACGAACTTATGCCTACTGTCGCGGACGATTCCCCCGGCAGATATCCGATTTTGGCGGCCGAAAGCGAGTATGTATTCCCGGACGGAACGGTTATGGCGTATATGCCCTTGTCTGTAGTCGTGGCTGAATATACCGCCCCGGACAGCTCCGCCGAAACGGACGCTCCTTGCACCGGGATCCCGAATTCGTCCACCACGCGGCCTGTTATCAGTTCGCCCGTCTTGTTTGTGAACACATTGAACACAATGCCGTCGACTGCATTGTAGTCGTACGTAGTTCCGATGTTTTCGGGGATGTTGCACCATGCGTCGCTACTGCCGCGCCATCCGAAATTGAGGTGCACGTAATCAGTTCCCGTGCCGTCGTAACCATAGCCGTCCGCCACTATGGCATGCCCACTTGTCGCATTGCCTTCGGAATCGCGATGCTCTATGCTGAGCGAGACCGGGCTTTGCGCGTCAAGGCTCGCGAAAATGGCGTTCTTCTTGTAGGAATCGTTGATATCCCTTATCAGCCCGATCGCGTTTGAATATCCGAAGTTCGACTTGAGAGCGACGGCAATCATGGGACCCGGCGCACCGGAGCCGCCGCTTCCCCAGTCCATCTGCACGGCGACACCGACATCGTATGCGAGTTTTCCCATCGCCTGGCGCGACTCCAAGGCGGAGCCGGACGATGCCTCGTTCAACATCTTGCTCCATTCGTAGATGCCGCCCATTGCAGTCTTGTTGGTCGATACGCCGCTTATGAAGCAAGACTTTGTGAACGGCGCGACAGACGTCTTCGGCCATTCGAAATACTTCATTATCTGCGCGGCGGCAGTGGCCACGCATCCGCAAACGTAATTATTCGGAGTATAGTAGTTCCAGACGCTGTTGCCCTGGCCCCACTTCGTTTTTACAAGCGGAGCCACGCGAACATCGGGTATGGAGGACAGACCGTAAGAGAGCGATTCTTCGGTCTCACCATCCTCCGTCGTTTTTTGGCCGCCGTTCTCCGGCGCGAGAGATTCCCATTCGTCCGTGAACCGGTTTGCGTCCGCACCGGAATTTCCGTCTGCATCCGCATAGGATTTCTTCGCCGTCGCGCCTGCGGCGGCCTTGCGCTCCGCCCATACGTCCAGAAATGCGTAAAACGGATTCTCCGCGGACATCTCGAACGCACCGTTGTCCGAAAACGCGACGACCGGCTTGGATTCGTCGTCCGCCGACATCACCACATATCCGCCGCCGGCAAGCGCGGCCACGTGGTATGCCGCCGCGCCTGCGCGGTTCGTCACGGTCGACAACGCGGCGACATCGCCGGAAAGCGCGGCTGTCATGTGCGCCGACGGCCTTGAAGAAAGCCATGTCCTGGCGGCACGCAACGCGCGTTCGCCGGAAACGGGTTTCGCGAGCGCGCAAAGCGAAAGCAGCGCGGACGCGGTTGCGCAAATCTGCAGGCGGAATGTTTTCATACTTGCCTATTTCCCGTTTTTGCAGGGCGCGACCGCAAAGCCGTCGGCGAGGACGTAGCCGTGCGACTTGGCGGGCAGGATCTTTAGAACGGCCCCGGGCGCGAGTTCGAACTCGCCAAGCTTCACCCACTGGCCGGTCGATTGCGCCTGATCAGCGGAGAACTTCTCGGTCTTCCCTTCCGAAACGATTTCAAAGACGGTCTTCGAGCCGGGATTGGCACCGTACGAATAAGGCACTCTGCCCATAAGCGCGTAGCGGCCCTTCTTCGCGACGGGAAGAGGATAGCTGGCGGGTTCCGCCTTCGGCGAGGGGAAATGCGACCAGCCGCCCACCTGTTCGCCGTTGATGTTCCTCGCCTTGTTCCAGCCTTTCCCGAACACTACGCCCTTGGATTCGTCGTCCACGATCGCCCATCCCGCGGTCTTGGGATCGGGGACGCCGGGGAAACCGCCGCCGAGACGCTTCTGGAGCTCGCGCACGCGGCCGTTCTTCCAGATGCCGCGCGGCGTCTCGCCGAACTCGCGGCACATCGCCGCCGCCTCGCCCGCCGCGACGCCGAGCTGGGAGAGAGTGTTCATGACCCTCGGCCCGCCAAGCCCCACGTGCGTGCAGCTGAAGCAGCGGCCAGCCATGAAGAGGTTCCCGACGTTGCGGGAATAGATGCTGCGGTACGGAATCCAGTAGCGCCCGTACTTCGGGCCTTTGCATGTCGTGAGGAAGTCCACGCCCTTCTTGAAATTGTCGTAGTGGAGATCGATCCCCCAGGAGCCGGACGCGATCGCGTCTTCGAATTTCTTGTTTTGCGTGACGTCCTTCTGCGAATAGATCCAGTCGCCCATGATTCTGCGGGACTCGCGCTTGCCAAGGAGGAACGGGCAGAAGTCGATGACCCTGTTCGCGTTTTCCGGGCGCTTCTTGGCGAGCGAGAATGCGCCGTAGATCGCGAGAAGCATCCTGTCGCGTATCTCCTCGGCCTCTTCGATCATGTCGCGGTGGATGCCGTATTCCCAATTCCACTCGCCGTTGATCGCGACCTGGCCCTGCGCGTGGGGCTCCGCCCACGGGGCCGAGAATTCGACAGGCGCGTTCGCCTGCGCGCTCGTCCACATGATCGACGCCCCGAGCGTGTCGTTGTCGGGCTTTTCGGGTGCGCGGTCTTCGCCGAACTCGCTCCTCGCCTCGCGGCCCATGCGCCAGTCCGCGCCGGCCCAGTACCCGACCCAGCCGTCGCCGGTCGCGTCGCAGAAGAGAGGCGCCTCGAAGCGTATCACGCGGTTCGATTTCAAATCGAGCGCCTTGACCGCCGCTATCGTGCCGTCCGCATTCTTTTCAACGCCGAACGCCCGCGTCGAGACGCGAAGGTCGATGTTCTTTTCATCGGCGACGATGCGCATCCGGCGCGCGTCGTCCACCCTGAGATTGCCGTTGCGGTTCATGAAGCGGCCGCGAAGATCCCGTATCAAATCGTGCCGGGCCTCGCCCGCGCTCCAGACGCGGATTTCGGAAGAGCCGTTGCCGCCCAGGACGGGGCGGTCGTGGACGAGCGCCACCTTGAGGCCGCGCCTCGCCGCCGCAACAGCCGCGCACGTGCCGGGAAGACCGCCGCCGACGACCACGAAATCGGCTTTCACGTTTTCGGAGACGTTCGCAGCATCCACCTTGAGGGCGCCCTTCGGAGCCGGGCCTTTCACGTCGGAATCGAAAACTATTCCGGCGCAGCGTCCGTCGAATCCCGTCAAGTCTTCGAGAACGACCGTCGCCTCGCTTCCGGCAATCTTGACGACGCCGCCGTCTTCCCACGACCATTCGCGCGGCCCCGCGCCGAATTCTTTTGCAAGATCCTTGCCGTCCACCGCGACGCGGAAGCGTCCCGGAGCTCCGTCGGCCCAGTTCTTCGCGCGGACCCATACGCGGTATTCTCCGGGCGCGGGGAAGGAAACGCGGGCCTTCGCATCTGTCACGCGGACGCCGATGCCGTGCGCGATCAGGTAGGGCGAGCCGACCATGTCCATGAACTGCGCGTCGAGCGACCAGCCGCCGGCGTCGAAGCTTTGCGGATATACGCCGATGCGGACGGCGGATGCCGCTGTGCATGCAAATGCGGCCGCAGCGCAGAATGCCGCGCGCAGACCGTTCTTTGTTTTTCCCGATTTCATGTTTCCCTCTCTTTGTTTTTATTTTGCATTTCCAATGCCTGGATTGTTTATCTACGCCGCTTGCGGCGGCGTCTGGATTCCCCGGCGGCCCTGGGGCCGTCCGAGCTTATTCGATTTTGGACCTGAAGACTTTGTTGCCGCCTTTCGGGAAGGTTGCGGTGGCAGTGTCGCCGTTGCCGAACGTGCCGTTATCGAGCGTTGCGGTGCCGAGTTTGGACGGCGCATTCTTGAACGCCTCCAGCGTCGCCGCGCCGTAGAAATTCAGCGTGCCGTTGATTTCCCCTCCGTCGGGCCCGGGCGTTCCGTTCCGCTTCAGCGTAACTTCGATTTCCACGTTCGAATCATTGACGGTTATGCCGGTCACTGCGAACTCGTATGTGAAATCGCCCTTGGTAAAGTCGATGTTCAGCAGATACGCATCCTGGAATTTATCCGCTTTGACACTCGCAAGCGCACCGCTCACTGCGGCCTTGGCCCCGAGTTTGTTGAGCCACGCCGCCTTTGCCGCGTCAAGAACCACCGAACTTCCTTCGAGGGCCACTTCTTCGTATTCGCCGAAACCCGAGACTTCCACCGACTCTCCGGAAAGCGAAGCAAACCGCGTGTTGCCGGAGAATCTTATTTCCGAAACACAATTCGTGGCATACGCCAAGGCGAAAGACGTCTGTCCGGACGCGCCGAGCTTTGCAAAAGCCTGCGAAGTGCCGTCTTTGACCTCGACAGAATATCTGTTTGCGGTATAGTCTATCGTAAAGCGCAGCGTATACTCCGCGCCGGAAACCGGCGTCAGGCCTTCGGCGGCGACGCCGACCCATTTTCCGCCCCCATTGCCGTCCGCCACGTCCCAGATCTGGAAACAGCCGTTTGTCGAAAGACAGACTGCGACCTGGGCATTGGATTCCGGATTCTTTAAAATCCGGCATTCATTGAAAACCGCTTTAATCTCTACTGTCACGATATTTCCAGTAGAGACCGAATACGGCGTGAAAGAATAGTCGCCTGCGATATCGGCCTTGCCGTCCGGTCCGTATTCGACATCCTCCGACCATCTGCCCGTCAAGAGCGTCTTCTCCGCATTCTCTTCGATCCACTTTACGGAAACGACGTTCACGTATATTGCCGAGCCCACCGTCGTGAACTGCGCGGCGTATCCGTCCGGGACTTCGTTCGAGAGCACCATGTACGCGGCCGGGCTCGTCTCCGGGAGCGACCCCGCAGAGAGAACCATGGCCGACGATCCGCCCGCGAGTTCTCCGCCGTCGCCGATCGTCACCGTGACGGGATTGTCGCGGGACGCATTTGAAATATCGAACGCGGCAGAGCCTATCGAAAGCCCGCCCGAAGGAACGGAAAGCGCCATCCCGCCCGTCCACGTGCCGGTGTAGCGCGTGACGGCGAGCGACTTGCCGCCGGAGCCGAGCGAGAGAATGTAGCCGTCTGGCGGCGAGAGCTTCGCGAGATCCCCGTCGGCGAGCGCCTCGTCGCCCGTGATAGAAAGAATCGTTGTTGCAACATTCACGCCAAATTCGCCCGAGAACGAAATCTCCGCCGCGCCCGATCCGGGAAGCAAAAGCGAACCTGTTCGCAAAGCTGCGCCGGCGACAAGGCGCGAACCGGCTTCAAGCGAAAGCGCACCGCCGATCCTCGCCGTCCCCGCGCCTGCGAGCGCAAGCGATGCACCGCTTTCGACGGTCGCGTCGCCCGTGACTGCGAAAACGCCGTCGAGACCACCAAGCGTCCATTCGCCAACCGCCGAAGTGCAAACCAAATCTCCATCGAGCGTGACGATCGAATTTGCGCCGACTGCGATTTTCGACGCATCGGAGAATGAAGTCGCTGAAAGGTCACCCGTGAACGTGACAATTCCAGCGCCCATCGTTACGGCGCCGAATGTCGCGGCGACATCGGCATTGATAGTAGTCGCGGATGTCACGTATGAAAAATCAAGCGCGTCGCCCGCCGAGGGAACAGTCCAGTCGTCCCAGTTCTCCGCCAACGAAAAACGGTCGTCGCCGTTCCCGCCGATCCACCTGCCGTGGACGCGCGGCGTTCCGGCAATATCCCACGCGGCGACAGAAGCAAGCATATCGTCGTTCAATTTCTGCGGAATCGTCCAGCCGTCTTCGCCATGGTCGCCTGTAGCCTGAGGCCCGCCGATATTGAAGATTTCAAGAAAATCGTTGTATCTGTCGCCGTTGGCGTCAGTCGTTTTCGCCGATTTCCATGCGCTCACCATTTTTTTGGTGAAAGTGCTGCCTGTAGACCCGCCCCATGAAAGCTGGTCGTAGTCGCAAGCAGTCACCCAGCCTATTGACGGCGAATTGATCGCCTTTGCGCCTTTCACGCGCAATTCATCCTGCAGTTCGGCAATCCGCGCCTCTACATTCGCGGCGAAGTTCCACGGCCCCTCCTCCTTCGATGCGGTGTCGACGCCCTTGAACATGCTCGCCGAATGGCATGCGTCCAGCATCACGATCACCCGGACGCCCGAATTGAAACGCATGAGGTCGCTCGCGAAGTTGGATTCGCTGTAGTTTTTGTCGTGGAGGCACAGGACGTCGTAGCCGCCGTGGCTGGACTGGTAGTAAAGGACGGTGTCGCCGCTTTGCGCAGTCGCGGCAAGGCTCTGGAATTGCGCCCTCACGGCGGAAAGCGTAGCGTTGGAGTCGCATATCCTGTAGCAGTCGCCCGGCCGCCACAGTCCGTTGACGGAATTCGTGCATGCGCTCAAGACATTGTTCACGTCGGGATTGCAGCAATTGAGATTGTTGTTCGGATTGCTGTAGAGGTCTACGCCGACCGTCAGCGCATAGTATCTGCCTTCCGCAGTCGCGGCAACAGGCGTCGTCTCGTCTTCGGACAATGCGACTTTTTTGTACGCAAGAACTTCGTACTCCGTTGTGGTGTCGTAGTCTACAACCTTGTCGAGGACGGTCCATGTCGCACCGTCGTCATCGGAAGCGGAAAACGTCCAGGAGACCGGCGAGCGGGTGGGCGCGTCGTTGGCGGTATACCATTGGTAGCCGGACACCGCTGTCGGCTGCGCGAAACAAAAATCAATCCATGCGGCGGAACGGACTGCCGACGACTGGGCAAGCCCCGCGCGCCAGTCGAGCCATTTTGTGGAAGTGACGCCATCGACAGCCTTTTCGGGTGTTTCGTTTTCCGGAAACGTGTCCCCGTACGAATCTTTCGTCGTAGAATCGTAGCTAATAGTATATCCCGAGGAAATGCGGCTGCCGTTTGCGTCCAAAAGCTGGATTTCGGAAAGCTGCATGCAAAGAGAATCGCTCCTCGGTGCATCAACCTTGAAGCGATAGCGTCTGTGGGGAGTGCCGTTCAAACCTTCTGTCGAACCTGTCGGTGAATATTCGAATCCGCGATCCTTGGGCGTCACTTCGACCGTATCATACGGGGAAGTGCTTGTCCCGATGTAATGCATTGTCATTTTTTGAGGCGTGACGGAGAACCACACGCCGCCGACTGCCTCATCGCCATTATGGGCTGTCGCCATCAATGTCCTCACAGTGGGATTGTCGCCAGAAGTCACGCCGTATGAATTCAGCTTGTCTGCCGCCTTTACAGACGGCGAATAGAGACTCGTACCGATTTCTGGCGCGGTAATGTAAACGGTGCCCTCGCTATTTTCGCTCCCGCCACGAAGTTTCTTCGACCTTAAATAGTTATGATGGTCACCTGTCAGGGCGAAATCGACTTTATGCTTGTCAAAAAGGTCTTTCCACTTCTTGTATCTCCCAGATCCATATTTGAAGCCATCGCCTTCCGCGTATGTGAAATGCGGGTAATGCTGGAATACCACAAGGTAACGGAAACTCTTCTTACTCTCTTGCTCCGACACCACACGGTCGAACCAATTGGTCTGCAATGCGAATGCGTTGTTGTACACATACGTGTCCATATCCACGCCTTCGTCCGCAAGCGTATCCATGGCCACGAACATAACGCCGTCGCGGATAAACCAATAGGAGCTTTCGATGCCATCCGCTCCGTTTTGCGGATTGTTGCGGCACGCAAGAAACCATTTGTTGTGTATTCTGTTCGATGTCCCATTTACTCCGGTCTGAGATCCGTTGTAGTAATATTCCTTGTTGCCGGGGCAAAGCGCGTGCATGTATTCAGTTAACGAGGCGTTTCCGTTCCACTGCTGCCAGTTGTCGTACCGTGCGCCGTACTTCACCATGTCGCCGGAAAAGAGAATGAAGTCCAGCGAACCTGCCGCGCTCTTCGCGTTGGCTATGATCGTATTCACCGAATTCGTCTTCGCCGAATCGTTGGGGTGCGAATGTACGTCGCTCAGCCACAGGAAATTGTAGCTCCCGCTCGTGCCCGCCGTTCTGAATTTCTGGACCGGAGACTGGGAACTTCCCGATTTTACGTAGTATACGTATTCCGTCCCCGGTTCGAGGCCGGAAAGTTCCGCCGTGTATTTGTAGTAGTTGACGTTGCTATCCCTAAACGCCACTGGCTTGTAGACGCTCGTGCAAGGCGACTCGACTGCCGCTCCTGGCGCTGACGCTTTCGCGTACCAGAGCGTGCAGGCGTTGCTGTCGGAATGCCAGACGAAACGCGCCTCGCGGGCCGTGTTCTCGCCCGGGCAGCACGAGAGCATGTCGAACGAAGCCGCCATCGCCTGCAACGCGGCCGCTACGGCTGAAAACGCCAACGCAAACGCCATCGCCTTTTTCATTTTGAGTTTCCATTCTTTTCTGAATGCCGCGAAGCCGAAGCGCCAGATTCGCCGTCCCCCTGACAAAGAGGGAACGCGCCGCCCGCGAGCTGCGTTTCGTCCACCGTCGCAGGATCCTTGAAAAGCGCGGCGAGCGAAAGATTCTGCGAACGCGCCATCTCGACCGCGGCCTTGGCGTAGAAGAACGCGCCTCTGTCGCGGATGTGCGCGGCGTCATGCTTGCCTTTCGGATAGTTCGCGTATTCGCCCGGGCTTACGAACATGTAGAGACTCTTTGCCTTTTCCAGCCCGAGTCCAGGAAGATTCTCCTCGGCATACCGGTTGAGGTCGAGAAGCGGCGCATTCAGTTCCGCCGCGACCTCGCGCATCGCCGCGACATACGGTCCCAGCCCCGTCGCGCCGCCGTCCACCGTCATCGCCGCTCCCTTCGCGCTGAAACCGCTTGAATGGGCGATCGAAGTCGCGAAGGCGATGTTCGCGCCCTTCGCTTTCGCGTCCGCCGCGAAGCCCCTGAGGAACTCCTTGTATTCGTCGATGGTCGAGCAGTCGTTTTTCGGCGGCTTGTTCCTGCGCCTGTTCATGTCGTTGTGCCCGAACGAGACGATAGCCCAGTCGCCGGGCTTAAGTTTGGAGGCGATGCACTTCTCCCATCGTCCAGACTCGCGGAACCGCCGCGCACTCCATCCGCTCCTCGCGAAATTGTGCAGCGCCGACGAATCCTTCATGAACACCTTGAGCGCCTGCCCCCATCCATACTGAGGCCATTCGGCCGGCCTGTATTCGGCCATGATGGAATCGCCCGCCATGTAAAGCCGTGGCGCCGCCTGCGAAGGCAGGGCGAAGATTGCGGCAAGGGCCGCCGCGGCGAAGGCGACGGTTTTCGAAAAAGCAACCGGCTCCGCGCCCCCCCCGGAACGCAAAATTCCGCAATTCCTGTTTTGCGAAGCTCCCGCGCAACCGCAATTGCCGGTTTTCATGCTCGTCAATCCTTGCTTCCGCGTTGCATTTTCAACATCCCCAAACTTTCCAGACGCGGGGATTTTCCTATATTTCCCGCGATTTTGCAAGAGCAAACTCGCAGGTGGCGAACTTGCGTAATTCACCGTCTGGCTTTTTGATTATGGGAAACAACTATTTGAAACAACTTTCCTTTGGCGTACGGGCTAACCCGCCCGTGTCCATTTGCCGGCTTTGGAACGGATCCCCGTCTGAGGTGAGAATCTCACGGTTGCCAATATCGTAGAAATACCGCCTCTGCAATCCGCTGAAGCACGAATTGCGCTACAACCAGCCGGAGTTTCTCCACATCCACGAGCCTGTCGCGTCCGCCCGTTTCGATCCGTGCGATTACTGGAAGGCGACAGGGGAGCTTTCGCTTCTCGACCAGGAAACCAAAATCCTGTCGCTGCGCGTTTCGCGCCGAATCGCAAACGGGCGAAGGCCTCTCCGTCTACTGGCTCCAGGGCGGCCCCCGCCGCCTGACGCCGCGTCAACGACCGCGGAATGCATAGAAGAACCAGCGGAGATATTTGGGAAGCCACTTCCAGAGCTTGAAGTTGGACTTCCCCGCGACGCGGTCGCGCCACGTGGTGGGGACTTCGACGACGCGGCCGCCCGAGACGTGCGCCTTGACGACAAGCTCGATTCCAAGCTCGAACCCGCCGTCGGATTCGATCACGGTCTTCTCCAGGAAAGACTTGCGGTAGAGCTTGAAGCTGTTCGTGGGGTCGTGGGTCGGGAGCCGCGCGAACCGGCAGAGCAAAAGCCCCGCCGTGCGCGAAAGAAAGCCCTTGAACTTCGGCCCGCCGTACTGCCTGCCGCCTTTCATGTAGCGCGACGCGCATACGACGTCGGCGCCCTCGCGCCGGGCCGCCGCCACCATGTCGTCTATCACCTCGGGCGGGTCGCAGAGATCGGCCATCGTCACCGCCACGAATTCGGACTTTGCGTCTTCAAGCCCCGTCTTGATCGCATTGAGGGCCCCGCGCCCGTATTTGTTCCGCACGAGGCGGAACGGCACCCTCGTCTTTCCTTCGGCTTCGCGCGCCGGCGGCAGGGTCGTGTCGTTCTCGCTGTCGTAGACGAGCCACGTCTCCGCGGCGGCGCGGACCTTCGCGTCTATCTCCGCAAGCGTCTTGCGGATGTTGTCCCCTTCGTTGTAGACGGGTATGATGATCGTGACTTCAATCATGGGGCGTCCCAACTTCGCTGCAATCAGATTCCGCCGATCCTGATCTGCTCCTCGATCCACGGAATCACTTCATCGAGAATGCTGTCGAGCGACGTGTCGGCCTTGAAGCCGAGAACGCGCTCCGCCTTCTCGACGCTCGGCACGCGCTTCTGGACGTCGTATTTGAAAGGCTCGTCGCTCGTGTACGCGAATGGCGCGCCGTCCTTGCGGCAGCGTTTCCAGATGTTCTCCGCAAGTTCGAGCACCGTCGTAGAGACGGGCGTCGAGAGATTGAAATCCTCATTGACGGCCTCGGGCTTTTCGATGCAAAGGCGTATGCCGCGGGCGAGGTCGCCGCCGTAGGTGTAGTGGCGCACCTGGTTGCCCGCACCGAGGATATGGAGGGGATTCTGCCCTTTGCAGACCTTCTGCACGAGGTCCGGCACGACGTGGCTCATCGCGAGCTTGACGTTGCCGCTCGTGATCTCCCTGTCGCAGAGGGCGCGCTTCTCGCCCGTCCCGACGCAGTTGAACGGGCGGATCACGGTGTACGGCAGCTTGTACTGCTCCCATGCGCCCTGAGCGAAATATTCGCACGCGAGCTTCTGGAACCCGTACGTGCTCGAGGGGGGCGGGCAGCGGCGGGCCTCCGTCTCGGGCGTGGGGTAGACATCGGTGTTCTCGAAGACCATCGAGGAGGAAAGGACGTTTATCTTCTTGAGGCGAGCGTTCCGCTTCGCCCATACGGCGGCATCGAACGTGGCCGCCGCGATGCGCTCGTTCTCGGCGAGGAGGTCGTAGGCGAACGTGTGGAAATACGAAATCCCGCCTATCATCGCAGCCGCGCCGAGAATCTGGTCGCAGTCCTTGACGAGCGACTTCATCAAATCGAGATCCTTGACGTCGCCGCGCGTGAAATGGTAGTTCGGGTGCGAGTCGTAGCTTTTCTTAACGGGGCCGTACTTCGAGTAGTTGTCGATGCCGACCACTTCATGGCCGGCCTTCAAAAGCTCCTCCACGAGATAGCCGCAGATGAATCCGGCTGAACCTGTCACTAGTATTTTCATTTTTTCACCTCCAAGCGCCCCAGCAGTCGACAAAGGGCTTTTTGATTTTGAGTTTCCGGTAGGCTGAATGCGGGACGCCGAGGATGACGCCTTCGGCCTCCTTGAGGAATTTCGCGAGCGGCATCGTCCCGGGGACGAATTCGTCCGTGACGAGAACCTCGGCCATCTTCATTTCGAGAAGCTTCTTCACCTTGAAAGAGAGCGATTCGCGCACGTCGTCGTTGTCGGCCTTGAACGCGAGCCCCATGATGCCGATCCTCCGCCCCTTCAGCGAACCTCCCATTTTCGCTTCGAGCTGCGAGACGAGGAAGTTGGGGAGGCCTTCGTTGACGAGCATCGCCGAGTGTCCGAGGAAGAATTCGTTGTTGTGGAAGGCGGAAAGCTGCATCGTGTCCTTGAAAAGGCAAGGGCCCGCGGCAAGCCCCGCGCGCGCGAAGTGCTTCGCCCGGGGATAGTCCTCCTTCATCGCGTCGAGGATGCGGTAGAAATCGAGCCCCTGCTTCTCCACCATCATGTAGAACTGGTTGGCGATGGCGAATTCGAGATACCGCCACGCGTTGGTCATGAGCTTTGCGAGCTCCGCCTCCTCGGGGCTGATGCGTATGATCTTCGGGGCGATGGCGGCGAAGAGCGCGGCGGCGGCGTCTTCGGCCTTTTTGTTCACGCCAGAAACGAGCTGCGGCAGATTGAATATCTCCTCTATGCCTTTGCCCTGAACGATGCGCTCGGGGCAGAACGCGAGATTCGCGGCGCCGAGGCCGGATTTGAGCGTATCCTCGACGATGCGCGTCACGCCCGGGAAGATCGTCGAGCGCAGGACGACGAGCTGTCGCCTGTCGAGGAGCGGAAGATACGCGCCGAGAACTTTCATGACGTCGTGTATCTTCGGGTTCAGGTGCTCGTCGACGGGAGTGCCCGTCACGAAGACGACCACGTCCTGCTTCTTCACGACAGCCATGTCCGACGTCGCGCGCAGATTCTTGCCGATACGGGCGTTCAGCAACGCCTCGGCGCCTTCCTCCTTGAACGGGAGCCGCCCCTTGTTGATCGCCTCCACCGCCTTGGGATTGACATCGACAAGCGTGACGTCCTTGCCCTTCGACGCGAACGCGAGGCCGAGCGGAATCCCCACATGCCCGCACCCGCCGATTATGCAAATCTTTTTCATTGTTTTCATGGTTTGACGCATATTATACAAAAACTCACGACCGCGTGCCAGTTCCGAACGCCGACTTCTTGATGCGGTCAATTTCGCCAGAGTCCAGTTTCGTGAACGCAAAACACTTCTTGCCAAGGTCTTTCAGCGATGCACCTATCAAATAGAGTTCCTTGTCGTCGATTACAAGAAAACGGTCGTGGAATGTTTCATTGTAGACAATATCGCGACATCCCTCACGTTGAACTGTCGCAAATTTTGCGACAGTTGGATTCGGCGGCGCATCAACGCGGACAGATTCTGCAATAGCCGGATTTTGCCGGTTTTGAGTTGTCGCATAATCTGAGGCGACTGGATTAATCGCAAGCTCCTCAGACAACGCATTCGCAATATGCTTTCCAATGGTCTTGACATCGCGACCGAACAACTGGGCCATCTGGCGGCGATTCAGCCAGACCGTCTCATTTTCAAGACGCACATCCAGCCGGACGGTTTCGTTCGGCTGGTAGACGACTATCTGGTTTTCGTTTGCACTCATGCGGCCTCGCCTTTCTCGAGCAATATTATATCATAATTTCAAGGGAAATTAGGCTTGGGCCACGGAACAGGATTCTTTGGACGCGACTCCCCTTCGCGCAACAATACCGAAGTTTCATACAATCCTTTTGCTTCCATGCGACGCAGCCACTCCGATGCCGTCTTCTGCCTGTCTTCCTCGATACGCAAACCGTCTGTGCGCCCGGGCCAAGTCAAAATATTGACGCGCAGCGCTTCGTTGCGGCTTTTGAACATGGGCCACCCGACACATGTCACGGCGAGATCCAACAAGCAAAAGCCTATGGCCAGCAAAGGAATTGATTTTCCAACGATTCTCGAGAGCCCGCCTCCGACAGACAGCAGGCAGCCCGTCAAGGAGATGAACAAACATGCGGAAATAATATAATAGCGAAATGAAATCGCGGCCCGGGCTTCGGCCGCGCGGAAGAAAACGCCGGCAAGCGCCACGCCCGTGCAATAGAGCATGAAAAAGAAGACGGGCCTCATGCGCGACGGCAACCGCGGGAAACAGAAACACGCATACGCTATGCCGGCGACTACAAACACCCCGCAGACGAGCGCAAGCGGATATACGGGGACAAGGTTGCCGAGAAATGCGATTACATACAGGATTTTTTCCACGAATGACGATTCCATTGCGGCATTTCCTGCCTCGCCCGATGAAAAGCCGTGAAAATACGCGAGCACGGCAAGAACGCATAAAAACAACATCGCGACCGGTCTGGCGTGCGAAGCGCGGCGAACCAGATTCAACATGCCGCGCCACGAGCCAGCCTCTCCGTCGGGAACAAGCGAGGAAAGAAACAAAACGGGGAACACCGCGAGCCCCTGCGCACTCGTAAGCGCCGAGAGAATCGCGCACAGTATGGCTACCGTCTGCACCAGCCAACCGCCACCCTTCCCGACAAGGACAATGGCAAGGAATGCCCACATGAGAACACCGAAATTCTCCAAAGAAGTCAGCGCCCAAAATGCATTGTCGAAATTAAGCATCGAAAACAGATGCCAGGCGGCGGGCACCATGACGGCAAGGCCAAGGCGCCTGCCAAACTGGCGCAAATGCAAAAAAGCAAAACATGCGAACAAAACAGCGATTTGCGCCGATCCAAAAAACATGCAGGCCTTGAAATCGATCTTTCCTGTCGTTGCTGCCATTGCCTCCAGGAACAGCCGGACCGTGACGATCCGGTGCTCGTTGTGGAAGTCGAACAGATGCCGCATTCTTTCATGGAACGGCCAGCCCATATAGCGCACTATGGCATCATAATCGTCCCAGTACGGAACGTCCACCGCCAGAAAAGCGAGCGCGGCAAACAGGAGAACGCCAGGCAACAGCACGCTTGAGATCAACAAGCAATATTTAACTCGCTTACTCATAAATTTTACTCAAACAATCATTCCTTTTGCAGCAGAACGCGCCTCATCCACCATTATGGCGTCTTGTGGAGATGGCGTTTTGCGAAGGATGCCGATAATGCGATCCTGCAGTTTCTTCTGCCAAGAGGGGGTTCCGAAGTATGTGCAGGATCCTATAAAGCAATTCTTGGGGTATTTGTCTTTCAAGTAGGGCAGATGGCGATAGAGCCGGTCGGTCGCCCTGCTCCCCGAATGGTGGCAACATTTCAGCGGCACGACAAATGAACGGATGCCGTGCGCAACTTTTGCAGAAGCGCAGAAATCCTCGACATACAGGTCGAACAAAAGCCGTTCGTCAAACCGAAGCGCATATTTCGCAACGAGCGAAGAATGGACGATCAGGCAGCAACAATCGAACGTCTCGACTTCCACCGGCTTAGACACCATTTTGCCAACGTTCCATTGCGTCGCACCACCATTGCGGCTGCACTCCGTCATGTTGCCGTACATCACCTGCATGCCAAAACCGCCAAAGCCCCTCCTCGCACTACCTGCTGCTCCGTAGAGACGCGATTTGTCCAAATTAGCGAAAAGGGCGGACGCATCCTCTTGAAGTTCGAAGTCTTCATGGCAGAACACGAACCACGCCTCTTTTGAATAATCATAGCCGTCGAGAAAGCGGTTGTAGAGGACGGGAACGGGAGCGTTGCCGGAGCGGTTGTCAAACGGAGAAAAAGACATTCCCCGGCAGCAATCGTTCTTCGACACGTATTTTTCATACGCATCGAAATCCCTGACGACCGAGATGGCTGTTACCGTCATGCCTTCTTGTCTCCAAAAAGCATTTCCCTGTAAGAGGCAACGGCTTCCCGATCAATGTTCTTGCCGGGCCAATTGGCGTATTTCCATGGTTTGAACCTGAATATACGAGATGCCATAAGGTAAGACCATATTATCAACGCTCTCGTTCTTACACCTATCGAATCCTTCAGCCTGAACGAGAACATCTTCGGGTCGAGCCCGCAAACCTCAATCGCAAAGCGCCTCCATAATTTTGAAATGTCAGGGTTGCTTCCCAGCAAAGAAGTGCCATTGACCGGCATTCTCCAAGGCACGGCGTCAGCATAATGTATGGCCCCGCCGCGCTCAGTAGTGATTTCCTCGTTGAAAACGCCCCACTCTCTCGGCAGAAGCCTCACATCGCCGGCGCAAATATGGTTTATCGCACATTGGTCGGCGCTTGCCGTGACCTTGTGTTGGCATAGAAACTCCATTGCCTTGCGAGTGAATCCGATTTCCTCGAGTCTGCGCAAATTCATAAGGAGCAAGCCGCCGCAAACATAGGAATTCGAATTGAACTCAAGCCCGCGACTTTTAAACCAGGCCGAATCCACGGCATCTGCCGCAGGTGGATTCTTGTGTCCCCATACGCAAACATTGCCGTTGTCGCAATACGACTCCAGTTCCAATGGAGAGGATATGAACAACACGTCGCAATCGGAATACATGCACCATTCCGTTTCAGGCAGGATGTCCGGCAAAAGCAATCTGGCATAGGTCGCCACCGACCCATGCCACAACATGAACCCTTCGAACTTTTCTCTAGATATTTCATGCCTGACAAATTCAACGTCTTTGCTTTCGCCTCCGTTTATCCTTGAAACAAGAGACCGCCAGAACAAAACCGTTTCTTCCCATTTTGCGTCAGGGATCCCAATATCCAAAACATGAATCGACACATTCTTCACAGACGGTCGCATCGACCACAGCAGGCTTGCCACGCATACGCGAAGCGGCATGGTGTAATTCTCGTCTGCCGCGAAGCAGAAATCTCGCAGTTCGCATTTGTCGTTGTTGCCGTTCATATCGTCTTGCCTTTCATTATAGCCGTGGTGGTTTACCTTCTAGGTTTCTAGGCTTCTAGATTTCTAGAATTCTAGGTTTCTAGAATCCTAGGCTCCTAGAATCCTAGACCTCAATTCCTGCCGCCTTCAGTCGCGCCACCTCGGCTTTGAGCGCGGCTATTTCTTCGTTTTGCGTCTTGCGGCGGCCAAGGCGCGCCGCCGTCATCCTCTCACGGATGCCGCCGTTTTCCGTGAAATCCTTCTCCTTC
>Ga0310695_10002371_pt1 | contig 39995 bp, 35 predicted proteins | sample RumenRJG_04DNA_FD_203882 | JGI IMG/M metagenome (GOLD analysis project Ga0310695, IMG submission 203882) | Bovine rumen microbial communities from Lethbridge, Alberta, Canada - RJG_04 (v2) (version 2) | ecosystem: Host-associated > Mammals > Digestive system > Stomach > Rumen | place: Canada...
CCCGCTGATGTCGATCATTACGAGCTGTCGCCCGAGGACGTCGTTGCGCTGTGTCTAAAGCATCATTGTCCTGGCATCGCCTATACCTATACCGAGCCGCTGACCTATATTGAGTATATTATCGATTGTGCCCGACTGGCGCATGAGGCAGGCCTTTGGAACATCCTCGTCACGGCGGGCTACGTCTGTCAGGAGCCTTTGGCCGATCTCCTGCCTTACATCGATGCCGCCAATGTCGACCTCAAGTCGTTCAGCGACGACATATATCATAAGGTAAGCGGAGGTCACCTGCAACCCGTCCTCGATACCATCCTCGCCATCAAGCAGGCTGGCGTGTGGGTGGAAATCACCAATCTCGTTATCCCTGAGGTTAACGACAGCCTCGATATGATTCGCTGCATGTGTCGCTGGCTGAATGATAACGGCCTCGCTGAGGCTCCGCTGCATTTCAGCCGTTTCTTCCCCCGCTACAAGATGCAGGATACGCCTCCCACGCCCATCGCGACGCTAAAGGCAGCCAAACAAATAGCCGAGGAAGAAGGCATTAAGTTTGTGTATCTGGGAAATGTTTGAATCATAAAGAATGTTAAATAATCGAGGGTGTCCTGACTTATGGGACAGCCATGCTGTATCTTTGCAGCCATGTTGACAGAACAGACCATGGAGAAGTTGCGGATACTCGCAGAGTCGGCGAAATACGATGTATCGTGTTCGTCGAGTGGTACTGTGCGCAAAGGTAAGCAGGGCATGGTGGGCTCGACCGTTGGTGGCGTGGGCATCTGCCACTCGTTTGCCGATGATGGCCGCTGCATCTCGCTGCTGAAGGTGATGCTGACGAACTATTGTATGTACGACTGCGCGTATTGCATCAACCGACGAAGCAACGATATCAAGCGGGCAACGCTTAGCGTTTCTGAACTCGAAGAGATTACGATGGAGTTCTATCGCAGGAACTATATCGAAGGACTGTTCCTGTCGAGTGGGGTAGTGCGCAATCCTGACTACACAATGGAGCGGCTGACGGCTATTGCTCGTGATCTGCGTCTCGTTCATCGCTTCAACGGTTACATCCACCTGAAGAGCATTCCAGGCTGTTCGCAGGAACTGCTCAACGAAGCCGGGTGCTATGCCGACCGCATGAGCGTGAACATCGAGATCCCCAAGGAGGAGTCGCTGAAACTGCTCGCCCCCGAGAAAGACCACAAAAGCGTGTTCCAGCCGATGAAGCTCATCCAGCAGGGTGTGCTGGAAAACAAAGAGGACCGCAGGAAATACCGCTATGCGCCAAGGTTTGTGCCAGCAGGTCAGTCGACACAGATGATTGTAGGCGCCACGAAGGAGACAGACAAGGATATCTTGACGATGTCGTCGATGCTTTATGGTCAACCCACGATGCGTCGCGTGTATTACTCGGGCTATGTGAGTGTGAACACCTACGACCCACGACTGCCGATACTGAAACAGCCACCGTTGGTGCGCGAGAACAGGCTGTATCAGGCCGATTGGCTGTTGCGGTTCTATCATTTTAGCGTCGACGAGATCGTTGACGAGATGCACGCCAACCTGGACCTGGAGGTGGACCCGAAGTTGGCGTGGGCGCTGAGACATCCGGAGTTCTTCCCTGTGGATATCAATACGGCAGATTATGAGCAACTGTTGAGAGTACCAGGACTGGGTACCAAGTCCGCCTGGCTCATCGTCAACTCACGTCGCTTCAACCGCCTGACATCCTACGACCTGAAGAAGATGGGCGTGGTGATGAAGAAGGCGAAGTATTTTATTACCTGTAACGAACTGACCTCGCAGTTCTCACAGCCTATTGTCGGCATCAATGAACTAAGGCCAGAGCGATTGCGTCCTCTGCTGATTTCGAAAGCGCAACAGAAACGGGCTGCGGAAGAACGACAACTGAAACTGGACTTCGGAGATTTTTCGACCACGGATTAAACGGATTAAACGGATGACGCGATGACTGTATATGTGTTTGACGGAACGATGGACGGGTTGCTGACAGCGGTGTTCGATGCATTCTATCTGAAGGAGCAACCTGATGAGTTGCTGGCGGAAGGCGATGCGCTGCCGTTGTTCTGCGAGCGGACGTATCACGTTTCGACGGACGAAGAGAAAGCCCGACGGGTGTGGGCAGGACTGGAAAAGAATTTGACACGCGAGGCCCTTCGGCTGATCTCTGTCAGTTGGTTGTCAGAGCTGAGGGAACTGAACACGCCGTTGTTCCTATATATCTGTAAGGTTTTTAAAATGGGCGATATCTCGCGAAACTTTGCTGATGCGGATGTGCTGGCTGTGACGAACATCGCCCGTCGCGTGCTGCACGAACAACTGAGGATGAAGCAGTTCATCCGCTTCCAAAAGGCGAAGGATGGCACGTATCTGGCTGTTGTCTCGCCTGACCATAACGTGTTACCCATTATCACCGACCATTTTCAAGACCGATTTAACGACCAGTCGTGGCTGATATATGATGCGAAGCGGCATTACGGCTATTATTATGACGGCAAAACCGTCATACATGTCACCTTCGAAGACGAGGCCGCCGTGCCCTTTGATTTGAGGAACGGTAAGATGGATGCCGCCGTGCTGAGCGACAACGACCAGCTGTTCCAGGACCTCTGGCGCACTTACTTTAAAGCCATCTGTATCAAGGAGCGCATGAATCCCCGCAAGCAGTTGCAGGACATGCCGCGTCGCTATTGGAAATATATGACCGAGAAGAACGGATCCAATACTGACGCTCTTGCTCAGGGAGTTTCTCGATAGCATAGCGGAGCATGGTGCGGGGCATCTCGTGGGCGTGCTGGCGAAGGAAATCTCTTAACAAATCCAAAGAGACTCGCTTACCCATCTCGCGAAGCATCCAGCCCACGGCCTTGTGCATGAGGTCGTGAGAGTGATGTAGGTGAATCTCTGCATAGCGCAGACACCACGATGGATCGCCCATCTGTGAGGTTTTCCACGAGCAGACGATGCTCATACGCTGTTTCCAAAGGTTATCACTCTGGGACAATTCGTCTAATACCTTTATCTTATAGTCTTTGTCGCCAAGGTTACTTGGTAATAGCAGCCAATGCCCGAGAATCTTAGGGACGGAGAGGTCTACGAGGTCCCAGTTGTTGGCTTGCTCAGCATATTGTATATAGAGCATCAGGATCTCGTCGCGACTACGGATAGCCTTCTCGTCATTTTCCAATCGTTTAGTAGCCAGCTTCTCGAATTTCGCAACGAGTATCAAAAGGCCACAAAGACGTACCTCATGCCATTTCGACATCAGTAACGTTGCCACTTCGCTCAAAGGGAAACCTTGATCCACCTGTCTAACCACCTCTCTCGTCTGTGGCACCTTTAGCCCCAGGAACTCATCGCCCTCGCCATACTCACCAGGACCAGTCTTGAAAAAGCCCATGAGGACGCGTCGCTGTGACTCATTCTGCAGCGATTCCATATACGCGATGATCTCTTTTGCAGTTGTGTTCATTTCTGTTTTATGCTTTTGGACTGCAAATTTAGTGTATTATTTGGATATTTCAAATATTATTCGTAACTTTGCACGCAAATATATAATTTTAACTATGAATATGATTAGTGACAGCATAAAGTATATCGGTGTAGATGATTTGGACATCGATTTGTTTGAGAGTCAGTATGTGGTGCCCGAGGGCATGAGTTATAACTCGTATCTCATCGACGATGAGAAGATTGCGGTGCTGGATACAGCTGATCGCAGAAAGGGTGAGGAATGGAAAGCAAACCTGACGGCAGCTCTGAATGGCAGACAGCCGGACTATCTGGTGGCTCACCACATGGAACCAGACCACTCGGCACTCATTGCATGGATGCTGGAGACATATCCCAACCTGCAGTTGGTATGTAGCGCTCAGGCGGTGAAAATGCTGGCAAACTTTTTCGAGGGCGTAGATTTTACAGGGCGTGTACTGACTGTTAAGGAGGGTGATACCCTCTCTCTGGGTAAGCACACATTGAAATTTATCGGTGCTGCTATGATTCATTGGCCAGAGGTGATTATGAGCTATGACACCACAGACAAGGTGCTGTTCTCGGCCGATGGCTTCGGTAAGTTTGGCGCATTAGTCAACGAAACGGATGACTGGGCTTGCGAGGCGCGTCGCTATTACTTTAATATCTGTGGTAAGTATGGTGCGCAGGTGCAGGGTGTGGTAAAAAAGATGGCTGCTATCGATGTGCAGACTATCTGTCCGCTGCATGGTCCTGTGCTGAAGGGTGAAGCCCTGGCAGAGGCTGTACGTCTGTATGATATCTGGAGCAAATACGAGCCCGAGAGTGAGGGTATCTTGATAGCCTACGCTAGTATACATGGTGGAACAGCAGCTGCTGCTGAACGACTTGGAGAAATACTGCGGGAAAAGGGCGCTAAAAAAGTGGTTATCAGTGACTTAAGTTACTCTGATATGGCAGAGGTTATCGAGGATGCTTTCCGCTATCCTACAGTCGTTGTAGCTGCTTCGAGCTATGATGCAGGCGTATTCCCCGTGATGCACGACTTCTTGTATCACCTGCAAATCAAGAACTACCAGAAACGTAAGTTCGCCATCATCGAGAATGGCAGTTGGGCTCCATCAGCCGGCAAGGTAATGCGCACCATGATAGAAGCGCTGAAGGACTGCGAAATCGTAGAGCCGATGGTCACCATCCGCTCACGCATGAAAGCTGGTGACAAAGCTTTGTTGGAGAAGTTGGCTGATACGCTGATTTGACCAGTGGTTTGATTAAAGACAGAAAAATGGCGCTATTAAAAAAAAAATGTAGGAAATTCTTTGTGTATTTTAAAAAAAAGATTAATTTTGTGCGCAAATTAAAAAAAGAATGGTATTAGTAGGTGCTTTCAACCATAGAATGAGGGAAGTAAGGAGGGTGATCCTTGCTCTCTTGTTTGTTGTATCATTGATTCCATGTCAGGCTCAGACGATCATTGGAACCAATGGTATGATGAATGTGCCTACTGCAGATATGCGTCCAGCAGGTACCTTCGATGGTGGTGCCAGCCTTATCCAGAAAGAACTGCTTTATGATAAGGATTATTATACAGGACTGTTTTATGTAACATTCACCCCATTCTCATGGATTGAGGTATCGTTCCGTGAGACGATTCGTGAATATACAGATAAAAAGAGACGTAAAGACTTTACCAATTTCGACCGTTCGGTATCCCTTCGGGTTCGTCCGTTGAAAGAGGGTAAGTATTGGCCTTCCGTGGTGATAGGCAGTAATGATTTCTATTCAGAAGGAAGTACCACTACCAACCATTACGCTTGTTACTATGGTGTCGTTTCCAAGCATTTCCCCGTCAATACCATTGGTACTTTCGAGGCTACAGTGGGCTATGCACATCCTATCAAAAAAGGTGTAACATACGACAGTGTGATGGGAGGCGTGAGCTTTGCTCCTGCCTTCTTCCCAGATATGAGAGTGATGGGTGAGTATGACACGCACGGCTATAACGTAGGTGTGGGTGCATTCCTGTTCAGACATCTGAATGTCACCTGCTTCACCAGGGAGTTTAAAGGCATTAATGCCACGGTTAGTTATCAATATACTATCCCTTATTAATAAATGTATACGCGTATGATCAGAAAATATATCTTATCCCTGATACTTCTCTGCCTGCCAATGGTTAGCTTGTTGGCAGCGAATGCTGAGGATACTGCCGCAAGGTTGGTAGCACTCGGCTTGGAGAATGTGCGCGTGACAGAAAAAGGGGATGAAGTGGTATTTGCAGCCTTTGAATCCACCAGTTACCGAGGTACATTCCGAGGTGCTGCCGTGGGTATTGAGGAATTGGGCAGGCTGTATCCAAATGTGAACACCTTCAAGGTACTGCTGATGGAAAACCAAATGCCACAGATGTCGCTGACAGCTACAAGAACTGATGGGAAATGGAATGTAAAAGGTGATTACGACTATAGCGAGGTAGAACTTGCCACCAGATACAATAAGCAGAACAACAGTTCGTCTGCAAAGATTGATATCACGGCTTATCCGATGTTTACATGGATGAACCATCTGAAGGATACCCCCTGTGAATATGTCGTGTCGATAGCTCCTACCGTGGAGGCAAGTCTGTGGAAGGGTAACCGCATCACCCTTCAGGCTATTATCCCTGTGAGCTATCATGTAGAGAGCATCAAGAGTGCAACCTACGTGAGAATAGGTATTGCCGATATTGCACAGGACATCACTTCACGAAACGGAAAATGGCAGGCTACGCTGGCTGGCGGATTCTTCTATTTTGACCGTTTAGGAGTTGACCTGCGTTTGGCCTATCATGCCACACGAAACTTGACCATCGGTACAGAGGTCAGCTATACAGGTGAGGCTATCATGAACGAGGGACATTATGATATCAGCGCTCCGGATAAGTTCAGTTTCTTGGGAAAGGCTGATTTTTATGAACCTTACACCGGATTGCAGGCACAACTGACAGGTGGCCGCTTCGTATTCGGTGACTATGGTGCCAGACTTGATATCTCGCGTCACCTCAGTGACTACACGATTGGTGTATATGGTATATTGACTGGTGGTGAGAATAATGCCGGATTCCACTTTGCCATTCCGCTGGGCCCCAAAAAGCAGATGCGCAAGGGAACAGTACGTGTAAAACTGCCCGAATATTTCGACTGGGAATACTTGATGAGGTCGTACTACAAATACTATCTCGAGCAGATGGGTAAATACATCGAGACACGTCCGGATGAAAACCGATCGGCTCACTACTGGCAACCAGTACACGTGGCCCAATATGCACAGAAAATCCTCAATGGAGAAATTAAATAATAGTTCACTTAAGTATAATTTTAAACGTTTAAATTAACAATTATGAGAAAAATGAAATTTGTTACAATGGCTACAGCCTTAGTTGCTGTAACTATGTCGTTGTCATCTTGCTGGAGAGCTGATGATGCTGTGGAACTTCCTACAGAAGTAACAGATGTCGCACCTGAGTTGTATTCAGTTGTGGCTTCTGCCAATGCTGAGGCTACCTTTACCATCGATGTAGAGGCTACTAAAAAGGATGCTCTGGACAAGAAGAGTGCTTTGTTCACCGAGATTGACAGAGAGAACCAGACTGTGAAGGTAACTGCTACACTGGTAAATCCTGCCGGTTTCGTTGAGAGCACACAGACCGCTACTGTTAACTTCTCTGGAAGCATGAGAAGTGCTGTTATTGCTTTTGATTTTGCAAAGGCATCTACCGACACTAAGACACAGGCTGAGGTTGCTGCTGCAACAGAAGACCTGGTTGTTACCTCTAACACAACTCCTATCGTTGCCGACATGACTATTCCTGCTGGTGTAGAAGTTTCTGGTAATGTTACTGATCCTTTCTCTGTAACAGCTTACAAGAGCACTCCAAGCATTGTTGACGCAGATGACGTCGAGGCAGGTAAGCCTCTTGAAGAGGAGAGCAAGGTGATGGTACTGAATTGTACTCCTAGCGGTGCTACATTCAGCAAGCCTGTAACCCTGAAGGTATTTGTGGGTACTGAGCTGGCTGGTGAGACCATCGAAGTTGAGAACAACGGTGAGAAGTTGACTGGTGTTGTTGGCATTGACGGTAATGTTGAGTTCAAGGTTAGTCACTTCTCTCTTTGGAATGTGCTGTTCATTCCTATCGTTGCTAAGATTGACAAGGGCTCTATTACAATTGCTAACCAGTCTGGTGTTGCTGTAAGCCGTGGTGAGAATACTTACAAATTCACCAAGAATGCCGGTGTGAATTATTCTGCCAAAGGTCTGCTGGGTATGTTCATTAATACCATGTTCGGTGAGTCAGAGACTACCCTTGATGATGAAGGTTCTTTCATGGCAACCGATTCTGGTACTGCAACGATTAAGGTTGTTCAGAACTACACAGACTACACTTTCCGCTATGGTTTGTTCACAGTCTTCAGCGCTCGCGTTTGGGGTGGCACCGTTTCAACTATCGACATCGTAGGTGGTGGATCTGGTAGCAATGTTCACTCAGGTGGTAGTGGTTTCTAATTTTCACTTGATTTTTCATCCTTATAAAGCCAGCCTTCGGGTTGGCTTTTTTTTTGTTTTCAGGCCATTTGAGTTAAAAATATATTTAATTATTTGCTAATCTGATTTTTTTGCAGTAATTTTGCAGAAAATTTGTAATCAGTATGAGGTTTTTAAATAGATTATTTAACTGGTATTTCACCAAAAACTCCTTGCCATATTGGATGATTTTCCTGCTAGACTGCTTGATCATTATGGCATCGGGAATGTTGGTCTATTGGATTTTTAATCGTGCAACAGCGTTACTGGATAATTTCTGGAAAGTAGTGAACACGCTAATGTGCTTTATAGCACTAAGTTTGGTTGGATTCCGATTATTCCATACCTATACGGGCATCATGCGCTTTTCTTCGTTTGTAGATTTGGTGCGAGTGATATATAGTAATGCGTTGTCACTGGCTTTGGTGTTGATTGTAGATTTTATTATCGGTTATTTACCTGGTGATTATTTCGCGTATTTCAACACGACCAGCATTGTCCTAATATATATCCTGGCAACCTTGATGATGTGGGTATTGCGTGTGTTGGCAAAGACCATATACGACGTAACGACATCAGACAAGCGTGCACTGAGGGTACTGATATATGGTGCTATGTCGGGTGGTGTGGGATTGGCAAAGAATATCAATTCCATGCATCCCAGACGCTTTATCCTGAAGGGCTTTATATCACACGATTCCAAGTTGAAGCATACCACCTTAATGGGTGAGAAGATTTATATCATTAATGAAAACCTTTTGAATGTCATTAGGAACAAAGGGATAGAAGCGGTGTTGGTTTCGCCCACAAGATTACAGGACTTCCGTGATGATGACCAACTGCAGGATATGCTGATTGGTGCCGGACTGAAGATTTTCTTTAGTGAAAATGCAAAAGAATGGAATGACTCGGAAGGGACGGTACCACAGATGCAGATGAAGGAGGTATCGGTGGAAGACCTGCTGCCAAGAGAAGAGATTCAGGTGGACATGAAGAGTGTTGGAGAACTGCTGAAAGGTAAATGTGTGCTTATTACTGGCTCTGCAGGATCAATCGGCTCGGAGATGGTGCGCCAGATAGCTATTTATAAGCCTGCATGTATGATTCTGATAGATCAGGCGGAAACACCACAGCATGACATTCGTCTGATGATGGCGAAAGATTTTCCCGACATTAAGGCAGAAGTCATTGTGACCAGTATTAGCAGACAGCGGAGAATGAACGAGGTGTTCGACAAATATCGTCCAGACTATGTGTTCCATGCAGCTGCTTATAAGCATGTACCGATGATGGAAGATAATCCCTCTGAAGCTGTGCTGAACAATATTGCTGGTACGAAGATTATTGCTGACTGCGCCGTGAAATATGGTGTGAAGAAGTTTGTGATGGTTTCTACCGATAAGGCGGTGAATCCGACAAACGTGATGGGATGTTCAAAGCGTATCTGTGAGATTTATGTGCAGAGTTTGGATAGGGCTCTGAAAAAGAATAAATGGGATGATAAAGAAACCAGAAATTCCAATGTGCAACTGACACAGTTTGTTACCACACGATTTGGTAATGTGCTTGGTTCTAACGGTTCTGTGATTCCTTTGTTCCGGGAACAGATTAAGAATGGTGGACCAGTGACCGTGACTCATCCAGACATCATCCGTTTCTTTATGTTGATACCAGAGGCTTGTAAATTGGTGCTTGAAGCTGGTACAAAGGGTAATGGTGGTGAGATATTCGTCTTTGATATGGGTAAACCGGTACGTATCGCTGATTTGGCAAACAGAATGATCCGTCTGTCGGGAGCCAAGAATATCGAGGTTAAGTTCACAGGACTGCGTGCCGGTGAGAAACTGTATGAGGAGGTGCTGAACGAAATGGAAGGCACCAAGCCTACGTTCCATAACAAGATTCGTATTGCTGAGGTTCGTCAGTATGATTATGAAGAGGTGAACCAGGAGATTATGGACCTCATCGACATCTCCAAACAGTATGATGATATGGCTACGGTCAAGAAGATGAAGGAGATAGTACCGGAGTACAAATCGAATAATTCAAAATATGAGCAACTGGATTCCTAGTTGCTCATTTTTCTTTTGAGTAATAGTTCCCAATCATTTTCTTTTTCGAAAACATAGAAAGTTTGATATATGCAAGTAAAATATATCAAACAGTTAAATTTGTCAGACTTTTAAGAATTGAACCGTTAAATTCTAATATCGATTAAATACAATGGTCGAATTGTTAAATTGCGACAAATAATTACGACATTCTGTCAGTTTCTAGATTCTTTGCCTTATTTTTGCACCAGTTTTCGAAACGAGATTAAAAAACGGAATGTATAACAATTAAAAATGAATAGAACAATGAGAAAAATGGTAAAGAACTTCATGCCAGCCCTCTATCTGCTGGTTATTGCTTTTTCAGCTGCTTCTTGCAACAAGACCCAAGCAGCCCCTGCAGTTGCTTCTGCCCCTGCAGGTCAACCCGTTGACTTAACTTATGCTGCAGAGAAGTCTCTGCCTTCTGTCGTGTATATCAAATCGGTACAGAACGCGAAGACGCAGACGGTAGAGTACAATGATCCTTTCGAGGATTTCTTCTCTGATCCCTTTGGTGGTTTCTTCGGACGTGGACAGGGAAATAACAATGGCTCTCGCAAGCGCCAGGTACAGACTCCAAAGCGTGCAGCCGCTGGTTCAGGTGTTATCATCTCAGCAGATGGTTATATCGTGACCAACAACCACGTGGTGGATGGTGCTGACGAGTTGACAGTAACCTTGAACGAAAATTCAAAGGAGTATTCAGCCCGCATCATTGGTGCTGATAAGACCACCGATCTAGCCTTGATTAAGATTGATGCCAAGAACTTGCCAGCCATTGCTATTGCCAACAGCGATGATGTGAAGGTAGGTGAGTGGGTACTGGCTGTAGGTAATCCACTTGGATTGAACAATACGGTGACTGCAGGTATTGTCAGCGCCAAGGCTCGTCAGATGGGTGAGGGTGTGACCTCGATGATCCAGACAGATGCTGCCATCAACCAGGGTAACTCTGGTGGTGCGCTGGTGAACACCAATGGTGCTCTGATTGGTATCAATGCCATGTTGGCTTCACCCACAGGTTCGAACATCGGTTATGGCTTTGCTATTCCTACTGCTATTATGAATAAGGTGGTGGATGACATCAAGAAGTATGGTGCTGTACAGCGTGCCATGATTGGTATCAAGGGTGGCGACGTGAGCAACAAGGTGGATGCTGACAAGGAGCAAGGCAAGGAGGTTGACTATGGTACCATGGAAGGTATCTACATCGGTGAGGTAGTAGAAGGTGGTGCTGCCCAGGCTGCCGGTCTGCAGAAGGAAGATGTCATTATCTCTATCGATGGTCAGAAGATCAAGAAGTTTGGTGAACTGCAGGGTGTCATTGCCCAGAAACGTCCTGGCGATAAGGTGAAGGTGACCTACCTGCGTAAGAAGAAAGAACATACCGTTACGCTGACCCTGAAGAATGAGCAAGGTAACACCAAGGTGGTGAAAAATGCAGATATTGATATCCTGGGTATCGATGTTCGTCCTATCACCGACTCACAGAAGAAACAGCTGGAGATCAGCTATGGTTTGGAAGTGCTGAAGGTAAATGGCGGTAAGATGAAAGAGGCCGGTGTTCCCAAGGGCTTCATCATCCAGGTAGTCAACGACCAGCCCATGCGTAGCTTCGATGACCTGCAGCAGGCTGTCAAGGATGCCAAAGAGCAGATGCTCATTATCCGTGGACTCTATCCTACAGGAAAGCGCGGTGGCTTCGTAGTTTATCTGCAGAACGACTAATACAATAATCGTTAAACAATAAACAATTAAAAAGTAAGGTATTTTTTTGGTAATTCCGAAAAAATACCTTACTTTTGCATTCGCTAACTAAAAAACGGAGTAATGAGACAACTAAAAATCACCAAATCAATTACCAACCGTGAGAGCGAGAGTCTCGAAAAATACCTACAAGAGATAGGTCATGAGGAACTGCTTTCCACGGATGAAGAGGTTGAACTGGCCCAGCGTATCAAGAAGGGTGACCGCAAGGCACTCGAGAAATTGACGAAGGCCAATCTCCGTTTTGTGGTTTCGGTGGCGAAGCAATACCAGAATCAAGGTCTCTCTCTCTCCGACCTGATTAACGAGGGTAACCTCGGACTGATCAAGGCTGCAGAGAAGTTTGACGAGACGCGTGGCTTTAAGTTTATCTCGTATGCTGTATGGTGGATTCGCCAGAGCATTTTGCAGGCTATTGCTGAACAAAGTCGCATCGTGCGAGTACCCCTCAATCAGGTAGGCTCTGTCAGCAAGATTAATCGCATACTTAGCAAATTTGAACAAGAGTTTGAGCGCCGTCCTTCAACTGATGAGATTTCTGAGCGTGTGGATATTCCTGAGGATAAGGTTGACGAGGCCATGATGGCCAATGCTCGTCACGTGTCTGTGGATGCTCCCTTCGTAGATGGCGAGGACAACAGTCTGTTGGATGTGCTCATCAATGATGATGCCCCGATGGCTGACCGCCAGCTGGTAATAGAGTCACTACGTGCCGAGATAGCTACTGTGCTTCAGACACTCAACGACCGTGAGCGTGCCGTAATTACTGCCTTCTATGGTATCGGACAACCCGAAATGACCTTGGAAGAGATAGGACATAAATACGGACTCACCCGTGAACGGGTACGCCAGATAAAAGAAAAGGCTATTCGTCGGTTGCGTACCAATACAAAGAATAAATTATTAAAATCATATTTAGGACAATGAAGATTATCAAACTGTTAACCCTTGCCCTCGTGCTCACTGCTTTTGCAGTGGATGCGCAGGCCAAGCCTATAAAACCCGACCATGTCTATATGTTCGGCTTCTCAGCCTCCTTCAAGGATTCAGTAATATATATCACGAATGTTCAGGATGTTCAGGGAGCATGGATTGACTCCAAGACCAAGTTCCTTTTGGGTCGTGACAGCTATTCTTATCAGTTGAAGGAGCACATGACAGAACAGTATCAGGAACCAGATCGTGTGTGCATTGTGTTCTATGCAACTAATAAGAAGAAGATTGAGAAACAACTGAAGAAACTCCGTAAGAAGTACAAGGAACTCACTTTGCTTCCTACTGAGTTCCATTTCGAAGTGATAGAACAGTCCGAGAATTAACCTCGGACTTTTTCTTTCTCTTCGAGAAACGGGGGATACCCTTCGGTTTCCAACCATTTTTTATCTTCGAGAAACGGGGGATACCCCCGAACCCCAATTCATTCTATTTCTTTTCAAAAAGAAACAGAATCAAAAGAAAATTCTACTTTCCCCCATCCCCTTTCTACATAGAAAGGGGCTCAAACTCGGGTTTGCAGAAACCGCAAACCCTCCTGTGTTTTGGTATCGCGGGACGACGCGATATATTTTTTTCGGCTGGCGCCAGATATGAAGTACCAACATGAAACGATAATATGAAATGCCAAACAAGAAGCGCCAACCATCAGTGCGCTAGCCGACAAAAATGACTGGCGAACCCCGCAGGGGCGAAGACTGCGATTAAGCGAGCATAATGCAAAGCGAGCTTTAGCATTATCGAGCGTGAGCAGGCTCAACCCGTAGGGGCGAAAGCTTGAGAGCCAACCTTAATGAAGTCTGGAAATCGACGCGTATGCGCGATTTTCAGTTGCCCTCCCCATATAGGGGGAGGGTTCAGGAGGAGGTGGATGTTTCTTTTACTTCTTTTCTTTGCGCCAAAGAAAAGGAGAATTCCTTTTGGTTCTTTTCGAAAAGAACATCACACGGGGGATGTGCGAAAAAAAATAAAATGATTGGGGTACGGGGGGCCGTTCTTCGATAGAATAAAAAATCCCAGGAGTTACCCTGGGATTATGAGAAGCTAAATAGTTAGCGAGCCTGAACGTATTTATGGAGGGTCTTCCTGACTGCTCCAGGACCAGCATAGAGCTCCTTGACCATGCCTTCAATCTGGTCGCCCAGCCCAGCCTCGTAGAGGTCGAGACCAAAGACATCTTTTCTGGAATAGAGCTGTTTCAAACAACTGTAGTCCTGTTCAGCCTTGCCAATCTCCAAGGGAGCTACAATAGCCTGTAACTCAGCCAACATAGGATCTGGAGAGGGCTCAAAGGCAGTTCCATCGTCCTTGATACCTTTCAGATAACGGGCATAGCCAGCAAGTGTTAACGGAATGAGTACGAGGTTGCTCTTGTCCAGTCCACGAGCGATGTACTTCTTGAGGGTCTCACCAAAGCGGATGGGTAGCTTCTGAGAAGTATCCATGGCGATACGCTGTGGGGCATCCGGCATAAACGGATTGGGCAAACGACGGTTGATGACGGCTCCGATGAACTCGTAGGGATTCAGTACACCTGGGTCGGTCACTACTGGCATAGCCTCCATGTAGCCAATCTTCTGGATGAAGGCACGGAGGTCTTCATCAGCCATCTCTGCAGAAATGAGCGTATAGCCCAGCATGCAACCATAGATAGACATAGCGGTATGCAGTGGGTTCAGACAGGTAGTCACCTTCATTGTTTCCACCTTGTCTACGGTCTCACGCGTCGTGTAGAGTGCACCACCCAAATCCAATGGTGGACGACCGTTGGTGTAGTTGTCCTCGATGACCAGATACTGCACTTCCTCGGCATTTACAAATGGAGCTGTGAAGGTATGCTTTTCCGTCTCGATGTAGTTGTTGTCATCGAAACCGTCAGCAGCCAGCATCTCCTTTACTTTCTCGTGTGGGCGAGGGGTAATCTTGTCGATCATCGACCAAGGGAAGGTAATCTTCTTTTCATCTTTCAGATAAGCGAGGAATTCCTCAGGAACCAGTCCATCCTTCACCCAGCGCTCTGCATAGGCAAAGACACCAGCCTTCACCTTGTCGCCGTTATGCGAGCAGTTGTCCATTGATTGCACAGTAAGAGGTAACTGTCCTGCCTTGAATCTCTCATAGAGCAGTGCACACACCTTACCCATAGCAAACAGGGGCTTCATGCCGCGAGCAAGGTCAGCCTCATTGTAAGTATAGCCTTTCTCGGTGATAGTGAACGAAATCATCTGCAGCGAGGGGTTCTTGAAGATTTCCACCAGACGATTCCAATCAGGGAATTGTGGGTCTGCCTTCAGCGCTTCTGTGACAGAAGCAATCACCTTTTTCTCGATGGTACCTGTCGACTGCAGACTTACCAACAGCGAGAGGTTGTTGTAAGGAGCGTAGGCTTTGTCAATCACCTCAAAGTCAAAGGTCTCAGCCACAATGACACCTCGGTCGTACTTTCCTGTGTTCAAGGCATCGTTCAAGATGGCAGCAGGGAAGGCACGGAAAATGTTTCCTCCACCAAAGTGTACCCAGGTAGGCTGCTTGGCAGTCTTCTCGCGTACCTCTTTCATATTAAACTTAGGCAGTTGATAGCCTTTTGCCTCCCATTCTGCAGCATTGTAGTTGCCGCTAAAAATATCATTCAGTTTCATTTTACAAAAACGTTATAGGATAAACAATAACCGTTATACAAATATTTTTCGCAAAGATAGTGAATAATTTTCAATAACACTAATTGTGTTATGAATAATTAACCTATTCGTAACGCATAGAGCGTGCAGGACTGATGTGCGAGATGAGGAAACTGGGGGCGATGAGCACAAAGACGGAAATCAGAAGTGTACAAACGTTCAGCACCAGCACGATAGGGATGTTCAACTCCATAGGTGCTGTATCCACATAATAGCTCGATGGATCAAGGGAGATAAACCCTGTGTACTGTTGAAGTAATACCAGACCGATGCCTAGGATATCGCCCAAAAGCAATCCCTGACTGATGATAAAGGCTGCAAACCACAGGAATGTATGACGCACCATGCTGTTGCGAGCTCCCAAGGCTTTTAGCAGTCCTATCATTTGGGTTCGCTCCAAGATGATGATGAGCAAACCACTGATCATGGTGAAACCTGCCACACAAATCATCAGGGCCAGGATAATCCATACGTTGATGTCAAGCAAGTCGAGCCAAGTAAATATCTGAGGATAGAGGTCGTGAATGGTCTGTGCTGTGAAGGTCTCGCCATAACGGTCGCTGTCATGATTGACCAGCAATTGCACTTTCTTGGCAGCCACGTCCAGATGGTCGAAATCGTGTACCAGTATCTCAGCACCACTGCACTGGTCCTTTTCCCATCCATTGAGTTTCAGAGGGGTAGGATAATCTGTAAAACACAATGTCTGGTCGAACTGGTTCATGTGGGTTTCGTAGATACCTGCGATGGTAAACTTACGAGCTCGCACATTCTCGTCACCAATGAAATAGGCATAGACACGGTCGTTTACTTTCAGATGAAGTTTATCGGCCATCGTACCCGAGATAAGCAACTGATAAGACGATTTTTCTGAAGAGAACTGGGGTATCTTGCCAGCTTTGAGGTTTTGTTGCAGGAAGTGCAGGTCGTAATTGGCACCTATGCCTTTAAAGACAACTCCAAGGAAATCAGCATCTGTCTTCAGGATACCTTGGGTAAGGGTATAACGCTCCACGTGACTTATCTCAGGTATCTTGTTCAGTTCACGGGCTAACGTATCGCTGATACAAATGGGAATAGGATTCGCTGTTTGTTGGGCCATAAAACTCTCAATGCGGATATGAGAGCCGAAGCCCACTACCTTGTCGCGGATGGTGTGCTTGAAACCAAGAACTACCGATACCGTGATAATCATCACAGCCAGACCGATAGCTACACCCACAGTGGCTATGCGGATAGCAGGAATGCTGACATCATGTTCGCCTTCCTGTCCGAAAATACGCCTGGAAATGAATAGTGGGAGATTCATAATATTTTTAATTAGGAATTAGTAATTAGAAATTGTAAAATGACTTTGCACTGATGGTAATCATAATTTTTAATTTCTAATTCCTAATTCCTAATTAATCTTCAATTCGTCCAGGGTAAGCTTCCAGCGCTTTGCGTAGGACGAAGAGAGCACGTTCCAAATCTTCCTTCTTCAGTACATAAGCGATGCGCACCTGATTGATACCTGCTCCAGGTGTAGTGTAGAAACCAGCGGCAGGAGCCATCATCACTGTTTCGCCTTCGTAGCTGAACTCAGCCAGACACCAGCGACAGAATTTCTCGGCATCATCGACGGGCAACTTAGCCACTGTGTAGAAAGCACCCATAGGAATGGGCGAATAGACACCCGGGATGCGGTTCAAGCCATCAATCAAGCATTTACGACGCTCTACATACTCGTCATAGACATCACGATAGTATTCCTCAGGAGCATCCAATGAGGCCTCTGCAACAATCTGACCAATCAGGGGGGGAGAGAGGCGAGCCTGACAGAACTTCATTACCGCCTTGCGCACTTCCTGGTTCTTGGTAATCAAGGCTCCGATGCGGATTCCACACTCACTATAACGTTTGGAAACAGAATCTATGAGGATGACATTCTGTTCGATACCCTCCAAATGACAGGCAGAGATATAGGGTGAACCGGTATAGATATACTCACGATAAACCTCATCGGAAAAGAGATACAAGTCGTACTTCTTCACCAGGTCGCGAATTTGATTCATTTCACGACGGGTATAGAGATAACCCGTTGGATTATTGGGGTTGCAAATCATGATGGCACGGGTGCGGTCATTGATAAGCTCCTCGAACTTCTCCACCTTTGGCAGTGAGAAACCCTCGTCAATCGTGGTGGCAATGGTACGAATCTTGGCACCTGCTGAGATGGCAAAAGCCATATAGTTGGCGTAGGCTGGCTCAGGAACGATTATCTCGTCGCCCGGGTTCAGACATGACATGAAGGCAAAGAGCACCGCTTCAGAACCACCAGAAGTAATGATGATGTCATCAGCCGTTACGTTGATGTTGTATTTGGCGTAATAGCTAACCAGTTTCTCGCGGTAGCTCAGATAGCCCTGCGAGGGAGAATATTCAAGGATGTCACGGTCAATCTGCTTTAGGGCGTCAAGTCCTACTTGTGGTGTTGGCAGGTCCGGCTGTCCGATGTTCAGATGATAGACCTTAGTGCCGCGTTTCTTGGCGGCAGCAGCCAGAGGTGCGAGTTTTCTGATAGGTGACTCGGGCATCTCCAGTCCGCGTACTGATATTTCTGGCATGATACTCTTTTTTTTCAAATTTGAGTGCAAAGGTACGAATAAGTGAGAAAAATACAAAATATTTTTTGTGGTTTTCGGAATTTATATGTAATTTTGTGCGCTTAAAAGAATACAACGGTATGAATTATGAAGAACTGTTAGCTACCAGGAACCAAGGGAAGATGAATGCTACAAGGCTGCCCATCGGTGAATATTATCGTGCCCAAGTGGACGGGAAATACAGAGGACTGGTGGACATCCGTGAAGAGATGTTACAGAACATTGTGTTCACCAAAGCCCTGGAGACGGAGTGCGAACAGAACAAACTCCTGTTGAATCCCCATCAATTGCATTTCGAAGTTGCTGAGGAGAACCAGGATATTCGACAACTGAGAGTGGAATTGGGTACGTATTTCTCCATAAAACAGTTGTTGGACGACCAACCTGCCGTGGTTGCAGAGAAGGGATTTATCGATCAAACCTTGAAGTCTCTGGTCAGTATAACAACATATCTGCACCAACAAGGTGTGCGACATATCTGCTATTCGCCCAATAATGTGCTGGTACGCAAGGGAGATAATCGCGTGATGCTGCTCTCGCATGGTTCCTATTATTTAGGGATCTCTGATCAGGCAGCATTCTATGGGGAGGATGCACAATATGTGGCTCCTGAGGTGTTGGCGCACGGTACTATTGATGATCGCTGTGATGTGTATGGCATCGGAAAACTGATGGAAGTGCTGTTCGAGCGTGCTGAAATGCCGTTGGAATACAAGATGGCCATCAAGAAAGCTGTCAGCGAGAAACCTGAGGACCGATTTGTCACCCCTGAGGACATGTTGAAAATGGTGCAGAATAGGCGTAACACCAAGAAGTCGGTAATCACCTTTGCTCTTGCTGTGGGTATTGCCCTTTTGTGTCTCGGCATTTATTTCGAGATGTTTCCTGAGTCACATCCTGTGGAATTTGTCAAACCAGCCGCCCAGAGCAATGATGATGACCTGTTGGACGATGGTTTCTCACCCGATGAAATTGGCATAGGACTGACAGACAGTATTGATACTACGGCAGTGCGTGAACAGGCTCGTAACTATCAGGCCAAGGCCGAGCAGATATTCCGCAAGAATTATGAGAAAGAGGCTGATCGCATCCTCTCCAGGATATATAATAAGGATTATATGAGCAAGTCGGAGAAGAAGTTCATGGCTGAAAACCAAGCAACTATCAAAGAACTGATGGACCTTCAGCAGAAGATGGGTGACGAGGCTGGTATGACTCCAGAACATGCTCAGCTGATAGCTAGCCAGATTATAGAGCGCATTAGCAATGAGAAGAAACAACAATTAAAGAACAAATGAAATATGAGATCAAGAACAGCAACATGGTTTGAATGCAAGATCAGCTATGAGAAAGTCATGGAGGATGGCTTGCAGAAGAAAGTGATAGAGAACTACGCCGTTGATGCCCTAAGCTTTACAGAAGCCGAGAAGCGCATCATGGAGGAGATGTCAAGCTATATCAGTGGTGAGTTTAAAGTTAAGGACATCAAGATTGCACCTTATGGTGAAATTTTCTTCAGCGATGAGGAAATGGCAGACAAGTGGTATAAGGCCAAGTTGCAGTTTATCACCATTGACGAGAAAACCGAGAAAGAGAAACGAAGCAATGTGAACTATCTGGTTCAGGCAGGAACCCTGAATGGGGCAGTGAAGAACATCGACGAGGTAATGGGCGGTACCATGATTGATTATGTCATTGCTTCTGTGGCAGAGAGTACCCTCATGGATGTGTTTGAATATGGCAAGAGCCAACAGGACGCAAAACCTGAGTTTGAAGGATGATGTTTGACGTAAAAGGTAATTTAAAGCAAGTGCTTGCTAAACTGCCACAGGGTGTTCGCCTTGTGGCAATTAGCAAGTATCATCCCAACGAATATATCGAGGCTGCTTACGAGGAGGGACAACGTATTTTCGGTGAGAGTCATGAACAGGAACTTCGCCAGAAAGTGGAGACCCTGCCCAAGGATATCGAGTGGCATTTCATCGGTCATCTACAGACCAATAAAGTGAAATATATCGCTCCCTATATCACCATGATTGAGGCAGTTGACTCCTTAAAGCTACTTCGAGAGATTGATAAGCAAGCAGCTAAGAATGAACGCGTTATTGATGTATTGTTGGAACTACACATTGCTGAGGAAGAAACCAAATACGGGCTTACTCCAGAGGCATGTCGCCAGCTCCTATCTGAGGGACAATGGAGAGATTTAACCCACGTCCGCATCTGTGGCCTGATGATGATGGCCTCGTATGTAGAGGATGAGCAACAGATCCGCCATGAGTTCCGCATAGCAAAGGATCTTTTTGACGAAATCAAAGAGCGCTACTTTGCGGATGCCCCTTGGTTCAAGGAGCGTTCTTGGGGTATGAGTCACGATTATCCCATAGCAGTCGAGGAGGGGAGTACAATGGTACGCGTTGGAACAAGCATTTTTGGGCCTAGAGTATATTGATTTTAATTAGAAATTAGTAATTAGTAATTAGAAATTATGATTACCAAACAAGTGCAATTTTAGCGTTAAGTGTTTATCCGAGAATAATCATATCATAATTACTCATTACTAATTTCTAATTACTCATTAAACAAATACTGTCCTCGCTTCATCGTGCCCCAATGAATAGCATGTTTGGGACAATGGTGATAACACGCTAAGCAATTGGTACAACTGCCATCATGTTTCCAACGTGGTGGTAGTCCTTCTATATCGTCCACAGGACAGAGCTTGGCACACAGTCCACATTTTATGCACGCCTCCTCGTCCACCCAGAAGTGCTTGTCGGTAATCAGGTGCTTGTTGTAATACCCTCCAATTACGTAAGTATAGGTGTAAGGGATAGCCCCTTTCACCAGTTCTTCTGCGTTTTGTCGGTTCTTTACCACCTCACAGATATGATCAACCTTCACCTTAGCCTCTGCTATTTTCTTTTGCTCACGTTCAGGTGTGTCTAAGTGCAGGAATGAGAAACATACATTCGATTCAGGCATCACCACGGCAAATGTTGCATGGGTATGCAGTCCCTTCTGTTTCAATTCCTTGTTTAGAATCCGCATGGCATGTCCCATGTTGTCGCCACAAGTGGTTACTGCGTAGACGAAGGTCGATGGATGATGTAAGAGGGAAGAAGGATGAGAAGAGAAGGTGGATTTGCGGATGAAATCGCGCACAATACGGGGAGGTTGCCATCCGTGCGTGGGGAAGCAGAACCCCAGTCGCTCGCCCTCCTGTAAGGTGTATTTCAATTCTCCCTTGCGCAGCTCGTCAGGGATATATCTCAGTTCTTCACCCGTGGACTGAGCCAGTTGCTCAGCCACCCATTTTGTATTGCCTGTACCAGAAAAATAGAAAATCATGGTGCAAAAATAAGAAATAATTATCAATTCTCAGCTGTCAATTATCAATTATTTCGTACCTTTGCACCCAATTATGCGATATTTTATCTGGTTCGGGTACGATGGTACTCACTATCATGGATGGCAGATACAGCCCAATGGGGTAACGGTACAGAGTGAACTGCAACGTTGCCTGAGTTTGTTGATGCGTGAGGATGTGAGTGTGACAGGGGCTGGGCGTACAGATGCCGGGGTGCATGCCCGTAGGATGGCGGCCCATTTTGATACAACCCAGGAACTGGACTGTCCGATGATGGTGAAGAAGTTGAATGGACTGTTGCACGAGGATATTGCAGTATATAGCATCGAGCGTGTGGCGGATGATTTACATGCGCGTTTCTCGGCAACTTCGCGTACCTATCATTATTATGTTCATACGATGAAGTCGCCTTTCCTGAATCAGTATTCGCTAGAGTTGCATTATCAGTTGGACTATCCGCTGATGAATGAGGCAGGACGCATTCTCATGGAGTATGAGGACTTTGGCGCTTTCTGCAAGGCTGGTTCAGATGTAAAGACCACCTTGTGTAAGGTGACTCAGGCACAATGGGTCCAGACGTCGCCCACAGAATGGTATTTCGAGATTACCGCTAACCGATTCCTGAGAAATATGGTGCGGGCTGTAGTAGGAACCCTGGTGGAGGTGGGTCGTGGACGTATGACACTGGATGAGTTCCGTCAAGTGATTGAAGGCAAGAAGCGTACTCAGGCTGGCGAGTCTATGCCAGCAAAAGCGCTTTTTCTTGAAGATGTCACCTATCCAATTGTAAATAGTAAATAGTCAAATTGTAAATTCCAATGGCTTGGTTAATTTTGGCATTTATGTCAGCTGCCCTGTTGGGTTGCTACGATTCGTTTAAGAAACAGGCATTGAAAGCCAATGCCGTGATACCTGTTTTGTTTTTGAATACCCTGTTCTCTTCGCTGATATTCCTTCCGTTTATCGTGCTGAGTAGTACGACAAACATGTTGGATGGTAGCATTTTCTATGTGAGCTCAGGAGGATGGGAAGAACATAAATATGTGTTGCTGAAGGCGCTCATCGTATTGTCGAGTTGGGTGCTGGGCTATTTTGGTATGAAGCATCTGCCCCTGACGATTGTAGGCCCCATTAATGCCACTCGTCCCGTGATGGTGCTGGTAGGTGCCTTGCTGGTTTTTGGTGAACGATTGAACGGATGGCAATGGGCCGGTGTACTGTTGGCAGTGCTCTCGTTCCTGATGCTGAGCCATAGTGGCAAGAAGGAAGGTATCGACTTCAAACACGACCACTGGATTTGGATGATTGTGGGAGCTGCTGCCTTGGGAGCCTTGAGCGGACTATACGACAAATACCTGATGGCTCCTGTGGAGAGTGGGGGTGTGGGGCTGAACCGTATGCTGGTACAGGCTTGGTACAACTTCTATCAGTGCGGAATGATGCTGGCTATGCTGGTATTTCTCTGGTGGCCCCATCGTAAGGAGATAACGCCTTTCCATTGGCATTGGTCCATTATTGGGGTGAGCCTGTTCCTGTCGACAGCAGACTTTATGTATTTCTATTCGCTGTCGATGCCAGAGGCTATGATTTCGATAGTGTCAATGATTCGTAGGGGAAGTGTTGTTGTAAGTTTCCTGTTTGGTGCCGTTTTCTTTCATGAGAAGAACCTTAAGGCCAAGGCTTTTGATTTGGCATTGGTGCTCTTAGGCATGATCTTCCTCTACATTGGTAGTGCGTAGGATAATGCTGGTAGCCCCCAAGGTAAACAAAGTGCCGTCCTCAATGATGCGACGTTCACGGGGCTGCAATTCCACATCGCCCACAAACGTACCTGTATTACTGTTGTTGTCCATCAGTATGTAGCGCAAGCCACCCCGTTTGTCGTGACTTACATTCACGGTGCAATGGTTTAGGTCGACACTGGGGTCAACGGTCTCAAAGGTACAGTTGGCGGGATTGCCTTTCTGATAACGCCCAATCACGTTATCGCCCATGTGCAGGGGAATGACCTGCTTGAAATGAAAGACATTCTCAATCACTACGATGGAACCACAAGCTTCTTCAGCTGTGCGCTGGCCATCGTCCTGCGAAAGGTCTGCACTTTCTTGTTTCTGTGTTCCACGCAGTTTTGACACACCAATGCGTATGCCAAACTCTTTGCCACACTCGTTGCATTTGAATACCAACGACTGACCAGCCGAATATTTCGTCTCGTCAAACGTGATGTAGCTGTCGCATTTAGGGCATCTTACGCGTTTCATACGTTATACTATAAACTATATACTGCGTTTATATACCCAAGCGTCGTAAAACTCTTCCTTGCTGTTCAGGCTGTTCAGGCGACTATATGCCTCCGATTCTGTTTCGTATTCACCACAAGAAACGCGCACCACATCTTTATAGATAAAGACCTTGGCGTCCTTATAGCCCTGTTTTTGGAGCTTCTCAACATAAGCTTCCGCATTGCTGAGCTTCACCTGAGAGGCTACAATGATCAGGTAGCGCTTGGGTTCACTAGACTGACTAGAAGAACTAGACTTACTAGAAATACTAGATTTTACTGAATCTGCATCCTGGGCGATCGTGTTTTTGACGATAGGCTGGGCAGGAATGACATTGCTGTCCTTGGGCATGAGCCGGTAAAGGATGTTGTTCTGGAGATGACTCATGGTGCGAGTGCCCAAGTCACTGTTGATTACAGGCGTACTCATGAAGAAGAAGGCGACGATAGCAGCTGCAATGGCTACGGTATTACGTATCCATGACATACGGATATGCAGGGTATAACCGTCGTTTTCATCGGTGCTATCGGTAAATTCCAGAAGGGTGGGCTGTGACTCGACGGGCTTTTCTGGTTCTTCGATGCGTACCTCGCGAACTACCGATGGAATGGCCTTCAATGGCTCTTCAATGGGGCGATGATCCTTCAGTTGTTTGAAAGTATAGGCACCTAAGCCATAGAGCTCTGGTGTCAAGAGCCCAGCTTCGCAGGGGGTGAACTCGTAGTTGCCCTCGGAATTCACAGACAATGTGCCCAAATCGGTGAGGGTATAGGAACCTTCTTCGCTGAGGATATGCTTTAATTCCTCTACTTCTTCGGCTACTTGGCGTATAGCTTCAGGGTAGCTGATGTCATACGCCTCGACATACGATTGAACCAAAATGCTGTCGTTCATGCGTAGCTGTGGATTGAAGCCCAAGGTGCGCAAGGGAGGAAGGAACGAACGGTCACCTGCATCATAACGTGCAGGTGCGAGATGTGTCATAAATCCCCCAAAATCAGGCACTATCACACATTCGTTCGATAAGAGCAGTATTTCTATATGTCGATTTAGTTCTATCATCGAGTGCAAAATTACGTTTTTTTTATGAAACAAACAAGCGTAAGTTGAAAAATTTTTTGTACCTTTGTCATCAAATTCAAAGTAAAATAAAGCGATGGATTATAAGAAAACCACTATCGAAGGCGTGCATATCATTGAACCAAAGGTGTTTAACGATGCGCGTGGGTATTTTTTTGAAGCATGGAAGAAAGAAGAGTTTGAACAGCACATCGGAAAAGTAGAGTTCGTGCAGGACAATGAATCCAAATCGAGCTATGGTGTTTTGCGAGGCTTACATTATCAGAAGGGCGATTGTTCCCAGGCCAAATTGGTGCGTGTCATCAAGGGCAAGGTGCTTGATGTTGCCGTAGACATCCGCAAGTCGAGTCCTACGTTTGGCAAATACGTGATGGCGGAACTGAGCGACGAGAACAAGCGCCAGTTCTTCATTCCCCGTGGTTTTGCCCACGGTTTTCTGGTGTTGAGCGATGAGGCTATCTTTACCTATAAAGTTGATAATGCCTATGCGCCTCAGGCTGAAGCGGGTATACGTTGGAACGACCCCGATATCAACATCCAGTGGCCCATCGACCCGAAAGATGTGCAGACCAGCGAGAAAGACCTTGTTCAGCCTTTCTTTCGCGATGCAGAAGTATTTGAGTAATTAACTTATCATCAATTTTAAAATATTTATGAATATAGCAATTGTAGGAACAGGTTATGTAGGACTGGTTTCAGGAACATGCTTCGCTGATACCGGTGCCAATGTTACATGTGTGGACGTAGATGCCCAGAAAATAGAACGCTTGAAGAATGGTGAGATACCCATTTTCGAACCAGGACTGGACGAATTGGTGTTGAAGAACGTGAAGGCAGGACGCCTGCACTTTACGACAGACTTGTCGTCTGTGCTCGATGATGTGCAGATTGTGTTCTCAGCGGTGGGTACTCCTCCCGATGAGGATGGCTCTGCCGACTTGAAATATGTGTTGCAGGTAGCTCGTACCATTGGTCAGCACATGAACAACTATCTCGTTGTGGTCACCAAGTCTACCGTGCCCGTAGGTACTGCTGCCAAGGTGCGCAAGACCATTGAAGATGAGTTGGCCAAGCGTGGACTGCAAGACCTGGAGTTTGACGTAGCCTCCAATCCTGAGTTTTTGAAGGAAGGTAATGCCATCAAGGACTTCATGTCGCCCGATCGTGTCGTGGTAGGTGTGGAGAGCGAGCATGCCAAGAAGGTGCTGACCAAGTTGTACAAGCCCTTCCTGCTCAACAATTTCCGTGTTATTTTCATGGATATCCCCTCTGCGGAAATGACCAAATATGCCGCTAACTCGATGCTCGCCACCCGTATCTCGTTTATGAACGATATTGCCAACCTGTGCGAACGGGTAGGGGCTGATGTTAATATGGTACGTGCGGGAATCGGTGCCGATACACGTATTGGTCGTAAGTTCCTGTATGCAGGTTGTGGCTATGGTGGTAGCTGTTTCCCCAAGGATGTAAAGGCCCTGATTAAGACTGCCGACCAGAATGGTTATTCCATGGAGGTGCTCAAGGCTGTCGAGCGTGTGAATGAGCGCCAGAAGAGCATTCTCTTTGAGAAATTGCAGAAAGCCTTCAAGGACGAAGACCTGAAGGGTAAGACCGTTGCCATGTGGGGCTTATCGTTCAAGCCTGAGACTGACGATATGCGAGAATCAACTGCTTTGGTGATGATTCACTTGTTGCTGGAGGCTGGTTGTACAATACGTGCCTACGACCCAGTGGCCATGAACGAGTGTAAGCGCAGGATTGGTGACACCGTTACCTATTGCAACGACATGTACGATGCCACGTTGGATGCAGATGCCCTGTTGCTCCTGACGGAGTGGAAGGAGTTCCGTCTACCTACGTGGGCTGTCATCAAGAAAGCCATGAAGCGCCCCCTGGTCATTGACGGACGAAACATCTTCGATTCCGAAGACCTGGAGGAGAACGGCTTTGAATATCATTGTATCGGAAAATAGATGAGGAAACTATTAGGAACGATATTGCTATTGCTTTGTGGCTTCCTGCTGATAGGTTGTGACTCCAAGCAGAAAAGGCCCGAGGAGAGCAAGGAGGCAAAAGCCTTGCTACAGGGAGTGTGGGAAGACGAGGAGACTGACGAGGTGCTCTTTAAACTACAGGGCGACTCGGTCTATTATCCCGATTCCACCTCCATGCCCGCCTATTTCATGGTAGCTGCCGATACCTTGTACATCGGCAATAGCACTCGTTTCTACATTGAGAAACACAGCGAGTATGTGCTGTGGCTCTCAAAGGTTGACGATGATGAAGTGATCAAGTTGCATAAGGACGATGATGCAGACGATGACGAAGAATTCCCTGCGCATCAGATACAGACGCTGACTGAGGTGGTGAAGAAAGATACGATAGTGTTCTATAAAGGTAGTCGCTACCGTCTCTACTTCGCCATCAATCCTACCAAATACAAGGTGACGCTGAATACTGTGAACGAGAATGGCTTGGATGTGGAGAATGTGTATTACGACAACATCATCCACCTGAGCATCTTCAGTGGTTCCACGCAGATCTTCTCACGCGACTTCCGTAAGCCGCTATATGAGAAAAAGGTGCCAGCCCAGTTCCTGACGCAGTCCATCCTGAATAACATGGAGTATGAAAAGACCGATGCACAGGGGTTCCACGTCAATGCCTCGCTGTGTACCCCTGGTAATGCGTCGTGTTATATGGTGGGACATATCATCTCGTTTGATGGCAAACTGATCACTAAACTGCTGGAATATTGAAAGTTACACTTTTACAGACCGATATCCACTGGGGTGATCCCGAACGGAATATCCAGGAGGCTGAGCACCTGATGCGTGAAAACCCAGGCAGCGACCTCTATGTCTTGCCTGAGATGTGGAGCACGGGCTTTGCCACCCAACCAGAAGGACTGGCCCACGAAGTAGGGGAGAACAGCGCTTTGGAGTGGATGCGGCAAAAGGCCAAAGCCTGCCAGTGCGCCATTTGTGGTAGTTTGGCTATCCGCTTGGAGGATGGCAACTATCGCAATCGCCATTATTTCTGCGACGGACGCTTAGGTAATACCTATTACTATGACAAACACCACCTTTTTACTTACGGACATGAGAACCAGTATTATACCGCTGGAGAGGAACATTGCATCGTGCATTATGCAGGCTTCCGCCTCCTGTTGCTCACCTGCTACGACCTGAGGTTCCCTTGCTGGAGTCGCTATGCTACGGGTTTGGAGTATGATGCCATCGTCATCGTGGCCAATTGGCCTGAGTCGCGCCAGAATGCGTGGCAGTTGCTGACGCGCGCCCGTGCCATTGAGAACCAGGCCTATCTTATCGGTTGCAACAGGGTGGGCGATGACGACTATAACCATTATGCAGGTGCCAGTGTGGTGGTTGATACTATCGGACATACCCTTGGCCAGTGTCATCGACATGTTCCGGAGGCTTTAACCGTCGATTTGGACTTGGCAGAATTGCAACGAAGAAGAGCTAAATTCCGCGTATTAGACGATAGAGACTAATTATTTCTTTAAAATTGTTTAATTTTTAGGTGATTTAGGGATATATTTCGTACCTTTGTGCGGTTTAAGAAAATAGTAAAAACGCGTCAGCGGGCTTAAAAATGCCCTCTACGGCGATTTTGGTTCAAAATAGTAAATGACTAAATGAAAAAATAAATTGTAAATTGTAAATAGTTAAATAGTAAATTAACATAATGGATCAGACATTTGACAACGACAGAATTGTAAAAATCAACATTGAGGAGGAGATGAAGTCCTCATACATCGACTATTCGATGTCGGTGATTGTGGCTCGTGCCCTCCCTGATGTTCGCGATGGTTTCAAGCCCGTTCATCGCCGTATCCTTTATGGTATGATGGGCATTAACAACGTTTCAACCCAACCTTATAAGAAATGTGCGCGCGTGGTAGGTGAGGTGCTTGGTAAGTATCATCCCCATGGCGACTCTTCCGTATATGGTGCCTTGGTGCGTATGGCCCAGGAGTGGAACATGCGCTACACGCTGGTTGACGGACAGGGTAACTTCGGTTCCGTAGACGGTGACTCACCAGCTGCCATGCGTTACACCGAGTGCCGCCTCTCCAAAATGGGTGAGCACATCATGGACGACCTCGAGAAGGATACCGTCGATATGGTCAACAACTTCGACGACTCGCTGGTTGAGCCCAGCGTCATGCCTACCAAGATTCCTAACCTCTTGGTGAATGGTGGTAACGGTATTGCCGTAGGTATGGCTACCAATATGCCTACCCATAACCTCGCAGAGGTCATCGATGGTTGCTGTGCCTATATCGACAACCCCGATATCGATACTGATGGTCTGATGCAGTATATCCCAGGTCCCGACTTCCCCACTGGTGCCTATATCTATGGATTGGCTGGTGTGCGCGATGCCTATGAGACGGGTCGCGGACGTATCGTGATGCGTGCCAAGGCTGAGATTGAGACTACAGAGACCCACGACAAGATTGTGGTTACTGAGATTCCTTATGGTGTCAACAAGGCTGATCTTGTGAAGTACATTGCCGACCTCGCCAACGAACATAAGATAGAGGGCGTAGCCAATGTCAACGACGAGTCTGGTCGTCAGGGTATGCGTATCGTGGTGGATTGCAAGCGCGATGCCAATGCCAATGTACTGTTGAATAAGTTGTTTAAGATGACTGCTCTACAGAGCTCATTCTCAGTTAATAACATTGCATTGGTAAAGGGGCGTCCCCGTCTGCTTTCTCTGAAGGAGTGCGTCAAGTACTTCGTGGAGCATCGTCACGATGTGACCATCCGTCGCACCAAGTACGACCTGAAGAAAGCCCAGGAGCGTGCCCACATCCTCGAAGGTTTGATTATCGCTGTGAACAACATCGACGAGGTGGTTCACATTATTAGAAATAGTAAGACCCCTTCTGACGCCCAGCGCAACTTGGAAGCTCGCTTCAATCTGGACGAGCTCCAGTCGAAGGCTATTGTCGATATGCGTCTGAGCCAGTTGACGGGTCTGCGTGTCGACCAGCTGCACCAGGAGTATGACGACCTGATGAAGCTCATTGCCGACCTGGAGGAAATCCTGAACAACCCCGAGCGTTGCAAGCAGGTGATGAAAGACGAGTTGCAGGAGGTGAAGGAGAAGTATGGCGACGAGCGTCGTACTGAGATTATCCCCTTCGACCACGAGTTCAATGCCGAGGACTTCTATCCCGACGATCCCGTGGTTATCACCATTTCACACATGGGTTACATCAAGCGTACCCATCTCGACGAGTTTCACGAGCAGGGTCGTGGTGGTGTCGGTGCCAAGGCTGCCCGTCATCGTGACAACGACTTCGCTGAGTATATCTATCCTGCTACGATGCACAACACACTGCTGTTCTTCACCCAGAAAGGACGCTGCTACTGGCAGAAGTGCTATGAGATACCCGAGGGCGACAAGAACTCGAAGGGCCGTGCCATCCAGAACATGCTGAACATCGAGCCCGATGATGCCATCAATGCCGTATTGCGCATCAAGAACTTCAACGATGAGGAGTTCTTGCAGAGCCATTACGTCATGTTTGCCACCAAGCAGGGTATCATCAAGAAGACCCGTCTTGATGCCTATAAGAACGTACGTGCTGCCGGTGTTCGCGCCATCAACATCAACGAGGGTGACGAGGTGGTAGGTGTTCGTCTGACCAATGGTCACAATGAGATTCTGTTGGCTAACCGCAATGGTCGTGCCGTACGCTTCGATGAGAACGATGTTCGCACCATGGGCCGCGTTTCTACCGGTGTTATCGGTATGCGCCTCGATGGTGGCGACGACGAGGTAGTAGGCATGGTATGTGTCAACGATCCTAACGTCGAGACCATCATGGTTGTCTCTGAGAATGGTTATGGCAAGCGCTCTGAGGTCGAGGATTATCGTAAGACCTTGCGTGGTGCCAAGGGTGTCAAGACACTCTCTGTTACTGAGAAGACCGGTCGCCTGGTAGCCATCAAGGTGGTAACTGATGAAAACGACCTGATGATTATCAACAAGTCGGGCATTCTTATTCGTTTAAAGGTGGCCGATGTGCGCGTCATGGGTCGTGCCACCCAGGGTGTTCGCCTCATCAACCTTGCCAAGAAGAACGACACCATTGCCAGCGTCTGCAAGGTAACCTCCAGTCAAGAGGAAGATGTCGAGGAGGCTGAGGTATTGAACGAGGAAGAGAACGCTCCAGAGACGAATGTTGAGAATAATAATGAATAAAGTGTTTAACCAATAAATGAGAATCGTATGAAAAAAATGCTTATGATGGCAATTGCGTTCATGGCAAGTTCCATGGCTTTTGCCGGTGACAGCGATGGTCTTAAGACCATTTTGAAATCTAAGAATTATGCCGAGGCAGCTCAGCTGGTGAAGCAGAACCTCGCAAGTCTGGCCGACAATGCAGAGAAGGCTAAGGCTTACAACCACCTGTTTGAGCTGGCTATGAATAAGGTTAGCAACGAGACAGGTACCATTACCGAGAACCAGATGGCTACCCAGATGGGTACTGGTAAGGTAAAGCCTTACGACACCCTGGGTCTGGCAGACGCTATCTGCGATGCTATCAATGACATGATTGAGTGCAACAAGTACGACCAGATGCCTAATGCCAAAGGTAAGGTAAAGCCACAGTTCGAAAAGAACATCGGTCGTGTATGGGCTGTACGCTCACACCTTGTAAACATCGGTCAGGAAGAGGCTCGCAAGGGCAACAACGCTGGTGTGCTGAAGTATTGGGGCATGTTCACCGATTCTGGTGCCGATCCTATCTTTGCCGCTATGGACAAGACTCCCGAGAAGGAGTATGCCGGACAGGTAGCCTTCTTCGCAGGTCGCTATGCCTTCGATGCCAAGGATATGGCTCGTGCTAACAAGTATTTCGAGATTGCCAAGAAGGATCCCACCCAGAAGCAGGATGCCGAGAACTTCCAGCTGTTTGCTATGCGTAGCAGTCTGAAGAACCATGCTGACTCACTGGCTTTCGTTGACCAGCTGAAGCAGATGTATGCTGCTGAGCCCGAGAACGAGGTGATTGTCGACGCTATCAACGGCATGTACGAAGGTCTTGACAAGAAGGCTCAGGTTGAGTTCCTCGATGCCCACCTGGCTAAGTTCCCCAACTCATTTACCGCTCTGGCCAATAAGGGTCTGATGGCTGTTAATGCCAACAATGCCGAGGAGGGTGCCAAGTGGTTGCGCAAGGCTGCTGCTGCCAAGCCCGACAATGCTGTCGTTTACACCTATCTGGGTGCATGCTTGAGCGTTCAGGCTGCCAACGAGAACGATACTGCCAAGAGCAAGGACCTCTACAAGCAGGCTATCGAGGCCTTCGACAAGGCTAAGGAGCTTGATCCTAACAAGCAGCAGGCCAACTGGGGTTACAATCGTTACCAGGCCTACTACGGACTCTATGGCGAGAACGATCCACGTACCAAGGCTGCTGAGGCAGATAGCAAGAACTAACATTTAATTTGTTTTACGGTAATATTTATCATAAATGGGAGCCTGATTGTGAAGTTAGGCTCCCATTTTTGGTACGCCCATGCTGGGCGTACCAAAAAGGAGCACCCGATGATTCGAGTGTTCTTTTTTACATCTTATATACATATCCAACCGTTATCACATGTAACACCTTGTCTAACCCTCCAGCCGACCTCTTCAGGTCGAGCAAATAGCCCAGGTTGACCACATGGTGCTTGTGAATGCTATAGGTACGGAGCTCGATACCTGCTCCAAAGTTCCAACGGTCGTTCAGCTTTTTCTCCGTACCTACAGTCATCCACATGCCGAAATCATCGGTGTTTTGTGCGTTGGAATATCCGATGACTAAAAATGCCAAGAGCAATGCCAGGAGGATGTATCTCATCCATTCAGATATTCTCTGGATTTTTTCTTTTTTCATAGTTTAATGTGCCAACCCTTAGTGGTTGACGTTGCAAAGATAAAAGGATAATGTTACAAAATTGTGTCAATAGTATTGTGGAATGATTACAATCTTATTTGTAACGCGATTGTAATATCATCGTAACTGGGTCGTAACACGATAGTCATATCTTTGCAGCAAAAAAAGATAGTTATGGAATTGATTATCAACATTTTCTCACTGGTTGGTTCGCTGGCGTTGTTCCTCTTCGGAATGAAGACGATGTCGGAGGGACTCGAGAAGTTTGCGGGCGACCGCCTGCGCAGTATTCTGGCGGCTATGACCAAAAACCGCGTGATGGGTGTGCTGACAGGTATTCTCATCACGGCACTCATCCAGTCGTCGAGTGCCACGACGGTGATGGTGGTGAGTTTTGTGAATGCCGGATTGATGACGCTTGGTCAGAGTATCGGTGTCATCATGGGTGCCAACATCGGTACGACGGTGACGGCATGGATTATCTCGGCTGTGGGATTCAAGGTGAACATTGCGGCCTTTGCCATCCCCCTACTGGCTATCGGAATGCCGCTCATCTTCAGCGGCAAGGGCAACCGCAAGAGCATCGGCGAGTTCATCTTCGGCTTCTCTTTCCTGTTCATGGGCCTGGCGTTCCTTCAGGAGGCAGCAACGGCAATGAACATCGGTGATATGGTGGCAGGCATGCTGGCGCACGTGCCTCAGGATTCGTTCTTCACCATAATATTGTTTGTGATCGTGGGTGCTTTGGTGACTATGATTGTACAGGCATCTGCGGCTACAATGGCTATTACTTTGATGCTATTTGGTATGAATATTCCCGGCTTTGGATTTGAACAGGCTGCCGCCTTGGCAATGGGGCAGAATATCGGTACAACCATTACGGCATTTATGGCTTCGCTCACCGCTAACACCCAGGCTCGTCGTGCCGCTCTGGCCCATATGTTCTTCAATGTCTTTGGTGTCGTGGCGTTCCTTATCGTATTCTATCCTGCCTGCAACGCCGTCGGCTGGTTTGTCGATAGCGTGATGGGCGGTGGCAACGACCTCTTCAAACTTTCGGCCTTCCATACAGCCTTCAACATCATCAACACGCTGCTACTCATCGGCTTCGTTCATCAGATTGAGATGCTGGTATGCAAGGTGCTGCCTATGAAGGCTCAGGACGAGGATTACCGTCTGAAGTACATCTCCGGCGGTCTGCTCTCTACCGCTGAGCTCAGCATTATGGAGGCTCAGAAGGAGATACAGAACTTTGCCGAGCGTTGCCATCGGATGTTCGGTTTTGTCAGCGACCTGATGCAGACGGACGACGAAGCGGTTTTCAACAAGACATTCTCACGCATTGAGAAGTACGAGAACATCACCGACTCGATGGAGATGGAGATTGCCGCCTATCTGAACAAGGTGAGCGAGGGCCGCCTGTCGGATGCTTCCAAGACGCAGATTCAGAAGATGCTTCGCCAGATTTCGGAACTGGAGAGCATCGGCGACTCAGTGTATAACCTCGGTCGCACACTGAACCGTCACCGTCAGAATTGTCACGACGCCTTTACGCAAGAGCAGATTCAGCACATGAAAACGATGCTGGGGTTGGTAGATGGTGCGATCACCGAGATGCAAAAGCGCATTGCCGCGCCCGTTGCCCGTCCGACCACCTCGTACAACATCGAGCACGAGATTAATAACTATCGCACGCAGCTGAAGAACCAAAACCTGTACGATGTCAACTCCGGCCTCTATAGTTATCAGCTTGGCGTCTTCTACATCGACTTTATCTCCGAGTGCGAGAAATTGGGTGACTATGTGATGAACGTGGTTCAGGCAGGAAAAGGTCTGAACAACGACTACGAGGACAGACCCAGGAATGGGGTAGCTTAGAATCTCGTAAGGGTGAAGCGGATGGTGAGTCCGCCGCCAGGCGTAAGCTTCGCAGTTGTTGTCCCGCCGTGGGCTGCAACTGCGTTTTTCACAATGGCAAGGCCGAGCCCAGTACCGCCAAGCTTGCGCGAGCGTCCCTTGTCAATGCGGTAGAATCGTTCGAAGATGTGGTTCAGGTACTGCGGTTCTACGCCAGAGCCGTTGTCGCTGACCTGGAACTCGTAGAAATGACGGCCCTCCTGTTCAACCTCCTTGCAGACGATGTCGAGGCGTGAGGCACCTGTGGCGTAGGCTATGGCATTGTCGATGATGTTGCGGAAGATGCTGTATATCAGGCTGGTATCGCCAAACACTTCTACATGCTGGGGCACTTGTAGCGACGGGGTGATGCCTTTTTCGTGGAGTTGCAGGGCGGTATCGTCCAAGGCACTCTGGATGACCTTCACGACATTCACCAGATGATAGTCCTCCCGTGAGTGTCTGTCGTCCATCTCGTCCAGTTTGGTCAGTGCACTCATGTCTTGCAGCAGCTTGTTCATGCGCTCGCTCTGGGCATAGCATCGCTCCAGGAAGTGTTTCTTCTTGTCTTCGGGCATGTCGGGATTATCCAGGATGCTCTCCAAAAAGCCGTGAATGCTGGCAGCAGGAGTCTTCAACTCATGGGCGGCATTCTGTGTGAGCTGGCGCTTGATGCGCACCTTTTCCTCCTCAGAATGGCGCAATTTCCAGTAGAGCATGATAATGGTGTGACTGATGTAGTAGAGAACGACACCAACGAGTAGGGTTAGTGCAATGGTATAGAAAACATAGGTATTGTCGGCCTGAAGAGAACGCGTCAGCTCGGCAGAGTAGGGCACGGCAGCACGCACGATGAGATTGCCGAAACGGGTGGCGGAGTAGAAGTAGGTCTCGTGGGTAGATTGCGACAGGCGCTTGATGTCGTAGCCATTGCTGTCACGCAATGCCTGCTGGATTTCCTTTCGTTGAAGGTGGTTGCCCAGCGATTCTGCTTGTGGCTCGTAACTGTCCAGCAGGACGCGTCCGCTCTTATCTATAATCGACACGCGAAGACCCTCTATGCTGTGTCGCGCCACATAGTCGTGAAACAGTCGGCTGTTGGTCAGGCTGTCCTCGCCCAGCGTCTGCACCATCTCGTAGTTGTACATCTGCAGTCGTGCGTGTAGGATGTCAATCTTGTAGTCTTTCTCGCGCTGATACTGATATACGCTGAAGCAAATGGCAAACAGCAGGAAAATACCGCCGATGCAGAACAGCAGATTACGCTCAAAGGATTTACTTCTCAAAGCAGTAGCCATAGCCTACACGTGTTTTAATCTGTTGGCCATAACGGCCTATTTTCTTGCGTAACCGGGTGATGTTCACATCCACCGTGCGGTCGAGTACCAGCACATCCTGTGGCCAGCAGTATTTCAGCAGGTCCTCGCGCGAAAACACCTTGCCTGGATGTTGCAGTAAGAGCGACAATATTTCATATTCCAGCTTTGTGAGTGACAGATGCTCACCATCCAAAGTGGCACGCTTCGCATTCAGGTCAAGCGTGATACCCTCGTATGAAATCTGATGGTCCGAGGTGGGGAATGCCCCCTTTCCTTCCGGGTGCTGATTAGAAACAGATGCCCGTCTGAGTACCGCACGGACCCTTGCCTTTACTTCCTTCATGCTCAGCGGCTTGGCAATATAGTCGTCAGCACCGATGTTCAGGCCCTTCACCATATTGTCCTCTCCCTCTAATGCGGTAATGAAGATGATGGGAATAGGTGCCGTAGCTGGATTATCCTTCATTTTTCGTGCCATCTGGAACCCGGACATCTCGTCCATCATCACATCCAACAAAATCAGCCCATACTCCTGTAGAGGGAGTTCAAGAGCCTCCTCTGCAGAATTGGCAGTCAACACTTCATAACCTTCCGTTTCAAGGTTGTATTGAAGTATCTCACAGATATCCTGTTCGTCATCTACAACAAGTATTTTCATGATTTTATAAATAAAGTGGACAATAATATAATTTACGCTACAAAGTTACGAATTATTTCCGAAAATCCACATGCCGTTGCTCGATTTTTCTAACTGTAACACTGTAACGCTTTGTTATTTTTCCCGTAATTATTTGTAGATATTGGATATTTTATATTACCTTTGCTGCGATAACCAATTATATACAAATGATTTGTAATGTACGTTTAATAGGTCAATCCAAATTGCCAGAGAGGGATGATGTTGCCATAACCTGTTTCAATGTCATCTTTGATAACGTAACCTTGGGCCGCATCTTGTATTTGCTTCTGCTTTTTCTTTTTGCCCCCCACCTCAAAAGTCCTTCCGTCTATTTCGAAATCGCTCATACGTGAACTGATGACATCAGTCTTGACACGCATCTGGTTATAAAAGAAAGTCTCGCGAATATTACCAATATCGGCACTCTCATGCCCAAGGAGATAGGCCAGGTTCGTATTGTCAAGATAGACTTTCTCGACCTTTCCTAAACCACGTATGCCGCCAGTATCATCACGCAGTTGTCCTATCATACCAGCCTGTTCCATGTAAAGGAAGTAGTCTGGCAGCACATTGCGACTGACACCTATCACGGTGGCCAATGACTCCATGACAGGTTTGAAAGGAACACTCTGTGCTATAACGGCCAGTAGTTTTTTCAGTTTTCGACCTGTAGAGGCGTTCATATTAGCATATTGGGGTATGTCAACCTCCATTGTTTGGTTGATAACCTGGCGCAAACGCATTTCATAGCCGCCCTCGCTTGCAAATGGGTAGTAACCATTCTTCAGATACTCTTTGAAGAAAGGTAGAGGATGACTGACGGCATCAAGTTTTGCTTTATGCTCCAGAATTTCGCTGATGGTATATACTGGGGCGGTTATCTGATGAAACAATGCCAGATATTCTCGGAACGAAAGCCCCTGCATGGTGTATATCAGAGTACGTCGGCTCAGGTCGGAAGTTCCTTTTGTGATATCAAGTATGGACGATCCAGTGAATCCTACTTTCAAGTCTGGATGAGAGTCATAGATGAGTTTCAATTCTCGTGACCAGTTCTCGTATTTATGAATCTCGTCGATGAATATTTGCTCACCACCGTCTTTTACAAACTCATCTACCGTGTCGATAAGCGTGTGGGTTGAGAAATACAGATGGTCGGCAGCGACATATAGCATGTGCCGCTTGGCTCTGTTCTCCTTGATGTATTGTAGAATCATTGTTGACTTTCCCACGCCACGTGGGCCAACAAGTCCGAACATTCTGGACTCCCAACTCACTTGATCGTACATATATCGATGGAATGTTGAAGAGGTTAGCTTCAACTGACTCTCCATGAATTCAATAAGCGAAATATCCATAATCGTTATATTTTTACTGCAAATATAGCACAAATTGCACTATAATAGTGCATGAAACAAAAGAAAAATGCACTATGGCAGTGCAAATTAACGATTTTTTACGGAAAACACATGAAAAACGCACTTTTCTTGCATTTCATATTAAAAGGTACTGTGTGGATCAGGGGACTCTATTAAAGCCTTGGCGAGCTTCACAGCGGGCCAAGGCGGTAGGCAAAGATTAGGAAAGAAAGAGAATGAGGTAAGATGGCTAATGGCAGAAGGAAGAGGTACTAGCCTATGAGTAGTAATCAGAACCAGTTAGGAACACACGACTGAACGGCGATTGTTCCTGCGACGGTAGTGATGATGGTTGCAATGATCTGCAAGATTTGTTTAATGGTTGACCACTTTAGTTTCATACTTTTGAACACGAATTAAACGAATAAGACTTTAACACGAATTATCACGAATTGCCCATTAATTGACACGAATTACGTATAGATGAAAGAGGGGGATGTGCAGATTGCATTCAAGGCTGTGTTTTGGACGTTGTTCCTGCGCTTAGGGCAGGCTGGGTAGCCTTTGCGTTATCCCGGACACATCACCCTCAGACATTATACATTATCCATCAATTGGCATCTCCACCGCCTGTAGAGGCACCACCGGTGTTGATGGCGAGGGTAGCGTTGGCACTAGGCATCTGGAACGAACCGGTGTAGGCACCTTCGCTCTCGGTGAGTGAGAGAGACGAGCCATTCAGGGTGGCGGTAGGTGTAGCACCTTCAGCGGGAGTTACGCTGATGCTTACCTCGGTGTTGGCAGCAATCTCAGCACCAGAGCTTACGGAGTTGCCATTCACGCTGACAGTTGATGAACCACTACCTGAGCGGCTGATGGTCAGCTTAGGTATCGAAGGTGTCTCGCTATTGGTTCCACTATTGGAGCCACTATTGTTGTTGTCACCTGAGCCTGAGTTACCACCGGAGTTCGATCCGGAATTAGCCCCACCACTATTCGTGCCATTTGAGGGATTCGTGTTCGACTCACCCTCTACGTTCATGGCGTTGTCGTGGGTCTCTTCGAAGACCACATCCTTCAGCATGGTGATGGCGTTGACGTACTTCTGCTTGACAGTTCCGTCGGACATCTTCTGCTGACCTACAATGACGCGGGTGGTCTCGGGCTGGAAGAGTACGCGGCGGGTGGTGATGGTCTGGGCGCCACAGTCCTCGATCTTGTTGACACCGATGCTTGAGAAGCCTACCTTGAAGATGCCAATGCCGTCGAGCTTGATCTTCTGGCCCATCTCGAAGAAGTGCTTGAAGGCTTCGCCCAGTTCCTGGAGCACGGCCTTGATGTCGCTCTTCTTGACGGATGCCTGGCGCTGGATAAACTCGGAGAGCTCCTCGGTACCGATGAAGTGGTTGTCGTAGACAGCCGTTGCGAAGTACTTGCCAAAGGCCTGGCTGAAGCTGTTCTTGTTTTTGGATTTAATGAACTTTTGACTCATTGTTGAGAAGAATTTTTAGTGAAACATATATTGTTACTGATCCGGATAGTCTTAATGGGTTGTCGAGATAGTCTTAACGAGTTGTTCAGATAATCTCTATACCCCCAAAGGGATTATTTCGATGACTCGTTCAGATAGTCTTAATGACTCGTTCAGATAATCTCAATGGACCAAAGGTTCCAGGGGAATGACGTCCTGATTTCATTTGCAAAGTTACAACATCTGGGAACTGCGATTTCCGCTTCGTGCAGGCTCATACCGATATCGCCGCATAACGCACGATAAAGACGCAAAAAAACGTAGCCAGCCGTGTGACTACGTTTCCAGATCGATACAGAACCTGTCTGCTATCCATTTCACG